>Ga0114944_1000198_pt1 | contig 14666 bp, 13 predicted proteins | sample OV2TP2_FD_89582 | JGI IMG/M metagenome (GOLD analysis project Ga0114944, IMG submission 89582) | Hot spring microbial communities from Beatty, Nevada to study Microbial Dark Matter (Phase II) - OV2 TP2 | ecosystem: Environmental > Aquatic > Thermal springs > Hot (42-90C) | place: USA: Beatty... | reverse complement strand
TCCGGCGGAGAACAGCAGATGCTCTCCATCGCGAGAGCGTTGGTGGCAAAACCGAAAGTCCTATTGTTGGATGAACCATCATTAGGCATCGCGCCCATTCTCGTGGATACCATTTTTGAAAGTATTCTGACCATCAATAAAATACGGGGCGTTGGGATTCTGCTGGTGGAACAAAATGCCCGAATGGCTTTGGAAATTGCCCATTACGGATATGTTTTTCAAACAGGACGCGTCATTTTAGAAGGAGAACCCTCTGTTTTGAAAGAAAATGAAACGATTAAAAAAGCGTATTTGGGTTTTGAATAGGAGACTGCCCAAAAATGATAATGAATACACTGACGCCTATTCCTCAAGAACCTGAAAAGATGGTGTGGACAGAAATTCTTCAAGGAAAAAAGATTCTCTTTAAACCCCTGGAAAAAACAGAGGAGTATCTGCAATGTCTGGATTTACAGAAAAAAATCTGGGGTGAAGAAACAGAACACATTCCTCTTGGAATGATGAAAATCACTCAACGTATCGGCGGACTATGCGCGGGCGCCTTGGACACAAGCGGGAATGTCATAGGGTTTGGCATTAGCATGCCAGGATTTATTCAGAATACGGTGGTGCATTGGTCCTATCGATTGGGTGTTGATCCGGGTTTACGGGATTTAAGTTTAGGAACCCATTTGAAACGGTATCAGCGACTGTTTTGTCAACGGTCAGGCATTGAATGGATTTATTGGACGTACGATCCATTAGTAGCGAGAAACGCGCATTTGAATTTGAATAAATTAGGAACAAAAATTGTGCAGTATATTCCCGATTTGTATGAAGGATCTACAAGTGTGCTTCATAGTGATTTTGGCACGGATCGTTTTGTTGTGGCATGGCATACGCTTTCTTCAGAAAATTTTATCACCCTCTCTCAAAAAGAATGGAAAGATCAGATTGAGAATTATAAAATGTATCGCATTGTGGACTATCCTGAAGAAATGGCCTTTGCTTCTTCTATTCGAATCGAAATACCTGAAAATATTATTTCGTTGAAAACAGAAGTCCTCTCTGAAGCATTGCGCTGGAGAAGTCAAACACGGACTCTTTTTTTAAAAGCTGTTAAAGAAAAATGGAATATTATAGGATTTTATCGGGATCCTGAAACGACGCGTTGTTATTATGTTTTAAAAAAATGATCATACCTATTTCAGCCCGTTATTTTTCAGAAGGTATTTCCATAAAAGCGATGAAGGGAGCCTTTTCTGAGCAATTGCTTTCTGAAAGTTCAACCGATTTGTTTTATAAACTGGTTACCTTCCCTGATTCCTACACGACAGACGATCGCTATGTCTTAATTTTTAATTATGGTGTCGTTGTATTCGCGAATGTTCCTGAAAAGGAAAGACAACAAATTGTCAAATCAATCATTCCGCATTCTCAAAATTTAGTGGAAGCGTCTTTTGAAGACACATTTCAGTTGCGGATTGCTCCAGAGCGCGAGATGAAATTTACGTTTGAATCATTAATAGTGCCCCAATTCAGTGAAACGGCATTAAAAGTGGTAATGCTGAATATGGCTCAATCCGTGGCTTTAGATTATTACTCGCATACGATTGAAAAATTGCTGTCACAGATTAAGTCTTTTACAAACGAAATGGCACGGTATGGCCGGATCCACATTCGAAAACGCAATATGCTTCGATTTTTAGGAAAGACGCTCACCATCAAAAACAGTATCATTGAGAATTTATATGTTTTTGACTCGCCGGACATCGTTTGGGAAGATGAATATCTGGATAAAATCAATCAGGGACTGCGTAAAAATTTTGATTTGCGCGTTCGATTCAAAGAGCTGGAATATACGTTCAGAGTCGTGGAAGATAATTTAAGCACTTTCAGAGAGCTTTATCTTCACGGCGTGAGCAGTATGCTGGAATGGTTCATTATTATCCTTATTTTGATTGACGTGATAGGGATTTTTCTTTTTAAAGCGTGAATTGAGTTCGCGTAATCTTCTCTGAAAATCGTGTAACTCTTTCAGGCAGATCCGATGAATAATAACAAATGGGCTTATACCCCAAGCTTTTTAATTCTTCCAGAATTTCAGTTGTTAAGTGATTGTGTGTATTTACGTAACGATCCATACATTCTTTAATAGACGCATGTTGAGTATAAGAATCCACATTAATCATATACCCCCGCCAGCTATTCTCCGCCACCTGAATCTGAAAAATATAGGTCGCGTAAGAAGGCTTTGATATAGGCAATGTTGATTTTTTTTCTGAAGAGGATGCGGACTGTTTTTCTGCAAAAAGCGCCTTTGAAACACTTGATGTCATCTGGGATATTGAATTAAACATTTTCCAAACCGGCCTTCATTTCTTATTTTATCGGAATGGTATACACTTTTAGAAGGAATGACCAGAGTCAAATTTTGCGGGATCACCAATAAAGAAGACGCGTTAAACGCGGCCTCGTTGGGAGCGGACGCGATAGGCTTTATTTTTACAAAACAAAGCCCGCGTTATGTTTCTCCGGAAACCGTGGAAGAAATTGTGATCGCCATTCCCCCATTTATTCAGACTGTCGGTGTTTTCGTTAATGAGGATAAAACTATAATTGAATCGATTGTTTCGCGCTGTAAGCTTGATTTGATTCAACTTCATGGGGAGGAATCTCCGGGGTTTTGTCTTGGTTTTGGTTTAAAAAAAAGAGTGATTAAAAGCTTTCGAATACGGGATTTGGACGATTTAAAGCCGCTAAGCGCGTATCAAGGAGCAATTTCTGCCGCGCTTTTGGATACGAAGGTCCCAACTAAACGGGGGGGTACCGGTCAATCGTTTGATTGGGGCCTGGCGCTAAAGGCCAAAGAGTGTGAATTCCCTATTATCTTAGCGGGAGGGGTTACGATATCCAACATTCGAAAAGCGATTCAATTGGTCAATCCGTATGCTATTGATATATCATCTGGGATTGAGGTATATCTTGGAAAAAAAGATTACAATAAAATGAAAGAAATCATTCAAGCGGTTAAGTAGGGGCAGTTCCCCGTGCCTGCGCTTCTCCCCCACAAAATGGGGAGGGAACTCCGCGGTCCGAAGATCAAGAAAAAAGAGAGAAAGGGAGTCTAGAGGTGAGAAAGATGTTTAAAAAAAGGTATGGGATGATTTGGGCAGGAATCATAGTGGGTCTCAGTCTCGGAGTGTGTGAAGCGCAAACCAAATTGATTTTTTATCCTGAACGGATGACTTTAGTCAATCAAATTTTTAAAAAAATACCCGTGAAGCAAAATAGCATTCTTCTTTCAAAACTTCCTTTTGGGATTGTTTCGGAATCCATTCATATTTTTTCTCCTCCATTGCTTTATTGGCATTATCAATTTGATGAAGAAGCCCATGATGCCGCGCTTAGACATGCTGTTGGAAAAACCGTTCAATACCGCAAAGAAAACCGGATAGAAACCGCGGAATGGATTCAAAAAGAAGGAAATGACGTGCTTTTGTTGAAAGACAACACAGTGTTCTGGGTTCCTAAAGACACAGTTTTAGTTCCATATAACCCGGATATGGCACTTTCACCCAGGCTTTTATTAAAACTGCCTTATCTGCGAAAACCGGAACAGGATATTTCTATGAGTTTTTTTCTGAGTACATTGTCCTCGTCTATTTTGTATAAAGCATTTTATGACGAATCCGAAAAAACACTTCAGTTTCAAGGCTATCTCCAGATTAAAAATAATTCAGGGTACGCGTTTCAGGATGCCTCTATGGAGGTTCTGATTGGCGAGCCGCAATTTGTCACTTCAAAACCTTCTTTTCAAGAAAAGGGGATGTTGCGAGCCATGGCCACTTCTACCGACGAACCTTTTTTGAAAGAAATGAATGAATACTTTACCTTTTTTGTTCCGGGAGAATATACCCTTCCTCCGTATGGAGTGACTGAAAAACCCCTTTTTTCTGAAAAGAAACTCTCTGTTAGTCCCATTTTCAGGTATTCCTCTGAACGCGTTGGAATAGCGCAGGAAGAAACATTTGAAGAACCAGCGGATCTTTTTTTGAAATTCAATAACACAACGGGATTCCCTTTACCAAGAGGAATATGTAAAGTCTTTGACAAAGAGACGTTTATAGGCGAAACATGGCTTTCTCCAACTTCCCGTCAGCAGGATCGGGAGTTGCGTTATGGAAAAAGTATGGATGTCAAAGGGCGAAAATGGATATCCCAAAGAAAAACAGTATCCAAAACAGAATGGGAAGAGTCCTATAAGGTAGTGATAAAAAATTATAAGTTAAACTCCGTTACTATTGAATACCATGACATGCTTCCTCCTCATGGAGAGATCCTTAAAGCCTCTTCCGCTTATGAAACACTTCCTGGCCGCGTCGTCGCGTTTCATGTCAGCGTTCTTCCCGTTCAATCGCATGAGATGGAGTATACCGTTCGATTTAAACAAGCTGCCTTTTAGGACATCTCTTGCAAAAATAGTCCGAATCACCGGAGCGGGCATTGTGATTGCCGCGCTTTTTATCGGGGTTTTCACGTTTCAAGACTATGGCATCGCCTGGGATGAGGTTATTCAACGGGATTATGGAAAGGCGGTATACGAACAGGCAGTGTATCAGGATTCTTCCGCCTTGCGTCAGGCTATAGAAAATTATGGGGAAACCTTACCGTATTACGGCTCTCTTTATGAACTCATTTTAATCCTTATTGAAAAAGCGTTTGGAATCAACGATTCCCAAACGGTGTTTTTGTTAAGACATGGCCTTAATTACGCTGTGTATTGCCTGGGGGTATTTTTTTTCTGGCTTCTTCTAAAGTATCGGTTTAAAAACTCTGTTTTTTCTTGTGGAGGGACTCTTCTCTTTGTGGTGTCCCCTGTTATCTATGGGCATGCTTTTTTTAACACGAAAGATATTCCCTTTATGGTCTTTTTTATCGTATCTGCTTACACGGCTATTCAGTTTCTGGATAAACGAACATGGGGATGGCTTTTTGGGCATGCGGCGGTCTCCGCGTTAGTATCCTCCACACGAATTTTAGGACTTTTAGTTCCTTTTTTGACGTATTGTCTTTTTTTTAAAAAAACTTCGGCGAATAGAGAGTCCTCAGTAAAAAAATTATTTCTAAAACTGGCGCTGTATCTTTTGGGAACGGGAGCGCTTTTGATTTGTTTTTCTCCAACGTCCTGGAACCATCCCATCGACCATCTTATAAAAACCGTGACTATTATGAGCCGGTATCCCTGGATAGGAGATGTATTGTATCTGGGACGGTTTTATCCGAGTACCGAACTGCCATGGCATTATGTTTTGGTTTGGATGGCTGTTACGACTCCGTTTTTCTATGTGATTTTTTTTCTCATTGGTTTTGTATGCCGTCTTTTTTTTAGAATTGAAGTCAGCGAATCCGAGAAACGGTTTGATCGATGGGTGACAGGATGGTGTGTCCTTCCTTTACTTATGGTACTCACCCTTCGTCCGGTGTTATATGACGGATGGCGGCATCTCTATTTTATTTATCCAGCGGCGCTTTTGATAGCCTTAACGGGAATTCAACGCTTAATCTCCGTAACGAAAAAAACGGGAAAATCCGTGTTGAAATATGGGGTAATCCTTCTTTTGGGAGCAGTAAGTTTGCAAGTGGTTTGGACAACCGGAGTCATGATAAAGAATCACCCGTTTCATTATGTCTATTTTAATATTCTGGCGGGAGACCGCGCCAAAATAAAAGAGCGTTTTGAAATGGATTATTGGGGCGTGTCTTATAGACAAGGCTTAGAATTTTTGGCGTCCTTATATGAAGGGGTCCCACTTAAAATTTGGACCGCTCATTTTCCAGGATGGACAAATGTCCTGATCTTAAGAGCGGATGACCAAAAAAAAATAGAGTACGTTAAGACGATGCGGGAAGCGGATTATATTCTGACGAATTTTCGTTGGCATCCTCAAAATCTGCCATTGTTGGAACTCTATTCCATTTATTCAGGGGGGATGAAAATCATGTCGGTGTATTATCAGGAACGGAAGAGTGAACGGCCATCACCGTAATATCATCATAAAGGGGATTTCCTTGCGTATACTGTTCAATTTCCTCTTTCAAACAACCTAATAATGCCATAGGAGCTTTACCCGCGTTTTTCTGAAGAAAATGGCGCAGATTGGTAACAGAATAAAATTCGTCATTCGGACTTTTCATATCGGTCATGCCGTCTGTAAAGAGAAATAACGTTTCAGAAGAATTTAGAGTCAGAGTATGAGTCGCATACACTCCGTCAGGGTCTATACCCAACGCGATACCTTGAGTTATTGGAAGTTCCGCGAGATGACCATCCGAACGCACAATGAAAGGAGAAGGATGTCCTGCTAAACAGTATACAAGTTCCCCGGATTTCACATCCATTTCTCCTAAAAATAAGGTAACAAACATGCAATTATCATTGTTGGCGCAGAGAAGCGCGTTTACTTTTCGGAGGATTTCGGGAAGCGATTCTTCTTCAGCGATTCGCGATCGAAGCAATGTGGTGGTCATGGCCATAAAAAGAGCGGCTGGGACACCTTTTCCTGACACATCCCCGACAATCACATATACTTTTTCTTTTTCTTCTTTCACGATGTAATCATACAAATCACCGCCAACTTCTTTACTGGTTTGAACAAACGCGTCAAGTTCAAAAGCCATTTTTGTTTTTTCTAATGGTTTTGGCAAAATTCCTTTCTGGATATCCCGGGCGATGGCCAATTCTTTTTCAATCTTTTCTTTAGCGGAGATCGTTTCCTTTAAATTTTGAATATAATGAATCAACTGATTTTCAAGGTGCGTAAAGGCCATGGCTAAACTTCCGATTTCATCTTTCGATGAAGTAGAAAGTCTTTCCAGATCCTCATAGTCTGGAGAGTGGGATTCAAAATCATGAACGGATAAACGGCGGGTATATTGAGTGACCTGATTGAGAGGCGCTGCGATTTTCATAATAATGGTCCACATGATGCCGATACTCACTAAAAATACTACCGCGATAATGACAAAAAGTTTGATCAACACGGAGCGCACCAGCACTAAAATAGAACGTGTTTCCATTCCAATGTGAACGTAACCCACGAGACCCGAAATAATGGGGGAGGTGATATGAATGACAGGCCCATGGCCCGGAATCCGTAACGATGTTATCTGAAGCGATTCCAGACTTTTTGATTTTTCAAGAATGGGATCCTGTCTCAATTCTAAAGGAATTTCCGGTATAAACGTATGGGAGATAATCTCCCCATTGGCATTTCGAACTAAAACATAAGCGACACCGGAGATCTCTAAATATTGATCCACAATAGATTGAAGAGTTTCAGGATTCGCGTTGATAATCAGTTCCACGCTCGAATCCGTTATGCTTTTAGCAATCGCGGTTCCTTTACTTCGATATTCTGAAAGCACATTCGTATACAAGGTCACGGAAAAAAATACCGCGGCGATCGCCGTGATACATGTAAAAATAATCACAATAGCCAGAAACGTTTTTTGAAACAATCTGGAACGGATTATTTTTTCCATTGACTCCAATCCTTTATTTCCACAAAACGTTCTTGATAGACCGTCATATAATAAACGCGATCCAACCCTTGGCGCCGTTCTCGCGAAAAAGTGATGGGAGAATGAATACCCAAATCATAGTTTTGAATAATCTGTACAGCGTCCGCGATTGTTTTTCTATCAAAATCAGGCCCCGCTTTTTTCAAAATATGCACCAGCAATTTGGCGTTCAAAAATCCTTCAAAACTCACGAATCCGTATAAAGGGTCATGAAGGCCGGACATCAACTCCTGATATTCTTTTACCGCGGGATAGTGTGAATCTTCATAATGCGGCACTACCTGGGAATTAATCAGATTCAATGTGTAGTCTTTTTCTGTTTTTTGAGAATGGTCGAGCACTAATTTCAGCAAACTTTCGCTATTCACAAACGATATATTGGCGATAGGAACGTCCAAACCTATATCCCGCGCGTCTCGAATAAACCCGGCGCATGCTTCATAAGCGCCTATGGTGATTACCGCGTCGGGTTGAGAAGCCGCTATAATTTTGGCTGGAGACATATAAGAGGCTTCAAATGATGACCCGCGTTTATAAGTCGCTTCCGCGGCTATATCTAAACCGTATTTTTCAAGCCCTTTCCGGATGCCGTTCCATCCGCTTCGTCCATAAGCATCCAACTGATAGAAAACCGCAATCCGTTTTCGGTTGAGTTTTACGAAATGATCCACAAGTCCCATGGTTTCCTGTTGATACGACGCGCGCAGATTATAAACAAATTGGCCGTAAGGAGGTTCTCTTTGAGGTTGAGCGCCTGTAAACGGAAAAAAAAGATATAAAGGACGATCCTGATACAACTTTAAAAGCGGAAGAACGCGCGTCACTGTCGGCGTTCCGACAAATCCGTATAATAAATCCACGTTGTTTTGGATAAACCACACCGTGTTTTGAACAGCGCGAATCGGGTCGTAACCGTCATCTTTTATAATTAATTGAATGGGTCTTCCATAGATGCCGCCATGGCGATTCACATAGTCAAAATAAACGGAAGACCCTTGAGATAAAGCCTTTCCAAGATATTGGGCATGCCCGCTTGTAGCGCAGGACATGCCAATCACGATAGGAGGAGTGGCAAAAAGTGAGGTGACAGAAAATAAAATACTTACCATTAACCCATATAATTTCATCATGTTGAACTCTATTCAGGCGTTTTCGCGAAAGCCCCATCCAGGAATTGAAAGTGGCTTAGAAATCACCCTAACGGACGAAGCATCAAAAAGCTCATGTCATCGTAATAAACGGATTGGGTAAACGCGTCCAGATGGGATAAAAGGCTATGTTTAAAAAGAGGTAAAGGCGCTTTTCCATGACGCAAAATAAACTCTTTTAATCGGTCTTCTCCAAAAATTCCTTTCATATAATCCCCTTCTTTACTGGCGTTGATAACCCCGTCTGTCCCTACAAAGAGCAAATCATTGGGTTCTAACTCAAAAGTATTTTCCCGGATTTCGGATAAATTGATTTCCGGATAATCAAAACCTACGGGATACCCAAGACCAAAAGGGAAATCATGGATTGGAATGACCTCGACTTCATGTTTTTGATTTCGGTAAATATACATATTTTCATGAGAGCCATTCACAACAAATTGCCGGCTTTGAGGATTAAACCGAATCGAGGCGATAGACATCGTCAGGAATTTATCGGCATTTAACCGTTTCAAATTATCGGAAAGGATTTGATTGGCTAAAAAATTAAGTTCTTTTGGGGAAATGGCCTCATTGGTTTTCAAAACGGATTTTATAATGCTTTGCACCATAAACATGATTAAACCCGAACTCAATCCATGGCCCACGACATCTCCTATCAAAAGCCATGAATGGGACGCGTTGAGATACACATCGTAATAATCCCCTCCCACTTCATCGGCGGATTTCATATAACATTCAATTTCATAGCCTGGCAAATACAACGATTTGGGAAGAATATTCTGTTGAATGGCTCGCGCGAGATCAAGTTCACTTTTGATTCGAGCGTCTTGTTTAGCCAGAATTTCCTCCATCGTCGATAAAGAGAAGATCGATAAGGAGAACACCACAAAAATCGCGATGGTAAATCCTGTGACAACAAATTCCGGTTTATCTCTCAAAAAGGGAAAATCTAACGCGTGAAGCACCAATATAATACAGCTCAAGGTTAATCCTTTTCCTGAAAAGGTAAGCTCTTTCCACTTGTGACGAATGGTTTGAACGGACATGCATGTCAACGGCAATACCACGCCCAGAGTGGTGGGCAGCGCGACAAGCGTAAAACCCATGCCAAGAAAATGGAAAACAAGAGAAAGCCCGTATCCGATACCGATACCGATAAAAAAATTTGGCCATCCGCACTTCATTCCTGTGAGAAGAGAGAGACAATGGGCTAGCGAAATACTAATCAAATAACAAAAAGAAAAACCGGATATAATGCCTATCTGAGATTGAGGGAGAACCCCTTGCATAAAGAGCATAGTCAGAGTGGACAGCCAAATAAAAAGGAAAGCCCGATGATGATGGGTGCGTTTTTTAAAATAGAGGATGCCAAACAGGATCACATTGATAAAAACAACGCCGGAATACAATAAAAGAAGAACTGTCGCGGAAGGAGGTAATTCAGTCATAAGCGTTTATTTTATTATGTTTGTGGGAGTGTAAACCGCTTTTACTATAACTCTATTTCCTTGATTTTGTATAGTTTTTAAAAAGGGCCGAAGAAAATCGTGTTCCTCAGGCTCTATTTTTATTTTAACACCGTAATCCTTCATTAATGTCAGAAGTCCTAATTGACATCCTTCCCGCGGGTTTTGGCTAAAATTGTTTTCAACAATCTGAATAAAAGCATCTACCAGCTCAGCTTGATGAAGAGAATCCAAAAAATGAATAAACTTTTCCATTTGTTCCGGCAGTATCGAATTTGAAATCTCTATGATCACAAAATCTCCATAATTCTTCATGGACATGCTCGCTGGAGCCCGTTTATCAGAAGAAAATTTTACCGCGTTTTCTAAAAGTTCATTGAGGATGGTAGAAAGAATGGCTTCCTGCTGTTTAGGATTTTCAAAAAAAGGAGCGCTATTTTTTGCCAGGGAATTGGCCATAAGGCTACATCGGGGCCAATGGACGATAATATCCAAGGGAATAAACTGATAGTCTAAAGAAGAAAGAGGCGGACGGGAAGCGGCGATATCAACGATTTGTTTGGATAACCCCATTTTTTTTCTCCACGACATCCTGTCCAATCCGATACCAGCCAGGAAGTTCGAGGGTGTGCCATTTTTTTGGAATGTCCAGCTCGGGAATAATTAAATGGCTTTCCATGGGATTATCGGCGGACCGGTACTGTTCATGGACTCTGTAATAAGGGAATGATTTAATAAACCGTGTTCGAATCCCGTTGGCCTTATGAAAATGCTGAAATAATCGGCGTGTTTCACAACAGACAATCAGCGGCGGAAGTTCCGCGTTTCTATTGATAAAATAAGCGGAATGGCACGCGCCGGCTAAAAAAAGTGAAATACCGTTACCTTGCCAGTTGGGACGCACGACCATTTTTGAAAATTCTCTCAGATGTGTTGGGCTGTAGTTTATTTTGGTTTTTACGGAATCTAATAAAGCGGCGATATCCTTCGGGTTCACATTTCCATATCGTTCCACGTAAGTTGTATGGGTATAAAGCCCCACTGCCGCAACCAGCATCTCATTTGCGAGCGCCATTAAAAACAGATCCGGATAGGGTTCAATTTTGGAGTGCGGATCCGCGTTAGCCGGATCTTCCGAAAATACAATATCGTAAACGGCGTTATAGACCTCCGCGATCAGATAATGACACTGGAGGATGTCATAGCGGCTTTCGGCAATTTTGAGATACAGCTCCATTAAAACCTCATTTCCGTAAAATCATCCCATTTCACTCGAAGCGATCGGCCGGTGGGTGGAGAATCCGTTTTCGACAATCGAAAAATAAACAAAGGGGTTTCCGTTTCATCACATTTAAAAAGAGCCTTTAATTGGCGGCCCCATGTCTTAATGTTTTGATTTTCAGCTTCCGTAAAATCCTGTCCCGAAAAAAGGGCCGTTCTTAAAAGAAAAAATGGCAAAATACTTAAAGGATGAATGGATAAGCGCGTCATTTCCGCGGTTAACCAGAGACGCTCAAGATACTGTCCAAAAGAAATCATCGTCACAGGGGTTATGTCTGCTTTTGTACTCAAAACGCACAAATGTGAACAATTCAAAATTGCCGGTTTAAACATCCCTTCTAATAATGGAACAGGCACCCAATGGATTTTTTTCCATTGATGAAGCTTGTGCAACACTTTGATAAATGTCGATCCCCCTTTAGGCAATTCCAAAATAGAGAGATCAATCCCGTCTTTGGTTTTTTGGGTCTCTTCAGCAGACCATCGAAGTTCCGAAAACAACTGCGCGGATAAGTCCGGCTGATGAAGCCGGAATACCTCCGCTTTTCCTAAAAGGGTACTCGCTATTTCTTTATCCCTTTTTGTTGTAACCGTTTTAAGAGAAAGGGGAAGAGATCCATTTTTGAATGAGTCTTCTAATTTGGAGAGTGTTTCATAGGAAATCAAGGGGCCCTTATGCAATTTTCGATTAGTACAACGTGAATAGACCGATTGATATAAAGGATGAGGCTGTTCTCCATTTCTACCTTGGAAGCGCATACGGATAAAAGGTTCGGGAACATTGGTTATGATCTCAGATTGAAAAGAAAATCCTAAATGAGCAGCGGCTATGGAGACGTTTTCATAAAAAGCGCCGATAGCTAAATACGAAGCCAATTTACCGATATCAATGAAACTCTCTGAACGCGCAGGATGGAGTTTAATATCCATATAATGAGGTGTCGCGAGAACTTGCCATGGCTGAAGATTTCCTCCGGAAGGAGCCAATGATCCGGCTACGCATAACGTTTGAATATCCCCCCGGCTTAATTGGGACCTATCAGACTCCTGTACAGGAGCCCCCCTATTTTCCTCCTCGATCTCGAGCATCGAACTTCGGACTTTTTTTTCTTCCCCCGGATTTTCAGCATGCGGTGTCATATTATAAGCCTCCTTTTTTGTAATAAGTTGTGACAAATCTATATAAAATCGGCCTGAGGGCAATTCTTTTTCACAAAATAGCCTCCTTAAAATGTGTCCAACCAATGCTCCGCCCAGAAGCACATCGCTGGCAAGCTGAGGATAACTGACCAATTCGGATCCTATTTTTTGAAGAGACTCTCTTAACGGAGCTGAAATAGCGCGTTCTCCCCCAATGATTTTGTACAATACCTGTGTGTGAAGCCGCGGCGTTCCGGTTTGGATCGATTCAGAAGTCATATTTTCAAGAAGTCCATGAAAAATGGGATAGTGAGGGTCGCTATCATACCGTTCAATATCCACCATGCCGCGATCGTTTGTTTCCATAATGACAGGAACATGGTACTCCTTCGCTAATTCACGGAGCCGAACTTTCCAATACACGTTATCGCATTCTTCCACGATGGCGTCCAATTTGGTTCCATTTTGGATAAAAGAGCGGACATTGTGTTCCGTCAACCCTTCTTTAAAAATAACCACCTTCATATAAGGATCCAATTCCGAGATTTCCCTTGCCAGAAGTTCGGATTTTTCTTTTCCAAGATTGAGGACCGATGTTCGAAGGCGATTCAAATTCGACAATTCCACCCGGTCAAAATCCGCGATTCGGATTTCACCGCACAACCCTTCCTGCGCCGCGTTTAAGGCAATCGTATAGCCGACGGAAAGCCCTATGACCCCTAAAGCTTTCTTGCGCAGCTCTTTTTGCTGACGCGGCAGGATTTTATTATGATTCCGGTTGCACCGTAATTCTTCAAATTTATTTTGAGGTAAAAGATGAATCACCTGGTGGCGCCATGGATAATACACCCAATTTCCATACGCGGGTAAAAAATCCTCGCACGCGCTCAATTCATCATTGAGTGTCTTTTTAAATTCAGGCGCGATGGAACTTGCTCCCGGTATTTTTGTTTTTACCCATCCCATGAGTTGCTCCATAATAGAATCCACCATTTCAATATGACGATCCTGGCATTCGGTTTGAAACGCATGCCAATTGTCCTTTTTTAAAGAAAAAAGGACGGGTGTATAATCAGACTCTTTCTCCAGCATATTCCCCCCTATCTATATAATTACTGAAACAAATATAGATTTACCCACTCTATGGAATTTTTAAACATGATTAAAACTTTGGATTAAGTGTCTTCTTAATCTTTTGGATGGCTTTTTTGTAGATCCGTGAAATCTGAGATTCGGAAATTCCCATTTGATCTCCAATCCGTTTAAAGGTTTGGTCTTCTTTGGTATGGGCGATCACGATTTTTCGTTCGCGGGAGGTTAAGGTATTCATTGCTTGATTCAATTGCATACCTGTCTCAATATGGGTTTCCACATCGGCTCTGTTGTTGATGGTCATATAAAGATAGGCGGCGTCCGTAATCCATTCATAAAAACGGGAAGGATCTGATTTGGTAATATAACGGATATGATCCCGCATCGCTCCAATAATGCGGGCATGCGCCAATGGCCATAAATCTTGACTTTTATCAGGATCCCAAACCTTCAGCGTTTCTATAAATTCAAGCTGCGCCAGTGTCCGGAGGTCATCCCGTTCACTTTGAGCGACGTAAGGGGGTAAATGTTTGGAATACCCTTTCACCACTATGTCGATTTTGGGTAAAAAATAATCCAGAATTTCAGAAATATAATGCTGAAGAACATAGATTTTGATGGTATTGAGAACCTTTTGGCTGATTTTTTTCCAGATTTTTTCCGCGGTCTGAGGCATTTCCGTTTAACGCAACCCCAGTTTGGAAAATACAGGAGCTAAAATCTGTTCTTTGTCGATATTTTCGGCAATGTTCGGAGGCAGGATAACAGAAAAAAGCTTTTCTGTTTCTTCCATGATTTTTTGGATCACAGCGGCTTTAACATGTAAATTTTTAAGACGGAGATCTTCGAGAACGGTATCCAGAATTTTTAAATGGCTCTGACTTTTTCCTTCTGAAGGATGATTGCGACGGTATTCGCTTTGAGGAACCCGTTTTAGATAAAAGGTTTCTTCCATATTAAAACTCTTCCGCGC
>Ga0114944_1000196_pt1 | contig 14702 bp, 13 predicted proteins | sample OV2TP2_FD_89582 | JGI IMG/M metagenome (GOLD analysis project Ga0114944, IMG submission 89582) | Hot spring microbial communities from Beatty, Nevada to study Microbial Dark Matter (Phase II) - OV2 TP2 | ecosystem: Environmental > Aquatic > Thermal springs > Hot (42-90C) | place: USA: Beatty... | reverse complement strand
GTGCACAGCATCCCAACACCACATGGATTACTCTTTCAAGTAACCGCCGAAGAAATGATTATTCTGCACGCTGGCGCGCTGAAAGAATTGCCCAATGAAAAAACACTGGAACAACTTTCATCGGTTGATGTGCTCATCACACCTGTGGGCGGTACTGATGTTTTAAACGCAAAAACCGCCGCCGCGCTCGTCACTGAACTTGAACCGCGCGTGTGTATCCCTATTGCGTTTCAGTACAAGAAAAACGATGCCGAGCACGACACGGTTGACGCATTTTTGAAAGAAGTGGGACATAAAAACGGTGCGCCCGTGCCCAAAGTTATTCTCTCGGCGGCAAAATTGCCGAGCGAAGATATGGAAGTGATTGTTCTTGAGAGTCATTAAACGTATGTCAGACAGACCCGAACCAAAACCACACCATCACGCACTGCTTTGGGCAGGAGTCATTGGCTGTTTGTTGCTCGTTGGCGGTTTTTGGATCGCGGGGCTTCCGGATGTATTTAAAACCGGTTCCCAAGATACTGTATTTTCTGACACGGGAAAAGAGTTGGAGCGCATTGTGGCAGAAGCAAATCAGACGCTCGCGCATTTCAAAGAAACACAACAGCCAGCATCGGATGAACGCGCAAATACACTCGCGCGTTTCAAAGATACCGTAGCCCAACTCTTATCTGAAGCTGCGCAAGCGGAATCTCTGAACGCCACCACCTCTACCGTTACCACGGCAACCACCACTGAATAATGTATGGCTAAACACGAAGAACAAAAACCGCAAGACACTGAACCGGCACCGCTCACGGGTGCCGGCGTTATTGCGTCGCGTTCCATCGTCACGGAAATGCGCAATTCCTATTTGGATTACGCGATGAGCGTGATTGTGGCGCGCGCGTTGCCTGATGTGCGCGATGGTTTGAAGCCGGTGCATCGCCGCATTCTCTATGCCATGGGGCAGATGGGTTTGAAACATACGGCAAAATTCAGAAAATCCGCCGCTATCGTGGGCGATTGCCTTGGGAAATATCATCCGCATGGCGACACGTCCGTCTATGATGCCATGGTACGCATGGCGCAGGATTTTTCCTTTCGTCATCCACTCGTGCTTGGCCAAGGAAATTTTGGTTCACTTGACGGGGACGCCGCCGCCGCCATGCGATACACGGAAGCAAAACTCATGCCGCTTGCAGAGGAACTTTTGAAAGATATTGAAAAAACCACCGTGGACTTTGCACCCAACTACGATGGCGTGCACCAAGAACCTACGGTGCTTCCCGCCAGTTTCCCGAATTTGCTCGTCAACGGAACCGTGGGCATTGCGGTTGGTATGGCTACCAACATTCCGCCACACAATTTGGGCGAACTGATTGACGCCACGGTTCACATTATTGATAATCCGGATGCGGCCGTGGTTGATCTTTTGCAATTTGTGCAGGGGCCGGACTTCCCAACCGGCGGCATTATTTATAGCAAAAAAGACCTTGAGGCGGCGTATTCCACGGGCCGCGGCGGGATTATCATGCGCGCGGAAACGGAAATTGTGGAAGACAAAAACGGTTTCCAGATTATTGTCACGGAAATTCCCTATCAAGTGAACAAGGCGACTTTGGTAGAAAAAATTGCTGATCTCGTAAAAGACAAAAAAATTGAGGATATTAAAGATTTGCGCGACGAATCCAGCAAAGGCAAGGTGCGCATCGTGATTGAACTCAAAAAAGACGCGTATCCGCGCAAGGTGCTGAACAACTTGTTTAAGATGACGCAACTCCAGGAAACGTTCCACTTCAACACGCTCGCGCTTGTTGATGGCATCCAGCCGCGCGTGTTGAATTTGAAAATGATGCTGGAGGAGTTTATCAAGCATCGCGAGGTGGTGGTGAAACGTCGCACCGAATTTGATCTGGACAAAGCGAAAGCGCGCGCCCACATCTTAGAGGGCTTGAAAAAGGCGATTGATAAAATTGACGCCGTTATTGCCACCATCAAAAAATCTAAAGACCGCGATCAGGCCAAGGTAAATTTGATGGACAAATTTCGTTTCACGGAACCGCAGGCCGTGGCCATCTTGGAAATGCGCTTGCAGAATTTGGCCAACCTGGAACGCCAAAAAGTGGATGACGAATTAAAAGAAAAACTCGCGCTCATCAAAGAATTGGAATCCATTTTGGCATCGCGCAAAAAGATGCTCGGCATCATTAAGGATGAACTGTTGGAAATCAAGAAAAATTACGCCAACGAACGCCGCACCAAAGTGGTTGCTCGCGGCGTGAAGGATTTTTCCATTGAAGACCTGGTACCAAACGAACAAGTCATTGTGATGATGACCAAGGATGGCTACTTAAAACGCATGCCGCCGGATACGTTCAAGGTGCAAGCGCGCGGCGGCAAGGGCGTGATTGGCGTCACCACCAAAGAAGAAGACGAAGTTGAATTTTTGCAATCAACCAACACGCACGATGATTTACTGTTCTTCACCAATCGCGGCCGCGTGTTTCAACTGAAAGCGTATGACATCCCGCAAGCGTCACGCACGTCAAAGGGACAGGCGGCGGTGAACTTTTTACAGCTCGCGCCCAATGAAAAAGTTACCGCGCTTTTGACTTTGACCGCGCTCTCTGATTACAAATTCCTCGTTATGACAACGGAAAAAGGTCTCGTGAAGAAAACCGCGATTGAGGACTACGCAAACGTGCGCCGCTCCGGCCTCATTGCGATCCGGCTCAAGGATGGAGATAACCTGCAATGGATCCGCCCGTCAACCGGCAATGACGATGTTATGATTGTCACAGCAAAAGGCCAGGCAATTCGGTTCAAAGAAAAATTGGCGCGGCCGATGGGTCGTAACGCGGCCGGCGTTCGCGGTATTCGTTTGAAGAATGGTGAACGTGTGGTGGGTATGGATGTGGTGACTGCGGAAGGTAAAAAGGGTAATGATCTCTACGAAGTGTTTGTCATGTCTGAATTTGGCCTCGGCAAACGAACAGCGCTTGCGGAATACAAGGTGCAGGGACGCGGCGGATCAGGCATTAAAACCATGAACATCACGGCAAAAACAGGCCCGCTGGTGAACATGGAAATTACGGAGAAAAAAACTGAACAAGAAATTTTGGTCATCTCAACAAAGGGCCAAGTCATTCGCGTGCCCTTTGGGAGCGTGCCGTCACTTGGCCGCGCCACCCAAGGCGTTCGCATCATGCGGTTCAAAGAAGCGGGTGATAGTGTGGCAAGCGTTACCTTGCTCTAGACGTATCGCCACCACTGTGATATGATACGCGCGGCTTGAAAAACAGGCCATTATTCCCTATACTAAAGCTATGCCACTACCCAACCAACGACGAACCCGATCTTCAGCAAAACGCCGCGCGTCTCACTTTGCCCTGAAAGCAACCGGTCTTACTATGTGCCCGCAATGCAAAAAGCCGGTGCGTCCGCATCGCGTGTGCGCATCCTGCGGCAAATATCGCGGACGACAACACATAAAAGTCGCCTAACATCCTCTCCATTACTCACGCTCTTTCCTATGTCTAATCGCCACGCCGCACGCTCAATCGTCATGCAGACCCTGTATGAAGAAGATATGCGAGGCACGATTGATACGGTCTCGCCAGAAATGCTCGAGAATAACATCAACGAATTTGCGCCGGGCATTGGCGATGACGCGGATTTTGCTCGCGCGCTCTTCCGCGGCGTCTTGGAAAAACGCGCTGACGTTGACGCGCTCATCATGCGCTACGCACCAGATTGGCCGCTTGAACAAATCATGGTGGTTGATCGGAACGTACTGCGCATCGGGGTCTACGAATTAAAATTTGATGAAAAAATCCCTGCCAAAGTTGCCATTAATGAGGCAATTGAAATTGCCAAAACATTTGGCGGGCATTCATCGGGACGTTTTGTCAACGGCGTGCTCGGCGCTATCTACAAGGACATGGTAGCGGCCGGCGAGAAAATAGGAGAGGAGCCAAAAACAACCTCATCTGATCAATCAACCGCATGAAAAAAGACATTGCTAAACTGGAAGAAAAATTGAACATTGAGTTTAAGAATCAAAATCTTTTGCGCCAAGCCATGGTGCATCGCTCGTATTTGAACGAAAATAAAGATTTTGAACTCGGCCATAATGAACGCCTGGAATTCTTGGGCGACGCCGTGCTTGAATTGGTGATCACGGAGCTACTCTTCCAAACCTATAATAATCCTGAAGGCGAACTCACCAACTGGCGCGCGGCGCTGGTGAATGCAAAAATGCTCGCGCAGATTGCTAAAAAAATCGGCCTGGAACCCTATCTGTATTTAAGCAAGGGGGAATCACAGGAAACAGGCACCAAAGCGCGCGATTATATCATGGCAAACTGCATGGAAGCGCTCATTGGCGCCATCTATATTGATCAAGGATACGCGGTGTCACAAAAATTTATTGAACGATGGGTGTGGAGTCATATTGACAACATTCTTGACAACGGTTTGTATCTTGATTCCAAATCACGATTCCAGGAATCCGCGCAAGAAAAAGCTGGCGTTACGCCAACCTACAAGGTGATGGAAGAAGAGGGGCCTGACCATAATAAATTCTTCCGCGTGGGGGTCTACCTGGGAAAAGAATTAGTTGCCGAGGGAACCGGCACCAGTAAGCAAGAGGCCCAAGTTGCCGCAGCCGAAGCGGCGCTCCACGTCAAAAAATGGAAAGGGGCAAGCATTACCAAAAGAGAGGGCTAAACCCTCTCTTTTGCGCCCGTAGCTCAGTGGAAGAGCATCTGACTTCGGATCAGAGGGTCGGGGGTTCGAATCCCTCCGGGCGCACCAAAACCAGCCAGATCCACGGATCTGGCTGGTTTTTATTTTCTATACACGTATATCGTCGGTCGACCGGGGGTTTCATCAACCTGTATCGGTTTCCAATCAGGGAACGGCCAGACATACGCAAGTACCCTTGCGCCTGGTTTTAATTCTTTTTGTAACTTTGCTTGCAAGCGCGGATACGCAGCCGGCATGAGAAAAAAATAAACGACATCGGCATCATGAAAATCCGCAAACCAAAAATCTTTAAAAAAAAATGGTGACGCGTGCGCGATGTTTTGCGAATAACCATCGCACCTTCGCAATCACCAGTGGTAGCAAAGAAATTTCAAATCCGTGCGCGACGGCACCGTGCGTGGCCGCGGCAAACAACAATCGCCCATCGCCGCAACCAAGGTCATATACCGTTTGTCCGGGCTTAATAGCTGCCAGTCGCACGACACGTTCTACGTCACCTGCGCGCATCGGCACCCATGGCGCGCCACGAAAACCGGCGTACGCAAATGTTGCGCCAAGAGCCAATCCGATGAAAAAAATAATCAGCCACATAGCATTGCGAGTTCCTTACACTTCGGGTACCATGGTAGCACATCCTATGGAGACCGAGCTACAACCAAACCAAGGAAAACACATTGAAATTGACGTGACAGGCACACGCTACGCGCGGTTCCCAATAAAAACACGCGTCATCACTAATCATGATGCTATGGAACAGATCGTCACCGAGTATGCCACGCCACACCTCAAACCCGGTGATTTTTTGTTTATCAGCGAACGCGTAGTTGCCATCACGCAGGGTCGCGCATTTCCCATTAAAGACATCCATCCGTCACGGCTTGCTCAATTCCTCGTAAAGTTTGTGCACAAATCCCCCTACGGCATTGGCCTGGGTAGCCCGTGGACCATGGAACTCGCTATCCGCGAAGCCGGTGTCATGCGTATTCTTTTCGCCGCGTGTATCTCCGCGATCACTAAACCATTTGGTGTGCGCGGGTTATTCTACAAAGTGGTAGGAAAAAATATCAACGCCATTGATGGCCCGTGCTCCTACACGCTACCGCCGTACAATGAATACGCAAAGCTCGGCCCCAAAAATCCAAACGGCGTTGCGCGCGAGCTTGCGCAGAAACTTGGCGCACGCGTGGTCATTATTGATGCAAATGATTTGGGTGTTGCCATTCTCGGAAAATCTGAAAAAAATATTACTGACGATTTCTGCACACACGTATTCCGCGACAACCCGCTTGGTCAATCTTCTGAACAAACACCACTCTGTATTGTGCGGAAACTTTGATCTTGCCAAAAATAAATAAAAGTGTTACTATTATTTCGCCCAAAAAATTGGGTCGCTAGCTCAATTGGCAGAGCAATTCGCTCTTAACGAAGAGGTTCTGGGTTCGATTCCCAGGCGACCCACAAAATAAAAATATCCATTGATGGATATTTTTATTTTCTTGAATAATCATGAGATCCTTCGACTCCCCCAAAATGAATTCGGGGTCGCTCGGGATAAAATTTGCATGTATGCAAATTTAGTTATCCACAGTTGTCACAAAAAACCATTCTTTTACTTTCTGAAACACTGTACAATATGTATACAGGAATTTTTATCAATGCTTGTCGTAAAAATTCCCCTTAACTTAAGAAACAATCATTTGTTTCAAAATTCTCTGAGGAAGGAGGTGGCACTACTATGGCCGCACGAAAACGCCGAAAGGCAGCAAAGAAGCGCCCAGCACGCCGCCGCAAGGCGGTGAAGCGTCGCGCAAAGAAGCGTGCCGCACCGCGAAAGCGCCGCCGCTCATCACGCAAGCGAAAGCGAAGATAATGCGCGATGCGCTACAAACATAAAATCCCTTCAACGGGATTTTATGTTTTCAGAGCAATGGTTGTTGTGCCGCGCGTGTGCGTTCCTCATCATCAAAAATTTTTACTCTTCCGTACACACCATCATACCCGGGCACTATCGTAATATTCCCTGCGCGCACACGCGCGATGGCTTCGGCAACTGCGGGAGAACTCGCGCGCGCGATGGCTTCCGCAGGCGCATCTAATAACACAAAAAATTCACTGCCAGCGCCGGTAATCAACTGATCATACAATGCGCGCACGCGTTTGCTTGCCGTGCCCACTCCCAGAGTGTCGGCGATAATCGCATCAAGGGGAATGATTTTTTTGCAGCCAATAAAGCGCTCCATTGGCACCGCGTCTTCCGTGCGATCCGCCAACGCCTCCACTCGGTTCATCACGCCAATCGTAAGCGGCTTCTTACAGGTGGGACACCGAAAGCCCTCGCGCGCTGAATCGCGCGGATGAAGCGAAACTCCGCAATCGCGATGGCCATCAAAATGATATTTCCCTTCTTCGGGAAAAAATTCAATGGTATATAAAAAACGCGCGCGGTCACCGGTTGCAATCGCATCGGTAATCGCCGCGTACGTCACCTTCGGCAGATCAAACACATTTGCTTCGCGCCCCAGTTTCTCCAAACTATGCGCGTCAGAATTTGAAATGAGCGTAATGCTGTCCAGCGCGGATAATCGCCGATTCATCAACGGATCGCTTGAGAGTCCTGTTTCAATGGCGCGAATGTGCGGCGTTAATTCTTCAAAACATTCCTCCAGCGTATCGTAACCGGATTTTGATCCAAACACCGCAAACCACGGCGTCCACGCGTGCGCCGGCACCATCATAAACGCCGAATCAATATCTAATATCATGCGCAATAATGCTTTGGCGGATACTCCGAGTATTGGACGCCCATCGGATCGTATGTTGCACCCGCGCGCTTCAAGCGCCGTGTTTAATTTTTCAACCGCCGCAAGCGATGGCGCAAAAACACACAGATGCAATCGCCGCACCGCATCGCGATGCGTATAGATGCACGCAAGTTCTGTGGTTAACATGAATTTTGTTTTACTGGAACCATCGCGTAAAACAAAAATACCGGGCGTTTCCTCCCGCAACAATTCTTTTATTGACGCACACCACGCAGGATGCGTAAAATCTCCCGTTCCCACTACATCAATACCTTTGCGTTCACACGCTTTCCCAATCAGTGGCAACGTTAAATCTTTTGAACACGCGCGTGAATAGCGTGAATGAATATGCAAATCAACAATCGTTTTCATACCGTCACAAAAACGGCTCCATCATTTCAAGCCGTTGTAATTCTTCTGCCGTATTCACTCCAAGCGCCACGCGCGGATCAACGGAAATTGTTTCAACGCGTTCGCCTTCCGCAAGCGCCATCGCCAAAATATCCGTCAGATAGTATTCGCCCTGCGCGTTATCATTGCGCAACTGTTCCAGATGCTTCCAAAGCCACTCCGCGCGATAACACGCCGCGCCGGTGTTCACTTCACCAATCTCTCGTTCCTTCACACTGGCATCCTTATATTCAACAATCCGCGCCACCGTGCCTTGTTCATTCCGCACCACGCGGCCATAACTCATAAAACCGCTTCGCCAATCCAAAAAATCCCGTACGTTCGCGCTCACAAAAGTCAAGGTATTTTCATGCGCGCGATGCGCGGTCACCAATTGTTCAATCACGGCTCGCCCTATGCGGGGCATGTCGCCATACAACACCACCACATCCGTCGCCGTTCCGGAAAGAACGCTCCGTGCCTGCATAACCGCGTGTCCGGTGCCAAGTTGTTCGCGTTGCCACACGTATGTATAATTCGGCCCAAGCGCCTGTTCCACCATCTCACCCTGATACCCAATAACAATAACCGGTGGCCACACAACCGGCGCGCCAGCCACCGCATCCAAAAGATGACGAATCAATGGTTTGCCGTGAAGCGGTTGCAAAACCTTGGGGAGCGCGTTCCCCAAATCCTTTTGTATGCGCGCGCCTCGGCCGGCCGCAACAATGATAAGCGCTACATTGTGTCCCATACCATTTTTGCCGCTCCCACAATACCCGCGTCATTGCCCAATTGCGCAGGCACAATCCGCGCATGGGTAACCATCACGGCAAACGCGCGTGCTTGAATTTCTTCCCGCATGCGTTGTTCAAATAGCGGCCACGCCGCCGCAATCGCGCCGCCAACGATCACGACATCGGGATTAAAAATATTGAGGTAATTCGCGATGGCGATACCAAGCCACTTACCCTCCTCGGCCCACAACACGCGCGCCACTTCGTTTCCCTTGCGCGCCAACTCCTCAACCTGCTTTACATTTTCAATATGAGAACCCATTTTCTCCTGTGCCGCGCGCACAATCGCCGTGCCGGACGCAAGCGCTTCAAAACATCCGTACGGCACGCCGCATCCGCACGCGGGGCCATCGCTTGCGATGGTTACATGTCCGAGTTCTGCTCCCAAACCACGACTACCCATATACAGCGATTCGTTCAAAATAAGACCGCCGCCAATACCCGCACCAATGGTCAACATCACCGCATTGTGCGCGCCAACCGCCGCGCCCTTCCACCACTCGCCCAGTACTGCCATATTCGCGTCATTGTTCATGAGCACCGATAATCCGATTTCTTTTTCTAACACTTCCTTAATGGGAAAAGGTTCTTTGAACGGCAAATTCGGCGTCACTAAAACGGTTCCGGAAAATGGATCAAGCGGCCCGGGCATACCAAGCCCAACCCCGCGAACATCAGGCGCATGCTTGGTGAGGCGACGAACCATTTCGGCTATGATCGCCACTATTTCTTCTCGCGTCTTGCTCTGCGTGGCTTCTTTCTCACGCGCGCTTATAACACCGCGATCATCAACAACGGCGCCCTTGAGCGAAGTTCCACCTAAATCTAATGCGATAATCTGTGGCATAGTACCTTAAGGATACTCAAGATGCTTGCTTTCCGCAAGATGCTGATTTTGTGCAATGTGTACTCGTTAAAACAGTTTAATCCGTGTGTCTGGTTTAAGAATAAAAAAGGGGTGAGTATGCTTATTCACCCCTCGACGACGGTGCGCCCCAACGCCTACGCCGGAACGCTACTCCTCCTCTTCTTCTTCCTCTTCACGCCCCACGAACTTGGGCAACGGCCAGTCGTCCGAATCCGACTCGTCAACAGGCGGTCGGTCCACCACGATCGAATCACCATCGTCGTCTACGACGAGGACTTCTCGGGGGTGTCCCCACCTGCGTTCGTCTTCCATCACCCTCACCCTTCCCGTTGCTGATCCTGATGATTTCATCACCTCGCAAACACCGCGCCTGCGAAGTATCACTAAACGTGCCACTCCTCATAGAGTACCATAACAATAGAAATTCTGCACCTGCGGGCGGTGAATAAAAAATTTGGCAAACAAAAACCACCCTTCCGGGTGATTCTTTATTGAGTGCAGTGTTCTCGGCACTGACCTACTCTTGCCTTGCGGCTACCATCGGCGCAGACAGGCTTAACTGCCGAGTTCGGAATGGGATCGGGTGTACCCCCGTCGCTTGAAATACCGAGAACACTGCACTCAAAAATATAACATGAGGTAAAGCACCACTCGGTGCTTCCGTGATACGCTCGACTTATTAGTACACCTCGGCTCAACGTGTTGCCACGTGTACACCTAGTGCCTATCAACCCGGTCGTCTTCCGGGAGTCTCAAACGAAGAGCAATCTTGAGGACGGCTTCGCGCTTATATGCTTTCAGCGCTTATCCGTGCCAAACGTCGCTACCCAGCAATGCCCCTGGTGGGACAACTGGTACACAAGAGGTTTGTCATTTTCGGTCCTCTCGTACTAGAAAATGGCCCCCTCACTCTTCAATGCCCGTAGCGGATAGGAGACCGACAATTTGTTACACTCTTTCTTACGAAAGAGATGGTGCGAACATTTCTGTCACACTCTGCATGTCGCCATGCAGTTCGGACTATATCTTCTCCGATTATTCGAAGTTCGACGTATAGTCTCTGAGGGTTTTACGAAATCGCTATATGAGATCGTTGCCTATAACGCCCTCCGCCGTTCATCTGATAAGCAAGATTTACAATCCTCCTTGCTCCGGACTTCTGCAAATGCTTGCCGCGTTTCATTAATTTCACGACGCGTTCAAACAAAGCAAAATCATGACGCTTTTCAGTCCGTAACAAATACTTCCGAAAAAATGGAAGTATCTTAGTAAGGAGATCCTGACGATCTCTCACAACATACACATAGGTAACATCGCGTGGATTTGCCTTGTGATTTGGTTTTACGTAACCACAGTGAAAGAATTCCACCAGTTCATCAAGCACCTTGCGACTTGATAGTCGTTGTGACACATGAAATTCCGGAATAATTTTCCATCCAGTTTTCATGCGCTCATCTGGATGAAACGCTATATGAAAACTGCCTTCACCATCAACAAACCCACTGATATACCATGCATGTGGATGATTTCGTAATCTTCCCTGCTGATGATCTGCCCTCATCACATTGTAACGTGTCATACTACCTATAGAATAACACGTAGTGTGAGATACTTCAAACTCCTACTCCTTTAGGAGTCGTCAGACTTCCCAGCATTTAGTCGAATTTAGAGACAGCACGAATCTACTGTCTTACGACGTTCTGAACCCAGCTCGCGTATCGCTTTAACCGGCGAACAGCCGGACCATTAGGACCTTCTCCAGCCCTAGGATGCGATGAGCCGACATCGAGGTGCCGAACCTGGTCGTCGATATGGACTCTTGGACCAGACTAGCCTGTTATCCCCAGGGTAACTTTTATCCGATGAGCTTCCGCCGTCCTATTTCGTACGGTCGGATCACTAACTTCCACTTTCGTGACTGCGCGACTTGTAGGTCTTGCAGTAAAGCAGGCTTATGCGTTTGCACGTCGAGCGCGATTTCCATCCGCGCCAAGCCTACCTTGGTAAACTCCTCCGTTACATTTTGGGAGGAGTCCGCCCCAGACAAACTACCCGCCAGGCGCTGTCTCGGTCTCCGGATTCACGGAGACTGATTAGAATCAACATCACAAAAGGGTGGTATTTCACTGGTGTCCCGCCTTGCGGCAAAACTCCCACCTATTCTAAACATTTGAAACGATGACCCAACGCCAAGTTGTAGTAAAGCTCCATGGGGTCTTTTCGTCCAGCTACGGGTAATCCGCATCTTCACGGATATTGCAATTTCGCCGAGTCCCTTGTTAAGACAGTCATCAGACCGTTATGCCATTCGTGCGCGTCGGAACTTACCCGACAAGGTATTTCGCTACCTTAGAACAGTTATAGTTACTGCTGGCGTTCATCCGCGCTTCAGTTGAGGGCTGCCTTCCATCTTGCGACAGAAATGACCCTCTTCCTTAACGTTCGGACACTGGCCAGGCATCGCCCCCTATACATCCTCTTGCGAGTTAGCAGGGAGCTGTGTTTTTGGTAAACAGTCGCCTGATGTCTTTAGCTGTGGCCCGATTGCTCGGGCAGGCCTTATCCCTAAGTTACGGCCGCTGTATTGCAGAGTTCCTAAACAAGGGTTCTCTCGTTCGCCTTCGTCTTCTCGACGTATCCACCTGTGTTGGTTTGCGGTACGGACCCATAATGCCGAGCGTAAATATCCTTTTCTGGGCACCGCACAAACGAGAATCAGATCCACCCGAAGGCTTCACCTTTTTCTTGCGAAACGGACATACCATAGCCCGCTCTCACCTCAGCGATGCGTCAGATACTTACAAACATTACGAGGTGCAGGAATAATAACCTGCTTGTCCATCGACTACGCCTTTCGGCCTCGCCTTAGGCCCGACTAACCCTGGGAGGATTCTCCTGGCCCAGGAAACCTTGAATTTTCGGCGCCAATGATTTTCACATTGGTTTTTGCTACTCATGCCAACATTCTCCCTTCCAAGCGCTCCACTCCATCTCGCGACGTGAGCTTCACAGCAGCTTGGAATGCTCCCCTACCACTTTAACCTTGCGGTCAAAGTTCGCAGTTTCGGTACCATATTTAGCCCCGGTACATTTTAGGCGCGAAAACTCTTGACCAGTGAGCTGTTACGCTATCTTTAAATGATGGCTGCTTCTAAGCCAACATCCTGGTTGTATGAGAATTAACACCACCTTTAACACTTAATATGGATTTAGGGACCTTAACTGGCGATCTGGGCTGTTTCCCTCAAGACCGGTGAAGCTTAGCCCCCACGGTCTGACTCTCGTGCTCTAATCGCTGGTATTCGGAGTTTGATTGAAAGCGATATCCTTGCGGACTCGACCCTCATCCAGTGCTCTACCACCAGCGGGATTACACGAGGCGAGCCCTAAAGCTCTTTCGGGGAGAACCAGCTATTACCGAGTTCGATTTGAATTTCTCTCCTATCCACAACTCATCCCCGCGTGTTGCACGGCGCGTGGGTTCGGGCCTCCTCCCAACTTATCATTGGGACTCACCCTGGTCATGGATAGCTCACCCGGTTTCGGGTCTTATGGCTGCTACATTCAAACAATCATTCTTCTGCTCATGTTGCCATAAGCAGAAAAAGAAAGTTTGGAAACGCGCTATTCACACTCGCTTTCGCTACACCTGCGTCCCGTAGGACTTAAGTAAGCAGCAGTCCATAAACTCGTTGGCTCATTCTTCAATAGGAATACCGTCACCCTTGCGGGCTCCGGCTCCTTGTAAGCATATGGTTTCAGGTCTATTTCACAAACCCTCTCGGGTCTCTTTTCACCTTTCCCTCACGGTACTTGTTCACTATCGATCATCAAACGTATTTTGCCTTGGAAGACAGTCCTCCCAATTTCCGACCAGCTTGCACGTGTCTGGCCGTACTCGAGAACAACTGCACAGTGAGTATAAACGTTTTCAACAACAGGGCTATCACCTTCTTTGGCGGGCCTTTCCAGGACCCTTAGTTTAACGTCGTACATGCCACCGCTCGCAAAAACAGGTAGCGAACGCAGTGTCTCATAACTCCCATAATGCAACGGCCTGCACCTCGTATCATGATATACCATTCAACCTAGGGCTGAATGGCAATCAGCGATACCACACTATGAGTTTGGGCTAATCCCATTTCGCTCGCCACTACTCTGGGAATAACACACGCTCCGCTAACGCTCCGCAGAAAAATTCCTGCGCAACGTTAGTGAAGTGATTATTGTTTACTTTTCCTCTGGTTACTGAGATGTTTCACTTCGCCAGGTCTTCTTCACACACCTATGTATTCAGTGAGTGATGACCCCAATTTTCATTAGGGCCGGGTTTCCCCATTCGGAAATCTCCGGATCAAAGGTTGCTTATCACCTCCCCGAAGCTTATCGCAGATTGCTACGTCCTTCATCGTCGTTTGATGTCAAGGCATCCACCATACGCTCTTCTTAAGATGCGTATCACGAAAGCACCCAACGGTGCTTCCTTAATTGATTACCTCATGTTTGAATTGTCAAAGTTCGCTCAACACGCTCTGCATTATCCAGCAAGCACAAAGCTTGTTGAGTAATGAAAACGCGTTATCAAATAAAATACCGCCCAACGGCGGCCTTCTAAAAACCCATAAAAAGGTTTAGCCGCTTGGTTGTTGTATGTTATAGCTGATTGTAGTAGTCAGTTCCATGACTGAAGTATAACATACAGAGGTCCAAGCGGATACCACATACCTGTGGATAGCCCGGTTTGGCTTCCGGGGCGTGCTCGTACGTGCAGTGTGACTGGTGCCTACTTTATATGACCTTCTAATGTTTGTCAAGTCCCCTTGTGGAAAACATGGGAGTAACAAAAAATCGGCCTTATGAGGCCGATTTTTGCCTCTTGTCATCCCGATACGCGCTTCGCGCTATCGGGATCCAAAAACTACTCCACGATGAGTGTCCCTTTCATATCCGGATGCCCAGCGCCACATTGCACGGAACATCTGAAGGAAAATGCGCCTCTTTTATCGGCGGTAAACTCAATCAGCACGGTTTCGCCCGGATTGAGTACCTTATTAATATCATAATCCGGAATCATTAAACCATGGGCAACATCAATAC
>Ga0114944_1000195_pt1 | contig 14722 bp, 14 predicted proteins | sample OV2TP2_FD_89582 | JGI IMG/M metagenome (GOLD analysis project Ga0114944, IMG submission 89582) | Hot spring microbial communities from Beatty, Nevada to study Microbial Dark Matter (Phase II) - OV2 TP2 | ecosystem: Environmental > Aquatic > Thermal springs > Hot (42-90C) | place: USA: Beatty... | reverse complement strand
GTGCCCAACCTGTCCCGTATGGTCATTATCGCTGGACTGGCGGCGCTGGTATGCGGCGGGGCCATCCTGTTCCTGATGCGCCGCCGAAACGCCTTTTAGACCTCGGCCCTCACGCCCTGGGGCTCCAGCACCACCACCCTCGTCTCCGAGGGCAGACTGGTGGTAGAGACGTTGAGCCGGGCCTGAGGCTGCACGTCCCGCAAGCCCATCGCTCGGAGGAAGATGTCAAGGCCGCCTAGCTCCACCTTGAGACCGGGCAGGCGGTAGTGCATGGGTATGATCACCCTGGGCTCCAGGCTCTGCACCACCTCTATTGCCTGGGGTATCTCTAGAGTGCATACACCGCCTACGGGCAGAAAGAGTATATCCACTGGCATAAGCTCCTCCACCTGCCCGGTGGACAGGACGTGGCTAATGTCCCCGAGGTGGCAAAGCCTGAGGTTTTCCATCTCGATGAGATAGGCAGTATTTCGCTTGCCCTGCGGGTCCCTCTCCCCCCCAGGTGTCATGATACCTGTGACGAAAATCCCCGATAGCTCGTACTCCCCAGCGCTCTGTAAGATGTTAGGGCTTCCATCTATACCCCGCCAGTAGCTATGATTTTCATGCTGATGGCTCACCGTGACAGCCAGCGCTCTTGGCTCTCCCAGACGCAAGCCAATAGAATCGGGGAAAGGGTCGGTGACGATAGCCAGGTCACCGGTGCGGAGCCTGAAGCAGGAATGACCGAGCCAGGTTATTTCCAATAGAGTACCTCCTGAACAGATTGGTGATCGCCAGGCGAAGGTGAGTACCAAAGACCACAAGAAAAACACCCCTTCGTAAGATCAACGCTCAGCAGACACGGTTTCCACGAGAGGGATTGGTTATGGCAGCAAGTGTGCCTCCACTCTTGCTCCTGCAAGACTCCAGGAGAGTATAATATATACCAGGTAAGGGTCGAGTCAACGCTTGACAGAGACCTGGCTTCATGTTAGATTCCCTTAAAACCCTAAGCACTTGGGAGTAACGAGTGCTAAAAGTTGGGTTGGTGATAAGATGCTCAAGATAAGAACAGGCGTGGTCCTGAAAATTCTGGTAGATGAGTATATTAGGGCTGCGGCTCCGGTAGCTTCGGAGGATATAGCCCGCAGATCACCGATGAAGGTGAGTGCCGCCACCATTCGCAGCGAAATGGCTGAGCTTGAGGAGGTAGGGTACATTATACGTCCCCATATCTCCTCGGGGGGTATACCTTCGGACAAGGGCTACAGGTACTATGTAGAGTCACTGGATGACCCCCTGGAGTTGCCTTTGGGCTTGCAGCGGCATATAAGGTACAGGTTCAGTCGGGCGCAGAGGGACCTGGATGCCTGGATACAACTGGCTGCGACATCGCTGTCGCAAACGGTAGGCAACATGGCCATAGTTACCTTCCCACATGCCACTTCCGCCAAGCTGAAGTATATCCAGCTCGTCTACCTTCAAGAGTTTCTGGTACTGCTTATCATCGTTCTCCAGGAAGCCAGGCTGAGGCAGCACCTTCTACCACTGGATGAGCCCACCTCCCAGGGTGAGCTTACCGAAATCGCTAACAAGCTCAACGAGAGCCTGACAGGACTTACTTACTCGCAGATAAAGGCAAAGCAACTGGAACTCAACCCCCTGGAGGAGATGGTAAGAGATGATACCATCTCCATCTTGAGGGACATAGACACGGAGGCTGCCCTGGACCATTGTATAGATGGCGTGCGTTTGCTCCTCGGTCAGCCAGAGTTCGCCGAGACACGGAGGGCTAAGGAGATAGTGGAAGTACTTGAACAAAAGGTGTTACTCAGAGGCATCCTTTCAGAGGCTCCTGATACGGGGAGTGTATCGGTTTTCATAGGCGAGGAGAACCAGGAAGAAGTACTGAGGCCCTTCAGCGTGGTCCTCAGCCAGTATGGCATCCCTCAGGAGGCATATGGCACTCTGGGTGTGATTGGCCCTACCCGCATGGAATATGGCAACGTGATCGGCAGTGTGAGATTCCTGTCTTCCCTCATGAGCGAGCTAATAATAGGCGTCCACGGCAGGTCATAGCGATGGCTAAAAGGGATTACTATGAGGTGCTAGAAGTCTCCAAGGGGGCGTCCGAAGAGGAGGTGCGGAAAGCTTTCAGAAAGAAGGCTATGGAGTACCACCCCGACAGAAACAAGAGCCCCGATGCTGAGGAAAAGTTTAAAGAGGTAAATGAAGCCTATCAGGTGCTCATAGACCCTCAGAAGCGGTCACAGTACGACCGTTTCGGCCACGCTGGAGTGAGTGCCGGTAGCGGCGGTGGAGGGTTTGCCAGAGATTTTGAAGGCTACGACATATTTAACGGCTTTGGCGACATATTCGACTCCTTCTTCGGCGACTTCATGGGCAGAAGCCAGCAGAGCGCAGCCCAGAGAGGTGGCGATCTCCAGTACAAGGTGATTCTTCCCTTTGAGGAAGCCGTCTTCGGCATTGAGCGTGAAGTGGAGGTAACACGAATAGAGCGGTGCCAACGATGTCAAGGTTCTGGCAGTGAGCCAGGCACAAGTCCTACCACTTGCGCCACCTGCCGAGGTCTGGGCCAGGTGCGGCGTTCCGAGAGGAGCGTCTTCGGCCAGTTTACCCAGGTGACTGCCTGTCCAACCTGTAGAGGCAAGGGCACAACCGTAGCTACCCCATGCAACCACTGCCATGGCGTTGGCACCGAACGCCGAGACCACAAAATAGCCGTGAGGATACCTGCGGGTGTAGAGGACGGCATGCAAGTACGCCTCACGGGTGAAGGAGACGTAGGGATAAATGGCGGCCCACCCGGCAACCTGTACATTCACGTCTCTGTCATGGAGCATAAGCTATTCCGACGGGATGGCGATGACCTTATCTATGAGCTTCCCTTGAACTTCGTGCAGGCGTCCCTGGGCGATGAACTGGAGATCCCCACGCTGAACGGCAATGAGACCTTGAAAATTCCTCCCGGGACCCAGCCTGGAGACGTTTTTCGTATCAAAGGCAGAGGCGTACCTCGTCTTAACGGGCATCGGCGAGGCGACTTGGTAGTGCCGGTGAAGCTACAGGTGCCCACTTCTCTGGACTCCCATCAACGCAAGCTTCTGGAGGAGTTGGGCAAGACCTTAGAGACCTCCAGCGACCCTCACAACAAGGACAAAGGGCTATTCGACAAGATAAAGGACGCCTTTAGCTAGAGGCTCCCTATTTTCCTTTAGAGCTCCGCTAAGATATGATATGGCAGGAACTCAGTGTCAAAGTGCCCCAGGAGTACGTGGAGCCCATCTCCTACCTATTTAACAGGTATGGCCGTGGGCTCTCTGTAGAACATGCCGGGGACGGCCTGGTGCTCCTGCGGACCTATCTGCCCAGCACTTCAAAGCGCAGGCTAGCGCGGATAGAGGTGGGCGTGAACCTGGTCAGGACTCTTCAGCCTATGAGTGAGCTGGAAGTAAAGGAGTTGAAAGAGGCCGACTGGGAAAACGCCTGGAAGGCCCACTTTAGCCTGCTGAAGATCGGCACGAACCTGGTGATAAAGCCCTCCTGGATCAGCTACGAGGCTGGGCGTGATGAGGTGGTGATTGAGCTGGACCCTGGCATGGCCTTCGGCACGGGCTATCATCCTACCACAAGGATGTGCCTGGAGGCCCTGGAGGGGCTGGTCCGACCAGGGATGAAGGTGCTTGACCTGGGCACCGGCTCTGGCATCCTGGCTATTGCCGCCGCCAGGCTGGGCGCTGAGCAAGTCCTGGCCCTGGATGTTGACCCCACGGCAGTGAAAGCAGCCCGGAAGAACTTTACCCTCTGCGGGCTTATGAGCAGGGCTTCTCCAGCCAGGGCTCAACCCCAAAGGGTGCGACTAGCCAGAGGCACTTTGCCCCACCGCCTGGCCCTGGAGGGCTACTTCGACCTGGCCACTGCCAACATAACCGCCCGAGTAATCCAGGAGAAGGCCCCTCACCTCTGGCAAGCCCTCAAGCCCGGAGGGTTGCTCATAGCCTCTGGGATTATCCAGAAGCAGCAAAGTGAGGTAGAGGAGACCCTGGCAAGGGTTGGCTTCACCCATCTGAAAACTCATAACATGGAGGACTGGGAGGCCCTGTTGCTCTCAAGGGGCCTGCCCTGAGCTTGCCGAAGGGCACCTTGAGCTATGCATAGGTTCTTTGTACCATCCACCTGGATAGCTGGTGAGCACGCCAGGCTGGAAGGAGACGTGGCCCGCCAGGTGAGCCGTGTCCTGAGAATGTCGCCGGGCGACGAGGTAACTCTGCTGGACAACTCCGGCAACGAGTACAGGATGCGTCTCACCAGATTCAGCAGAGAAGTGGTAGAGGGAGTAGTGCTGTCTATTGATGAGGGCCGGGGTGAGCCTTCGCTAAAGGTAACCCTCTACCAGGGGATGCTAAAAGGGGAAAAGTTCCTGTGGGTGCTCCAGAAAGGCACGGAGTTGGGCGTGACCGCCTTCGTGCCCCTCATCTGCCATCGCTCCCTACCTCAGGAGCGGGATAGCTGGCTCAGCGCCCGATACCCTCGCTGGCGCAAGGTAGTTACCGAAGCGGCTGAGCAGTCGGGTAGGTGCTTGCTCCCCGATCTAAAGCAGCCCATATCCTTCAGAGACGCCTGCGAGGAGATAAAGGGCTCCCGTAGCATTTCTATAATACCCTGGGAGCGAGAAGGGGCCAGCGGCTTGCGCTCAACGTTGCAGGAGAGCAAGGGCGCACAGCCTTACTTTCCTGCTCTGGTCAACATATTCATCGGCCCGGAAGGCGGCTTTGAAGAGTGGGAGATAGATTGCGCTCGCTCCTGTGGAGTGCTGCCCATCAGCCTTGGTAGGCGCATCCTGCGGTCAGAAACGGCGGCCATCGCGACTGTGGCAGCGGTGATGTACGAGGCGGGGGAGATCGGGCGACTAAATACGTAATTCCTCAAACACGCCTTATTCACAGTCCACCTTCCAAAATCAACCTGTAGACCAAGCCCATTCCTATTAAAAATCAGGGGTCACCATCCTTGATTTTTGTTGCTCTTGACTTCTACCCTGAAGCCAGTTATGATAAACACCTATTTTAGAGGGGGATGATCATGCCTCTGACGAGGGCTGACCTTTTACGATTGATAAAAGCCCTTGAGGAAGAGGGCACACCTGTCAACAAGATAGCTGCTAAAGCCCGGGTTAGTCCAGAGCAGTTACAGAGTTGGCTTGAGGAAGACTCTCCTCCGGAGAAACTTGAGAGGGCGCTGATCTCAATCTGTGAAAAGGACAGTCGTTTTCGACTCCTTCACAGCTATGGACTTGCGACGCCAACGTTCAATCGGTACAGTCGCTTCTCTTTTGACGATAATCCCATCGGATATAACTGGCATGCGCCCTTACCACCCTTACCTGAAATGCCCCAAAAGCTGCTTGACTTCAAGGTGGACTTTCCATTCGGTGTACCAGCTTGCATCCTCACCTATGGTCATCGGGCTATTAAGATGTATGCGGGCTTGGGATTCGACATACTGACCTACAAGACTGTTCGGACACTCCCACACAAAGGACATCCATGGACATCTATCAACCCGAATTGGGCCTATGTGACTCAATTACCTAGTAAATTCAGTCCTCCTTTTGAGGAACCGGTTGTAGCGGATAAAGAAGCATGGCCGGAGAGCATTGAGAATGTAACTATGGTGAATTCGTTTGGTATTCCGTCCATGAACCCAGATCAATGGAAAGATGACATCGAAAAAGCTAAGAAAGCAGTGCGTCGAGGACATCAGGTGCTCATCGTGAGTGTAGTCGCAAGTCCTGACTTGTCTACCACTATGACGCAGGATGAAATCGTGCAAGGCTTCGTAAACGCTGGTAAGGCGGCGAAGGAAGCTGGTGCGGACATTGTTGAAGTAAACTACTCTTGTCCTAATACCCCAAAAGGTCCTGAGATTTACCGGGACCCTGTGATGTCAGCAAGAATCTCTGAAGCAATGCATGAAGCATTAAAGCCGACTCCAGTCTTGATGAAGATAGGCTACCTTCGTAAAGAACAACTGAGTGACATCGTTTCAGCGAATATAAAATGGATTGATGGGATAGTTGCCATTAACACAATTTCGGCACCAGTCAATGATAGTAAAGGTAACCAATTCTTTCCGGGTGAGGGGCGTCAGCATGCTGGGGTTTCCGGAGTAGCGATCAAGCCTTGGGCGATGGAGGTAGCACGCAACCTTGCCGACCTCAGGTCTCAGGAAAGCTGGAGAGAGAAGATCATACTGGCAGTTGGTGGGGTAACGAAGCCAGAGGATGTTCGTGAATATCTAGATATAGGTGTAGATGGTGTCCTAAGTTGCACTGGTGCCTATAATAACCGCTATCTGGCTATCGAGACTAGACGGCAACTCGGTAAACTTGCCCCCACAGCATCCAGATAAATGCCTCACTATCTCATCAAGTTCGCAGCCAAGTCTTTGGGCTCGATCAAAGGACTCCGTTGTACAGGGGGTCTTTTTGATTTGAATAGGAGCCATATGTCATGGCCGTTTCTGATTGGACGGCTGAACATGACAACAAATTGAGAGAGATGCTCCATGATGGTTTACACGCCCGCCCGCTTATCCAAAATGAGATGGAATCTTTTGTACTACAATTGACTAGTCGTATCACTTACCACGCTACCTTCCATCAGAGGCCCTCAAAAGAGATTCACCGTATAAAAAATAAAGTGCGGAGATACCGCGAACAGAATTCCTCGCTCTCCATCGATCAAGCCCTAGAGAAGATTGGAGATATGGAAGGTGGTCGAATCATATTGACGCATCTTGAAGAAGTCTACCGTGTGTACGGACTTTTCTGCGAATACGTCAAGAGGTCGCCCGGGTTACATTTAAAAGGGCAGCCTGACGACCACAACAAAAAAGACCCTAACACATCCGATGATACCGGCTACAGAGGATTACATCAAGTGGTAGAGATTCGGTTGTATGGTGACCGATGGTTTCCCTTTGAAGTCCAATTTCATACAGGTATCCAAGCAGTTTGGGCAGATATAGATCACGTCATTTATGAGAATTATAGCAAGCTTAACCTTTCTCCTGGCATTCGTGACCGGATGAAAAGCATCGCCGAAACCCTTCATGAGAGTACACTGATGCTACAAGAGGTTGAAGGCGAAGTGCAGAACCTACTGGTCAAAGCACCCACCCCAGGCCCGTAACTATAAAACACACCATTCCCCACAAGAAAGGGCCACAGATAACCGGAATGCCTCTGTAGATATTGGTTCAGCCTATGCCCTCCCACTCTGCCCTGGGAGGCCTCGCCATAAGCTCTGCCACCGCCTGTCTGGGGTACAGCCCTTCAAAGAGCACCTGGTAGGTGGCCCTGGCGATGGGCATCTCCACGCCAAGCTCCTCGGCCATCTTGAGCGCAGCTACGGTGGTGTATACGCCCTCGGCCACGTTTTTCATTGAGGCCAGTATATCCTTCAGGGGCCTGCCGGCAGCTAGCTGTTCACCCACGAAGTGGTTGCGGCTCAAGCGGCTCGCACAGGTAGCTACCAGGTCACCCACTCCTGCCAGCCCTGCGAAGGTGATGGGACTGGCGCCCGCGGCAACCCCAAGTCGGGTTATCTCCGCCAGGCCACGGGTGATGAAGGCGGCCTTGCCGTTATCTCCGTACCCAAGGCCGTCGCATATGCCCGCCCCCAGGGCGATAATGTGCTTCAAAGCCCCGCCCAGCTCCACGCCTATCGTATCGGTGTTGGTGTACACCCGGAAATAAGGTGACATCAGGATTTCCTGGGCCTCTGCGGCAACGCGGTGCTCCTTCGAGGCCACTACCGTAGAAGCTGGCTTCCCTTCCACTATCTCCAGCGCCAGGTTGGGGCCCGAAAGCACGCAAATCTTTGGGTGGAGGCGCGGAGGAAGCTCGTCCTCCAGGACCTGACTCATGCGTTTCCCCGTGTCCATCTCCAGGCCCTTTGCAACGCTCAGCACTATGGGCTCACCCTCTATGGCCCTTTGATAGCGCCTCACGTTATCCCGGAAGCTCCTGGAAGGCACGGCCAGGATGACCATTTTCGCCCCGCGCAGGGCCTTTTGGGGGTCGTGGGATACTCTCAGGGATTCGGGGAACTCGATACCTGGCAGAAAGCGGGAGTTCTGCCTTTCGGCTTCCAGCTCGCTGGACTCCTCGGCCGTGCGGGCCAGTATGGCTACCGGATGGCTCTTTCGGGCAAGGATTATGCCAAGGGTGGTGCCCCAAGTGGTGGTCCCTATCACAGTGACCTTGTCCAACTTGCTCAACCCCGCTGTCTCAGGCCCTGGTTAGAAGTGCTGGAGGCTTCGCCAGTTCTCTCAGAAGGTTGCCCCACCCTGCGCTCCTTCCCCCGAAGGAGGCGCTGGATATTGTCCCTGTGCTGCCAGATTATCATGGCGCCGCCGATACCGGTATAGAGAAGGTACATGGTGGAGGACTGGTCCAGAAAGGCCATCACCAGCGTGGAGAGGAAGGCCACTACTACTGCCGTCATCGAGCCCAGGGAGAGGTATCGGCTGAGGAGGGTAACGGGGATGAAGCTGGCCACGGCTATAGCTCCAGCTATGGGTTCCATCCCCAGCAGCGCACCCAGTCCCGTGGCTATACCTCTGCCTCCCTTGAAGCGCAGAAAAAGGGACCAGTTGTGTCCTGCCAGGGCGATAAGGCCAGCAGCCACCTCGGTGATGGCTGAATCTGCAACGGCCCTTGCCAGAAATACAGCCAGGAGGCCCTTGCTCAAATCAAGGATAAGGACCAGGGAGGCAAGGGGCCCACCAGCAGTCCTCAGAACGTTGGACATCCCCGTCTTTCCGCTTCCGTACTGCCGTATATCAACCCCTTTGACTACCAGGGTCATAAGGTAGCCCCAGGGTATAGAGCCCAGGACATAAGAGATGGGAAGGACAAGGGCGTATTGGGCATAGGACTTGTCCATATCCAGCGCAAGGAGCACTACCAGGACATATATGGCTAGCAAAGGCGGCACAAGGAGGCTCAGGACAACCATAGCCATCTGCTCATATCCTTCCCCTGAACACCAGCCTTAGATGAGTGTGAGTAAAGCCGAAGGTTGACCTCAGCCGGTTCTCCAGGTAACGCTGGTAAGAGAAATGCACCCGTTTTGGGTCGTCAACGGCAAAGACGAAGGTGGGGGGATTTACATCAACCTGTCTCACCTGGTTAATCTTCACCCGCCTGCCTCCTGCGGAAGGAGGTACATGGTCGGCCACAGCGCCAATGAGGGCACGATGAAGCTCTCCAGGTGGAATGCGCCTCATCCTCTCCTGGTAGACGTCTATAGCCAGTGTCATCAGGTCCTGGATACCCTCTCCAAGGAGGGCTGAGGTGAAGCATATGGGAACGTAGGGCATGAAGTGGAGCCTCTGCCTTACGGTCTGGATAGCTAGCTCTTGCTCCGTGCCATCTATCTTCGGCACCAGGTCCCATTTATTTACGACCACCATCAGCCCCTTGTAGTCATCCCAGACATAGCCCGATATATGAGCGTCCTGAGCTGTAGCAAGCTGGGCGCCATCCATCACCAGCAGGGATATATCACTCCTCTGCACCGCTCGCATGGCCCTCAGAACGCTATAATACTCGATACCCTTCTCTACTTGACCTGGTCGCCGGATGCCTGCGGTGTCTATCAACACCACAGGCTGGCTACCATAGGTGAACCGGGTATCCACAGCGTCCCTGGTAGTGCCTGGGATGTCGCTTACGATTGCCCGCTCCTGGCCCAGGATGACGTTGAGGAGCAAAGACTTGCCTACATTAGTCCTGCCGACAATGGCCAGCTTCATGACCCCTTCGGTTTCGCTCAGGGCAGGCCCTTCCTCCGCAGCCTCCTCAGGACCGTCGGCGGGAGGAGGCAGGAGGGATACGATCCTCTCCATCAGGTCATGAATGCCCAGGTTATGGTAAGCGCTTATAAGCAGGGGGTCTTCAAGCCCCAGCCGGTAAAACTCTGGCGTGGATACCTCCTGCTTTATGCCGTCTACCTTGTTTACCGCCACCACCAGAGGCTTACTGGTACGCCGGAGCCACTCTGCGATCTCCTCGTCCATGGGCGTCAGGCCGTCCCTCGCGTCCATTAGAAAGATTATCAGGTCAGCCTCGGAGACCGCCACCTCCACCTGGGCCTTTACCTTTTCCCGAAGTGGGTCCTGGGGCCTGGGCTCAAGGCCCCCGGTGTCCACCAGGGTGAACTGCCGTCTGTGTGGGGCTCCGCCCTTTTCCAGCCCTCCCCCCCTCACAAACTTTCCTTCCCAGGACACCTCTGCCATAAGGCGGTCACGGGTGGTGCCGGGCACATCAGCGACAATGGCCTCTCTAGTGCCCGAGAGGCGATTAAATAAGGTGGACTTGCCCACGTTGGGCCGTCCGACGATGGCTACAAGAGGGATAGTCATATCATCTCTTCGGCATTGAGGGTTTCATCTACCTGTCTCTGAATCTTTGTCTAAGGCCATTAACTCTGTCCTTACCGATATGATACTCCAGTGCAATATTTTATTGTATCGATAGCAGCTGAGTCAGCAGGACTAAGATTTCCCGTGATTTAAGGATGTCTCTAAAATCGGAATGATATATTCTCACTTTACCATTTCTCTGGGGATGAGCCTTAGTAGCTTGGACAACTTCACATCTCCAACTCTACATCAGAATAACCATAAGGGCTGCTAAACCGGGAGCCTCCAGCAATTTCTCTGGACTTAAGGAAATCTCGCCACTAATCTTTCTGCCGTTATATATAAGGCTGAAATACTCTTGCATGAGCCTATTGTGAGGAAGAAAGTCAGACTTAAAGTCCAGAATTTCAAAGCCTACAATTTTTAGTGTGTCAGGGTCTATACGGTACAAGACATTATCAAGCAAAGGTTCTGTAATTGCTTCCTGAGGAGTGCCTATTATTATGGACATGAGGTCAGCATCCTCATTATAAGCAAGTATAAGACCCTCTCTTGAAACCCTCCCCATGAAATCTTTATTCGCTAGCGCGACCTTTCTATCACTTATGACCTTCTTCTCCATAATACTTGCCCTCTTTCTCTCACCCTGGTAGTGAAATAGCTCGTAGCGATTCGCCCTTCCACCTCACCAAGAGGGCCTTCCCGATAGTAGATTATCACGCATATATAGCACCCTATGAACCTGCCTCGACCTAAACCGAACTTATAGAGGTGTACTTGACTTTGCCCGACATTCACTATTACATCGGGGTCTGAGACGGCTATTCCAATCTGCTCTATATAGTCCTGAATTTCAGGGTGCTTTGGAACGTGTTCCTGGTAGCTACGCTGTGTCCATCTTACTGACCGCCCCTCCCAATCCTGAGCTTCTAGAGCAAAATCCTCGCTTTGCCCATCCACCGAGGCCCTATCCCCTATCTTCCATTATAAGCTCTAGTATAGCCTTCTGGGCGTGGAGGCGGTTCTCTGCCTGGTCGAAGGCCACCGACTGGGGATGCTCAAGCATACCCGGCGGCACCTCCTCGCCATAGTGAGCAGGCATGGGGTGCATAAGCAAGGCATCCTGGCGAGCACAGGACAGAAGGGCCCGGTCCACAGTGTAGCCTTTAAAGGCCCTTCGGCGTACCTCCGATTCGGCCTCCTGCCCCATGCTGGTCCAGACGTCGGTGTAGGCAACATCGGCCCCTGTAAGGGCCTCCTGGGGGCTGGCAAGGGAAATCACCTCTGCATTCCACGCCGATGCCCGCCGCCTGGCCTGTTTCAGAGTCTCCTCGTCCAGGCTGTAGCCCTGCGGCGAGGCAATGGCGAAGTTTGCGCCTACCGATGCCGCCCCCAGACACAGACTCCGAGCTACGTTGTTGCCATCTCCTATAAAGACAATCTTAAGTCCCTCCAGCTTACCCTTGTGCTCATATATGGTCTGGAGATCGGCGAGGGTCTGGCATGGGTGCTCCCAATCGGAGAGAGCGTTGATAACCGGCGCAGAGGCATATTTCCCCAGTTCCTCAAGGCTGGCGTGGGCAAATACCCTGGCAACGATGCAGTCTACATACCGAGACAGGACACGGGCCACATCGGAGACGGCCTCCCGCCTCCCCAGCCCCACCTCATCGGGGCCCATATAGAAAGAGTAGCCGCCAAGCTGGTGCACCGCCACATGGAAGCTGGCCTTGGTGCGGAGAGACGGCTTCTCGAAAAGAAGGGCCACCGCTTTCCCCACAAGCACCGGCCCCACAGGCTCCGTGGTCATCTGGTGGGCCCTGTGGATGATGCGGTTTATGTCCTGGGAGCTTAAGTCTAAAATGGAGAGCAGGTCCTTACCTTGCATTTTTTCACCTTGGGCAGCAACTTTGCCTTCCTCAAAGCCAGGTTGTCCGAAGAACACTCAAGCCGCATCACCCTCTATCCGGCCAGCATCATATCTCAAAACGTCCCGTTGTTCAAGGGCCTCCCAATGGGTGTAAAGCCCAGTAGCAAAAGCCCAGGATTTTGCACTATGCTAAACCACAGGGCGACCTTCCAGACAAGAGGCATGGACAAAAAGGGCAGCCTATGGTGGTGTTGAGATTAACACTGTGCAAAAACCTTGAGATTAGCAGCGCGACTTAACACAATGGGGGCTTACACCCCTGACAGTCGGTCTGTAGATGCTGGAGTTATAGCCCATATCAAGGTAGAATGGGTGAGTAGACTTAGCCATCTCTAAAACCGTACCATCCTTCCATAGTCCTGGTGAGCACTGTGTAACCGAAGACGGGAGACCAATATAACGATGACTACAGAAGATGGACGCATTGGACGCGAACATAGGCTTGAAGCCAGGTTTAAGGAGTTCGAAGACAGGCTTGAGGCCAGGTTCAGTAGCCTGGAACACAGAATCGATGACAAATTCAACCTTACCATCGGCATTACCGTTACCCTCTGGGTTATATACATCGTCGCGATTGTAGTGACTCGATTGGTCTAAAGGAGGCCGGGATGGTCAGTGGAAAGATAGTGCCAGGGCTGAAAGGCCGGACAGAGACCGTTGTGTGTGAGCATAATGTGGCAAGCCATGTGGACAAGTTCAGCACTCCATCTATGATCTTGCTCATGGAGCGGGCTTCCATGGCTGCTATCCATCCTCTGCTGGGATCCAACCAGACCTCGGTAGGCTACGAGGTTAACGTGCGCCATCTGGCTCCAGCATCTATAGGGGCCAGGATTATCGCCCACTCGGAGCTTACCGAGGTGCAGAGAAACCGGCTCACCTTCAAGGTGGAAGCATACGACGGCGAGACCAAAATCGGCGAAGGCACCCACCGCCGCGCCATCATAAACACCGACAGGACCGGCTCCGGGTGACATCCACAAAGAGCGCCAGCCGTCCGGCCGGTGCTGCCCTGTTATGGGCCAGAAGGAGTAAACACGATGGTGAGCACCGGGCGGTTCTCGACAACGGAATTTTCTCTGCTGTCGAACCGCTTCGCGGTCTGGTTCCCAGCCTCGGTGCCTTTGAGCAACCATCCGAAGTTGCTGGAGGGATTATCGAGCCACGCCTGAACATCCGCTATCATCTGGGGTGTCGAGTTCCATGTATACTTGCCAGTCCCTCCTGCTGATGTGCTGGCGCTGACGGTGGGCGAGAAATCGCCCCCAGGAGTTTGCCAGCGAGTAGCATCAAAGAACCTGTGCAACCAGGTGGCATCACCCAGAGTTGCGTTGGTTCCAATTCCTTCATTACCAGCGGCGTCCGAGGTCCCCTCGCCCCAGTCGGCCAGCAGCCGGTGTAGTCCGATGGTCTGAGCCCCAGCTGAAGTCCTGGACATATTCATGGTGAGCCTTACGTTGTTGATCTTTGCTCCTGAGGAAATGTTGCCAGCTATGTCGAAGGCAATGACGCCTCGCCGAATGGAACCGCCGTTGGTCTTTCCGGCGAAGAGGTAGGCCCCCTTACCGTTGCTCAGGGAGCCTAAGAGGTTCTCGTAAAGGGTGTTGTCCCTGACAGGGCCGAGGTTAATAGTCAGGGGTGCAGGAGGGGGCGACGGTGTCACCATCACCTTCAGATCACCAGTGCCAACTCCTCCGTCATCATCGGTCATAGTAAGGGTAACGACGAAGTCGCCAGTACTAAGATAGGTGTGGGAGCCAGAGACGTCGCCCGTGCCTGCCCCCTGAGTCACATCGCCCGTCTCCACAGTGCCATCATCCCAGTCAATGGTAGCCGTATGGGTATCGGCGGTGCCGGGGTCAGTGAAGGTAGCGATGGGACTCAGGGTGAGGAGAGTCCCTACTTTGACCGTCTGGTCCCCGGTAGCTGTGACTATGGGGGCTACGTTATTCACCGTGACCGTCACCGTATCTGGCGTGCTACTGTTGACACCATCGTTCACTATTAGCTGGAAGGTGAAGGTGGAGGGGCCATCAACGGCCTGGAATGATGGGGTCGCCGTGGTAGCGCCCGCCAGGGTCACCGACGGCCCGGCTGTCTGACTCCAGAGGAAGGTAAGGGCACCGCCTTCGGGGTCACTGCTGGCAGCGCCGTTCAGGTTCACCACAACCCCTTCATTGACCGTCTGGTCTGGGCCAGCGTTAGCCGTTGGCGGCAGGTTTGGTGGAGGTGGCTGAGGTGGTGCTACCCCAAAGTAGCGCGCCACAAAAGCCAGGTCGTTGATGTCTACCACTCCAAGAGGGGGAGCAACGTCCGCTCTGGCGTCCCCGGGTGGGACAGCGGCGTTCAGGTTGCTTG
>Ga0114944_1000189_pt1 | contig 14965 bp, 20 predicted proteins | sample OV2TP2_FD_89582 | JGI IMG/M metagenome (GOLD analysis project Ga0114944, IMG submission 89582) | Hot spring microbial communities from Beatty, Nevada to study Microbial Dark Matter (Phase II) - OV2 TP2 | ecosystem: Environmental > Aquatic > Thermal springs > Hot (42-90C) | place: USA: Beatty... | reverse complement strand
GTCCTTGCCAACTACCGTATTGGCATCTACCTTGCCTGTCAGCACACCAGATGCATCTGGCACCCTTACAAGTATACCAACATCCATTTCATTTGCTACCTTGAAGAAGTCTCTCCCTGGATCTTGCTCCAAAATATTGTAAACTGTCTGTATCGCTGTTACATTCCTGTTTTCCATGGCAAGTATGCCTTCATCTCTCCATCCTATTGCCGGACCCAATGCTGCACCGTAATGTCGTATCTTTCCTTCGCCTATCAATTGATTAAGTAATCGGAAAACACCGTCATTCTGAATTGCATCCATCTTAGGATTGTGCAGATTGTAGAGATCGATGTAATCTGTCTCTAACCTGCTAAGGCTTTGTTGCAGCGCAAACCTAACAAATTCTTCATCAAATTTTTGAGGCAGCTCATTGTGTCCTATCTGCTCAACACCGCTGTATATATCGTAACCAAACTTTGTTGATATTACGACTTCGTTTCGCATTTCCTTGAATGCTTTGGCGATTAGTTTCTCGCTCTTGCCCTTTCCATAGATATCAGCTGTATCGTAAAATGTTATTCCCAGATCGTATGCACGTTTCAGCATCTTCAACCCTTCTTCATCATCAATCTTCTTGCCCCACCAGTCCAGCCCGATGGACCAAGCGCCAAAACCTATTTCAGAAACCATTATCCCGCTTTTACCAAGCTTTCTGTATTTCATGATACCAGCCTCTCTATCTCCTTCTTCATCTCATTAAAATCTTTATCTGCTAAAGCAGGTCTGCCAAAGTTAGCATTTGCATTTATCTTTATCCATGACCTGCAACCAGCATATTCTGGCAGAATATCAATCGTCAAAGGATCTGCTAGATTGTATGCTCGAACAAATAATACACTCATTGGTTGTTCCTGATTCCACTGCATCCTGTAATCGATGAAACTGTCGTTGTACACATGGTACTTTGCCAGCTTGTAAAGTGCTTCCTTGCTGTTAGTCTGTCTTGAAGCTACAACCTTTGCAGCCGATCTTATGGTGACGTTATTACTATTTCTGTTTTTCAGCAATTCGTCAAAACTTGTCTTGTAATCATCCTTCAGGTATTCTTTCGTTTGGTGCTCGAAGGTTGGGAACAATAAAAATTCTGAGCTTTCGACTGAAAAACCAGAGTCTAGTATGCCACCCTTTCTGAACAAGATGCACTGCTTTCCTTCCTCTAACGCTTTCACAACGACAGCCCATTCCTTCAAAGCCCTCCATTCTTTTAGTGCTTGCATAATTATCAGCCCAGACTTTTTATGATCTCATTTAAGGGTTTATAAACGCATACTATCATTGGTGTGTCTTTAACTATATACCTGCTCACCTGACTCTCTCTTAGCTGCATTATCAGATCCTGAAATGCTGACAGATCATCAGTTTCAAATGCAAGCATGAAGTCCTGATCATCTATGCCAAACGAATAAGTCGTGTTCAACCTAACTGTTGGAAACTTTTTACCAATCATTGCATGTTCAGCCATCATCTTCTTGCGCTCTTCGAATGGCAGCAAGTACCACTCTCTACTCTTGATAAACGGATAAACGATCGCGTAACGCGACGGTTCTTCACCCTTTACTATTGAAGGCACCGAACCAGGAGCATAAACAGAGGGTCTTGTCGCAGACAGGTAATTGTAACTAGGGATGAGGTATTTGCCCAATACAGTAGTGTATAGTTTTGCAATAACATCTTGTGTGTTATCCAAACTGTCTGACATCAGCCAGAGTAGAAAGTCTGTATCTTCCCGCAAACCTAATGTTGAATATGATCTGTATTGAACATTATTAGAGGAATTGATTATCGAAATGAACTCCTTTGCCGATTCTTGTTTTGTAGAATCATTCATCCATCTCCATTTCATGTCTATCTTAAAGAACGAAAAGTTGAAAAATCTACGTTCCGAATCCTTCTGCATCAAAGTAGCCTAACATTGATATTCTATTTAAAAGTTAAATACATAAACCTGCTGCAAACCTGTTTATAGAATATCAGTTTTATCATAATAGTTCGATTCAACCTCTTGAATGATCTTTGCTACATTTAGAGGTGGTTTTGGATTATCTGTATTGGTTAATGACTAATATCTAAATAATCTACTGTACAGCGTGGTCTTTTTCGCCGTCTTCGAGCCAGCTATAACCCTTCTCTTCCAGCATCTCTGCAAGTTCCCTTCCACCAGACTTCACTAGCCTGCCTTTAGACATAACATGCACATAGTCCAACTTGTTTATGTATCTAAGAATTCTTGCATAGTGCGTTATTACAATCACGCCGTTTTCTGGATTTACCAGCGTGTTGATTGCTCCTGCAACTGCCTTTACCGCATCTATATCCAAACCAGAATCTGGCTCATCAAGTAACGCAAACTTTGGCTTCAGCACGATCATCTGCAACACTTCCGATCTCTTCTTCTCTCCTCCAGAGAACCCTTCGTTAAGGTATCTTGTTAGAAACGAGCTGTCAAGTCCTACAGTGTCCAAATTTTTCTTCACATAGTCATGGAACTCTCTAACGGTTAGAAACACTTCTCTATTCTCCTGGCCGAATGCCTTGCTCAAGGAGTTGTAAGCATTCCTCAGGAAGTTGCTGTAACCAACGCCTGCAATTTCTGTAGGATACTGGAATCCCAAGAACAGTCCTTTCTTAGCTCTCTCATCTGTTGACAGATCAAGTATACTCTCGCCATCGATCAGTATGTCGCCCTTTGTAACTGTATACTTTGGATGCCCGAGCAATGCGTATGCCAAAGTGCTCTTGCCAGAACCGTTTGGACCCATTATCGCATGCACTTCGCCTTTATTCGTACTGAAGTTGAGACCTTTGATTATCTCCTTTGTATCTATACTTACGTGAAGATCTTTGATCTCTAATTTTGCCATATACGCATCTAACTTGCAGAATGTAATATAAAGGTTAACGCACGCTGGTGCAAGTTAATCTTCATAGAAACTTTCCTTAGAAGAAAAAATGTTGAAAGAAATTTCAGATAAACTCTGATGCGAATAGTATCGTATTAATAAAACAAAATTATGCGTTGTATGTTCCTGCTGCTCTTAATGTAACGCTCATTTTGAAGTTTGTCAGTATGTCCTTGCATCTATTTCGTATAGTGACCTCTGTAACATTCGAAAGGCCAGAGACATCCCTTTGAAGTACATTCACACCCAAAAGAATTGAAGCTATGTAGATGTAAGCAGCTGCCAATCCATTTGGCGCCTTCCCGTCTGCCAATATATCATCCTCCGTTTTATGTGCAATATCAATGGCCAGTTTTTCAACCTTCATATCTATCTTGGCCATATTTGCAAGTTTAGCTATGTAACGATCTATGGAGAGTGTTGGTGTGATGGTTCCATTTCCTCCACTATCCATGACCAGCATGCGGTAATACTTCGAAGCAAGTTTTAGGTTTGAATTGTCAATGTTTGCAGTTCCAGTTGCTTCCACGATCTCGTCTAAAGATCTAACTACACTGCACTTTTTGCACGCCAAATATATCGTAGCTGACGCCATGCATGCAACTGATTTACCCTTCGCCGCATTCTGATTTTCATAGATTCGATAGATCATGGACGCAGTTTCCACAATCAATTTTGGCAGATTCAATACTGAACAGGTTTCGTTTATTTTTGATAAAACATTTGAAAGTCTTCTTTCCTTTGGTGATGCAACGCGTATCCTAGAATGCCATCTTCTAACACTCTGCATCTGTTCTGCAACAGCAGAATCTATCGGTTTGCCGTTAAAGTCCTTAAAACTATAAGCAATTTCCGTTCTAAGACCAAGATCGTGCAAGGAATAGCTCATTGGACTTCCGGTTCTGGAGTTCTTCATTCTTTCCTCCAGATCGGATGATATTGACTCTGGGCCAAAACTTTCTATCTGGTCTATGACAACATAACCGCAACCTGGGCAGAAACACTCTCCTTTGCTAACATCTTCGATCAGATTTTTGTTACACTCTGGGCAGCTGTTAGAATAGAAAGATTCGCTCATCTTCTTCCTCCCCTGTACATTTTTGTGCCAATATACTTCTTTATCCTGTCTGTCATAGGCACTGCAGACGCATATGGTGCCTTTACGGGGCCGATCAATTCAACAATTCTTGCGACCTTCTTTCCCTTTGAATCAAGGAGAATTTCTCCAGAATTTACTTTTTGACTAAGCTTTACTATTACCCGCCCGCTCTTTGCTATATGCAAGACCTCCCCAACCTCCTGCAAGTAGATCACAATCACTTAACTAATTATCATACTTCGCTGTCAATCTTTCTTTATCTTGTGCTCATGATCACTTCTGCATTCCTTTAATCTTGCTCCTTAGCTGCACAAGTCTTTCCGCGATGTTGTTAATCACTTTTGACTTGTTGTGTTTCTTCTCAACCATTATGTAGCCTGACCTCACATAAGCCCGTCTCGGAAAATTTACTTCCGCATTTGTCTCTTTCGGATTATAACCGGCAGCTTTTGCTGCCTGTACCAACTCATCGATCTTTGGATCAAAAACAGCTCGGTCCTTGTTGACCTTCCTTCCCTTCTTCCTGCTCAGATTTTTATTGAAATAGTCTAACCAGATGACTTGATGCTCATAATCCTTCATCTAGTTTCACTTTACAAGAACAGCATTAACAACGCCGTCCTGCCCGGGTCGAGACAGTACCCTTGCTGTTCCTGCTTCCGTCTCAATGATCGCACCCTTGGTAATGACGCCCCTACGCTCATAGTCCTTATTCGAAGGGTTCTTTGTAACCTTAGTTATCTTTGCCTTCGAGATCTTTCTTGAAGCTGGATCTACAACGTTTGCAAATTCTATGGTCTTTGCTGCAAACTTAAGATTGTAACCCCTAACTCTTCTCACAACTACTTGGTTCGTGCCCATAACTGGCTCTATGGGGTATCTATCACCCTCGTGCTTCCTTCTGCCCCTCAACGCCTTCCTGCGTCCCCCACTTGCCTTTCTCTTTACCAGATTCTCAACGCTTTTCTTCATTACAGATGCTAGAAAATAACAGCCTAATTAAGCCTTTTCGAGTATTGGTTGCACGATCTGGGCAGTTGGAGTGCTCTTCTCAGTTTTGACAAGTTTTTTCTTCAACTTTTCAAGGTCACCGTCCATGCCAAAGTAGTCTTGGAACTTCTTTGTCGTCTGGTATATCTTCAATCGCCCAAGTTTCTGGTAGGTCAGGAACCCTGACTGGAGAAGCAGCTTCAAGTGCACGTATACCTGGCTGCCCCGTATCTCTGCGAGTTGCTTCGAGGTAGCGGGCTGCATGTAGGCAACGCATGAGAGCGTCTTGAGTGTAGCATGAGAGAGAAACGGCTTGGTTGCAAACCTCTTTACAACATTGTTGTACTGAAGTTTTAACTGCAAAACGAAAGAGCCATCGTGCAGCTCAACTACCTCAAGTGCACGCATGGTTGAATTGATCTTCTGGGCCAGCTCCCTTGTCATCTTTACCGCCTTGTTGGCAGAATCAGTACCAGCAGCCTTCTGCAGTTCATCTATAGTTAATGGTCTGCCAGAAGCGTAAAGCGCTGCTTCTATTCGCGAAAGCATTTCAAGGTCTCTTTCTTGCATCTTTCATTTACTTGCTGAGAATGCATTTAAGCGATCTTTTCACTGCTAGTTGATCCAATTGTAAAATTTTACAAAGCCTTTAACACTATCTTGATATCCTCTTCTATCTGCTCAATGCCGACCTTGCTGTACATTGCTAGGTAAAGCATAGCCACGAAGTACCTCGCGACTTCAATCGGCTCCATGCCCTTGATGAACCTGCTGAACATGATCGTTTTGGCCTTCTTTACCTTTTCGAGTAGCACATCCTTGTACTTTTCAAGCAGCTGCTCAAACGTTACCAGATACTTGTCAAGTTCGCTGCTCTCTACGGGTTCAATTTCTAACTCCTTGTGTTTTGGATTGGCTATCTGTTCCAGCATGCTCTCTAATACACCCAAAAGATCTTCTAGAGAAACGGGGTATGTTGCTTCGTACCTGTACGGCATTTCTAACACTTCCAGATTCTCCAAAAGGCTTGTATCTGTCACAGATTTGCGTTGCATCGCTATCTTTTCGAGTGCGAATATACTCTCAACCTTGAGCCTGAGTATTATTGCAGATGAGAGTGCGGCAACGCCACAGATCCGCAGGTCTTTATTTCCAGTGGTATTCAGAATCGCAAGCAGTTTCTCCAGCAGCGCTGCAATATCTACGTCCCAAACGTTCTTCTTGATAACCAAGGCTGGATTGAACAGGATGTTAACTGGGGGCTTCGATATGGATTCTGGAGCCACATGCTCATGACTCTCTTCGGCGCTCAATGCAGCATTGATCACTTTGCATTTATATCAATAAGGTGCTCTAGAATCACAATCCATGTGGTCAACTAGGTGCTATCTCTTATCGCAACTTGCTTCATGCTCTTGTATGTCAAAATGCTTGTAACTATAAGCAATACTTGCAGTATGTACCCGCCTATTATCAGTATAATGGCGTTGTAAATTGGGTTCAATGCAAGCATTATGCCAACATGGGTTGGAGAGAAGGTGTTACCCGCAATTACTATATCAGCAATCATGATGTTTGGTATCAACGCATATTGCACCTTCTTGATTGATAACATTGTTAGAGCAATGTATGAAGCCTCCAACGCCACTGCTACGGCAAGGAATTTCGGGTCGCCCAGCGGAATACCGAGCATGCCGATTACGCTTATAGCAATTAAAACTGCGACGACATTTTTAATCATAAGAGCGTCTCAATACTCGCAAATAAAAAGTATAGCCAACAAAATATAATAGATCGCGAACTCCTATAGACAAGGTCGGCTATATATGAAGGCAGCAAGAATAATCAGACCAAAGGAACCATTGGCTATAGAAAGTGTACCGACGCCAAAACCAAAGGGCACACAGATTCTGATTAAAGTCATGTCCACAGGTGTGTGTCACAGCGATCTGCACCTATGGGAAGGCGGCTACACAGGTCCTGCTGGAGTCATTATGAAAGTAGAGGATAGGGGTGTAAGGTTCCCGTTGATTCCAGGCCATGAAGTTGCTGGTATAGTTGAGGGTTTTGGCGAGGATGTTACAGGTTTCAGAACAGGAGAGAGAGTTCTTGTTTATCCATGGATCGGCGAAGGTCTATGCCCTGCATGCAGGGCCGGAGAGGAGAACCTTTGTGATAAACCCCACTCGCTAGGTGTCTATCAAGACGGCGGTTATGCAGAATACGTTCTCGTTCCTCATTACAAGTATCTTGTCAAGATTGGCGAGCAGAGCATGGACGATGTTGCATCGCTTGCATGCTCTGGGCTTACTGCATTTAGTGCGATCAAGAATGCGGGTGTAAAGCCAGAAGAATTTCTAGTAATAGTTGGTGCTGGTGGCTTGGGTCTTATGGGCGTGCAGATCGCAAAGATGCTAACAAACTCAACCATAGCAGTTCTCGATCTAGATGACAAGCGTTTGGACGAAGCAAGAAAGCTCGGAGCTGATTATACCATCAACTCTTCAAACAAAGATCCTGCCAAGGAGATAAAGGATCTCACAAACGGTCTTGGCGCAGATGCGATCGTTGACTTTGTAAATGCATCAAAGACAGTTGGTACGGACATAAACTTGCTTAGAAAGCGCGGAAGGTTAGTTCTTGTTGGTCTATTCGGCGGTTCTGTGGAATTGAACCTTGCACTGATGCCCCTGCGCGCATTCAAGATAATTGGTTCTTATACTGGCAAGTACACGGATCTAGTTGAACTTGTTTCTCTCGCAAAGAAAGGTGTGATAAGATCTGTGGTGTCGAGAAGGTTCAAACTTGATGAGGCCAACGATGCTTTAGCGCAGCTCAAGGAAGGAAAAATAATTGGAAGGGCTGTCATAGCTCCCTAACCAAGTGTTGAGTTGACACTTATCTGGTGTGTCAAACTGTACACTGCGGGACACTTTTGCTCTGCTTCCCTTATTATCGTAAGCGAGTTCCGTGACAAACTGTGGCTGCTCGTTATCAAATACCCATTTTCTTTCCAACTTCATAGTACGTTTTACAGACTGAGGGTCTGATCTTCCCTTGCTTGCTGTTTCATTTATCTTGTCCGTGTTAACATGGTTTATCCACGGCATGTCTACAGTAAAGACTTGGCACAATATATTACTTGTTAAACAAAAAGTTAGGGAGTTGGTACTGCAGCTTTTACTGGCCCTGTCCCTCTATTACGATCAACGTTACCGTTGAGCGAACTTTGGGCATTCTTCTGATCTTCCATGTAATAGTATCTTTCAACGCTTCCATGTTGTTAGACTCTACCTTTGCTATGATATCGTAGACACCGTATGTTCCCTTGACTTCCTTTACACCATCCAGCCTAGCTATTTCTTTGATTATCGACTCTTCCGATCCAAGATCACAATTTATCAGTACATACGCCGACGGCATGTATATCATAACAAAGATGTAGTATATAGCGATTTAACCTACCATTAAATGCATACGACGATAAGTAACTTTTAAGGAAAGATTTGTATATCATAAGATATGGATGCCGAAGAACTTATAGAGTAGGTATCACAGGAAGGTCTTACTTACCTGCCGAAGGAAAGGAAGTTTGTCTCTCCAGCACTTCAGGCAGCTGTTTCAAAGTTCGGTGCAAAGAAGATAGAGGCAGAGCTCACAGCAAGAAGAATAAAATCTATTGTAAACGCGACCTTGGCAAATTACAGAAACATCAAGAGGATCTGCGACACAACGCAGGATCCAGGCTACTGCTACATGTCAGAAGCAATTTTGCCGTATTTAGAAAGTGCGTTAGAGGAGTTTGAGCAGGGCATAAACATTGAAAAGCCGTTGAAGATCTACAGTATAGATGAGAACAACAATGTGGGCGAAGTGCTGCTCGAGATCCGCAGACCTCATGATTACTAAATACTGTTTATAAAAATATGCTAAGATTAGATAGCTAAGAACCGTTAATTCGGTGCTTATGCGTAGTCTAGAAATTGTATTAATACATACAACAAAAAATTAGGAATAGGTTAGCGGAGCCCACCCACTATGATCGTCAGATATGCCGTTGACAGGTTGAAGCCTTCCTTGTTTGGTACTACAATCAGCTGCTGATGCTTTCTAGTCACTTCTGTGATTGTAAGTGTGTATGAGCCCTCCTTCTTCTTTTCCAGCTCTACAGGTTGATTGTTAAGCGTCGCAAGTATACGGTCTGGATCGATAAAGTTGTCCGCACTATCGATGAATGCTATAAAGATCGTTACAGTATCACCTTCGTTGTACAGTGTCTTGTCCGAATTGGCCATAGTGTGTATTGTGTTAACTGTTATGCTCATAGCGAGCTTGTTTGACTTTGAAGGCGCCATCTTTTCACTTCCCGGAAATTCTGCAAATACTGTTAGTGATTCTGTCCTGAACTGTTTCGTTACATCCTGAAATGCAGTTTTCTGTGTTGATAGTTTGGCAACCCATTCAGCCACGAACATACCATCTAGGTCCGTAGTAGTTGTTGCCAACACTACAAGTTCTGGTGTGGGAATCAACGCAATAATGTTTACTAGCATATCTGGCATGGGTGTTCCTTCATCGTCTGTCAGCACACCAGTAAATTTGACAGTTGTACCCGTAAAGACCTGAGCATTACACTGCATTGTGTTGAGGCATTGCTCTATAAGATCAAGCGAGATCGAAGTTGGATTTCTTTTGTCTTCTGGAAATGCTGCGAACGCATTGAACTGCATCATTGGCAATATCAGCGACAAACCTGACAAAATGGTCAGCACGTGTTTGGCATTCATAAACTTCACTTTGAACCCAATTATATAAGTTTACCTAGGCAATTGCGGTATAATTGTAACGAATATGAAAAGAAACTCGATATATTAGAGATTGCCTTACTTGCCCTTTACATCTCTTATTACTGTATCTGCAATCTCTTTGGCAGGAACGCCTTTGTTTATCATTGCAAGTATTTCGTTTCGCTTTGAAGACCATTCGCTTGGCCCAATACCGGCATCGCTAAGCATGCCAACGACAGTTTCATACTTTTGCATCTGATCTGGACTGAGCATGAGTTCGTTCGATGTTGAAAGGGCATCTGGTTTTATTACATCTAGATAGATCTTGTCCCCAACCTTTATCCCAGAGTCTTCATACTCCTTTATGCTCAGTTTGAGCGTTGTAGTGAAACCGCCCATCAACTGACTTGCGAATACCTTGTTTATGTTCTTCATCAGATCTTCCATAGAACCGAAACTTCCCATTGCCTGGGATCCGCCAAACTGTCCCTGACCCCTGTCTCTAACATCCTTTGGCTCAGACAGTGACACTAGTACCTGTGGGCTACCATCGGGCGCTGCATCTATTCTTACGACAATGTATTCCTTTCTCATAAGCAAACTATACTTCTTCTCACTTATGTATATTGCGCATCCTATCAGAGTGATACAATCAATACTGGAGAGGATGACCAAACTCAAATGGAATTTGGTTGTTAACTTGATATAATTTTATTTAGTAGACAAGCAGTTTTTTGTCAACACTGGCATTTAAACGAGTATCTGACTTCGGTTATGCTAGGTGATAGCACTGAAAGCCTACATAGAGATCCATACTGAACCTGGAAGCGATATTGAAAGGATTGTAGCATCGATAAGGAACTCAGAAGGAGTGAAAGAAGCGTGCAGGGTTATAGGTCGCGCAGATATCCTTGTCTCAGTAGAAGGAAGAGACCTCAAGCATATTTCCGACATTGTAACTCAAAAAATCTGTGCCGTAAGAGGTATCGCAGCTGGTGAGACCTTGATGTGCGTCGAATCAGGAAATCTGCCTCAACCAATGGCTCCATCCAACTCCCAAGAACAGATTCCTACAATTACATTTAGCTGATACTAGCTTCATATACCTCACCATTTATTTTTCTTTAAATTAAGTACGCAATCCGTCTATATAATTAACCGTAGGATGAATATCGACATAATTTGTGCGCTTAGTTCCTCATATGGCTATCTAACTTATTCAATTCATATGTAGCCTTATTCTTTCTTATCTGCTGAATATCTTGGATTTTTGTATATAAATTAATTTACCACACCCAGGACATCTTACCATCGTGGTCATGTGTCCCCGATATGACCACTCGAATTGGCAATGCGTACACCTAAGTTTCAAAACTCTCCTCTACTACTTCTTAAGAGGCTTATTAATTATCTCCATGTCTTTTGTATCATCTATTCCATCATGTTCGACATAAAGGCAATGTAGTCCCGCGGGCAGGAATTGAACCTGCGACGGTCCGGTATCTGTTAGCCTGAGTAGGCTGGTGACGGTCAGCTAATAGCCAACCACTACAGCCGGAAGCTTTTGGCAGTGCAAGAACTTCTACCAGGCTGAGCTACCGCGGGACAGGTGTGCTAGCCTAGCACGCAAATAAATAATTATCTAGTTTTGTAGCAAATGAAACATTTTTGTTACAGCATATGGGAACAAAGATGATGGTTGACAAAATACAGTATCAAGGAACTGTTTATGTTTACAACACGGGTTATGCTGAAGAGTTGGTGCAACAGAGTAAGAACAAACTTGCAGAGCATGGTGTCAACCCATCAGATATAAAGGTCATAGATAGACCAGAAGGAATTCCAGATGGTTCTATTATGGTAACTATATGGGCTCACAATCTCGAAGTGTCAAAGGTGAAAATTGCAAGGTCTGGTTCGATCATAAGCACAAACCTCTTCAATATTGAATTGTAAAGGTTAAATTTGCTAGTTAACGAAACCTTCCTGTGCAGATCACGATAGGCATTCCATCTTACAACGAGCAGTTGAACATAGCAAACTTGCTCAAGGCACTAGAAATGCAAGTTATCGATGGGCACAAAATAAGCGAGATTATAGTCTCTGATGACTCTACAGACGATACACCTGATATCGTTAATGATTTTGCAAGAAATTCCAAGATGAATATAACGCTAATACATCACAACAAGAGAAGAGGAGCTGCAAGCGCGTGGAACGAGATATTCGGCAATGCTAGTGGCGAAATTGTTGTATTGTATGATGCTGATATAATACCTGACAAAAGAACAACTCTATTATTAACATCAAGTATAAGCGGCAAAGTCGCACTATGCGCAGCCAATCCTTCGCCTTTAAAGCAGAAGGGCATAGCTGCTAGGGCATCAACGTTCAACTCTTCTTGGTTAAGGCGAGTTAGAAATGCAGGTTTGTCGCAATATACTGTAATGGGCAGAGCATTATCGATAAGGACAGACATTGCAAAGAAGATAATAGTGCCAGATATAATTGCAATAGATCTTTATTTGCAGTGCAAGGTGTTGGAACTGGGATACAATGTTGATTACCGTGATGATGCAACGGTTTGGTTCAAACCAGCAAATACAATGCTTGACTTTGCCTCACAAGTTGCCAGAGCTGTACGTGGCCATGAGGAGATAAAAGATTATGTAAAAAAGTTTAACATCAGTTTGCCTTTTTCTACGTTTGCGAAAGAAGCAATGAAGCAGGCTTTCAGCGATCCTGTAGGCATATTTGCACTTGCAGTATCGTATGCAACATTTCCAATATACAGGATAAAAGTTGGTGATAAAACAGGTCAAGCAACTTGGCATGTTGCTGATAGCACAAAGGGAATAAGCATAGATGATCTACAAAGCTCTAACGGTTAAAGAAATTTTGCTAGTTCTTCTCTGGATTTGGATTAGAACGCTGTATGCTTACAAGCCCCTTGACAACATTTGATACCTGCATAACTGCCTCGCCTTCACTGTTAATCTCGCTCTGCAGATCCTTGTACAGATTCAACCTGTCCTCTGTCTCTATGAATCCTTCAGATTCCTTCAGGAACTGAACCATCTTGCTTGATACGTACTTTAGGAATTTTATTGCTATCCAGCGCAGATGAGATGGAATTGGTTTCAGCAGGAGATCTGCATGTCTATCTATCATATTTACAGAATGAACCGTTGCTCTAAGTATTAGCTCCTGCCTTAATGGCGTATACTGTGGCATCCACTTGCCTACTTGCTTCCTCATAGACCGTAATGGCATCAGCGGAAACATCCAGACGAAAACATTATGGTGCTTTATGTCATCTATGAACTCCATATTTCTTATTACATCTGCTTCCGTCTCCTTTGGCAAGCCAGTCATCATGGAAGCTACTGTAAACCAGTTATTGTCGTCAAGTATTCCCAATGCATCGTCTATCACTTCGGGCCATTGCTCAACTGTATACGGCTTGACCTTTCCAGGCATGATCATCTGTACCAGTTCTGGACTAACGGTTTCAAGTCCCGTTTCAACGAATCCTGGATGGTTTTTATCAATCTCCATTATCTCCGCCATTTCCTTCAATGTTCTTGGGCTAGACTTGATCGTCGAGCATGCAAAGAAGTCAGTTCCAATTCTCTTAACACCAGGATACTTTTTTACAGTCTTCCAAAGATCAATTATCGCATCGTGATTAACTTCAAAACTTCCCATCTTCCTGCCGTAAAACAGCGCGTCTTCAGAGTGCAGCGTTATATTGCGCAGTCCATGCTTCACCTCTAGCTCGACCTCCTTCATTATGCGCTCCTTCGGGATCGATCTGAACATCAGCAGATCAGGAGAGCAGAACTGGCATCCTCTCCCACAGCCTCTCGTTATTTCCACTATACCACTTGAAGACGGATTTCTCAGCAATGGAATCTCATCAGACTTCATAGGTCTTCCTCTGGTCTTTTCTGGTAGCTTTTCGCCCTTTGCTGCTTGCTCAAACAGCTGTCCGACAATGCCTTCGGCTTCACCGTCAACAAGGCAATCTATTCCCCATTCGGCAAACCTTTCAGGATGCTCTTCGAGCTGCCATATACCAGGTCCACCAATTATCAGTTTTGAGCTATACTTCTTCAGCAATGGGTTACGTATAAGATCATTAAATGCCATTGCAGTATACGAAGGCGCTGGCCACCAGTTGATCAACCTGAACATGCATGCAACCATTTGTGATACTGCGGCATAACCCATAGGATCGTGAACGGTCAAACCAATTGCTTTAGTGTTTGGCCCAATGACCCTGCCAAGCTTCCTTGGATCTGCCACAATGACATCGTCCTCTGAAAACCCATATTCACGCAACGCAGCCTCGATCTTCCTTATGCCATACGGGGCTATCTTCAACCTGCCTTCATCGCTATTGGTTGCAAAGAAGATCGATTCCATTATCTCTCTGTTCCTTGGGGCCTTTGGGTAGTTCGAAGGAAGGCATCCTACAAAACCTATCCAGTTAAAACCTCTGTAGTTACTTATTGCAGCCTTGTCGCCAGTAAGTACGATCTTGTATCCATCCTTGCTCAAGTAATCATCCTCCAAATCACCTCTTGCATGTTATAGTTAAGGCCTTTTCATAGTCGTACCCAAGCTTCTTGCCCCAGTCCTGTATCACAGCCATAACCTGATTCACTCCCCACCTGAAGAATGTCATCAAACCAGCTTTGAGGAGTGGGTTCAACCTAATTACTGATGGAGGTAGGTTGTTAAGTTCGTAAATCATATGCCTCCAGCATCGATAGATTATAGCGTACTGGGTTTCGCTTATGTTGTCCGCATTGAAGAAGTCATCGCCCTTCAACACACCGATCGGAACGAATGTTAATGGAGTGGCAGAGAAGTGTGCCTTCTTCCCAATACGTTCTGGCAACTCTCTCTCCATTCTGTCTATCAGTCTCACAGTCTCCCAGCCATCGTCCTCCGTTTCTCCAGGAAGTCCGAGTATCAGTGTATAAGCAGGGAACCAGTAGTTTTCATTCAATATTCTCGTGCCATGGAAGATCACATCGGGCCATTCATCTGGTCCATACGGTTTTGCCTTGAACGGCATATACCTCTTTAACAGCGCACCTGAACCAGTTTCCAGACCAGGCTGTATGCCTATGATGTTG
>Ga0114944_1000186_pt1 | contig 15043 bp, 20 predicted proteins | sample OV2TP2_FD_89582 | JGI IMG/M metagenome (GOLD analysis project Ga0114944, IMG submission 89582) | Hot spring microbial communities from Beatty, Nevada to study Microbial Dark Matter (Phase II) - OV2 TP2 | ecosystem: Environmental > Aquatic > Thermal springs > Hot (42-90C) | place: USA: Beatty... | reverse complement strand
CGCTGGACCTGCATTGGATGGTAGGCCGCCCACCGCGACAAGTCGGCAACGACAGCTTCAATCGCAATCGCCGTTGCCTCGCCCGCCACGGCCATGCCGCTATGGGAGAAGAAATACTGAAATGCCAGTTCTTCGGACATATCGGTTCCTTTCTTCCGTTGTAAATGTTCCCTTTTAAACTGGCATTATGTGCTCTGCCATTTGATAATGCGTGCAAAACCATCTGTTGCCACATCAAAAAAGGGGGCAAAAGACAAGATGCCCCACCAGGCAGCTGCCTGGATGCGACCAAAGTCCGACTGTATGTTCGGGTCAAACAGCACTTCCGGCGTCATGATTTCAACGCGGGCAATCGCCTGGTCGGCCAGGAACGCCCCCTCCGCAATCACTCCGGTGGTACCCGAGGTGTTACTGATGGCGGGCTCCCGGTGGACCTCGATGACGCGGATGTTCTCGGCCTTGCCCACCTCGCCCCGGAAGAACAGGTCGCCCTTCTGGAGATAGAGGTGAATCGACTGCCAGAGCGTATCACGCTTGAGCGCCCGGGTATTGCGCCGGGCCGTGACGAAGATGTAATCGTCGCTAACAAACGGTGGGGCGTGGATGTCCAGGCTGTTATCGGCAGGCTCTTTATCCTACCTTCTGTACGTCGTCGTACAGCTCAGACTATATCTTCATCCCTGTAGGATGCCGGGGTTTCGTGGAGGGCTTATTGTTGGGACTCACCCTCTAGTCGTTCGACCTTCTCCAGAACCTGTGCCCTCTGGAGCTTGGTACGGGATTGTCTCTTCTGAGAGTTTCCCCGTTTATCCCGGTTTGCTGTGGCGCTTACGCTGCCACAGGGGCGTATTGTTCACCCGCTAAGTAGTCGGCCACAATGCCAAAGTGCTCGAACGTCATCGCCGACGCCGCCGCTGTCGAGACGGTCCCATCGGTCTCAAACGTGATGGTCGTCGCACTCGTCGGGATAGCAATCACCCGCGTATCGGTGACGAAGATGCCGTCTCGCGCTACGCCGGTGTCGAGCGCCCGCTCCATCTGCCGGCGCAACGGCCCCTGAAACACATTGTCCTGGTGAAACGCCCCCAACTGCCGCGCAAAGTTGGTGACCCGGATGCCCCCGCCCCACTCGAACAGCTGAATCTGGCGCTGGCCCCAGGTAATATTATAGATCGGTATCCGCGTCGTCTCGGTGAGCCGCGCGGAGGTCGGGTCAGGTAACTCCTGCACCCGCATCAGGTTTATAACGGTTTTGTTAGCTCTAGGGCTCTTTATCCCTAGATTCTGCATATCCCTATGCACGCCCAGACTATATCTTCATCCCTGTGGGATGCCGGGATTTCGTGGCGGGGTTATTCTTTCGTCACCCGCTAGTCGTTCGACCTTCCCTACCCCTGGCCTTTCGGTTACATGCAGGGCTTGGTACGGGATTGACTGTTCGAGTCTTCCCCCGTTTAACCCGGTTTGCTACCGCTGGTTGCCCAGTGGAGGAGCATAGTTTTAATTATACTCACCCTGATGGGACGAAAAGTCCTGATCCGGCACTTGTGTCAAAGCTAAAAGCTTTGACATTCCAACGGCTTGCATTAGTAGCCTATCACTCAGGAAGCGATTCCTGTAAACTCCTCCCGGTGATGCCGTCCACGTCGTTGTGGCCATTTAGAACTACTCCATGTTAATCTATGGTATTTCCCCCATAGCATGTTATACTCCCTCTTGAGTGGCGCTGGGATTGCAACCCTGGCGGTCTAGTCAACCGCCTGCCACTCCACCATACTGACTACCCTCTGACTAAGGAGCCCTGGGCATGTCTCAGACCCTCGAAGAAAAACGCGCTTACAACAATGCGTGGTATACACAGAACAAAGAGCGTCTGCACAAAAAACGTGCTGAATGGCGCAAAGCCACTCCTGAAAAACTGCGAGAGCAACGGGCAAAATCGCATGCGAAAAACCGGGAGAAACGCCTTGCTGGTATGCCTGCGTACTATCGAAAAAACCGAGACGTGTTTTTGCCCAAAATGTGGCAGTATCAGGAGGAACATACAGAGGAGAAACGGCAATATCTGTCGACCTACTACAGAGTAAACCGAGAAAAGGCTTCTGCAAAAGCTAAGCAGTATTTGAAAGAGCATCCAGAAGGGTTTTCTGAAAGAAACAAAGCGAGAAGGGCTCGCAAAAAACACGCTCCTATCAACGACCTGACGCATGCTCAGTGGTTGGAAATTCAAGAAGCTCAAAATCATTGTTGTGCTCATTGCGGAAAACGCTGTAAAGGCCGACTTACTCAGGAGCACATGACTGCCTTAACCAACGGCGGCTCACACACGCTGCATAACGTGGTAGCCGTGTGCTCATCCTGTAACAGCAAGAAAGGCACCAAGGAATCACCCGTCCTTGTGCAGCCACTCCTCCTCACCATAGCCCCTAACAAAAAGCCTAGATAGAGGAGCCCTCCCATGCCCACCTGGCCCTCCTTCTTCCACCTCGCCATGCCGACCGTGCCTCCAGCGATTCCCACGCCCGAGGACTACCGCGCCTTGCTCTCCCCCGAGGAGGACACCGTGTTTACAGCGGAAGCCGATGCTCTCTACGCGGCGCTCCAGGCCGCGCTTGCCGCGCACTGCGAGGCGCATCAAACCTCAGCAGGGGCGTGTATCACCGCGGCGCAGCAGTTGGTTGATACGCTGCTGGCTGCGGTCTTTGCAGACGCCTTGGATGCCTAAAGACTCAGTCGCTACCCTCCGCCAACCCGGCGCACCTGGGCGTGATGACTGAGCATGCCGCCCATGCTCATCGGCTGATACTCCTCTGTCTGCCCTGCTGGCGTTGGCGTAGGCCCTGCCCCCTGGCGTCCCATTGGCTGCGGTCGGGCAGCGGGTGCTGGCGCTGGTGTCTTGGTTGGCGCCGCAGGCTGCTTCGGCGGCATCAGTTCGAGCGACTGGCGGATTTGCTCTTGTCCGGGCAGTTGCGGATCAATTTGGGTCGTGACTGCCCAAAATAGCCGGCTTTCACGGGACGCGAGATGCTGCTGCGTCCCTGGGAGATGCACGTCATACCCGGCAGCTCGCGCTGCAGCCACGGCGTTCGACACCAGCGTGTCTTGCTGGTGCTGGATGGCCTGGACTTCGTCATGCTGCTGCATTGTACGTTGAGCGATGGTCTGGGCCACCTGCTCGGCGGTCGGGCGGAAACGCGCCTGTACGGCGTCTGAGGGCAGGAGGTCTTCATACACCGCGGCGACAATAGTTTCGGCAAAGCTCCGCGCACGCCTCGCCTCAAAGTCAGCATCGGACTCATCCGCTCGTTGCTCTTGGATCGCCTGAAAGTTGGAGCGAAAACGATCCGCGACACGAGCATAAATCCTCTCATCAATCCCTGGGGGCTGTGGAACGGGAGTTGGTGTAGGGAGAAGCGGCGCGGGGGTCCGCAACGCCGCGATTTCGGCTCGCAGCGCCGCGATTTCGGCCTGGAGTGTTGGATCGCCGGTCCCAGGCTGTGGCCCCCCTGTTTGGAGTGCGGTCGGATCAATCTGGAGAGGGACTGCATCCGCGGGCGATGGCGGCTCCGTCGTGGGAACGACTTCTGTCTCTTGCCCTTCGAGCTGGGGTTCGTCCACAGGCAGGTCTTCCAAACCGGTGAACGCATGCCGGGTTGCCGAGAGCGCTGCCGAAAGCCCTGCAGGCGGGTCGATATCCGTCTGTAAGGGCTGGCCATGGGGGTCCAATGGGGGGAGCTGTGTTGTCGGGTCGAACGGCAATGTGATAGGCATCTGGGCTGTCCTTTGTTGGCTTGGCTCATATCGGCGTCTTGGCACAAAAAAAAGCGCCACTTCCCGCCCGTGGCCTCGGGAGTGGCGCTTTAGCTTTTTGCGTCACGCTAGAGATGATCAGTCCCTAGAGACGCCGATATGCAGTTTTGCTACAAGCAATACTAACAACCTACTATTTTGTCAAGGATTAGTAAGAAGTTCTGTCGGAAGCATATCCTGCACAATACGCTCTCCGGCAGTAACGCGCGTGGTCACGCTAGCGAGCAACGCTGCCAGCGTCCGAGCTTCCGGGTCATCGGCGATCAACTGGGCAATCCGTGCAACCAACCGGGCGGCCACTTCCCGCAGCACCTCACCACCCTGGCCACTGAGATCGTCAATCAAGCGCAAATACTGGCTGTGCTGCTCCTGGCGACGCTGCTCCCGCTGGGATTCTCGGGTAAGCTGCTGAACATCGACGGGTAAGCCGGTTTCGATATCGACATCGAGCCCCAGGCCCATGGGCATCGGGCGACTAGAAACCATACACATTTCTCCAGTTACTCTGTTGCCTCAAGATCAACGCCACCACACGGCGTATTGTTCCCTACTACCAACCTGCGCTTATGGTAAAGTCGCTTCTCTTCCTCGGTCAGATCGCGCGTTGAGGCTTTCGGGAACCGCACATCAAAAAATCCAAGGCCTTCCACCCACTGCCCAATCCAGTCTTCCCCATCCTGGTTGTAAACGAGGCAGAGTTCTGGTTCCTCACGACTGATGTCGCCCGCAAAAAAATGGACAGCGCGAGTGCCCATCATGTAGTGGGAAAAAGGTCGTTGGAACATCGCTTCCGGGCGCATGGCGTCAGCAAGTGTTTCGTCTACTATGCGACTATCGTGGTCATGTTGGAGCAATGTTCCCAGTGACAGCACCGGCTCAGTGATCTTCTCTTTGAGTAAGCCTATGTCTTTGGTGTGGATTTCTCGCGGAATATGTTTCCCAGGAGAATGGATATTCTGTGCTTGCGTGAGGAGAGAGGCAATCGGAAGCAGGCTGAACAGCATATTGTCGCCGTTTTCTGCCATAACGACGACACGGAGAGGATGGCAAATCACGTCCTGGAGTTCTGGGTTGATCTGCCCTTCAAAGACATGGATTCCCTCCCCAGAATACAACCCTGAAATCTCTCCATAAAACATGGTGCGTCGGAACGTCCCGAGTTCTTCTGCTGTGATGGTGTATGAATGCATACGTTTCGATTCCCTACTCACATGGCGAGATAGCACATGCTCTATCGCTATCTCACATGCGAGACACCACACAAACTCTGTCGCAAATGTTCCATGCTCACTCATCACGTCCTCCTTGTCGTGGACCTGCTGGGCGTCTCGACGCGGCCACCCGCTGCGCTACAATCTTTTCCCGCTCGATGGCGAGTTTTTCTCGGTCAAGCGCCAGTTGTTCGGCCTCGGTTCTGGCCCGCTGCTCGATCTCGCTTGCATGGAGGCGCACCGTGTCGTGCTGCATGCGCAACTTTTCCTGCTGGGCGGCAATCGCCGCAGCAATTTTGGTGAGTTGCGCATCTGTCTGGGCGGCCTCCATGAGCAAGAGTGCTTCATCTTTACGCAAGGCCTGGGCAATTTTGGCAATCTCTAAGCCAATCCGCGCAATCTCGGCTTCCGACTCCCGCCCCGCACCCTCCGTTTCCACGTCCTGTTGCCGGAGTGCAACAGTGGCCTTGAGCACTTCGAGTTCGCTCTGCTGGGCTTCGAGGGCGCTCTTCCGTTCTTCCATCGCCACTTTCCGCTCGTCGAGTTCGGCTTTTTTGGCAATGGCCTGGACTTGCATCTCGAGGAGTTGATCCTGCATCTGGGCCATATGCTCGACCCGCTGACTCTGTTGCTGCATGAGCTGCTCGGCCTCTTCCTCGTTGATCAGGAGGTTTTCGTCTTCCAGGTTCGCCCTGGCTTCAATGGCTTTCGCCACGTTGTACGGTCGCACATACGGACTAAACACCTGATGGGTGGCCATCGGGACAATGAGGCGTTCGATTGCGGCCAATTCTTCGGCTTCTTGGAGGAGCGTCTGGAGACCGGAGACGTGCACCGTTCCACGAAGCGGAGGGAGCGTCACGCCAGTAGGGGTATCGTCCGTAAAGATGGTGGGTTGCCCATCGCCGCGGTCCCTAAACATGTCGAGCAACTCTAGCACCGTGAACACTTCAAGAATCGCGGCTCGGGTGGCATTCAGGCGGAGCGTTTCCATCCCGGCCAAAATAGCCTGCACGGCGCCCACGTCCTCATTCATCCCCATCTTCGTGAACGCCGTTCGGCTCTGGGCGAGGTGTTGCGCCGCCTCGCGGGCCGTAATCTCTGCCCGGTACCCTGGGAGCCCCTGGATCGTGTCTGTCACCATGGTGCCGCGCTGGAACACCATGTCGTACCACTGGGAGTTCGCCAGGATGTCCCCAGTGATAAACCGCTGATCGACGGTACGTACGGCCATCTGGCCGCTCAGCGTATTCATCACCTCGTAGACTTTGCCCGGCCAGGGATCGAGATCGTCTTTGGTGACGAGCGCCTGGCTGTTCACCTCACGCATGGGATTCACAATCCAATTCTGGTAGTCGGCATGGAGGCTCAGAAGGTTGCACATCAGATACCAGAGGGAGACCACCGACTGGAGAAGGGAGCGGCCTTCAAACCGGAGGAGATGCGGCAGTGGGGAAAAGCTAATGCCGGGCCACCGGAGCGTACTATACTCTACGGGGTCCACGGCGCTAATGAGGCGTCTGCCCCCGACTGTATAGGTGGCGCTGGGCAGGAGTTCTTCTCCGTTGGGAGCGAGCACGGTCCCCCAAAATTCCCGGGTGAGGATGGCCGAGCGATATTTGTTCCGTTGATGGACGTAGTTGCGCAGCCTCGCCTGGTCGGTCTGGTGCAGGAGCTGGTTGTTCCCCGAGGTCTCCCGCTGGGCATCCTGCTGCAGCCCACGGGTGTTGCGGTAGCGCCCGTCCCTTTCCCCATTTCTGAGGAGGTGGTAGTCCATCCACTCGCTGTGAATCCAGTACAACCCGCTCTGGGGCTCTCGGTTGAGGGCGTTGGGGTCCCGATCAATCTTCCAGGGCTCGACCAGCGCGTAGGTGAGTGAGGCCTTTGCTGCGTCCCAAATCGGAATCATCTCCATCGACTGCCCCACCGCAAAGCCCATTTCCGAGGCATCTGTAAACCGCACCACGAAATTGGCGTGCTGCTCGTCAAGCTGCCGCTCCATGAGTTTGGTCCAGAAGAGGCTGATCCGGTCATCTGGGGCGTTTTTGATCGAGAGAAACTGCGGGGAAAAGGCCGCCTGGACCATAGCCACCGCAAACTGCACGGCAGCATACGGTTTGGGGAGCACGGCCCGCGTCTGCCACTCTTGCTTCGTGTGGTAGTTGGGAGGTTCGTTCTCTTGGTACACCTCCCATGTCCGGCGTTGAATCTGGCGCACGTCACGAAGGGCTGTGGCGGTCGTGCGTGTGCATTCCTCCACGTAATCGACATAGTGCTGCGGGGACTCCCCAGCATAGGCGTTGGCCGCCTCGGTGCGCTCCTGGATTTCCTGGGCATCTGGCACGTCGAGGCCATCCAGATTGCGGCGAATGCGGCTGAGTTCTTCCAGCACGAGAGCGGTTTGTGGTGGAATGGGGGTATACGTGGCCATATCACTCTCCCGGTGCCCGCTCTCCGAGCCTACTGCATTCCTCTAAAACGGCATCAACTTTCGCATTCCAGGCTTCCCAAGAGAGTTGGGTATCATCAGGCTCTCCCAGAGCATCAAAAGCATCTGCTCCTCCTATATGACGGTCAAGGGAGAGAACTACCCATTGCATCTCGACTGGACAAAAAGACGATTGCTGCGCCATATGTAGTAGTCTATCGGACAAATACCCCTGAGAAAAACAGAAGGGGTCTGTTTTGAGAGGTTGCTTAGATATGAGGCGCATCAGCGGTAATCGCTCGAAAAGTCTCAAATAGGCTGCTGGAAATTCCACGTCACAGCGCTCCCTGTTTGGTCTATCTTTGCATACATCATGGGGATAGGTTGCCCTTCCCGGGGAGGTTCTCCTGGGAGTGACTCCCCAGAGAGGACCAGATAACACAGGTTCCCCTCCACCCCGAGCTTTTCATCTGGTGTGGAGAAAACACGCTCAATTCTCACCTCTTCTGGCAACTGCAAAACCTTTCCCAAGAATTCAGGCGAGCAGCGTATGATGCCCATCTTCTTCCTGGTCATTTCTTCCCCTTCACAAACGGCAGCGGGCGCTTTTTCGCCCGCTTCTTGCGGGGCGTCACGCCTGGCACCAATCCCTCGCTCACGTCGATAGCGTACTTCTGCTTGTAGGCGTCTTGGGCAGATTTGTGGCGTCCTTTGACGCCGCTTTGGCCAGTAACCACGTATGTGCCATCACGCTTCATGACTTTCTGTGGCATAGAACTGCCGTGCCTCATATTCTGCTACAGTTAATGGCAGAGGGGGGTCAAGATTTTCAATAGCAACAATGAACTGGCCTGTGATTTCGCCGCGAGGAGCGATACAGCTTGGCGGGCACTCCAGAAATGTATCAGATTCTACGACAATCCAGAATCCCATTCGACCGGTATCAGGCGTCATCATGATAATCCTGGCATCTTTTGGCAAACCATTGGCGATCTGGACAACCTGCCCAGTTTGCAGTAGCTCGTGTAATCCATGGGCAGAGATAAAATACTGCTGTACTCGTTGAAAATTCCGTGTGCCGAGATTAAGTTCCATGGGGCTCTCTCTCATCCAAAAAATCCATCAGTTCGGCCACTGACGTACACACCCTGGTCTCCCCATCTCCCCTGACTACCGAACACCACATCTCAAACCGCTCATGCGGGCAGAATGTCCAGCGGTATGTATCATCGTAGTCTATTGTACAGACGGCACAACACACGACCATTATCGTCCCCAATCAATTTTCGCGTAGTTCCGTCGATACGTCTCACTCGGCGGAAGCCTTCCTGCTTCCCGTCCAGGGTCGCCACTTGGGAGGTTGGGAGGGCTTCCCGACCACCCACGCTCGTAATCCGTAAACACCGCCTTCTCACCACCATCCCCCCCGGAGCGCATGTCCACGTAGGACTCAAGGTACTGCATCTCGCCCTTGGAGTTTTTGCCCACGGCCTGTTTGACTTCCCAAAATCGCTCACTAACTCTGGAGCCGACCTTCTGCCCAAGAGTGAGACTGGACTGTCGGCGTTCCCGGTTGCTACTCATCACAGACTCCTCAGAGCAAGCAGTGTCTTTGCTTGCTTTCCCCTGGCTCCCATTGCAGGCGCGTAAAGTTATAGACTCGTCCATGGATGGAGCCCATAACCCACCAATGATCCCACATTCCGTGGCGAAGGAAGTGCAGCGGTTTGCGCCACCAGGCCAGCAGGTGAGTCACGACGTTATACGCTGGGTATGCCTGCGTTGCATGACTTTTTGATCTCATACCGCCAACTGCTCTAGCAGCATGGCCACCGCCTGGCGCAGCCCGGTGTAGGAGCGCATTCTGTTCTGCAAGCCTGGGGATGAAAGACATGACCACCACTGCAATCTTGGGATTGCATGCTGTACTCCTTGGATTACGACACTCGTGTCACGTAGCTTGCCGCCAACGCGCGACGACGGGGTGTGGGGTGTATACGCCGCTTCAGATAACTCTGATGGGTGAGGGCTGTCCAGGGCGCGATGATACACACAGGGTTTGCAAACGCCTCACAGACATGGCTCGACTGGTCTTTCAGCGGAGTCTGCTGCATAATCGCCCCGCTTTTATTCGTGGGGATATGCCAACGGCCTTTCAGTCCCCCGATGAGGCGCTTGCACCGCTGTGGGTCAATCAAAATCGCCGGCTGTCCCCGAACCAGCCACTGCAGGGCATGCAGCACGCCAAGATGAACCTGGGGCCACGTCTGCGGCCCGTTCTCAAACGGGATGCGTTGCCCCATGCCCGGGTCAAACTCTTTTTCCACCACATCCGCGGCCACTTCAATCACCCCGTTTCCCGACGAGACTTGATTGGGTTGGCGCATGCTACGATCCCCAATTTGCCGCCAGCCATAACTTTTGTCCTTCCATCGTGCGGACTGCATGAGCGGGTTGAGCTGGTTGTGCAGGATATCACGCACATCGGTCCCGTCCAGGCACTCATCCAGAATCCACAACCGTCCGTCCGGCCACTGCTGCCCGAGCACGGCGGTCGCATCGCTCCAACTGTCCCATCCCACAAAGGACATGAGCCCTTCCACCGGCTCTAGCGGGATAGGGGAGACGTGAATAGCCGGGTTGAACACCCTGCCGGTCACTGGCTTGCCCGGATAGCGCATCGCCGGCATCCCCTTGACAAAGCGGGCAAAGCCGACCGGGTCATTCGCAAACGCAGCGATGACTGCCTGCGAGGCTTCCTCTTTGAGATGGATGTTTTCGCCAGGGGGGATTTCGATGGTTTCTTTGGTAATCAACGGTGTGCGCGGGTCCACCATCCCGTCAGGCGCTTCGAGGCAGCGGCGATAGAACCAGTGTTCCTCATCGGGATGGTTCGAGGAGATTTGGAGACGGCCTTTGGTCCCCTTCTGCCGGGTACACCGGACGAGGGCGGCGTTGTAGAGGTCTTCCGAGAGCCCGGCATTGGCGGTTCGCACATCGGTGTAGGGGCAAGGCTCTTCCAGCCAGATCAGGCCCCACTCGCCGCCCTGGATATCAGCAATGGAGGCGAGGTCGTCAATCCCTAACAGGTCCACCTCAATCCCAGGGCCGACATGGATCTGGAGCTTTTTGAAGTCGTGAGACCACTTATGCGCCGTCGCGCTTTCCTGGAAAAACGTCTCAAACGCGGGAACGATAGTCCGCAGGATGTTGGTGTGGGTATCACGGATGATCGCGGCCCGGAGTTTCACGTTGTAGCGCACGGCATGGTACAACACGGCCATGATCATCGACCAGGTCTTGCCTTGCCCGAACGTGCTCACGGCCACGACAATCGTGGCCGTGCTCTTGATAATCCGCTCCTGGGATGGCGACGGGATAATTTCATGCCGGCGCACGGCCCCCGTTTGGATAGGGTCTTCAACTACCGGGGGATACCAGGGCATAGGAGAACCTTCTATGGGAAAGGCACTGGCCTACAACCATAGAAGGATTATCAAAGCGATAATGGCTTGTCAAGGGAGAGGACTGGCAACATTGCTCAATTCACTTCATGTGGTGGGTTGAGAGAATCGGCGCGGTGCCATAAGTTCAAAAAACGGGTCCATGCTATTTTCGCTGATCCATGTATGTACCATATCTGGAGGTTCAACAGGAACAAGAAAAGGATACGTCCAGGTGTATCCAGTCTCCCGCACCGCCAAAATCACCCGACAGACTCCTTGAGAAGAAACCAATGTGTCGCCGACTTGCCAGGCAGGCACAGGGCGCAGTCGCTCTTGCATCTCTTCACTGTGAGAAACACTGTGAAAAACACTATCACAACCGGGGCAGACCATAGCAGGATGCGAGCCACAATCATCGCAAAAGACTTCTGCGTCTTTCCACAATGCTGACAGGAAGTAGGTATCGCATGTTCGGCAGAAGGTTTCTTTGACCTGCTTGGTGTCCATAGTACCCCCACAAGGCTCTCGCCTCTTCCTCTGTGGCATAGGCTTCCTTATGCCTTTGAGGGGTCTTGTGGCTGGAGAACGGGAAGGACCGCCGACCGCACAATGCGCCACCTGGACCCCGCCAGTTTGATAGCGGGCAACTTCCCGATGGCACACCAGTGCTGAATCGTCCGCAGGTCCACGCGACACAGGGCCGCAGCTTCCCGTGTGGTGATGTAATAGTCATCCTGCGGTAGAGACGAGGCTGGCTTCAAGGGCCGCTTCCTTTTCAAACAACTTCTGGAGCTTGACTTCATCTGATTGCCGCAACGCGATTTCGGCACGGACTTTGGCCAACTCATGCTCGCGGCGGTCGGTATCGAGGTCTCGAATCCGTCGCTGCAAGCGTTTCCGCTGCTCGACAAGATAGGGGCGAGGCTCGACCCCCTGTTGTTCTGCGGTCTGGATCAGTGCCGTGCACCCCGAGAGGTATTCGAGCGCCTCATCCATATTCAACAACGAGACGTCAAGAGCTTTCAGGCGTTGAAAGAGCATAATCCCTCCTAAGAAACGCCCGTGGGGGCTGCAATGCCTGCGCCAGCGTCAACAACGGCGTCTCCATAATCTCTTGATAGAGATCATACCGTTGCACGCGCATCGTCTCTGCTAACGTTCCCAGGCCATACTCGTCCACATCGTCGGCCACGGGGAATATCTGGTACGGAAGTCCGGCCTGCTGGCAGTTCGTCGTGAGAAAGTCCTGCTCAGGCGCACGAAGAAATTGCCCATGCCGTTGCAGTACACGCCCAAAACCATCCATTTGATAGGCCCATCCCGCCACCTTGTACAGATACACTGGCGGCTCTTTGCCGAGCCACGCGGCAAACCTCGCATACGACTCGTGAAACCAGGGCCGCATACGCTCGCCGCCATCAGACACGAGGGCAATCCCGTCTGCCTGGAACTTCCGTTCGAGGGCCACGGCCGGGACACACCCAATACAGGTCCCATCGCCCACCTGCACCTGCGCGGTCATGCGGCAAATCTCCGCATAACTCTTTCCGGTGACATCAAAGACCAGTGGCTCTCGGTCAAAAAACACGAGCAGCACCTGCCCACTGACGCGCCGAGCCAGATACCCCGCGAGCATGCGACTCTTGTCGATGGTTTTGTCCATCGATGGGCTCCGGTCCCCGCCGATGAGCCAGTTGCCGTCAATCCCAGGAGCGGCTTGGAGCTGCGCGTCTTGCAACGCTGCTAATTCCACAGCAAGCGCAGGGTCCTCGTCTGCCATGGCCTGTGCTGCCGCTGTGGCAGTCAGCAGGGTGTCCTTCCGCCCACGTTTTGCCGCTCTCGCGGTCGCCGCAGTGAGTGCGCCACGGGTGGCGCCAACAGCCTGGACGCCCCAGCGTTGGAGCGCCCGCCGGCGTTTGATCGTTTGTGCTGGCGTCATGACATCGAGTACCGCAGCGAGAATAGCAGGTTCTTGGATGCGCGTCCCCAAGCTCCCTTCACACACCATGACGGGGATGCGTTCCTGCCGAATCAACCCCGCAATGGCGTCCGATTCCCATGCCTGCCAGCCACTGATCTTGCCCAGCACAGTCCCGAACGGAGGCCGGCGCTGAAACAGCGTGCTGTTTGCGTCCTCGGACGGCCTCGTCATACTCAGCTCATAGAGAGCCCTCACCTGCCCACGGTAGTGTAGGACAGTACGCTCCCACCATGGCCAACACGCTTCACGGGCCTTGAGATAGCCATGAATCATCCTGAGAAACTTCGTTTTGCCCCATCGCGCCAGCGGATAGCTCCGCCCGATCTCCCACGCCTGGAGGAGCGCTCGTGGGTCAAGACAGGCCAACAGCGCCAGGGAATTTTCGCGCAACGCACTCGCATAGTCTCTGAGGGCCAGCGTGGCCAGTGGCAGACCCCCAGCCGCATCACGGATGGTCCCCTTGCGCTTCGCCCACACCATGGCATGGGCGAGAAACACGGGGTCTGCCTGAGCAAATCGTTCGACTATCGGGCGATAGCTCGCCAACTGCCCATGGGGAGATCGCATGAACGCGGCGACTAACTCCTGCCTGGGAGACTCTCTGAGACTTTCCATGTGCTCTTGCCCTCTCTCAAAAGAGGCGCTCTCATCAATCGGCCAGGACATTTACACCACTGCCTCCCCCATCGTGAGGGGGGGAGGATGGGAGTCGAACCCATCACAACGTAGACATTGCGTCAACGTGAATCCTGCCCAGCGCGAGAGCGCAGTTGCGGGCCTCCGAGTCGAACGGAGCTGGATGGCTTATGAGACCATCGACTGAGCCGCTAGTCTAGCCCGCACAGTTGTGCCTACCATCAATCGACGAGGGGTGTAGGGCTTGCGCCCCACGGCTGGGATCGAACCAGCAACCGCTTGCTCTTACAAGGCAAGTGCTCAACCAGTTGAGCTACGTGAACCCTCCTCAGCGCGGTAGGCATGAACAATATACAAGAGCACATCCTATCACGCAAGGGAAAACTGCGGAGGTGGTGGTAGCGTCATCGGCGTGCCGTCCCCGCGGAGAATGGGCTTCCCGGCACAGATCAACTCAAAGAGTGCTTTGGTCTTCCGCACATCGTCCTGGCAGTAGTTCAGGACCTCTGCGTAGCGGCCCTCCTGCCAGAGCCGTGGGGCCTGGGCACCGGTCATCGCTTTGGCCCCGAGGCCATTCGCCTGGCTGATGGCGTCGAGACTGTGTAAGCCGCGTTCAAACTTCCGTGCGGGATCAACCTGCCAGATTTCTGCCAGAAGGTCGTAGGAGGTCGCACAGAGGGTCTGAAAGGCGTCACAGATGCCTTCCAACCACACGGCGGTGCCAGGATCGGAGTCGTTGAGTGCCTCGGCACATTGTCGCAACAGTCCGCGCATCAGCGGGAAATCAAACGCAATGCCATTGAAACTGACCAGGAGCGGCTGCGTATCGACGACATGCCGCATGGTCTGTGCGAGCGTATGGACATCGAAAAACTCGTAGCGGTCGCCGGCGTACCAGTAGACACAGCCGATACTGAGACCAAGCGCCGCCTTGTTGCCCCAGCCCAGGGGATCAAACAGGTCAGTGCCATCTCTACGGCACTTCCATACCTCAGGCGTCCCAGCCGGCCACCCCTCTGCCGTGAGATTTTCATGCCGAGTTTGAGGCTGCCCACAGTGCCGGCAGTCCTCAGCGCTATGGGCGGTTTCCAGGTCCAGTACAACGATATGACGCTCTGCCATATTTTCTTATCCTTTCTTTGCCCCCCCCCCTACGCTATCCTCTTCTTTCCCTAGAATGGCAATCATGAGCCGCCGTCAACTCTATCACTTGCCGTCGTGCCTCCCACCAGGGCATGGGCGCTCCCGTGTCTGCATCGACATCGTGACCATACGTGTCCATGATGGTGGCTACCCATCTGCAGATATCGCTGATCAGCGCCTGGCGCCTGTCCGGATCTGCTTGTGGGGCAAAAAACTGATAGAGATGGGTACGGAGTGCGTCCATCCCTGCGCGGGCCGTGTGCAGCTGGTGGGCAGAGCGGACGTGGGGGTCTGGCGAGGTACAGAGATGACATTGCATCGCGTCTTCTCCAGGGGAATCAGTATCTTTGCGTGATGGATGTCTACCTTTTTCGCGCGGCATAGGTCT
>Ga0114944_1000185_pt1 | contig 15043 bp, 16 predicted proteins | sample OV2TP2_FD_89582 | JGI IMG/M metagenome (GOLD analysis project Ga0114944, IMG submission 89582) | Hot spring microbial communities from Beatty, Nevada to study Microbial Dark Matter (Phase II) - OV2 TP2 | ecosystem: Environmental > Aquatic > Thermal springs > Hot (42-90C) | place: USA: Beatty... | reverse complement strand
CATAAAGGGTGAGGAGTTTGTTGTCAAGGTCAAGGTTGTAAAGGAGCAGGACAGAATAGTTTATGCCAAGCATGAGTATGATGAAGTGAAGAATATAGCAGCTAAACTGAATATTCCGTATAGAACCGCTTCTTCGCTGATAAACCAAGCTATATTAGAGAAACTGTCGGTGTTGAAGTGACGATGCTAGACAGAAAATTCGATGACCTAGTTAATTGGTTTTCTGGCAGGGGCAGGGTCATTGTTGCTTTATCTGGAGGCGTTGACAGCGCTGTCGTTGCATTTGCAGCCAAAAGGGCGCTTGACGGGAATGCAATAGCTGTCACTGCGGACTACAAAACGCTTTCAGACGAAGAGATTGAAAGTGCTAGGAAGATCGCTAAGGAGATAGGCATCAAGCACAAAGTGATAGAATACGACGAGTTGGAGAATGCAGATTTTGTTAGAAACGATGAATATAGATGCTTTCACTGCAGGAATGAACTGGCGGAGCACCTGCTCGAAGTTGCAAAGAAGGAACAGGCAAAATTAATCGTAGATGGAACCAATACTGACGACCTTGATGACTTTAGACCAGGGATAAAGGCATTGAAGCAGCATGGCGTTAAAAGTCCTCTGGTTGAATTGTCGATAACAAAGAATGAAGTCAGACAGATAGCTAACATGTTAAGTTTATCTATCTTTGACAAGCCATCTAATGCCTGTTTGGCATCTAGAATTCCACACGGAACTGAAGTTACTGCAGATAAGCTGAAGAGGATAGAAGAAGCGGAAATTATAGTCAAGAAACTTTTTGGTGTTAAGCAGGTTAGAGTTAGGGATCATGATGACATTGCCAGGATAGAGGTTGGTAGGGATGAGCGCAGTTTGTTGTTTGATCAAACAAAGTTAGATGAGCTTGATTCTGAATTGAAAAGACTAGGATTCAAGTTTGTTGCGATAGAGGCAAGCGGTTATAAAACTGGAAGCCTGAACGTGATTTAAATGATCTATCTGGATAACGCAGCTACCACACCTTTGCTAGGTGAAGTGTTTGATGAAATGCTTCCTTATCTGAAAGAAAATTACGGCAATCCATCATCGATACACAGACTCGGGAGGCAGGCAAACAATGCGCTTGAACTAGCGAGGAAGAGAATTGCCAAGCTCATCAATTCACAAGGTAAGGTTGTATTCACATCTGGCGCCACTGAAGCCAATAACTTGGCTCTGAAGGGTCTTGCATATGCTATGCGAGACAAGGGCAATCATATAATCACTAGCAGCGTCGAGCATGAAGCTGTCTTGGAACCTTGTAGGGAACTTGAGCGTGAGGGTTTCAGAGTAACGTATCTCCCAGTAGATAGACAAGGCATGGTTGATCTTGATGCGCTTGAACGTTCAATTGATGAAAAAACGATTTTGACAAGCATAATGTTTGCTAACAACGAAGTGGGAACAATACAGCCTGTAAAGGAAATTACTAAAATTGCTCACAAGCACAATGTGCCATTCCATACGGATGCTGTACAAGCTGTTGGCAAGATCCCTGTTGATGTTAAGGAATTTGGAATAGATTTGATCACACTTTCTGCTCACAAAATGTACGGACCTAAAGGTGTTGGCGCTCTATGCATAAGCAACGGTCTAAAAATAGAACCAATACTGCATGGAGGAGGTCAGGAGAATGAAATCAGATCTGGCACACAGAATGTTGCTGGCATAGTTGGAATGGGCAAAGCTGCGGAAGTTGCATTGCAAAAAATTGATGCTTATTCCGGTCAAGTTAAAAATTTGCGTGATCTGTTGGCTGGTAGTGTGCTAAAAGATATAACGCATTCAAAACTTAACGGGCATCCAACGCAGAGGTTGCCAAACAATGCGCACTTTACATTCTTAGGCGTTAACGGCGAAGATCTCATAATAAAACTGGATGAAAATGGCATTGCAGCATCAACAGGCTCTGCATGTTCTGTGCAAAAGCAGAAGGCATCGCATGTGCTCAAAGCAATGGGTTTCAGCCACGAAGAGATCACTGGCTCATTAAGGTTAACTTTGGGTATTCAAAATACAACGCAGGAGGTTGAGCAAACGATCATTAATTTGAACAAAATTGTGCGTGAATTAAGAGAATTCTCGCCCTACAAGTTCAAGTATGCGATGAATCAGTGAGACGTTATCTGTTCCAGAGTATCCTTGAATATTCTGAAGGTTTCATCGTCATAAAGACAGAAAACAACCTTCTCAAGACTAGTGTCTTCATTGGCATATTCTACAACAACATTTAACATTATATTTGCACATCTATCTTTTGGAAAGCCAAATGCGCCCGTTGAAATGGCTGGAAATGCAATACTTTTGAGTTTATGCCTGTCAGCAAGTTTTAATGCGCTTATAGTTGCACTCTTCAGCTTTGTATCTTCATTGCCCTCTCCATTAACAGGGCCTACCGCATGAATGATGTATTTCGCCTTGAGCTTCCCAGCAGTAGTTATTACAGCATTTCCAACGGGGCAGAACCGTAGTTTGTCTGATTCTCTTTGAATCACATATCCACCCTTGTTTACAATGGCCCCAGCTACCCCAGCACCATGTTGAAGTTTTGAATTTGCGGCGTTGACAATGGCATCGGTATCAAGTTCTGTAATGTCACCTTTAACAAGTTCGACCGAGAGCTTGCCTACTTGAACCATGACAATGCTTTCCTGCAAAAGTTAATAGGATTTTCTATGCACCCCGAAACTCTTTTATAATCACTTTGGCATTTCGCTAGTCATGGCCAAAAAGCGAGCGAAGACAAAAGCAAAGAAGAAAGCTAAAACATCTTCAAAACCAAAACCTAAACCAGCAGCGAAGGCACCAGAGGTTGGCAGCAAGGCACCAGAGGTTGGCAGCAAGGCACCAGATTTTATGCTTCCCGATCCAGCGTTGAACATGAAGAGCTTGCAGGACTTCAGGGGCAAGAAGGTTGTGTTGGCATTCTTCCCTGCTGCGATGTCTCCAGTATGCACCAAGGAGATGTGCTCCTTCAGAGACTCATTTGGTGAGATAAGCCAGGCAGGTGCGCAGGTAGTTGCCATAAGCATAGACGGACCGTTTGCAAACAAGCAGTTTACAGAAATGCATGGTTTGAACTTCCCTGTATTGAGCGATTATGCGAGGGACGCTGTGAGAAAGTACGGCGTGGTGATGCCAGATCTGTTGCATGTAAAACAGTACAATGCAGCGAAAAGATCCGTGTTTGTAATCGATCCAAGCGGTGTAGTGAAGTACAAATGGGTATCCGATAATCCATTGATAGAACCTAATTACGACGAGATCAAGCAGGTAATAAAGTCCATATAATCTACTTTTTATTCTATTACAGCAACAACATCGTTCCTTGAAATACCAGAGCCTTCTTTGATCTTCAGCTCTTTAACTACACCATCCTTGTGCGCCTTGATCGCTACCTGCATCTTCATTGATTCCAGAACCACAACAACATCGCCCTTCTTTACTTCCGAGTTTAGTTTTGCAATAACAGAAACTACCCTTCCTGGAATCGAGCTTGTAAGAAATCTCTGACCTGCACTTGAAGATGGACCGCCAGATGATTTTTGCGCAATCGCACGTAGTTCGGCAAACTTGCTGACCGTAACTATGTTACCATCGACCATCAGCTTCATATCAGCGCTATTCACGTGCATGTACTTCGCATGATGATACGAATTGTCAAGCATGAATTCTACCCCATTGCTATTGCAGCAGATTATCTGGAGTTTGTGCTCCTTGTCGCCTATCTTGATGACCATCTCGTCACCGCTAATCCTCTTCACTATTTCCGCATTAAGCGTAAGAGCCAGATCCTCGATCTTAAATTCCATAGCTAAAACTCCTCACGAATCTCCCCGTTTCTTTCCACTTCGACTGCTTATTTGTGTTTTGTTCTGGTCCATTTCCTCTTCTTACCAGAACTGAATGCAGTAGTGCAGCTGCAACAATTGCATCAACATTATCCTTAGCACTTGCCTTTGCCACTGATTCAACCTTCTCGAATATCTTGAACCGCTCAAGATAATCCGTTGACAGGTCTCCAGCAATGAATGCTGGATCGTCCATTATTGTCTTGTACAATGGTATTGTAGTGTTTACTCCTTCTATGTAAAACTCGTTCAGTGCGTTCTTCACTCTTCTCCTAGCTTCATCAAAGTCCCTGCCCCATGCTATCAGCTTGGCAACCAGCGAATCATAGTATCCTGATACCGTGCAACCAGCGAATAGATATGTATCGACCCTTATGCCAGGCCCATAAGGTATCGTGCAGTTTGGAACAGGGCCCGATGATGGCGCAAAATCGTTCAACGGGTCTTCGGCATTTATTCTGCACTCAATTGCGCACCCATTCAATTTCAGATCATTCTGCTTGAACGGTATCTCCTTTCCCGATGCAATGTGTTTCTGTAACTTCACCAGGTCTATTCCGGTTACCAATTCTGTTACAGGATGCTCGACCTGCAACCTTGAATTGATCTCTATGAAGTAAAAGTTTCCCTTATCGTCCCGCAAAAACTCTGCAGTGCCAGCGTTTAGATAATTAGTTGCATTTGCAGCCTTCACAGCTATGCTTCCAATTCGATTTCTAGTTTCGCTGTTAACAACTGGAGATGGAGACATTTCGATAAGCTTTTGATGCCTTCTTTGTATCGAGCATTCCCTTTCAAAAAGATGCAATGCATTCCCATGCGAATCTCGTATCAGCTGGAATTCTATATGCCTTATTCTGGGCAGAAACTTTTCTACATAAAGTGCGGATCTGCCAAATGCTGTCTTGGCCTCCATCGATGCCATTTCAAATTCCTGTCTGAGCTGCTTTTCGTTGTTTGCTAATCGTATACCTCTGCCGCCACCTCCGTAAGCAGACTTTAACAAAATAGGATACCCGATCTCTTCTGCAATATCAACTGCCTTCTCAACCTCTTCCAGTGTGCCATCACTTCCCGGTACAACAGGCACGCCAGCTTTTCTTGTAACGCCCTTGCACTTCATCTTGTCTCCTGTAAGTCTTAGCGTTTCGCTCGTTGGACCAATGAATATTATTCCAGCCTTCTCGCATGCATCAGCAAAGTCAGAATTCTCAGACAGAAAGCCATAGCCTGGATGTATTGCATCAGCGTCTACCTTCGTTGCTATATCAATTATCTTCTGTATCTTAAGATAACTTTCAGCTGGGCTTGGAGGGCCTATACGATAAGCTTCGTCTGCAAGCCTTACATGCATTGCCTGCGCGTCTTCATCGGAGTAAACTGCTACGCTTTTTATGCCAAGTTCCCTGCATGCCCTGATGACCCTTATTGCGATCTCTCCCCTGTTTGCGATAAGAATCTTGCTTATCATTTTGATCAAAGGTTTATGTTCCCATGTTTCTTTGGAGGTCTACTCTCTCTCTTGTTAGCCATAGACTCTAGCGCTCTTATCAGCATAGGCCTTGTCTCTATAGGATCTATTACAGCATCTATGAATCCATGCTCTGCAGCGATATATGGATTTGCAAACTTTTCTCTGTATTCCTTGATGAACTGCTTTCGCATTGCTTCTGGGTCTTTCGACTCTGCAAGTTCCTTCCTGAAGATTATATTGATCGCAGCTTCTGGCCCCAATACTGCAATCTCAGCCGTTGGCCATGCATAGTTAATGTCGGATCGCAAGTGCTTGCTGCTCATAGCTATGTAAGCACCGCCGTAAGCTTTGCCCACTATAACAGCAAGTTTTGGCACGATTGCCTCGCAATACGCAAATAACAACTTGCTGCCATGCCTTATGATTCCATGCTGCTCCTGCTCTAAACCTGGCAAGTATCCAGGTGTATCTACAATCGATACGATCGGTATGTTAAAGCAATCACAAGTTCTGATGAAGCGCGCTGCCTTGTTCGATGAATCGATATCCAGCGCACCCGCTAGGTGCAATGGCTGGTTTGCAATTATGCCAACTGGTTTGCCGTTCAACCTTCCAAAGCCAACCACAACGTTTGTAGCCCAGAGCTCGTGAACCTCGAAGAACTCGTTGTTGTCCAGAACCGATGTTATTATCTGCTTGATATCGTATGGTTCGTATGGATTTTCTGGTACTACGGTAGCCAACTTGCTGTCTGTCCTGTTGGCATCGTCGGTTGGTGCAACAACTGGAGGATCGTCGGTATTATTCTGCGGCAAGTATGATAACAATTTTTTTACTATATCCATGCATTCGTATTCGTCTTTAGCGACAAAGTGTGCCACACCGCTATACTTTGCATGTGTATATGGACCTCCAAGCTCTTCGGATGTTACATCTTCGCCTAGTGCCGTCTTCACAACTTCAGGACCGGTAACGAACATGTGGCCTATCTTGTCAACCATTATAACAAAGTCAGTAATTGCTGGAGAGTAAACAGCACCACCAGCACAGGGACCACCGCTGATCGTTATTTGGGGTATCACGCCAGATGCTAGCGTGTTTCTGTAAAATATTTCGCCATAACCAGAGAGGCTCATGACGCCCTCCTGTATCCTTGCCCCTCCAGAATCTATTATGCCTATTACTGGGCAGCCAACCTTCATAGCATTATCCATTATCTTCGATATCTTCTTCCCAGACATTTCGCCCAATGAGCCCCCAAGCACTGTAAAATCTTGCGAAAAGACAAAGACCTGCCTGCCGTGTATGTTACCATAACCAGTTACAACACCATCACCATAGATCTTCTTTTGATCCAGACCGAAATCAGTAGATCTGGTTGTAACAAATTTGTCAAGTTCAACAAAAGTGCCTGCATCAAGCAAAAGAGCGAGTCTTTCCCTTGCAGTGAGCTTCCCCTTGCTGTGCTGCACCTTTGCCTTCTCTTCCCCTCCGCCATGCTCTGCACTCTTATCTATCTGAGATAGCTTTTTGACTTTATCTTCGTGCATAGCTGTAAAATAAAATCTTGTGAAGTGATATATAAATCACGTGTGTAACGACCACAAAAATTTGGCTTATGGATCAGCGGTGTTCCCTAGCGCCTTTCACCCTTCTGAAAGCACCCATGCCGCTTGAGTAGTTCTCATAAAGCATGGTCAGTATTCCTATCTCCTCTTCCATCTTTTTGATTTCGTATTTCCCTGCATCAGGGTTCTCCTGCAACCCTGCCAGTTTCTTCTTCTTTTCGTCCAGCAACCTCTTGACATTGTCTTCGTATAACGTAGCCATGGCTACACCTGCAATAAAATCAGATTTTAATCTTTGCTGCAGCCAGTCTTTCCATAAAGGTATCACAATAGTGCTTATATGCATCTTCTTCAGAGCAGCCCTTGCATATGCACTGATTTGATACATTGGTTCTGTCGCAGACATCCACGAATTCACATTCTGAGCAACCAGCGCTCTTGCCGCACACAAAACAGGGTAGCTCGATAACCACATCATCGTTCAAAGCTTCCTTCAGGATCGTTATAAGTGAAGTTACATTAGTTTCAGTTTCTACCATGAACATCCTCTTCTGCCTGTCGTACTTGAGCCTTGCCTGCCTCATCAACTTGGAAAAAACGTCTGGGCCAACCCTTGGAAGGCCGAACCAGTCACCCAGCATGATCTTGATCACTTCTTCCCTATCCTCCCCACTTCGCTCTTTATCACATCTTCCAGTGAAGAATCCATGTTGTTCGCTGCAAGAAATTCCTTGATATCGATCTTCGACTTGGCAAGTATCATGAGCAGGTAAGGCAGGTAATATGTTGCTACTGTTCGCTTTGATGTGTGCAGCTGCTTTGCCAAGTTTGCAATGATCTCCCTGATCAGTCTTGCTTCCCTGAATACCCTGTTCATCAGCACGAATGGCACATCGTACTGGTTGTATGTCAAACCTCTGCTTTCTTTGAACAACCTGTAGGCAAGTATGGTGTCTATGTATCGCAACAATCTCCACTGCCTAGTTCTGCCCATTCGTCCAACTAAAACATCTGCATATGCAAGTGCGCCAAGCATTTCTGCAAGCCTGTCAACATCGACCTTGCTTGTAACTATGCTTGAAAACAATGCCGCAAGTTTATCCGTGCGCCTCTTTTCGCTATCGTAGCCAGCAAACCTTGGATCGTTGTAGAACCCTTCGCTTCGCATGAGTATGTCAAGTGCGTCTTCAACCTTTTCTGCCGAGAAGAAGCTTGACATAGCCCTGTCAATATCAACAGAAAAACTGACTGGGTGTAAACTCTCTGAAAATCCAGCTGTTGCAAGCGACTGTGATTCATTCAGCAGTGTTCTGACATCTCCAGAACTTGCGATAACAAGCCTTATCTTGTCACCTACGCTCAGCTTTGCATTCTCGCTCTTCAAAACATGATCCAAGTATAGAACGAGCAGCCTTGGAGGAATTCGTTTGAACTTTATCATTGTGCTGACTCTCTTCAGTTCCTTGATCTGCTCGCCAACCTCTGCATTGGCAGCCATCACTATGGGCACAGTTGGTTCCTTCAACAATGAAATTAGCGTTGCAAAACCGCCGCGGTCGCCTCGACTGCTAATGCCGTCGGCTTCATCAAGAAACAACAGTACCTTTCTGCCGAGAACGCTTGCGTTATTCAATAACGGTGGTATTATTGACTGCAGGTTTTCCTTCGTCCTGACATCGCTTGCATTGAGCTCGACCATATCATAGTCAAGTTCTTTAGCAACTGCCTTCACAAGCGTAGTCTTTCCAATTCCCGGAGGGCCAACGAGCAGAACTGGCTTGCTGCCATTCTTCCAGTTAACAAGCCATTCAAGAAAAGTTATTCTAGCCTCCTCGTTACCAACCATTTCCTTCACCTTTTGAGGTCTGTATTTTTCCGACCACATCATGCCAAGCACCCGTTCTATGTCATACTAGGTACTCCATCATAAAAGTATTGTAGACAGAAATCGGTTCAGTATAATGAAAGTCGAGCACAGCAACTTTTGCATTTACGTATTATCACTTCATAAAATCTTAAATTCATTACATTTCTAGTTTCTTTATGTCACGAAGACAGCCGACTGCACAGGACGGATTCGAAAAAGCGGTGCAGGCTGCACGAGAGGAATATCAGAATGCGTTACAGGTTGCACGGGACAAATTCGGAAAGGTGCGGCAGGCTGCAGAGAATGAATACCAGAACGCACGACAGGTTGCACGGGACAAATACATCAAGGCGGGACAGCCTGTACCGGAAGAATACGAAAAGGTGGTGCATACTATACAGGACGAATACTATAAGGTGGTGAAAGCCGCGCAAGATGAATACGATAAGGCGTATCAGGCGGCATGGACCAAATTCGAAAAAGCTGTGCAGGCTGCACGGGACAAATATGGTAAGGTGAATTAGATTGCATCAGAGTAGGTAATGTTTTCTAAATGCGTAGCCCTTGGGTAAACAGAAAGCATATTAGTTCTTTACTATCGCACTTAACTTCTGCTCAAAACCAGCAAATGGATCTGTCTTCTTCAATTCATTGTACCAGAACTGGTTGTAGTGCTTTACTGTCAGGAACAGGAAGTCAAGAAATGGTTTTGTTTCAAAGTCATCGGGAAGCATCTCTAGCGCAATCCTAGCATCTTCAAGGTATAGGTTACTCTTCCTGATTGTAAGATCAAACGCCTTCTTCACATCGTTTGTGTTGATCGCATAGTAAAGGGGCCATGAAGGAACCTTGATAGCACTATTTTTCAATGAATCTTCGATTTCGTTGCCGCATCCAACAGACTCTCCAGCTCTGGCCATGCCAAGGTAGAATATCTCCCCCAAAGGTTGCTTGCCCATTGCCATATTTCTACCCGCAGTGCCCATGATAGCTCTATACTTTTTGTAGCACTCTGCCATCTTTTCGTCTGATATTGTAGACGGTTCAAGTTTGAGTTTGTAGTCAATATACTGGCCAGCTCTGGCATCCTTGAAGCCCTCTTCGAACGATCTTAATACAGCATCACCAGCCTTGCTGATCTTGCTCCTTGCAATCTTCAAAATATATGGGTTCATCAGTTTGTAATCATCTAGGTATTCTAGATCTTCGTCTTTGTCGACTATCCTGTCCATTGGTTCACTTAGGTCAATTGCAATTATATGACCATCGATCAAAGCGTTCTTCAATTCGCTAGAAACATTCAGGTTAAGGTAAGAATTTGCACCGTCCAACAATGCATGAAAGACTGGATAGGTCATCTTTACATAGTTAGAATTCAAAATTCGCTTGACCCTATCGGTAAGTGTATTCAGATCAGAAAGCCTTGCCTTTACATCGTTTATCTTTGAACCTTCCAGCGAAAGCTCGGTTGCACCCACTTCTGCTAAGAATGAAGAGAGCGTTGAAGACGGAGTTTGATCGTTTTTTATTTCTGTGTGTAAATCTGTTACAAACCTCTTCACAAACTCTGAAAATTCCGCCTCGCTCTTCTCCTTGTAGTGCTGGAACTGCTTGTAGCCCTTGCTGTGAAACACAGCTTGTTTTAGAATCTCCTTGCCAGTTTCTGTTGTCATGAGAGCTTCCTTGGAGAATATATTTTCGTCCTTGCTGCTCATTCCGATCTACAGTTTGCTATACACTATTTATCTCTTCGTTGATAAAGGGCAAGTTACAATAAGTCTAAGAATTCTTCCTTCGTTATATCTACCTCAGCTATTATTCCTAAAAGAAGTCCCTCGCCAAGCTCTTTTCTGCTTAACTTTTTTCTTTATATCAGCTAGGTAAAGTCTTATAGCATCCTGTATATTCTTTAATGCCTCGCCCTCTGTCTTGCCTTCGCTTAAACATCCTGGAAGTTCTAAGCACTTGACTACAAAGCCTTCTTTTCCTTGAGATTTTAGTATGATATGATAAGTTTGTGTAGCCATTATAATTGCTCACTTGTGTTTTGAATATATAAGTTTGGTTGCGATGTGTTATGTAAATACTCATTGCAAGGTTTTTTAAGAGTGTGTTGCTAACATATCATATGTTTGACAACGAATCCACGTTATTCAGAGCGTCAATGCATAAGGGCGAAGAAGATTTTCATGCAAGGTATGAAGATGCTATTCTTCGTGTCAAGGAAGAACTAGGAAAAACTTATCCGATGATAATTGATGGTAAGAGGATAAATGCAGATGGTGCATTCCCCGATCTCTCTCCAATAGATACACGGGTAGTTGTAGCACACTTCCAGAACGGAAAGGCTGAACATGCATTGAGCGCAATTGCAGCTGCAAAGAAGGCGTTTAAACAATGGAGCGGGACAGATTACAAGGAACGTATTAAGATAATGAGAAGGGCAGCTGATATAATGAGCAAAAAGAAGTACGAACTTTCTGCGTTGCTGACATTTGAAAATGGAAAGAATCGATACGAAGCCATTGGCGATGTTGACGAAGCTATTGACTTCTTGCGATACTATGCCGAACAGATGGAGGTTAACAAGGGTTTTATCAAACCGACCAAGAGTGCGTACTTGGATGAAAAGAGCCAGAGTGTAATGAAGCCTTATGGCGTTTGGGCTGTAATTGCTCCGTTTAACTTCCCAATGGCTATAACGGATGGAATGTGTGCAGGCGCGATCATAACTGGCAATACCGTTGTACTGAAACCTGCCAGCGATACCCCGTTAACGGCATACAAGTTCTGCGAAATACTTGAAGAGGCTGGCTTGCCAACAGGGGTGATAAACTTCGTAACAGGTTCAGGCAGTGTCGTTGGAAAGGCGTTGATTGAGAGTGATGATGTTGATGGCATAGTATTCACAGGATCAAGGGATGTCGGTCTATCAATATACAGGCAGGCAAATGCCAAGCGACCCAAGGCAGTAATAACCGAGATGGGCGGGAAGAACCCAACGCTGGTAACCAAGAACGCTGATCTCGATAAGGCAGTTGATGGCGTTATGCGTGCTGCGTTCAGCTACTCTGGACAGAAGTGTAGCGCATGTTCACGAGTTTATGTGCATGAAAGTTTGAGAAATGAGTTTGTCGATCGTTTGGCAAAAAGAACAAAGGAGCTCAAGGTTGGAAATCCATTGAACAGGGACGTATACATAGGCCCAGTAATAAACGAAAGTGCTTATGAAAATTTCAAAAAGCATTCCGAATTGGCAAGGAAGGATGGCAAGATAGTTACTGGGGGCAATGTCGTTACAGATGGGGAGTTAAAACACGGATACTATGTACAGCCAACGATAGTGGATGGATTACCTAAAGATCATGTTCTGTTCAAGGAGGAGCTCTTCGTTCCTATCGTAGCAGTTGCAGACTACAAGGACTTTGATGAAGCGTTACGATTGTGCAATAACGTTGATTATGGTTTAACAGCTGGCATATTCAGCAACGACCAGCAAGAGGTAAAGGCGTTCCTCGACAAGATCGAATCTGGTGTTGTATATGTCAACAGAGCAAGGAGTGCGACAACAGGCGCGATGGTTGGTTGCCAGCCATTTGTAGGCTGGAAATACTCTGGCATAAGCGGCAAGGGAACGGGGAGCGAGTATTATCTAACTTTGTTCATGAGAGAGCAGAGCCAGACTACATGCACTTAAAACAACGATCTTGCAAGTAGCAGCATATTACTCGGTTTCTCCTTTAACCTTCTGACAGAATATGGAACTATCTGCCTTCCATATGGGATATATTCAGCTAATGTGAATCCTTTCTTGATCAATGACGGTTTGAGTTCGTCCCTTATGCCCTTAAGCATCTGAAACTCGAAATTTTTTGGATATTTTTTGCTCAACCTCATGGCTTCCTGAATAATCTTATCATCATGCGTTGCAATTGCAAATTCATAGCCATGTTCAAAGAGCATCTGCATCAACCTGCGATAGTTCTTGTCAACAGCAGGTTTGGAGCGAAAAACTATGCCGCTATCTTCTCTATATGCTCCCTTGACAAGTCTTACCTTTCCTCCATGTTCAAGTATCTGCATCAGGTGCACCGAACCTTCCTTGAGATATGCTTGGAATGCAAGACCAACCTTCTGGTATCGCTTCAGCAGTGTAAGATAGATGCCGATTGTGTCTTCAAGGTACCGCGAGGATTCCATGTCCAGCCAGACAAATCTGTTGAGCTTCCTAGCATGATCTATTATGTGCATTATATTATTCATGCACAGATCATGATCCCTTTCCAGACCTACCTGCGTCAATTTAGGAGATATGTTTCCATTGATACGCAACCTTTCCATTTCGTCAAGTATTGCAATGTACTCCTTTACGCTTGCATCGATATCCTCAAGACTTTCATTGTGTTCTCCTAGGTAGTTTATGATCGCGCTCATGTCATTAGCATTTGCTTCCCTTGCAGACTTCATTGCATCTTGGATGGAGTAGCCAGCAACCCACTTTTTTGCTATCTTCACGACAAGTTTTTCGAACAGTGCTGATTTGCTCTTTGGAGAACCTTTCATGCATAAAATATTGCCCTTGCTTGATATAATGCTTTGTAGTTTTCATGGTGCACTATTAGATTTAATATACGCCTGCAATTATTGACCGCTATGGCCGCAGATGATATGTTACGCGTATTGATCGAAGCGTGCTCCAAGGTAAGATCTGAAGTAAGCAAGCTCGCTGGCAGGGAGGAAGCATACGAATCGCATGGAGTCGGTGCCGGAGGCGATATTTCGCGCAAGATAGACATCGTTGCCGAAAGAGCAGTAATGGATACAATAAAGGAGCACGGTGTAAACTGCACAATCATTGCAGAAGAAGCTGGAAAGGTTGATCTTACAAATGGCAAGTCAACTGGATATGTAATCGTTGATGCCGTTGATGGCACTACAAACGCGTTAAGAGGAATACCGTTCTACTGCTGCTCGATCGCATTTGCAGATGAGAACAGGTTAAGTGCCGTGAAGTACGGCGTTGTGATGGATCTATTTACTGGGGATGTTTATTCAGCATCAAGTGGAAGAGGTGCGTTTGTCAACGGTGCCAGAATGCATGTCAAGGCGCATGGTAGCGAAGGCAGCTATTACGTGGTTGGAATGAACGTATCTGGTGTAAAGCCAGAAAAGATCGAGCAGTTGAAGCCTATAATGTCAAAGTCGAACCATATAAGGCATCTCGGTTCGAACGCGCTTGAACTGTGCATATTTGCTAGGGGACTTATGGATGTCTTCATCGATATAAGGGGCAAGATCAGGGTGACTGATATGGCTGCTGCATACCTGATAGTCAAGGAATCTGGAGGTATACTCATTTCTGAAGATGGTAAGGAACTGGATTCCGTTCTTGATGCCAACACTAGACTGTCGTTCATAGCCGCTGCCAACAGGAGAGTATTGAGCGATATAGCGCATGATGCAGATCTTAGTTTGCAGATTTGACGCACTTAGTTTTTAAATGACAGTTTCTCCACTAAAAATGATTGACTGAACAAAAGTCTGTAAAGTTGCCCAGTATTCTGACAGTTGCATACATGCTAGCAGGTATAGGTGCACTGCTCCAGATCGGAGGCGGTCACTGGGATGTTACATGGCATGCGCTTGAAAGACCAGAGACCTTCTTCACTCCCCCGCATTCAATAGTGTATTTAGGAGTTCTTCTATCACTATCGATGGGAATTCTAACCATTATATTGAGAATAAGGCACAAGTTTGAAACAAGGTTTGTAAAGTTTCTGCATTATGCGCTAATAGGTTCATTGCTGCAAGTATTTTCCGGTTGGTTTGATCTGTGGTGGCACTCCAACTTTGGGTTTGATGGATTGCTAAGCCCGCCCCATGCCGTGCTTGTAACGGGAATGATCCTGAACGCGCTAGCAGGTGCTGCTGGGCTGGCAAAAATAAACAGTATAGCAAAACCAACGCTTGCTATTAAAACAGCATCTGTTATTTCTTTCACGGCACTATGGATGTCATCAGTTGGTATGGTAATGCTATTCACGCTTCCATTTTCGCAAGGAGAATACTTTGACTTTAATCCTGATCCAACATTTGCTGCCGTACTTGGATCTATAGCGTTACCCATCATTGGTCCGTTGATGATCATTCTAGGTTCAAGAACGATACCAATTTCTTATCCTGCGACTGCTCTAACTGCGTCATACATGGCAGTTAATGGAATTACCACCATTGCCGCACATTACGCAAT
>Ga0114944_1000179_pt1 | contig 15214 bp, 10 predicted proteins | sample OV2TP2_FD_89582 | JGI IMG/M metagenome (GOLD analysis project Ga0114944, IMG submission 89582) | Hot spring microbial communities from Beatty, Nevada to study Microbial Dark Matter (Phase II) - OV2 TP2 | ecosystem: Environmental > Aquatic > Thermal springs > Hot (42-90C) | place: USA: Beatty... | reverse complement strand
CTGCTGCAGAAAGCGGAGAATAACAACTACTCGACCTGTCCTTCGCACGACGAGTGCGTCATTCAGGCAAATGAAATACTGCTGTCCATTGTTGATGAGGCTTCATTGCTTGCCAACCAGGCAACGGCCAGGAACGAGCAGTTTGTTGTCCTGATGTTTACAGTATATGTTCCAGTCGCGTCATTTCTTTTGTCTGTCGCAATTGTCGTGATTTACAGGGCCTGGAAGGACAGGCGCATCAAGCGTTTCCAGACGATGAATATTCGCCAAAAGTCGGGTCACTAGACAATGCTGGTTCCAAGTCCGTTTTCCACAAGGGCGAGGAAAATGCTGACCTCGGGCTTATTCCTCCTTGTATTTGGCTCCTGTTTTTCTATCCTCCTCACACTCGCGTACGCCAACCTAGAGCCGAAACCGCAGGATGATTTCCTCACTCTGAGTACTTTGGGAAAGGACATGTCTGCGGCCAACTATTATCCTGGAGAAGGTGCGTCCGTGACAAAAGGGGACACGCTGAACTGGAATGCAAGAGTGTACAACCACATGGGAGAACCAGAATACATTGCGATAAGATTGAAAATTCTTAACAGTACCCAGTTTGGTCCTGATGACAAGCTCCGACTGCCAAGCCCGTCCGATCCGATCTACGAAGAAAAGCGCATGGTAGCAAACGAAGAAACCATTACCTTTCCGCTCGCAATTACGATAAAGGATTTCGCGACTTCAAGTGGCAGCATAGCGTTAAGAACCGTCGTGGTTAACGGAGAGGAGATTACCAATCTAAACATCGCCAATGAGCAAGGCGGCGATTTTCGAGTCATTGTAGAGCTCTGGAGATATGACGTAAGAGTCGACAATTTCGTTTTCACATGGCCGTCAGGCCCGGATACCGGAAGCGCATGGAATCAAATTCGGATCCAAGTCAAGTAGCAGAGTCTGAACGAGGCGAGCTCATAGAGAGGATGGTAATGGATATTATGCACAGACATGACTGCCGAAAAGTCTCTGACGTGGTCGCCAACCTCCAGAGATTGGACAGGGAGATGGATGTTGACGAAATTCATGGCGCGATAAGGCGATTGGAGTCGACCGGCTCGATCAATCTTTCAGAGGAAAGGTCCGCTGTCTCGTTCCTGAGCGACTTGATGCATGTCGGCAGAAACGCTCGATTCTGGGCGGCCGTCGCTGCAAGCGCGGCTATGCTCATCACGATCTATGCGCTGCCACAGGGAGATTCGTGGAATGGCACCAGGTGGATTCTTGGCGCAATATTTCTTTTCGTCATGCCAGGCTACGCCGTGACCAACTTCTTCATTCCAAGGAACAGGCTTAGCATAACAGAAAGGGTTGCCTTGAGTGTGGGCCTGAGCCTCGCAACTGTTGTTCTTATTGGCATCATGTTGAGCTACAGCTCCGCTGGCATCAGAATTGAACCCATTGTAATCTCTGTATCACTGTTCAGCATTATCATTGCGCTCTTGGCTGCACATAAGGACTATTCCATGCGAGAGCAGGCCTTTGAAATGCACGGCCGGCTCCTGGACAATGAGCACACCGAAGTTGGAGGCAAACCCGGGAATGACTAAAGAGAACGTAGAGGCGTTCGAAAAACTAGCAAAGGGTTCTTACTACCTGATACTAGACAACGTGGTCAACCTTTCACTCGGCGCGCTTTTCTGGATAGTCCTTGCGAAGATGGTTGATGCCGCTCCACTTGGGCAGGCGATGGTCGCCATCGCTTTCGCAACGAGCGTTATCGGCTTCGCCGGATTCGGGGTTCAGGTCACCATCTCAAAGTTCGTGTCAGAGTACAATGCCAGAGGAATGCCACGTGCCTCCAGAAGGGTCCTTTCGCTAGGCATCAGGCTCGCTCTTATTGTTAGCGCCTCGGTCGCGGTCGTGATAGCGCTCCTATCCGAATACATAGCGACAGAAGCATACGGTGACTCTTCTATGTCGACGCTTCTGATGCTATCGGTTCTAACCTTCCTGCCTTCGCAGACTGTGGTATCCGCGCTCATGGGCGCCTATCAGGGATCCCACAAGATGAAGTATGCGCTGCTTTCCGATTCTGTTTATCAGGTCATTAGGCTTGGCCTAGCAGTGTTCCTCGTCCTGGCGTCATTTTCAGCATTCGGGATTGTCATGTCGTTTGCGGTCGCTTCGGTTATTGCGTCTGTGCTCGGCTTTGTCTACTTTGTTCCTAGGCTATTCGACAGGCAAGTGTCTGCATATGATCATGCGAGCCCGCAAGACAAGAATGAAGTAAGAGGCCTGCGCCAGATTCTAAAGTTCTCTGGACATAACTACGCCGCTATTGGCATGAAGACGCTGACGGCACAGATAGGCGTGCTAATTGTTGGCACCCAGAACTTTGAGCTGGCCGCATTCTACGGCTTGTCGGTCTTGATTTCGAATCTTGTTGGAGGAATCCTGAATGCAGTTTCAAGGGCGTTGCTGCCGACCGCCAGCGAGGAATGGACGAGAGGAAACAAGATGGGATTGACTCAGACACTTGACACAGGCGTCAGACTCTCGATGTTGATCAGCGGGATCGGATTCCTGGTTCTATTTGTGCAGCCAGGCGCGGTTCTAGGCTTGATCTCTGAAGAGTATGTCGAAGCATCCTTTGCTTTGAGAATCCTCGTGGTTGCTTCCATGATCTATTCTCTTGGATTGATCCTTACTTCAATGTTAAATGCCGCAAACAGGGCCGCGGAGGTAGCCAAGATCGGTGTTGTTTCATCTGGCATAACAATCGTCCTAACATTCATTTTGACTCCCCTCTTTGACATCGAAGGCGCAGCAATAGCATTGCTGGCAGGATCAATTGCGGGACTTTACATGTCCATGTCTGGCTTGAAGGCGAAAGAAAACATCACGATTTCCGCCAGGGCCGCCCTGAAGCCGGCAATTGCGATGGTAATTGGAGCAGCTGTCGCTTTTGTCAGCGCTATGTTCATTCCAAACACAATCGTCTCGCTCGCGCTAGGGCTCCTGGTTTACGGAGCAATCTCGCTTGGATGGCGAGTAACTACAAGAAAGGAGATCAGGATGCTCGTCTCGATAATGCGCAAACAGAGGTCACCAGGCAATGAATAAGTCGTTCCTGAGCATTACGCCAGCGACAATGCAGTCGGCATTTCGCAACAATATATCTGTAATAATTCGAATAGCGGCACTTCTGGGAGCCGTCGGCATAATATACGGAAGCGATCTCACGGCAGTTTTCGCAAAGGCGCTGACCTTCAGCTCCGGAAACATCACCAATTACGTCCTCGTAATTCCTATCCTGATACTGTTTGTGCTTCACAGAAAACGCAAAGTCATTCTGGTCACGGCTTCAATGCAGAACAGGCAGAATAATTCCCTTCGGCTAGATGACGTTCTTGGAGCCGCCGCATGCTCGCTCGCGGTAATTGTGTACATCATAGGGTCTACGACGCTCTATTCGCAGGAACTCCACCTGATTTCTCTGCCAGTATTTCTTGCGGGCGGAACCATGCTCCTGTTCAACATCATGACGCTGAGACACATTTTCATCGCCATCATCCTAGTGGCGTATCTTCAGCCCCCGCCGGCAGACCTGCTTGCCGAGCTGGCTGCAGACATGTCATGGTCATCGGCAGTACTGGTGCAGGCCATGCTCAGCTCCATTGGGCTTCCAATCAGCCTTGATGCCAGCTTTGGCGCACCGGCGCTGGTAATCGAGGATGCCAGCGGGGCAAAGATTCCATTCTACGTCGGCGAGCCCAGCTCTGGCACCTATTCCATCGTAGGACTATCGGTCTTCTCGCTATTCGTTGCCTACATACTTAGGGGCAAGCTGTGGAAGCGTGCATTGATCTTTATAGTTGGTTTTCCAGTTTTCTATCTCCTGAACGCGACCAGAATAGCGCTCATAATTTCGATATGGTATACTTCTGGCGAGGCGGCTGCAGAGTCATTCCACGTTGTTTCAGGGACGGTTATGAGCGCAATTGGAACTCTCATTCTAATGTTCTTCGCAGATCTGGTCTTAGGCCTCGGCGTCAGAGGGCCGGCGAGAAAGCAGGTAAGGTGCCCTTCCTGTGACAGGAGCCGTTCTGTGGGCGAGCCGCTCTGTCTGCTCTGCGGGAGGTTAGTAAGGAAAGTCGCCCACCGGGTTAACTCCAAGGTCATCGGAAGGATGGTTCTACTGTTTGTGATTTCTAGTCTTGTGGTAGCTGCTCAGATTGCAGCGATTCAAAGCGCGGCCAGCAGGGAAACCTCAGAGCTCACACTCTACAACCTGAACATCGACGATATCGAAGGGCCGGAGACAACATCGATTTTCTTTCCAGCTATTGAAGGGTGGGATCTCAGGTATGCATTCAGGGACACCAAGGTTGAACAGATCCTGAACCAAGATGCTACTTTGGCATACAGATACTCATCAAATTCGACCACCCAAGGCGCCTCTGTGGCTGGAAAGACCACCGTGCTTGCAGGGCTTCAAATAGCAAGGACGCTGCACACCTGGGAAGGTTCCCTGCTTGTTTATCCTTCTAAATTCGGAAGACCCCAAGCCACAATCGTCGACATAGGGTGGGAGGACATAACCGAAGACAAGAAAGGGAGGTTCTTCGCCTACCAGAAACCCGGATCTTCTATCACGGAGGCAGTTGTGTACTGGACAGACAAGCGTGAACTGCGATTCAGCACCGGGATAGAATCCAGAAACGTGCAGATAGTCCTCTGGGCCAACATGGACCAGCTCGCAAGAATCGGCGCGATAGAAAGCAATAGAGACACGGAAGAAACCAAGGAACTCCTTCTGTCCCTGGCGCGCCCGATTGTTGCGTACTGGAATGAGATATCGATCAGCTCGCTCAGCGCGCGAACAGTTGACGCGATTATAACGAGACGACCTTACATTCCGTTGGGAATAACTGTCGTGATTGCTTCATTGTTTTCGCTTGCAATAATTTCGAAAGATAACTCCATCTACAGATCCAACAAGCGGCTGTACGAGCAAGTACAGGTTGGAGAAGAAAAGATGATTCTTGAATCAATAGTAGGCACAAGGAAGGCAGGCAAAAGGCTTGTGACGGGCGAGACCATCATACAAACCCATCCCGATCTGGCATCAACCGCAAGTACCGCGCCCAGGTTTATCGATATGCTCGCGCAGATCAGAAATATTGGACTGATCAAGGACAGGATACTGAGTGACAACGATGAACCTCTCCTTGTCTGGAAACCGAATTTCATGACTGGTGACCAAAAAGACGGAAGAATTAAGAGAATCAGCAGGCTTATCAGGTGATTGGTGGATGGTTGAAAGAGCAAACAAAGTAATGCTGTTTGGCGTCGACGGTGCTACCTGGACGCTTCTTAGCAAGTTCATATCCGATGGTAAGCTGCCTGCATTCGAGAGTGTGATCAGAGGCGGTTCACACGGCACATTAATGTCGACGGTCCCTGCTGTCACAGTTCCATCGTGGACGAGCATGTTTACCGGTGTCAACCCCGGCAAGCACGGTATCACAGACTTCATCCTGAAGATCGACGGCAAGTTTTCTTTCGGAACTTCCAACTTTAGAAGAGCGGATACGATATGGCAAATGATGAGCAAGAGTAACCTGAAATGCATTGTAGTGAACGAACCAGCGACATTTCCGCCAGACAAGATCAACGGCATCATGACCACTGGTCTGATGACACCGCCGGGTTCAATGTACGTGCACCCCGAGAATCTTAGGGGGGAGCTCGAAAGAGTGGCAGGAGGATACTGGACCGACCTGCCTCTCGACTACTACCTGACTGTGCACAAGGACGTCGCCAAGGCGTATTCGATGATCGAAGATTTCGCAAACAAGACGTCCAAGGTGGGTCTCCACCTGGCAAAGAACTATGACTGGGAGGCCCTAGCCGTGATATTTGTCTCCACCGACAAGATACAGCATACGCTGTGGCACAGGCCAGAATACATCCTGAAGCACTACATCCAAATAGATTGCATATTGAGCGAATATCTTGACCTGGCGGCGAAAGAGAATGCAAATGTCCTGATAGCGTCGGACCATGGTTTCGGGCCACTTCGCAAGACCTTCTACATGAATTCGTGGCTCGCGCATGTCGGACTTCAGAAACGAAAGACCAACCTGTTCGCCTTGGCTGCAAAGCTCGGGATAACTCCCAGCAGGCTGGGGGTGATATTGAAGAAATTGCATCTCTATGACGTCGTACTTCGGAGTCTGATCAAATCGGACGTTATCGTAGACGCGGCGTTTCAGTATGACAGACCAATAGATTTGGAAAGGTCGCTGGCCTTTTCCAAGGCAGAAGGCATATTCATCAATCGCGAATTGGCAAGAGACGAGTACGAAAGAATACGTGATGACCTCATGAGCAAGCTGAGAACAGTAGTCGACCGGGACAATAGTCCGGTGGTATCTGATGTTTACAGAAGAGAGGAGGTCATGAGCGGACAGTACGTCGACAGGGCTCCCGATATTCTGTTTACACTGAATGATGGATTCTGCCCGACCTACTATTCTGACGGCCCGAACTCGGAGTACCTCGGAGATGACAAAGGTGGCTACAAGGGCGGCACGGCTAACACCGGCATCCACAGGCCCGAAGGGATCTTCATGTCATACGGGCAGGACATAAGGAATCACAAAATGGAGCAAACCAGAACAGTGTGGGATATCGCGCCAACAATACTCCACATAATGAACCTGCCTGTCCCATCGTACATGGACGGCGTCGTAATGAAGGAAATATTCAGGACCGAAAGCGCGGTGGCGATCAGAGACATAAGGACGACAGGCTACGAGGCGTCGAGGATCAAGAGCAGGCTTCAGTCTCTAAAAACTGTGATTAGGGATCAGGAACGGGGAGTACATAAATCTTAATTATCTTAAGAAGTAGCGTGGTTGTGTGAAGAGAAAAACTATACTATTTGGAATTGACGGCGCGCCCTGGCACCTTGTAGACAGATTCGTTAAGGACGGCGCAATGCCGAACGTGAAACAATTCCTTGAAGGGGGTGTAAGGGCGACTCTCCTGTCGACTTTCCCGACCGAGACCATGGCTGCGTGGACCAGCATTTTCACCGGCGTGAACCCTGGAAAGCATGGAATGCCTGACTTTAGGCTAAGGCTTAATGGCAGGATAGAGATTGCGCAGTCTAGATTTCGCCAAGCCGAAACGATCTGGCAGATAATGAGCAGGAGGGGACTAAAACTAATCGTCATAAATGACCCCGTAACCTACCCTCCTTACCCGATAAACGGCGTAGTTACGACGGGCCTGATGACGCCGCCCAACGTAAAGAACTTCATCTATCCTCAGGAAATGAAGGAGGAGATAGACAGGGTTGTGGGCGGCTATGTGTGCGAACCCCCGGCGACATTCTACGAGAAGGCCATCAAGGCAAAGCCTGAGGCGTATGCGATGCTTGAGGAAGTCGCCACGAAACAGGCTGAAACGGCACTTTACCTCTCAAAGAAAATCGACTGGGATGTTCTTGCGCCGATCTTTACGACAAGTGACAGGCTCATGCACGTCTTTTACTCTGACTATGACTACATGAAAAAACACTTTGCGCTGCTGGACAGCTACCTGAAGCAGTTCATGGAAATAGCCGCCAGGGAGAATGCGAATGTCCTGATAGCGTCGGATCACGGCTTTGGACCGGTCGAAAAAGCGATTTACATCAACACCTGGCTGGTAAACGAAGGGTTCCAAGTTGCAAGAAGAAGTGCCATGAGGTCGGTCATGACATCAAGCGGGCTGACTATGTACAAGTTGATGGAAATAATTGGCAAGCTCCACCTCTCCGAAGTTGCACTGAAAATCTACAGGATCAGCCCAGGGATGATTAGGGAAGCGATCCCGCTAGGCTCGTACGAGGAAGGCCAGACCGACTACGACGCTTCAAAGGCTTTCAGTACCGCGTATCACGGGATCTACATCAACAGCAACCTGAAGGGTGCAGAGTTTGAAAAAGTGAGGGATGCCATCATGGCAAGGCTCTATGAAGTCACTGATAACGGCACAAAGATAGTGGAGAAACTGTACAAGCGTGAGGAAGTGCTCTGGGGCGCCCAGAGCGAAAGGGCGCCAGATATTTTCATCGTGACGAAAGTAGGCTATGGTGTCTCGACGCACCTCAACAGGAGGATCTTTGACAAACTCCAAAACCATGGAGTTATCATTTCTGGTTCCCACAGGCTCGAAGGCATACTGGCCGCGTCAGGTCCGGACATAAAGAAGGGCATGACGGTACACGACGAGCTCCATGTGTGGGACGTTGCGTCGACCATTCTGCATATGCATTCCATCCCCATGCCTTCGCAGATGGATGGTAGTGTCATCAGAGACATCTTTGCAGACGACAGCGACTTGGCCGCAGGAAGCATCACGCAAGAAATCAGCAGCGAAAGCCTGCGTATAAAAGAAAAACTTAGGGCGCTTGGCAAGGGCAAAGCATTACCCCAGAGATCGGGTTGATACGTACTAGAGAAGGCTACGGGTGACTGACTGAATGAAAGCCGTCCTGATGCAGAGGGTTTCGGAGAACGCGAGGCGAGTAGAGTCAAACTACTTTGTGTGGATTCTCTGCGTCGCATCGATCATCCTGTTCATCCTCACCGTGGACAGCCTGACAATAACCGACCTGGAACCGTACGGGCTGTACTACTTGAGAATCCTGCCTGTGACTTACTGGGCAGGGGTAGGGGCAGCGGTTGCCGCGATAATGATTTCGATGCTATACGACATGCGGCGCAGGAACGACATCAGGATAATTCCAGTCCTGGTGTTGTGCCTCTTTCTCTTTGGGACCCCAGTCTTTACCTATGAAGTGCCGCGGTTCACTGATATTTTCGCCCACGGAGCGGAAGCGCTGCCTGTAATATCTAATGGGCAGATTGATTCGGACGACAGGTACGCAAGGGAGTACCCGAGTCCCTTTGTTCTTCTGGGGATCTCGGCCATCCTGCAGGACATCGCACCCCTTGCCCTGATCAGGTTCGCCGAACTCTTCACGATCTTGGTAGTAATTACCCTCGTTTACTGTATCGCGCGGACGACAAATTCCCGTTTTTCAGCGCTGGCGCCCATCAGTTTCATGGGGGCCTTTTGGGTGGACCAAGGACACTTTTCTCCTCAGGGACTAGCTCTTGTATTCTACATGGTCTTCTTCCTCGCGATTATCAAGGCGATATCCACCAGCGAGTCGCGGAGGGGCTGGCTTGCCACGGCCTTTGTCATGCTGCTTGCCATAAATTTCACCAGTCCCACCAATTCGCTCTTCCTGGTGCTCAACCTAGCTACTGTTGCAATAGTTGCGTTCGCCGTTTTTAGGAGGAAAAATCTGGTATCGAACAGAGTCATGGTATTCACCGCGCTGGCAGGCGCCATATTCCTCTCATGGTCAATCTACAATGCAGAATCGAGGACTGTATTGAGAGCGGAGGAATTCGAAAGGACCTTGGCAGACAATTTTGGCACGGAGAATGTTCAGCTGACCCCGTCACCCTCGACCTCGTACCAGCTGGTGCTGAATCTTAGGCTGCTTGTTGTTGGATTCGTGCTGCTGTCCGGGACGGCGGTGTCGATCATGCTCATACGGAGGAAGCAGAAATCCCACTACGTGATCATACTTGTCGGCTGGTTTGCTACCGCCTCCTTCATAGCCATCAGCATGTACCTGTCGCCAGTCCTGCTTTCGAGAAACTTCATGTACGTGTCGATCCCGTGGGCTTTGCTCATGACGGTATTTTTTGCGCAGAACTTGCCCGTGAAAAAAGACAAGGTAGCCAAAGCGGTGGTGCTTTCGATTGTAGTAATTCTTCTTGTTTCTATCCCGGCCACAAGATATGGTCGTGATCCAACGACGTATGCCTCATCCAGTCTGGTCAGCTCAGCGGACGCACTTGCCGCAGCTTCGAAAGGGGGCGAGCGGGTGATCTCCTACTCCATAGGCAGCTTCGCAACAAAGTATTATGCTGCAGTTCACGGAGTCGACGTTGACACAAAAACATTTGACCGCGTCTTCCAAAACTCCTACTATGACAGGGATATGGACGCAATGGTAGACTGGCTCCACAGCCAGAGTATTGTCGGGAGGGTGATATTCTCAGATCCGGAAAAGAACAACATTGCGATGAAATTCGACGAACCGCAGCTTTACGAGCAGCTGGAAGAGTCCGTTGAAGAGGATCACAACCTGATAATCAACAGTGGCTCAACAAGGGTATACTCGTCGACTTCAGGGGTAGCGCTGACAGAGGAATAGCGAATGCTTACCGGCAGATCTAAAGCGCGATTGTGGCAGCAGGAGGACAGGCAATGACAATACTGGTTACAGGCGGGGCCGGCTTCATCGGGAGCCATCTGGTCTCTAGGCTAATAGGCGATGGAAACGAAATACACGTGATGGATAACCTCAGCGGCGGCAGGATGGAATCGCTTTCGGGCGTGATAAAGCATCCACGCTTTAGATTCATCAAGCATGACCTCCTTCACAAGGACACACTCAGCTTTCCAAAAGGTTGCACTACCGTTTACCATCTTGCCGCTAACCCTGAAGTCAGGATAAGCGCGGAGAGCCCGGAAGTTCATTTCGCGCAGAATGTGGTGGCTACATTTAACATGCTAGAAGCGGCGCGAAGAAATGATACAGAAAATATTCTGTTTACCTCGACCTCTACAGTTTACGGCGATGCGGCCGTCATGCCAACACCGGAGACCTATTCTCCGATGGAACCGATATCCATGTACGGGGCATCGAAGCTCGCCTGCGAATCTATCATTGCTTCTTATGCTCATACGTACGGAATGCGTGCGACGATCTACCGACTAGCCAACATAATCGGCGAGGATAGCACGCACGGCGTCATCTATGATTTTATCAGCAAGCTCCTGAAGAACCCGGCGGAGCTGCAGATACTTGGCGACGGTTTTCAGAACAAGTCATACCTTCACGTGTCCGACTGCATATCGGCGATGATTGCCGCATCGTCAGCAAAAGGAGCCGTGAACGTGTTCAACATCGGCTCGCAAGATCAGATAACCGTGCGCGACATCGCCGCACTGGTCGTCCGCGAAATGAGGCTCACGGGTGTGCGCATGATCTATACTGGAGGAGTCGACAACGGACGAGGCTGGAAGGGCGACGTCAAAAACATGCTGCTCGATGTAAGCAAGATAACCGCCGGCGGTTGGAAACCGCTCTACGGCAGCTCCGAAGCGGTCAGGCTCACTGCGAAGAAAATGGTCGAAGGGCTGGTCTACCCGAGATGAGCTTCGACATGCTTAGTATGTTCATTGTGCACCTCCCTCTGGTAATTTTCTGCGTGGGCTACCTGACAATAGGCGCTATCTCGATTTATTATAGCAGAAAGCCTGTTGCGGTGGCAAAGTTTGATGGTCAGGCTGCTCTCCCGTTCATTTCGGTTGTCATCCCCACCTACAACGAGGAAAGCATAATCGCGGGCAAACTGGAGAGCCTGTTCAAGACATCCTACCCGAAGGACCGGATGGAGGTCGTAGTAGTTGACTCTTCAAGCGACAATACGCCGACAATCATAGATTCGTATTCTAGGCGCTATCCTATGCTGCGACTTATACATGACACCGAAAGGAGGGGCCTTGCGACAGCCCTCAATCAGGCTTTCAAGGAATGCAAGGGAGAAATCGTTGTGAAGGTCGATTCCGATCTGGTTCTGGCAGAGAACACCCTTGTAGAGATCGTATCTCGGTTTGGAGACCCCCGGATTGGTGCGGTGACAGGCAAGGTAAATGTAGTCAACCAAGGTGCTTTTCGAGAAGTCCGCTACAGGGGAATCCAGGGAACAATCCAAAAGGCTGAGACGTACATTGACTCGATGTTCATGGCTCACCCCTTCGCGGCTTATAGAAGGCATCTCATGAAGGAGTACAAGCCGACCGAATACGGAGACGAAACGATTCAGACAGTCCATATCAGGAAGCAGGGGTACAGGGTCATTTACGATCCCAGGTCGAACTTTTATGAGGAATTTCCAGAGGATAGCAAGGAAAGACAGAGGCAAAAGATCAGGAGATCCGAGGGGCTCATAAGGGTGCTCTTTGAGAACTCGGACATGCTGCTTAATCCGAAATATGGGAAATTCGGCATGTACGTACTTCCATCAAACGTCTTCATGTTCACTATTTCCCCAGTACTGCTGTTCATTACTCCCGTGATTGCGGCGCTTGACCTTGCGCTTTTCTCTGTGGCCACGTATCTGGATGTGTTGATTCTCGCGCTCTTTGGAATTGTATTCGTGGGGCGGAAGAAATCGGTGCTATCCAGCATCTGGACGTTTCTCGAGCTCCAGTATGTTCAGCTCAGGGGGTTGCTGAACGTGACACTTGTCAGAAAAGGTGACTACAAGTGGCAGAAAATCGAAAGAGTCGCTGCGCAGTAAGAATGACGATCAGCCGCAGACTCTAGTTCAATAAGCATCCCTGATTTCTTTTTACATTCAAGTATTCCGACAATAGCACCTAGAGGCCGTGCGCGCCCGGTCTGAACACGGTACCTCGCGTCATCAGGACCGCCACAGCAAATCCAAGCAGTAGAACCGCCGCGAGGTTGAGGGGGAACTCTGGTACGATGTTAATACTGAATTTGACACCGATGTCAATGTTGTTGATCTCCTTGACTGCAATATCTGCCGGCCCCAGTTCGCTGAACGCGTATTCGTGCAGGGGCTGAGTTCTGCTGCTCACTCCTCTTTCGAAATAAAGTATTCTGTCGGCCCGCGAAATTTCCACAAGGTACGGAATGTTCTCGATCTCGGCCCCGGTTCGCGGGTCGACGAATTTTACAGAGAACCTGATCGAAGAGTTATCATTCTGTTCTCCTGTAGGAATCACGCTTACTCGTACCAGGAAGTTGTTGTCTGCCAGTGCCTCCAGGACCTGAGCGAGCTGACCGGAGGGACCTTCCACGAGGAGTGTGGGGCTTTGTTCGCTGGCACTGGCTTTATACTGCTCGCTTCCGTCGAAGCTAGCAGTTATCAAAAACTCGCCCCCTGACAGGGGCGTAAAGAACAATCGCGCGAATCCTTCATTATTGGTGGTAGCGCTTCCGATATAGGCACCGGAAGCATAGAAATCCAGAGGAGCGTTTGCCACCGATCTGTCGAAGTAATCGATCACCAGTGCTTCGATGGTCGTAACGCTGCCGATTGAAGTGGGAAGTGGCTGATCTATTGCGATATTCGTCTCGATGTTGGAATACTCGATTATCACCCTAGAGATTGATTTGAAGTCAGAGACGTAAAAATAGCCATCAGGTCCGAGTTCAATGTCTGTATATGAACCCTGGCCCGTAGGTGGCAGGGGATATGATTGCCGGGAAACTACTCTATCGAATTCCGGCGCCTCGAGCTCGAGCCTCTCTAGTGACCGCGAATTGTATGCCAGAAAGAAAAGATCGCCATCTAGTTCTACTGGATATCTGTCGCCGGTGTAGAATTCCAGCTCTGTTGGCGCGATGGTGCCCGCCCCCGAATCCCAGATCGGATCTGCATATTTTGGGTCATCGGAACTGCCGAGCTCCGTTGGCCACCCGTAATTCTGACCCGCAATCAAAATGTTGACCTCGTCGTCTGACTCCGGACCGTTTTCGGTTACGTATGAGACTCCTGTTATAGGGTGAAAGCCTATGCCGAAGATATTTCTGTGTCCGATCGTGTAATACGACTTGCCCGGAAATGGATTATCATTGGGGATTGATCCGTCGGGATTTATGCGGTGTGTCTTGCCCACTGGAGACTCGAGGTTCTGCACATTCTCCTGCATGCCTGCATCGCCGCCCGTTACGTACAGCTTTCCATCGGGACCAAACTCCAATGGACCTCCGACGTGCTGCTTGGCACCAGGAACACCATCCATCAGCACCATCTCGTCAGTCAACTTGTCATCAACTAGGGTGAATCTGGCCACCTGCTTGGCAGTCGAGCCCGGTTCCGTTTCGTAGGTCCAATGCAGATAGACATATTGATTTTCAGAAAAATTCGGATCGAGAGCCAGACCAATGAGTCCCTGCTCGTCTATGATGGTGTTCGTCGGAGGGTTCTTGTAGCCGCTAAACTCGTCCAGGTCTAGGAGCACGTCAGGCTGGAGGGTAAAGTCTTCTATGATTCTAACTTTTCCGCTTCGAAGTTCACCACACATGATTCGCCCGTCAGGCAAGAATTCAAAAGTAACGCCGCACCAGTCCTCCAGACCCGTGCCTAAGGATGGAACTACTGCCTCTGTTCTAACAGCAATATCATACGGAGCACCGGCCGAATCGTCGCCGTCTCCTCCCTGACCCGCCGCAAACCCAAGGAAGCTGCCTGCAGTGTCTATAATACCTCCAAGAATGAAAAATATCAAGAATGAAAGTGATGATTTCCGGAGAGGCATGATTCTAGCTACTGATGAGCCCTTATTAGTAAATTCTGGAAGATGGACTATATAACAAAATTGGAACTCAGCGAAGGCAAACTCAATGTACTTACAAGTTCTCGATTTACGGATTTCGGCACGTTTGATCAACTAGCACGGGAGCGATATTCTTGGTATTACTGACGAAAGCGCTTAATTTACCATATCAGAATAAGTAAGGTCGGAGCAGTCAATAGGATATCATGAGAATTCTTGTTACTGGCGGGGCAGGTTTCATTGGCTCAAACCTGGCCAACAGATTCGCGCAGGCCGGAGATAACAAAGTAATTGCGCTGGACGATCTTTCACTCGGTACGCCAACGAACCTTCATGGGGACGTGGAGTTTGTGAAGGGTTCGGTGATGGATCGCCAGCTGATGTTTCAGCTGACTCGTGGATGTGACTACGTCTTCCACGACGCTGCCAAAAGTTCGTCTCCGATGTTCAAGGAAGCTCCAAGCGAGGGAGTTGACGTAAACGCAATCGGCTTCATGAACGTGATGGAAGGAGCGAAGAAGAACGATGTGGGGAAGGTGATCTTTGCCTCTTCAAGTTCACTCTACAGCGGTCTGCCGAAACCCTTCAAGGAAAGCCAGATGATATCACCAAAGAGTTTCTACGAGGCATCGTTCTATTGCAGAGAAATCCTTGCAAGGAGCTATTACATAGAATGGGGCCTAAAATCAATAGGTCTTCGCTACTTCAGCGTGTATGGCCCAAATGAAAGGCACAAGGGCACTTTTGCCAATAACATCTCGCAGTTTCTCTGGGACATGAG
>Ga0114944_1000177_pt1 | contig 15360 bp, 15 predicted proteins | sample OV2TP2_FD_89582 | JGI IMG/M metagenome (GOLD analysis project Ga0114944, IMG submission 89582) | Hot spring microbial communities from Beatty, Nevada to study Microbial Dark Matter (Phase II) - OV2 TP2 | ecosystem: Environmental > Aquatic > Thermal springs > Hot (42-90C) | place: USA: Beatty... | reverse complement strand
GAATCAGGGTATCCGGCGCGACCTCCAGCTCCAGGCTCCAGAAGCCCTGGCGGCCGAGGATATAGGCAACCGGCTCGCCGCGCCGACGGCGGGCCAGATCAGCCGCGAAGCGCTCGGCAAGGTCGCCCGGCACCTCACGCTCGGGCCAAGCGCGCAGGTAGCTGGTGGACTTGCCCAGGGCGGCAGCGAGCAACCACTCGGCATCCAGCCTGGCGCTCGGCGAATCCGGCAGATCGGCACTGTGCAGCAGGGACTCGATGGTAGGCATGGAATGCTCGTGGAAACGCCGCAAGGCGGCAAGGATCAGTCGCCCAGCGCAGCCAGCTGGTCGGCCTGGTATTCCTGCAGCAGCGGCTCGATGACCTGCTCCACGGCGCCGCCGATCACTTCGTTGAGCGAATACAGTGTCAGGTTGACCCGATGGTCGGTGACGCGACCCTGGGGGAAATTGTAGGTACGGATGCGCTCGGAACGATCACCGGACCCGACCAGCAGCTTGCGCGTCTCGGATATTTCCTTGTGCGCCGCGGCATCCTGGCGGTCCTGCAACTTGGCCGCCAGCCAGGCCAAGGCCTTGGCGCGGTTCTTGTGCTGGGAACGCTCTTCCTGACACTCGACGACGATCCCGGTCGGCAGGTGGGTGATGCGAATCGCCGAATCGGTCTTGTTGACGTGCTGGCCGCCGGCGCCCGAGGAGCGGTAGGTGTCGATGCGCAGGTCGGCCGGATTGATTTCCACGGCCGCCTGCTCGTCCGGCTCCGGCAGGACCGCCACGGTGCACGCCGAGGTATGGATACGCCCTTGCGACTCAGTTTCCGGCACACGCTGCACGCGGTGCGCGCCGGACTCGAACTTGAGCTTGGCGTAGACGTTGTCGCCCTCGACGCGGGAAATCACTTCCTTGTAACCGCCGTGCTCGCCCTCGCTCTCGGAAAGGATCTCCACGCGCCAGCCCTGTTTCTCGGCGTAGCGCAAATACATGCGGAACAGGTCGCCGGCGAAGATCGCCGCCTCGTCGCCGCCGGTACCGGCGCGGATTTCCAGGAACACGTTGCGCCCGTCGTTCGGGTCTTTGGGCAGCAACATGCGTTGCAGATTGGCTTCCAGGGTTTCGAGCTGCGCCTTGGCCTCGGCCACTTCCTCCTCGGCCATCTCGCGCATGTCGGGATCGCTGTCCTTGAGCAGCGCCTGGGCGCCTTCGAGGTCCTGCTGGACCTTGCACAGCTGGCGATAGGCGACGATCACCGGCTCGACCTCGGCGTATTCGCGCGAATAGGCGCGGAAGCGGTTCTGGTCACTGATGACCTCGGCATCGCCGAGCAGCGCGGTGAGCTCTTCGAAACGGTCCTGCAGGATGTCCAGCTTGTTCAGCAGCGAAGCTTTCATGTTTTTTCCGTGCCCTCGTGCAGGGCGAAGAGTTCCTGGGCCATGCTCAGCGCCTCGACGCGGCCCTCGGCGGAGAGTTTTTTCAGCTGCACGCTGGGGGCATGCAGCAGCTTGTTGGTCAGCCCCCGGGCGAGCTGGGCGAGGACGTCCTCGGCGCTGGCGCCATTGGCCAGCAGACGCTGGGCCTTGCTCAGTTCGTCGTCGCGAATCCGCTCGGCATGCTGCCGATAGGCCTTGAGCACATCCACTGCGGCCAGCTCGCGCAGGCGCTGCATGAAATCCTCGGTACCGGCGGCGACCAGCTCCTCGGCGGCCTGGGCAGCACCCTGACGGCTCTTGAGGTTCTCCGCGACCACCTCGTGCAGGTCGTCGACGGTGTAGAGATAGACATCATCCAGCTCGCCGACCTGTGGCTCGATGTCCCGCGGCACGGCGATATCGACCATGAACATCGGCTTGTGCTTGCGCCGCTTCAGCGCCTGCTCCACCGCACCCTTGCCGAGGATCGGCAGCTGGCTGGCGGTGGAGCTGATGACGATGTCGCTGTTGTGCAGCTCTTCCGGGATGTCGGCGAGCAGGATCGCCTGCGCTCCCAGCTCCGCCGCCAGGGCACTGGCGCGCTCGAGGGTACGGTTGGCGACGACGATCTTCTTCACGCCCTGCTCGTGCAGGTGGCGCGCCACCAGGGTGATGGTTTCGCCGGCGCCGATCAGCAGCGCCTGGCTGCGCTGCAGGTTGCTGAAGATTTGCCGCGCCAGGCTGACCGCGGCGAAGGCCACGGACACCGGGTTCTCGCCGATGGCCGTGTCGGTCCGCACGGTCTTGGCCGTGCTGAAGGTGGCCTGGAACAGTCGTCCGAGCAGCGGGCCGATACTGCCGGCCTCGCGGGCGACTGCGTAGGCAGACTTCATCTGCCCGAGAATCTGCGGCTCGCCCAGCACCAGCGAGTCGAGCCCGGAGGCGACGCGCATCATGTGACGCACGGCCTGGTCGTCGACGTGCACATAGGCGCAGGCCTTGAGTTCGTCGAGGCTGAGGCGGTGATAGTTGGCCAGCCAGGACAATACCGCGTCGGCTTCCAGCTGATCCTGCTGCAGATAGAGCTCGCTGCGATTGCAGGTCGAAAGGATCGCGGCCTCGCGGGTGGGCGTGACGCGACACAGCTGGCGCAAGGCCTCGACCATCTGATCCGGCGTGAAGGCTACGCGCTCGCGGACGTCCACCGAAGCGGTCTTGTGATTGATGCCAAGCGCGAGGAAAGCCATGCAGAATCGCTGATTCGATAACGGAGCGCGCAATTCTCCTACTTCGCCAGATGGAGAACAACCATTGCCCTCGATTGTCGGATTCGATTGGTACGGCCGAATGCCGGCCAAACCGGCCTGCGCGCCCCATGGGGCCATGGGCTTGCCCTGCGGCTTGTGTCATCATGCCGCGACCGCACACCAGCCGTACATTTCCCTCTATGAATAGACTCGCCGCACTTGCCGCCCTGCTGATTCTCGGCGGCTGCCAGACCTTCACCCAGCAAGCGCCGGAAAGCGGCCCGCCGGTCGAGGACGCTGCGCCGGAGGCCGCCGCCAGCGAGGTCACCGAGTACGGCTCGTTCACCCGTCAGTCCCTCTATGCACTGCTGGTCGCGGAACTCGCCGGCCAGCGCAACCGCTTCGATATCGCTCTGGGCAACTATGTGCAGCAGGCACATGCGACGCAGGATGCCGGTGTCGCCGAGCGCGGCTTTCGCATCGCCGAATACCTCGGCGCCGACCAGGCTGCGCTGGACACCTCGCTGATCTGGGCACGCAATGCACCGGAGAACCTCGACGCCCAGCGCGCCGCTGCCGTGCAGTTGGCGCGCGCCGGGCGCTACGAGGAATCCATGGAGTTCATGGAAAAGGTCCTGCAGGGCCAGGGCGACACGCACTTCGACTTCCTCGCCCTGTCGGCCTCGGAAACCGATCCGGACACCCGCGCCGGCCTGCTGCAGAGCTTCGACAAGCTGCTGGCCAGGCACCCGGACAATCCGCAGCTGTCCTTTGGCAAGGCCGTACTTCTGCAACAGGACGATCGCAGCGAGGAAGCGCTCGCCCTGCTGCAGAAGCAGCCGGCCAAGCAGCGGCAGATCCCCTCCATCCTGCTCGAGGCGCGCCTGCTGCACAGCCTGCAACGCAGCGACGAGGCCCTCACACTGCTGGAGAAAAGCCTGCGGCAGCATCCCGAGGACAAGCGCCTGCGCCTGACCTATGCGCGCCTGCTGGTCGAACAGGAACGCCTGGAAGACGCCATGGGCGAGTTCGCCACCCTGGTTCAGCAGTACCCCGCCGACGATGACCTGCGCTTCTCCATGGCCCTGGTCTGCATGGAGGCCGAAGCCTGGCGCGAAGCCACCGTCTACCTCGAGGAGCTGGTCGAGCGCGGCAGCCATGTCGATGCTGCCCACTTCAACCTTGGCCGCGCCTATCAGGCCATGGGGCGGAATGCCAAGGCACTGTCCGCACTGGCGCAGGTTGGCCCAGGCAACGAGTTTCTCCCGGCGAAGCTGCTGCAGAGCCAACTGCTGTATTCCGCCAACCGCGACGAGGAAGCCTCCGTGGTGCTGGCCGACGCCCGTCAGCAGCAACCCGACTATGCCATCCAGCTGTATCTCATCGAGATCGAAGCCCTCTCCGAGCACAACCGCACCGAGCAGGCCTGGAGCCTGGTCGAGCAGGCGCTCGACGAATTCCCCGACGACCTCAACCTGCTGTATACCCGCGCCATGCTTGCCGAGAAGCGCGGCGACCTGGGCCAACTGGAACGTGACCTGCGCTTCATCATCGAGCGTGAGCCGGACAATGCCATGGCGCTCAATGCCCTCGGCTACACCCTCGCCGACCGCACCGATCGCCATCAGGAAGCACTGCAGCTGATCGAACAGGCCTACCAGCTCAACCCCGATGACCCGGCAATTCTCGACAGCCTCGGCTGGGTCAATTTCCGTCTGGGCAACCTCAGCGAAGCCGAGGCCCTGCTGCGCAAGGCCCTGCTGCGCTTCCCCGACCACGAAGTGGCGGCGCACCTGGGCGAGGTACTCTGGACCAAGGGTGAACGCAGCGAGGCCCGCGCGGTCTGGTCGAAGGCACTCAAACTACAACCCGACAGCCAGATCCTGCGCGAAACGCTCAAGCGGCTGACCGGATCGGAGAAGCCCTGAGCCATGACCCTGCTGAAAAAACTCGTCGCCCCCTGCCTGGCCCTGCTGCTCGCCGGCTGTGCCGGCATGGGCCCGCGCGAATCGGTCGAAGGCCCCGGCAACGCGGCGGCCTGGAAGGTGCACCGCAGCCAGGTCGAGACCCTCGACGGCTGGCAGATCAGCGGCAAGATCGGCATCCGAGCGCCGCAGGAATCCGGCAGCGGCACGCTGTTCTGGCTGCAGCGCCAGGAGTATTTCGATATTCGCCTGTCCGGCCCGCTTGGCCGCGGCGCCACCCGACTGACCGGCCGACCGGACGCCGTTTCACTGGAAGTGGCCGGCCAAGGCCGCTTCGAAGCGGATTCGCCGGAAGCGCTGGTAGAGGCTCAGCTCGGCTGGCAATTACCGGTATCGCACCTGCTGTGGTGGGTTCGCGGCCTGCCCGCACCGGACAGCCGCAGCCGCCTGAGCCTGGACAGCGACAGCCGCCTGGCGCGCCTGGAGCAGGACGGCTGGCAGGTGAATTACCTGGCCTACGCCGAGCACAACGGCTTCACCCTGCCCGAGCGCATCCGTCTGGAAGGCCATGACCTGCAGATCACCCTGGTGGTCAAAGACTGGCAGCCGCGCCAGCTGGGCCGCTGAATGCAGATGCTGACTCTGCCGGCGCCGGCCAAGCTCAATCTGATGCTGCACATCACCGGGCGCCGTGCCGATGGCTATCACGAGCTGCAGACCCTGTTCCAGTTCCTCGATTACGGTGACGAACTGGTCTTGCGTCCGCGAGAGGACGGGCAGATCCGCCTGCTCACCGAATTGCCAGGCGTCGACCACGACAGCAACCTGATCGTCCGTGCCGCACGCCTGCTGCAGCGCGAAAGCGGCTGTGCGCTGGGCGCCGACATCCAGCTGACCAAGCGCCTGCCCATGGGCGGCGGAATCGGCGGCGGCAGCTCGGATGCCGCCACTACCCTGGTCGGCCTCGACCATCTGTGGAATACCAGACTTGGCGAAGATCGCCTGGCCGAACTGGGCCTGAACCTCGGGGCCGATGTACCGGTGTTCGTTCGCGGTCGCGCGGCCTTCGCCGAAGGGGTCGGAGAGCGCCTGCAACCGGTCGATCTCCCCGAGTCCTGGTTCCTCGTCATAGCGCCGCAAGTCTCTGTTAGTACAGCGGAAATATTTGCCGACCCGGAGTTGACACGTAATACCCCGGCCATTACAGTTCGCAGCCTTCTTGCAGGGGGCGGTCATAACGACTGTCAGCCGGTGGTCGAGAAGCGTTATCCCGAAGTTCGTAACGCTTTGAGCTTGTTGAACAAATTCGTTCAGGCAAGGATGACCGGCACTGGAGCTTGTGTGTTTGGGAGCTTCCCAAACGAGGGCGAGGCTGATAAAGTCCGCCGCCAACTTCCAGCCACTTTGCCGAGTTTCGTGGCCCGCGGCCGCAACGTCTCGATGTTGCACCGAAGCCTGGAACGGATGGCACAGGAAGCGAGTGCGTAGCACAAGGGTTGTACGATACAGGGGCGTCGCCAAGCGGTAAGGCACCAGGTTTTGATCCTGGCATGCGTTGGTTCGAATCCAGCCGCCCCTGCCATAACCTTCCAAGGTTCGTACGACCAGCGCACTAGAAGTTGACCCTACAGGGGCGTCGCCAAGCGGTAAGGCACCAGGTTTTGATCCTGGCATGCGTTGGTTCGAATCCAGCCGCCCCTGCCATACACTTGAAGCTGTTCAAGAGCTCGCCTTTTGAACAGCTTTTTATTCATCGGACCCACCCTCAGGCAGGTACTGCGCGTGTCCAAGATGATGGTCTTCACGGGGAACGCCAACCCCGATCTGGCCCGGCGTGTCGTACGTCAGCTGCATATCCCCCTCGGTGATGCCTACGTCGGAAAGTTTTCCGACGGTGAAATCAGTGTCGAGATCAACGAGAACGTTCGCGGCAAGGACGTCTTTCTGATTCAGCCGACCTGCGCGCCGACCAACGACAACCTGATGGAACTGGTGGTGCTGGCCGATGCCTTCCGCCGCTCCTCGGCTTCGCGCATCACCGCGGTGATCCCCTACTTCGGCTATGCCCGTCAGGATCGCCGTCCGCGTTCGGCCCGTGTGCCGATCAGCGCCAAGGTCGTGGCCGACATGCTCGACGTCGTCGGCGTCAACCGCGTCCTGACGGTCGACCTGCACGCCGACCAGATCCAGGGTTTCTTCGACATGCCGGTGGACAACATCTACGGCTCGCCGGTCCTGGTCGACGACATCCAGGCCCAGCGCTTCGAGAACCTGATGATCGTCTCCCCCGACATCGGTGGCGTGGTGCGTGCCCGTGCCGTGGCCAAGTCCCTCGGCGTCGACCTGGCGATCATCGACAAGCGTCGCCCGAAGGCCAACCAGTCCGAAGTGATGCACATCATCGGTGACATCGAAGGCCGTACCTGCATCCTGGTCGACGACATGGTCGACACCGCCGGTACCCTCTGCCATGCCGCCAAGGCGCTGAAAGACCATGGCGCTGCCAAGGTCTACGCCTACTGCACGCACCCGATCCTGTCCGGTCGCGCCATCGAGAACATCGAAGGCTCCGTGCTCGACGAGCTGGTGGTGACCAACACCATTCCGCTGTCGGCCGCCGCCCAGTCTTGCACCCGAATTCGCCAGCTGGACATCGCGCCAGTGGTGGCTGAAGCGGTACGCCGCATCAGCAATGCCGAATCGATCAGCGCGATGTTCCGCTAAGCGAACGCTTGGCACACCGCACTGAACGTAATGTGCCCCGCCTCGCGCGGGGCTTTTTGCCCAACAGCCCGAGCGCTGGTCGCAAGCGCGACGGGTAATGTTGTTACTGGAGAAACGAAATGACCGATTTCACCCTGAATGCCCAAGTGCGTTCCGACCTGGGGAAAGGTGCGAGCCGCCGCCTGCGTCGTAACGCCGCCCTGGTTCCGGCCGTCATCTATGGTGGCGACAAGGCCCCGCAGTCCATCAGCATCCTGGCCAAAGATCTGGCCAAGCTGCTGGAAAACGAAGCCTCCTTCAGCCACGTGCTGAGCATGAACGTCGACGGCCAGACCGAATCCGTTCTGATCAAGGCCCTGCAGCGCCATCCGGCCAAGAGCTTCGTCCTGCACGCCGACTTCGTTCGCGTCGTTGCCGGCCACAAGCTGACCGCTACCGTACCCCTGCACTTCATCAACCAGGAAACTTCGGTTGGCGTGAAGCAGCAAGGCGGCGAAATCCTGCACAACCTCAACGAAGTCGAAGTTTCCTGCCTGCCGCAAGACCTGCCGGAATTCATCGAAGTCGACATGGCCAACGTCGAAGTCGGCCAGGTTCTGCACATGACCGACATCAAGCTGCCGAAAGGCGTTGAGCTGGTTTCCCTGGCCCACGGCAGCGACCTGCCGGTTGCCAACGTTCACGCTCCGCGCGTGAGCAAGGAAGACGCTCCGAAAGAAGAAGGCGCTGCCGAGTAATCCACTCGCCTAGCCGAAGAAGGGGCCCCCGTCGTGACTGCCGTAAAACTGATCGTCGGCCTGGGAAATCCAGGCCCTGAATACGACCAGACCCGGCATAACGCGGGGGCCCTTTTCGTTGAGCGTCTGGCTGCCCGCGAGGGCGTCTCGCTCAGCAACGATCGCAAGTACTTCGGTCTGGTCGGCAAGTTCAGCCATCAGGGCGAAGACATCCGCCTGCTCATCCCCACCACCTACATGAACCGCAGCGGTCAGGCGGTGGCGGCACTGGCCGGCTTTTTCCGAATTCCTCCCGAGTCCATCCTGGTCGCCCACGATGAACTCGACATGCCCCCCGGCGTCGCCAAGCTCAAGCAGGGCGGCGGTCATGGCGGGCACAACGGGCTGCGCGACATCATCGCCAAGCTCGGCAACCAGAACAGCTTTCATCGCCTGCGCCTGGGTATCGGCCATCCGGGCCACGCCAGCCTGGTCAGCGGCTACGTGCTGGGGCGGGCGCCGCAGGCCGAGCGCGAGAAGCTCGACGCCAGCATCGACTTCGCACTGGATGTCGTGCCGGAAATCCTGGCCGGCGACTGGACGCGCGCCATGCAGCGCCTGCACAGCCAGAAGGCCTGAACCTAACTCCGAGGCAAGATCACCATGGGATTCAACTGCGGCATCGTCGGTCTGCCCAATGTCGGCAAGTCCACCCTGTTCAACGCCCTGACCAAGTCCGGCATCGCGGCGGAGAACTTCCCCTTCTGCACCATCGAGCCGAACAGCGGCATCGTGCCGATGCCCGATCCGCGTCTCGACGCGCTGGCGGCCATCGTCAAGCCGGAGCGGGTGATCCCGACCACCATGGAGTTCGTCGACATCGCCGGCCTCGTCGCCGGCGCGTCCAAGGGTGAAGGCCTGGGCAACAAGTTCCTCGCCAATATCCGCGAGACGGATGCGATTGCACATGTGGTGCGCTGCTTTGAAGACGAGAACGTCATCCACGTCGCCAACAGCGTCGATCCCAAGCGTGACATCGAGATCATCGACCTCGAGCTGATCATGGCCGACCTCGACAGCTGCGAGAAGCAGCTGCAGCGCGTCGCCCGGACCGCCAAGGGCGGTGACAAGGAAGCGGTGGCGCAGAAAGCGCTGCTGGAGAAGCTGATCCCGCACCTCACCGAAGGCAAGCCGGCGCGCAGCCTGCTGAAGCACTTCAGCGACGAGGAAAAGCGCCTGGCCCGTACCTTCCACCTGCTGACCACCAAGCCGGTGATGTACATCGCCAACGTCGCCGAGGACGGCTTCGAGAACAATCCGCACCTGGACGTGGTCAACGCCATCGCCGAGGAAGAAGGCGCCATCGTCGTGCCGGTCTGCAACAAGATCGAGGCCGAGATCGCCGAGCTGGACGATCTGGAAGAGATGCAGATGTTCCTCGAGACCATGGGCATGGACGAGCCGGGTCTGAACCGCGTGATCCGCGCCGGCTACGAACTGCTCAATCTGCAGACCTACTTCACCGCCGGGGTGAAGGAAGTTCGCGCCTGGACCGTCAAGGTCGGCGCCACGGCCCCGCAGGCCGCCGCCGTGATCCATACCGACTTCGAGAAGGGCTTCATCCGCGCCGAAGTCATCGCCTACGACGACTTCATCCAGTACAAGGGCGAAGCCGGCGCCAAGGAAGCCGGCAAGTGGCGCCTGGAAGGCAAGGAATACATCGTCAAGGACGGCGACGTGATGCACTTCCGCTTCAACGTCTGAGCACGCTCGACGCTCGCCTGAAGGCCCCGACTCGTCGGGGCCTTTTCTTTTCCGCCTGAGCCGGTTACAGCGGCCCCGGGTCGGGAACTGGCTCTGGTGGTGGCGCGACTTTCTCCAGCTGTTCGAGGACTTCTTCCGGCAGCTCGTCCGGGGCATCCAGCTCGGTGTCGCTTTCGGCATCGTCCAGATCGTTGAGCGGCGATTCGTCGGCGCGCCAGGGCCAGGCGCGATGGGGATGGGTCAAGTGTTCGCGGGCAAGCATGGTCGTGTCTCCCGGTGAGGCCTGGAAGATTAGGCAGGCATCCACGCGCAGGGTTCGCGGCAGCTGCATCGCCAGGCGGCGCGCCGCTGCCGCGTGCGTCTCTCGCTACTTGAAGTTGCGCTTCACCAGCCGCTCCAGCCAGCCGACGATGCCGGAGCGGAACAGCAGCACGCAGAGCACGAAGATCACGCCGAGAATCACGTGCACCCATTCGCCCAGCGGTCCGTTGGACAGGTAGCTCTGCAGCGTCACCACCACCGTGGCGCCCACCAGCGGGCCGAGGATGGTGCCGACCCCGCCGAGCAGGGTCATCAGGATCACCTCGCCCGACATGTGCCAGTGGGCGTCGGTCAGCGAGGCCAGCTGGAACACCACGGTCTTGGTCGAGCCGGCCAGCCCCGCCAGCGCCGCCGAGATGACGAAGGCCAGCAGCTTGTGCCGATCGACGTTGTAGCCCAGCGACACGGCGCGCGGTTCGTTCTCGCGGATGGCCTTGAGCACCTGACCGTACGGGGAGTGGATGGTGCGCTGGATGATGGCGAAGCCGAGGACGAACACCGCCAGCACGAAGTAGTACATCGCCATGTTGTTCTTCATGTCGACAAGGCCGAACAGGTGCCCGCGCGGCACACCCTGCAGGCCGTTCTCGCCGCCGGTGAACGGCGCCTGGACGAAGACGAAGAACACCAACTGCGCCAGCGCCAGGGTGATCATCGCGAAATAGATGCCCTGCCTGCGGATCGCCAGCATGCCGAACAGCGCACCGAGCACCGTCGAGGCCAGGGTGCCGGCGAGAATACCCAGTTCGGTACTGAGCCCGCTGTAGCTGCTCAGCATGTAGCCTGTGATGTAGCCGCCGGTGGCGAAGAACGCCGCATGGCCGAAGGACAGCAGGCCCGCGTAGCCCAGCAGCAGGTTGAAGGCGCAGGCGAACAGCGCGAAGCACAGCAGCTTCATCAGGAACACCGGGTACACCGCGAGCGGCGCCAGCAGCGCGATCACCAGCAGCACCGCATAGAAGATCTTCTGCCGCCGCGCCGCCGCATGCCGGCGCTCGCGCACCACACTGGCCTGCAGCACCGAGGCCGCCTGGGTATTGGCCGTATTCGTCATGCTCATGCCTCCTTCCCGAAGAGTCCCGCAGGACGAATCAACAACACCGCCACCATGACCAGAAACACCACGGTATTCGCCGCCTCCGGATAGAAGACCTTGGTCAGCCCTTCGATCAGGCCCATGGCCACACCGGTGACGATGGCGCCGAGGATCGAGCCCATGCCGCCGATCACCACCACGGCGAACACCACGATCAGCAGATTCGAGCCCATGCCCGGCGTCACCGCGTAGATCGGCGCCGCCAGCACGCCGGCGAAGGCCGCCAGGGCGACGCCATAGCCATAGGTCAGGGTCACCAGCAGCGGTACGTTGATGCCGAAGCCCTGCATCAGCTTGGGGTTCTCCGTACCGGCACGCAGATACGAGCCCAGGCGGGTGCGTTCGATGACGTACCAGGTCGCCAGGCACACCACCAGCGCGGCGACGATCACCCAGGCGCGGTAGGTCGGCAGGAACATGAAGCCGAGGTTGAAGCCGCCGCGCAGCAGTTCCGGCATCGGGTAGGACGAGCCGGACACCCCGAACAGCTTGACGAAGCTGCCCTCGACGATCAGCGCCAGACCGAAGGTCAGCAGCAGCCCGTAGAGATGGTCCTCATTGGCGATGCGCCGCAGCAGCCCGCGCTCGATGGCCATGCCGAGGCAGCCCACCAGCAGCGGCGACAGCACCAGCGCGACCCAGTAGCTCACGCCCAGGTAGTTCAGCCCGAGGAAGGCGACGAAGGCGCCCAGCATGTACTGCGCGCCGTGGGCGAAGTTGATGATGCGCAGCAGGCCGAAGATGATCGCCAGGCCCAGGCTCAGCAGCGCGTAGAACGCCCCGTTGATGAGGCCGAGCAGCAGCTGCCCGAGCAGCACGCTCAGAGGAACGCCGAATACGAGAGTCATGGTTCACCACCCAAAGGAAGTCCGTGGCACCCGGCCGCCGCCGACCGGGTGATGGCGCGGATCAGCCGGTCAGTCCTTGGAGACCAGCTTGGTGCACTGGCTTTCGGCCAACGGCCGGTAGGCCTGATCGCCGGGGATGGTGCTGACGATCTTGTACAGGTCCCATTCGCCCTTGGACTCGGCCGGTGTCTTGACCTGCACCAGGTACATGTCGTGCACCATGCGGCCGTCCTCGCGAATCTGACCACCCTTGGCGAACATGTCGTTGACCGGGGTCTTGGCCATCTGTGCACGCACCGCCACGGTTTCGTCGGTGCCGGCGGCCTTCACCGCGTTCAGGTAGTGAGTCGTCGCCGAGTAGATGCCGGCATGCACCATGGTCGGCATGCGCTTGGTGCGCTCGTAGTAGCGCTGGGCCCAGGCGCGGGTCTCCTCGTTCATGTCCCAGTACCAGCCGGTGGTGAGCATCAGGCCCTGGGTCACTTCCAGGCCCATGGCGTGGATGTCGTTGAGGAACACCACCATGCCGGCGAGCTTCTGCCCGGACTGGGTGACGCCGAACTCGCTGGCGGTCTTCAGCGAGTTGACGGTATCGGCGCCGGCGTTGGCCAGGGCGATCACCTCTGCGCCGGAGCCCTGGGCCTGCAGCATGTAGGAGGAGAAATCGCTGCTGGGGAACGGATGGCGAACCTTGCCGACGATGCTGCCGCCATCACCTTCCACCACCTTGGTGATGTCGGCTTCCATGGCGTGGCCGAAGGCATAGTCGGCAGTGAGGATGTACCAGCTCTTGCCGCCATCGGCGAGCACCGCCTTCGCCGTGCCGTTGGCCAGCGCGTAGGTGTCGTAGGTCCAGTGGATATGGTTCGGTGAGCAGAACTCGTTGGTGATGCTGGAGGCCGCCGCGCCGGAGATCAGCGCCAGTTTGCCGCCCTGCTCCACCACCTTGCTCGCCGCCAGCACCACGGAGCTGGCGACCATGCCGGTCACCATGTCGACGTTGCGCTCGTCGATCCACTGGCGCACGGTGTTGGCGCCGACGTCCGGCTTGTTCAGGTCATCGGCATGGAAGACGACGATCTTCTTGCCGTCGACCGTGCCGCCGAAATCCTCCACCGCCATCTTCAGCGCCTCCAGGCCGCCGGGGCCGGAGAGGTCGCGGTAGGTACCGGACATGTCGGCCAGATAGCCGATACGGATTTCGTCGTTGCTGATCTCGGCCTGGGCGGCCGTGGCGATCAGGGAAGCAGCCAGAATGGCGCTTGCGCGCTTGCGGAAAAAGCTCATGTAGTCACCACTCTCGATTGTTTTTGTTGTGGTTCGGGCCGGCATCCACTGCGGCCGGTTTTCAGCTTCCTGAGGCTCACACCCCGAGACAGGAATTGAGGAACTCCTTTTTCGAATCCAGGTCGGCCGCCTCGATCTCTTCGATGATGCGGCCGTGCTCCATCACGTAATGACGGTCGGCCAATGGCGCGGCGAAACGGAAGTTCTGCTCGACCAGGACGATGGTCAGGCCGCGCTGCTTGAGCTTGATCAGCACCTCACCGAGCTTCTGCACGATGACCGGCGCCAGGCCTTCGGTGATCTCGTCGAGCAGCAGCAGGTTGGCGCCGGTGCGCAGGATGCGCGCCATGGCCAGCATCTGCTGCTCGCCGCCGGAGAGCCGCGTGCCCTGGCTGAAACGACGCTCATACAGGTTGGGAAACATTTCGTAGAGCTCGTCCAGGCTCATGCCGCCGCTGCGCACCGTGGGCGGCAGCAGCAGGTTCTCCTCGACGCTCAGGCTGGCGAAGATGCCCCGCTCTTCCGGGCAATAGCCGACGCCCAGCCGTGGAATCTGGTGGGCCGGCATGCCGATGGTCTCGTTGCCGTTGACCACGATGGAGCCGGTGCGGCGCCCGACCATGTTCATGATCGCCCGCAGCGTGGTGGTGCGCCCGGCGCCGTTGCGCCCGAGCAGCGTCACCAGCTCGCCGCGGCCAACCACCAGATCGACACCATGCAGGATGTGCGACTCGCCGTAAAAGGCATGCAGGTCGCTGATGCGCAGCTGATCGCGATCCATGGGTGGGTTCATGCGTGGGCCTCCTCGAGCGTGGCGGCTTCGCTGCCCAGATAGGCTTCGCGAACCTGCGGGTTGGCCGACACGCTGTCGTAGTCGCCTTCGGCAAGCACCGAGCCGCGCGCCAGCACGGTGATGCGATCGCACAGCCGGCTGACCACGCTGAGGTTGTGCTCGACCATCAGCACCGTGCGATTGGCGGCGGCCTTGCGCACCAGCTCGACGACCATGTCGACATCCTCACCGCCCATGCCCTGGGTCGGTTCGTCGAGCAGCAGCACGATGGGGTCCAGCGCCAGGGTGGTGGCCAGCTCCAGCGCACGCTTGCGGCCGTAGGGCAGCTCGACGGCCAGGGTCTGGGCGAAGGCCTGCAGGTCGACCTCGGCGAGCAGCTGCATCACCTGATCGTCCAGCTCGCGCAGGCTGCGTTCGGACTTCCAGAAGTGGAAGGAGGTGCCCATCTTCTGCTGCAGCGCGACGCGCACGTTCTCCAGCACGCTCATGTGGCCGAACACTGCGGATATCTGGAACGAGCGCACCAGGCCGAGCCGGGCGATCTCATTGGCCTTCATCGAGGTGATGTTCTTGCCGAGATAAAGGATTTCGCCACGGGTAGGCGTAACAAACTTGGTGAGCAGGTTGAATACGGTGGTCTTGCCGGCCCCGTTGGGACCGATAAGCGCATGGATATGACCCTGACGGACCTTCAGATCGATGGAGTCCACGGCGGTGAATCCGCGGAATTCCTTGGTCAGGCCGCGCGTTTCCAGCACGAACTCTGGTTCCATGGGGTGCCCTCTAACCTTGATTGTTGTTGTTGGGTATGGCGCAGGTCGCTGCATGACCTTTACGTAAACGATAACAATCGATTTCCGCAAACGGCAAGTGGCTTTTTCAAACAGGTGATTGAGCGATAAAAGCGTGCAGTTTGCAGGCAAATAGCCAGCATCGAACCACATCGAGAGCAGTTGCCCCTAGGCGCGCATTTTCCTGTTCGCCCCGTTCGCGTAGCACTGGAAAGCCGAAGGCAGCGTCTCTAATCACGCGAAAAAGCCGGGCCTGTGCGGCCCGGAAATTCCAACGAGGAGGTTCACTGCGGCGTTGCGGTTACCACAACGGCAGGCTGTAGCTGACGATGACGCGGTTTTCGTCCATATCGCTCTGGAAGTTGCTGCGGGTGGTGGCATTGCGCAGCTTCAAGCCGAGGTTCTTCAGCGGACCGCTCTGGATGACATAGGCGATATCGGTGT
>Ga0114944_1000173_pt1 | contig 15479 bp, 12 predicted proteins | sample OV2TP2_FD_89582 | JGI IMG/M metagenome (GOLD analysis project Ga0114944, IMG submission 89582) | Hot spring microbial communities from Beatty, Nevada to study Microbial Dark Matter (Phase II) - OV2 TP2 | ecosystem: Environmental > Aquatic > Thermal springs > Hot (42-90C) | place: USA: Beatty... | reverse complement strand
GTTCTTTACCAACAATGTGGACTTCCGAAAGGCCCTGAACCTGGCTGTGGACATGGAAGCTGTGTTCAAAGCCTTTTATCCGGAAGGGAGTGGAACCCCTGCTGCTACGGCCTTCTGGAATGGTCCGGTAGCCCTCGGTTATGACCCTGACCTCAAACCATATCCCTTCGATCCTGTAGAGGCCAAGAGGTTGGTACAAAAGTCGGGGTACGATGGGAAACCACTGAAAATTTGGTCACGCCCCCATGCTTTTGCCACTGAAGCCCCGGAGCTTATTGAGCTGATAGCAGGCTTCTGGAACAATATAGGGATCAAAACGGACATCACTCCTATCGATCCAGGCGCCTTCAGAGGGAAGCTCTTCGCCAAACCTCAGGCTTTCGAGAGTGGGTTTGCGGGTCATATCGCTGTGGACACGCCTCCCACAAGGCCTATGGCCCTCAGTAACATCGCCGTTGCTTGGTTAAGCCAGGGCAATGGGGGGGTAATTGCGTCCTACCATGATCTGAATGGAATAGATTCGATGTATAACGAAGCAATTAAGGCGACCACGTTGCAGGATCTAAGCGTCGCTGTGCGGGAGATCAACAGGAAGACATATGCAGAGTATCCCATGGTGCCGATCATATTCAAAAACGACCTCTGGGCACTCGGCCCAAAGATACAGTCCTGGGAACCCGGCGATTTTGGTCTCAGTTGGCACTTTGAAACTGTGAAGAAGAAGCGCTAACAACGAGGCCCCGTGGTTGCCAATCGATTTAAAGGCTAGTGATCTGTCCATCTACTCTTTTGACATAGGACTGGTCGTTTCTAACGCTTTTAGTGAAGTGAAAGGAGGGGCTATGGCGTCCTCGCTCATACGAGGGAAGTACGTGATAACCAAAGTTATTGATGATAACACCAGTGAGGTAATCCACGACGGTGCTGTCTTTCAGCGGGACGGAGAGATTATAGAGGTGGGTAGGTACGACGACCTGAAGGCTCGTCACACCTCAGACGAGGTCATAGGTTCTGGGAACCAGGTGGTGATGCCAGGCCTGATCAACGACCATTACCATGTGGGGCTGACCCCTTTCCAGCTAGGCAACCCAGACTTACCTCTGGAGACCTGGATTGCGCAGCGATGGTCCACCAGAGATGTAGACAGGTATCTGGACACCCTTTATGGTGCTATACAGATGATTGAGTCAGGTATTACCACTGTAGGGGCCATTCAGGGCGCGTGGTACACGCCGCCGGGTTTAACCCATCTAGATTTATCCGCACAGGCCTTAAAGGCCTACCAGGACTCGGGGATGCGGGCCGCTTTTTCTTACAGCATCCGGGACCAGAACCGATTTGTATATCAGGATGATCAACAATTCCTGGCAACACTTCCCTCTGATCTGGCAGCCAGGATGGAGACGGTCTTTAGGTCCGCCAGGCTATCTACTGAAGAATATTTCTCTATGTTCGCCGACCTGTATGAGCGGTTCGGCCGCAACCAGCCGAACCACCAGATCAAGCACTTGGTTAGTCCCTCCAACGTCCAGTGGTGCTCCGACCCTCTTCTTGAAGCAACCAAGGAATTAGCAAGACGCTACAGCACGGCCATCCACATCCATCTTCAGGAGAGTGTATACCAGAAGCTGTACGGCCTGCGTCGCTACAACAAGACTCCTCTGGCTCATCTCAACGACTTGGGATTCCTGGGCCCCGATGTCACCTGCGGACACGGTGTCTGGATCACTGACTGGGATATAGCCCTTCTTGGCGAGACAGGCACCGTAATATGTCACAATTCCAGTTCCAACCTCCGCCTCAAGAGTGGCATTGCCCCGCTCAACCGCCTGTTAGAAAAGGATATCACTGTGGCCATGGGTATTGACGAAGCGGGCATTAACGATGACAAGGACATGTTCCAGGAAATGCGTCTCGTCCAGAAGCTACACCGAATACCTGGGGTGGATAGCCCTTCCCCTACGTCCCACCAGGTGTTACGCATGGCTACGATTAATGGGGCCAAGGCCGTGCTCTGGTCCGACCAGATCGGCACCCTTGAGAGAGGCAAACGGGCTGATGTCATTTTGGTGAATCTGGAGCATATCACAGAACCCTACTTGGACCCTGATACTAACATTGTAGATGCCGTCATTTACCGTGGCCGTGGCTTAGACGTGGACACTGTGATTGTCAATGGCGAAGTAATCATGCAGAACCGCCAGCTTACCAGAGTGAACAAAGCGGAGGTGTGGGCTGAGCTTAAGGCCCAACTCTCTCGTGAGCTAAGGCCGCATGAAGTAGAGCGGAAAGAGACGTCGAGACAGGTCTTGCCCTACGTGCACCGATTTTATCAGCGGTGGCCTATGGAAGGCGGAAGGCCTCAATACTCCTACAATGCTTCTAGCTAAGAAGCAGACTATCTATGAACACTCAGGGATGCCGAGAAACCTATAAACTAGGGTTCTTCAGAGTTTTGTGTGGGATTAATCCCTCACCCCGGCCTTCGGCCACCCCTCTCCCATTGGGAGAGGGGCCGGGGGTGAGGGCTATACCACACGAAAGACCGAAGAGCCTAAACTAGAGGAGATGTATCATGAAAAACTCAAAAACCTTGTGGCTGATTGGTGCGATCTCATCAACCCTGCTAGTGATCGCCCTGGCATGTGGCGCTGAAGATGAGCCCACTCCAGCCCCAACTGCTAAGCCGCTACCTGCAGCAACGTTTGCCCCTACGCCAGTACCTACGAGAGCAGCGGTGGTTCCAACAGCCGTCCCTACACCTACTATAGCACCACCGACATTGGCAGAACCCGCGGGCACCGTGGTAGTCGGCTTTGGAGGTTGGTCGTTTGAGGTCTTTGACAATGCCCTCGCAGGTGCAAACGGCACAAGTGGCTATGGCTCACCTATGTTCGACTACTTCATCTATCCTGATGACGAGGCGAACCTGTCCAAAGAGCGGGGAGTGCTGACGGACTGGGAGATGTCCCCCGATGCAAAAACCTGGACCCTTACCCTTCGCAGCGGCATGCGCTGGCACGACGGTCAGAATGTAACCATTGACGACGCCAAATTCACTATAGAGCGTCATACGCAGTCCGATGCTATATGTACCGTGTGTGGCGTATTTCAGAGGAACCTGGAGTCTCTAGAGGTCGTGGACAATCGTGTTTTTAAAGCCCACTTTAAGACGCCCGACCTGTTCGTTCCTCGGTCGCTGCTGGTCCCCTTACAGACCGGCCTTCCTATTATGCCCAAGCACTACTGGGACAAGGTGGGAGGTTCGAAAGGGTTTAATCAGAAACCCTTGGGTAGTGGGCCCTTTAAGTACGTAAACCACCAGATAGGCCAGTTTGTGGAGTTCGAGGCGTTTACAGACTACTGGAACAAATCTCGCATCCCAGGCTTCAAGGTGCTGCGACAGATCATAGTCCCCGAGGTGAGTAGCCGCTTGGCGCTGGTGCAGAGTGGGAATGCCGATATGGTGCAAATGGCTCCCTCCCTCGTGCCTGAAATTAAAAAAGCAGGCTTGCGAATCATGGCCGCCGAGCAGACCTGGAACACTTACCTTTCATTCTCACAGGGTTGGGACCCGACCTTTATCTCCAGCAAGTTGGAGGTCCGGAAGGCAATAAATCTAGCCATTGACCGGAAAGCTGTGGCCAAAGTTTCCTACCCGTCTGAAGAGGCTGGTGGGCCTATCGACCTGCTTATTCCCACGACACAGGAAGGCTATATCACCGATCTAACCCCGTATCCTTATGATCCCGCGGAATCCCGCCGCATACTCAAAAGCGCTGGTCTGGAAGACCTGGAGGTCACCATATACCACTACGATTTCGGCGGCAATAGCCCAGAGCAGTTGATCATGCAGGAGGCTGCAGCCGGCTACCTGGAGCAGGCGGGGATGAAAGTAAAGCTATTCCGCCAGGACTACGGCACCTGGCTCCCCATTGTACAGCAGGGTCAATTGTCACACGGCCCAAAGGAAGTAGTTCTCCATACCTATAACTGGAATGTCGCAGCGACGATTGACAGCAACCTGCGGCTCCTTTTTGTTACCCGCGATGTCGGTGGCAACATACAGGCTTACCCTGACCCTGAGAAACAGCTAGCTAAGTTCTATACAGACTATATAGGCACCCTTGATCCCGTCCGCCGACTGGAAACAGCTCAACAGATGGTCCGCCATATGCATGAAGTCTATGGCTACGTCCCGATCTCGTATAAGAACGACGTATGGGCTGTAGGCCCCAGAATCGCAGAGTGGAAGCCCGCAAAACATTCATCTATCGTGAAGCACTTTGACACGCTGAAGCCCGCGCGTTAGTTACTGAGCCTTGAGCTTGAGCAAACATCTAATGTGGCGGGTCTCTGGTAGGCTTGGTTTCTGTCCCTTCGTAGGGGCAGGTTTCAAACCTGCCCCTATAGGCCTTGACAAATGGGCATTAGCGCTTTATTCAAGGACCAGTAGCATAGGCTAAGGAAAGGTTGCCGACTGACATGCGGCCCGCTTTCCACGGCTGGCGTCTGATATCCAGGGGCAAGTAGGAGATGAACCTTGGGCGTACTGGTGGTATCCCGCCTGATTCAGGCGGTATTTACCCTTCTGGGAGTAAGTATAGCCCTCTTTTTCCTTTCCCATGCCAGCGGCAATCCAGTGGATGCATTCGTACCTATAGAGGCTTCGCCTGAAGACAGGGAAAGGCTGATTCATCACCTTGGGTTTGATAAGCCTGTTTATGTACAGTACTGGAGGTTTATCACTCACGCCGTTCGTGGGGACTTCGGTGAGTCCCTCCGTAACAAACAACCGAACATGAGTTTGGTGAAGGCCCGTTTCTGGAACTCGATCAAGTTGGCTTCGGCAGCTCTCCTTTGGGCATTGTGCATTAGCTTGCCTCTAGGCACTTTGGCCGCGGTCCACCGAGGCAGATTTTGGGACCGGGTGGCCATGACATTAGCCCTCTTCGGCCAATCGTTACCTGCTTTCTTTACCGGGATCCTACTCATCTACATCTTCGCAGTGGTCTTCAATGTGCTGCCGGTCCAGGGTGCCGGTAGCTGGAAGCATTACATCCTCCCGACCATAGCCCTGGGGTGGGGTGTGAGCGCCGCACTGACGCGGCTTCTCAGATCCAGCATGCTGGAGGTGCTGGACAGTGAGTACATCAAGCTGGCGCGTGCTAAGGGCTTAAGGGAGTCCATCGTGGTATGGAAGCATGCTCTAAGGAACGCCCTTATCCCTCTAGTCACGTTCATCGGTTTTACCTGGGGAGTCATAATGGGTGGCGCCATTGCTACAGAAGTGGTCTTTGGGTGGCCTGGTATGGCACGCCTGGCTTACGAGGCGGTAGTAACGCGTGACACCCCACTTCTCCAATCTGTGGTGCTCGTTTGGGCCTCAATCATCATTGGTGCTAACCTGGTGGTGGATCTGCTGTATGGGGTGATCGACCCCACCATCAGGGCTTGATCCCTGTCCGGAGGAGGTAGGAATCACCAATGGCAATAGCCGCTCAGGTGTCAATACCAATACACGTGCGAACCTTTAGAGCGTTGCGGAAGCTCCCTTCCATCCCTACGGTAATTGTCTCGCTGACCATCTTCCTGGCCGTCTTCGCCAACCTGGTAGTACCTCATCCGCCGACGCAGATTCATCTAGAAAAGTCCCGCCAAGCCCCAGCCTTTATTGAAGGAGGTGAGGTAAAATACATCCTCGGTGCTGACCGGTTAGGCAGGGACATACTGAGCCGCATTATTAAAGGGGCGCAAGTGTCCATGATGGTGGTGGCGGTGAGCGTTACCCTAGGGGCGGCTGTTGGAACGGCGATAGGCCTCACCGCTGGTTTTCACGGGGGCTGGCCTGACGCCTTTCTCATGCGTATAGTGGATGCGATGTTGGCATTTCCTGCAATCCTCATCGCCCTGGTATTTGCGGTCACTTTAGGACCCAGCTTCTGGGTGGTGGTAGCTGTAATCACACTGCTTCTATGGGCTCCGTTTGCCAGATTGGTCCGAGGCCAGACCTTGAGCTGGAAAGGGCGCGACTTTGTGAACCTGGCTAAAGTCGCCGGATGCTCCAATCTCCGCATCATCCTTGTACACATCCTGCCAAACGTTAGAGATAGTATAGTGGTCCTTGCCACCCTTCAAGTTGGGTGGGTCATCCTCATTGAGGGCACCTTGAGTTTCTTGGGGGCGGGTATACCGGCGCCGACGCCTACTTGGGGTAGCATGGTGGCTGATGGGCGCGAACTCATACGAAGTGCGTGGTGGATGTCTATGTTCCCAGGTGTGGCTATATTCGCTGTAGTACTCTCTTTCAACCTTTTAGGTGACTGGCTCCGCGATACTCTCGATCCAAGGCTGCGACAGCTTTAGCTGATGGCAGCCAGCAGAGATGATTATCTTGAGCGGACTAAGGCACTTGCCATGCTGTAGGGGCTCTGTTAACATATTGCAGCGAGTTGCACAGGTTGTTGCGACCATGGCAGCATCCAGGCGAATCATAATTTGGGGCCTGCTTACGAGGGGGAAGGTATGCTGGACTTATTAATTAAGAACGGGCTCATCATCGATGGCACCGGGAGCCCCGGGTTTTACGGGGCGGTGCTCGTACAAGGCGACCGCCTCGCAATCCATCGGGGAGATGTCTCACATTTGGAAGCTGCCCGTGTCATAGACGCCATAGGGCATGTGGTCTGTCCTGGATTCATCGACCTCCACTCGCACACAGGTCTGACCATACTGGGAGAGCCTCATCACGACCCAAAGGTGCGTCAGGGCGTCACTACCGAGCTAGTAGGCATTGATGGGATCTCCCACGCTCCTTTTAAGGACCAGGAGCAGTTGCACCAGTACATAAGGCTCGATTCCGGGCTTAATGGCTATCCTCCTATGCCTGCGGACTGGCTGACCGTGGCAGAGTTTCTCAACAAATTCGACAACGAGGTTGCCATCAACATCGCCTACATCCTGGGCAATGGTCCGGTCCGCGTCTGGGCCGTTGGCTGGAATGATCGCCCCGCAACAGGGGATGAGTTGGAGGAAATGAAGTCGGTTGTAAGGGAAGCTATGGAAGAGGGGGCCTGGGGATTATCTACCGGTCTGGACTATCCGCCGGGCTCCTACGCAGACACAGATGAGTTGGTGGCCTTATCAGAAACGGCAGCTCGTATGGGAGGCTTCTATCATACTCATACGAGGGCGAGCCTCCGAGCGAAAGGCTTGTTGGCGCCATGGGAAGAGGCCGTCGAGATTGGCAGGCGCAGCGACATCCCTGTTCATCTGACACACTATCGGCAGCCCGCCCAAGGCGTGGGGAGCCATCTGGACTTTCTTGGTCTGGTTGAGAGGTCTAGAGACGAAGGGATGGATGTCACCTTTGACTGTTACACCTATCCTTACTCGAGTACCACCATCACCATCGGCTTTCCCCACTGGGCCAAGGATGGTGGCCCTAAGGCGTTTATGGCAAGGCTGAAAGACCCGCCAGAGCGGGCCAGGATGAAGAGGGAACTCGCCAGAGAGTGGGTGGAAAACAACTGGCTGACCAACTTTGTCCAACCACAAAACAAAAAGTACGAAGGCCGGCTGCTAACGGATATCGCTGAGATTCGTGGACAGGAACCGGCAGACGCCCTCTTTGATTTGCTTGTGGAGGAGAACCTGGGCATCTGCACGGTGGCTCTCGGCACCAACGCGCAGACCTTGCCATCGTTCGTATCCCACCCCTATGGCATGGTAGCCAGTGACTCGATACTACTGGGCGAGTACCCTAGCCCCAGGAGCTATGGCTGTTTTCCCGTCGTGCTGGCAGAGTTCGTGCGGGCGGAAAAGCAATTGAGACTCCCCGAGGCTATACGGAAGATGACATCTTTCCCGGCCCAGCGCCTCGGTCTGCCCGACCGCGGTTTGCTGAGGGACGGGTTCAAAGCCGACATCGTGATCTTCGATCCCAAAACAGTAAAAACTTACGCTACCAAAGAGAAACCGAAGCAATACCCCGTCGGCATCGAATACGTGATCGTGAATGGCAAGGTAGTGATTGACCAAGGCCAGAACACAGGTGTACTCCCAGGACGTGCACTCCGCAGAGGCCGCGCGTCAACTTAGATAAGTCACGCCTTTGCTGGATGGGAAGGTGGTGTACGACATGCTTTCCCTAACCCTCTGAAACACCAATGTGTCACCTTGAGCAAAGAAGTGGTATGTGAGCCTTGATCTCATCGGACGACGCTTTGTACGGTGCTTTTCACGCTACTTTTGTGTACCGCGCTTCAGGAAGTGACCGTTTCCAGGGGTACCAGCATAATGGCCTTTCTCAATGATTACTTTGCCCCGCGAGATAACCACTTGAGGAGTGCCCTTCACTCTCATCCCTTCGTACATGTTGTAGTCGACGTTCATGTGGTGAGTCCGGGCGCTGATAGTGGTTTCCTCGTTAGGGTCAAATATCACGATATCGGCGTCGCCCCCTACTGCAATAGTACCCTTACGAGGGTATAACTGGAACAGTTTTGCGGGTGTAGTGGAGAAAACATCCACCAAGCGGTTCATATCGATAAGCCCTGAGACCACTCCCCCAGTGTAAAGTAGGCTGAGCCGGTTCTCAATGCCCGGGGCGCCGTTGGGTATCTTGGCGAAGCTGTCCCTTCCCATGCTCTTTTGATCCGCAAAGCGGAAGGCGCAGTGGTCTGTAGATACCACCTGGAGGTCATTCCGCCTGAGGCCATTCCATAGCGCATCCTGGTCCCACTTTTCCCTTATTGGTGGAGTACAAACGTACTTCGCTCCCTCAAACCCTTCTTGTTCATATACACTATTGTCCAAAGTAAGGTAATGCGGGCAGGTCTCAGCGTAGACGTATTTCTGTCTTGTTCTAGACTCCTGCACCTCCTGCAACGCCTCGGCACAGCTCAGGTGGACGAAGTATACGGGGGCTCCAGCAACCGCCGCCATACGGATACCCCGGTGAGTGGCTTCCGCCTCTGTGATAGGTGGCCGTGTAACAGCATGATATTTGGGAGCCGTGTTACCCTCAGCCAGGGCCCTTTTGACAAGGACATCGATCATGTGACCATGTTCTGCGTGCAGGCACACCAGAGCGCCGTTGTCTGCAGCACGGCAGAGGGTCTTAAAAATAGTCTCATCATCCACCATGACACTACCAGGGTAAGCCATGAAGAGCTTGAAGCTGGTGACACCCTCTCGTACCATTTCATCGAGGTCAGGCAGACGGTTGTCAGGTAGGTCCACGACAATCATGTGGAAGCCGTAGTCGATAGCAGCTTTACCTTCTGCCTTTTTGTGCCAGATTTCTAGAGACTCTGAGAGGGAATGGCCACGCTGTTGCACAGCAAAGTCCACAATACTAGTGGTACCACCAAAGGCAGCAGCGATGGTCCCCGTCCGAAAGTCGTCAGAGGTAACAGTACCTGCGAAGGGAAAGTCCAGGTGAGTGTGAGGATCAATGCCTCCGGGGATTATGTACTTTCCCTCGGCATCAATGGTCTTGTCAGCTTCAGCAACCAGGTCTATTCCGATAGCACGGATCTTCTCATCTTCTACTAAAATATCGGCCACATAGTTGTCTGCGGCAGTGAATATGTCTCCACGTTTAATAAGGATACTCATGTAGCCCGCCTTTCTGTTCAACTTACCACTACGTTTTACCGCAGTTACTCATACATCCATGAAGTTGAAGGTCTGCCGCCAATTTATGTAATCTTTAAGTGCGGAAACCAGGTCATACTGAGGAGCGAAGTCCACTTCTTGCATACGACTCACATCATACCAGCGTACATTCTTTCTAGTTGGATCGTCTTTAGGAACCGACCCCACAATTTTAACCTCTGGATAGGCCTCTCGAATTGCTGAGACCATTTCATCCAGATAAAGCGGACGTCCCGTGGCTGTGTTATATACATGGTGTGGTACGGTGGGGATATCCAGCAAGTGACCGATAAAAGATGCCGTGTCTTTGACGTAGATATGGTCCTGGCCAAAGCTCCGCCCTTCGGTAACACCCTTACCAAATGGGGAGGGCTCGATGGGCTCACCTCGAACTGCTTTACCCGCCCACTCATAGAGCAAGGACAGACGCGAGTGATATGGTGTTATCCTTTCCATAGTACCCCAGTTCTGCGACAGCCGCAGACTCGCGGTCTCGAAGCCGTACAGTTCTCCGAAACGTTGGGTGAGAAGTTCGCTAGCGTACTTGGTGATACCGTAGATCCCTCGGGGCTTCAGAGGCATGTCTTCTTGTAACCGTTGCTCGGAGGGGGGGGTGCCACCGTATACAGCTATAGAGCTAATGTAAATAAACCGCTTCGCTGCTAACCGATGGGCCAATTCCAATAGATTAGCGGTGCCTTCCAAGTTTATGGCAACTGCTCTTCGACCGTTGTTCTTCTCGATGTCTCCGTAAGGGGTGTATGTCGCTACATGGACGATCTTGTCAATTTTGTGAAAAGTAGACACCATTTCCATAATCATTGGATTAACAATATCCCCTGTGAGCCATGTCACTTGTTTTGACCAGGGTTCTACGTCTTTATGCGACAAATCGTCCGGTGATACTATATCCAGAGAGATTACCTGATGACCCCGCGCAGCCAGTTCCCTTACGATGTTGGCCCCGATGGTGCCATATCCACCAGTAACTAAAGTCGCCATACTAACCTCCTAATGTATCAAATTGGTGAAATCTGCCGTTGTTTCACTAGCGATCTTCGCCTTCTCGCGCCAGGGACACCCCGCAAAATACGCTCCAGAATCTCCCGAGACCTGGGGAAGGCTTCAAACCCCATTTATCCTTAGACAAGCTCTCAGGATGAACAGTCCAAGAATATGATAGACACCTTCTCCTGAACTTCTCAAAACGTGAGAGTCTCGTTATATGCACCGAATCTTCAAAAGAATCCTCAGTATAAGTGACAGGCAACTTTATGACCCGGAGCCAACTCGCGCAGCTCGGGCGCCTCCGCTACACAACGATCGAAGGCAAAGGGACACCGGGTATGGAACCGACAGCCGGGTGGCGGCCTGGTGGGTGAAGGTACCTCAGTGGGTAGAACAATGGCTTCAGTTTGCTCATCAGGGCGTATAGGCAGTGCTGCGGAGATCAAAGCCTTAGTGTACGGGTGAAGGGGATTAGTGAACAGTTCCTCCGAATCAGCTTCCTCCACAATCTCCCCGAGATACATCACTGCAACCCGGTGGCTGAGATAGCGCACCGTAGCCAGATTGTGAGCGATAAGCAAATAGGTCAGACCGTACTGGACTTGGAGGTCTTTGAGTAGGTTCATGATCTGCGCACGAATCGAGACATCCAGAGCGGAGACAGGCTCATCCAGGACAACGATCTGTGGGTTCAACGCCAGAGCCCGGGCAACAGCAATTCGTTGTCGCTGGCCGCCACTGAATTCGTGTGGGAAGTTGTTGGCTGACATCGGTTCCAGTCCCACGTTAAGGAGCAGCTCCTGTACGCGCTCCTTTATCTTTGATTTGGATACATCATTGTTCACCACCAGAGGTTCGGCTATGATGTCGCCGACTCGCATCCGTGGGTTCAACGAGCTCCAGGGGTCCTGGAACACAGCCTGAACCGCTGCTCTATACTGACGCATATCCTGACCTTTAAGCTTACCGATATCTTTGCCGGAGAAGTAAATGGCCCCCGCAGTGGGCTCCTCTAGCAAAAGAATCAGTTTGGCAGTTGTGGTCTTCCCACACCCAGACTCCCCCACCAAGCTAAAGGTCTCCTGAGGCCGAATGAAAAAGGAGATGCCATCTACCGCTCGGACCCACGCCCGCGTCGGGCTAAAGGGTAATTTCCCGCGTACCGGGAAATGCTTTTGGAGGTCCTTCACCTCCAGGAGTACATCGCTATTGCTATTCATTCTAGATATCTCCAGCAACTGACTGCATGGCCGGGCGCTAACTCCTTCTGTGGCGGGAAGTCTTCCCAGCACCTGCTCTGGACGTACGGGCATCGGTTAGCGAAGGGGCACCCGGGGTTCAAGTTATATATAGGTGGTGGCTGGCCCTCAATGGAGTAGAGGCGCGTGACCCGCTCCTTCACATCTGGGACGGAGTTTAACAGAGCCTCTGTGTACGGATGAGCTGGGCTTTTAAACAAGGTCTTGGTATCCGCGGTCTCCACTATCTTGCCAGCATACATCACCGCCACCCGATCACACATACGAGCTACCACACCAAAGTCATGGGTGATGAATATTATACATAAGTTCGCTTGTTGCTGAATCTCTTTCAGCAGTTCCAAGTATGCTGCCTGAATAGTCACATCCAAGGCAGTAGTCGGTTCGTCAGCAATCAGTATCTCAGGGCTGGAGGAAAGGGCAATAGCTCCCACAGCGCGTTGCCGCATCCCACCACTGAACTGGTAAGGATAGCTGCTCAGACGCGCCCCAGGATCAGGAATGCGTAGCATATGTAGCAATTGGATTGCTCTTTCCTTAAGAGTGCGGCCTCGCAGCCCCTGGTGTAAACGGAGCGATTCATACACCTGATCTCCAATGGTAAATACCGGGTTTAGAGTAGTCATAGGGTCTTGGAGTACGATTGAGATGTGCTTTCCCCTGTACCGTCGCATTTCGCTTTCCCGCTTTTGCAGCAGGTCCTCTCCTTGGAAAACCACCTGCCCCCCCACTATGCGTGATGCTGGCTTAGGATTGAGCCGCATGATGGAAAGAGCGGTCATGCTTTTGCCACATCCCGATTCACCCACCAGGCCCAGAGTCTCACCTTGCTTGAGATCAAAGCTTACTCCGTCAACCGCCTTTCCAACGCCACGTTTGGTGAAAAAGTAGGTTTTAAGGTCCCGGACCTGGAGTACTAGATTATCTGTCTTTGCAGGCTGCGGTTTCGTGGCTAACTCTCCCTTCAAGTGATGACCTCCTGAGGATTGACGTAGGGCGACAGATGGCAGCCCTCATACCAACCTGGGGGTTACTCCAGCCAATATCAGCCTTGCCAGCCAACCGACCAGCGCCCCGGCCTTTGGCGTCCCTGGCGGGAACACAGGAGCTGTCCAGAGCTTCGTAGGGGCACTGCCTGCCCTGAAGGGACTCCACCAGATAGCAGAAGAGGGCAACGATGGCACCAAAGTGGCGCCGCATCAGACGGTTGATCTGTCCCCGATAGGGCAGTGTTGGGAAGGCAGGGCGCAGATGTTTCCTGGCACAGCGGTAGAAGTTCCGCCCGCTTTGGAAACGTTCACACTGACCGAAGTGGGCCAGGATAACCACCTCTTAAAGTTGGCGCAGCTTTGGATCTAACACGTCGCGGAGCCAGTCGCCGAATAAATTAAAGGCGAGTACCACAAGTATGATAGCAATCCCTGGGAAGACTGAGATCCACCAGGCCGATTCAACAAAGTCCCGGCCCTCGGCTACCATGCTGCCCCATGTGGGAGTTGGAGGAGGTATGCCTACTCCTAGGAAACCGAGGGACGCCTCCACGAGAATAGCCCATCCGACTTGAAGAGTAGAAAGCACCACTACGCTGTTCATTACCATGGGCAAAATATGTCTAATGACAATGTAGGGTCCAGATGCGCCAGACACGCGTGCCAGTAATACAAAATCTCGGTCCCTCAAGACGAGGGTTTCGCCACGAACCAGGCGGGCATATCTGGCCCACACGATAAGCACCAGGACAATAACCACCACCCAGAAGCCTGGCCCTACCGTAATAGCCAGGACAAGGGCCAGCAAGATAGAAGGGAACGCAAGCATACCGTCTACCACCCGCATGATTAAGGCATCTACCCAACCGCCCTTGTAACCAGCTATAAGGCCTAGAGTTGTACCCAGGACCCCCGCTAGGACAATGGCGGCCCCAGCTACTGCAAGGGAAATGCGGGTGCCGGTTAAGATGCGGCTCAAGATGTCACGCCCCTTACGGTCCGTACCGAGGACATAGTTCCAGTTACCATCTGACACAAAAGCAGGCGGGAGTTCTCCTTCTCGAGGGTTGATATCCACAGGAGAGTGCGGCACGATCAAGTCCGCAAAGATAGCCAGGAAGATGCTCAGGCCTACAATAGCAGTAGGTATCTTTGGAGCGCTTTTCAGAGTCTCCAGCGCACGATAAACTCGCTGTAGCCTGACGAGGCGGCGGCCGATGGCGGCTGGCGAAACAGCACCATTCATCTAGCAATCCTCACACGTGGGTCTATGATCCCGTAGCTGATATCTACTAAAAAGTTGATGAAGATGATCAAGGCTACCCACACCATGATCGAGAGTTGGAGTACAGGAAAGTCACGCCACAGTACCGCCTCATAGGTGAGCCGGCCTAACCCCGGCCAGGCAAACACCACCTCGACAACAATGGCCCCAGCTATGATGATGCCGTACATAAACCCAACAAAGGTGATTACAGGAATGAGGGCATTGCGCAGTGCGTGCTTCCATACGACGATGTATTCCCTTAGACCTTTAGCGCGCGCCAGTTTAATGTACTCGCTATCTAGCACGTCCAGCATGCTGGAGCGCAGAAGACGCACAATTCCAGCGGTGATACCCCATCCAAGAGTCGCCGACGGCAGTATGTAGTGTTTCCAGCTTGCCGCTCCCGAGGTTGGAAGCCACCCAAGCCACACAGAAAAGACCAGAACGGCTATTATGCCTGCCCAGAAGGCAGGTACTGCCTGTCCAAAGAGGGCAAAGCTCATTGCTGATTTGTCCAGCCAATTGCCTCGGCCAATTGCCGCTAGAATACCTATGGGTACACTGATAGCCAAGGCAATAACTATGGCCACGGTGCCCAGCTTTAAAGAGTTGCCCAAGCGGTCCATTACCAGTTTAGTGGATGGCTCGCGCGTACGGATAGAGGTGCCGAAGTCACCCCTGAGTGCGTTCTTCAAGAACGTCCAGTACTGGGAATGCATCGGCTGATCGAAACCCATCCGCTTAATAAACACTTCCCGGTCTGCGGGTGTAGTGTCTTGCGGTAACATCAGATCCGCTGGGTTACCGCTAGTATGTGCCAAGGCAAATACGACGAAACTAGCCGCTAGCATGGTAATTACAGCCTGAATCAAGCGGAGCCCCATGAGATTTAACATGAAGCAGGTTCCCCCACGCACCAATCAGGACAGAACTCACGGATTCGGCGTCCAGATAATAAGTAGTGTTTATATATTAGCTCTATCCTTGCAGTTTTGGTTCTTCAGAGTTTTGTGTGGGATTAATCCCTCACCCCGGCCTTCGGCTACCCCTCTCCCAATGGGAGAGGGGCCGGGGATGAGGGCTATACCACACGAAAGACCGAAGAGCCACAGTTTTTCCCGGCCAGATACGACTTGGAGGTTTGCTGAGGCTGAATCCCAGATATGGGAACTCCAAAAGTGCAAACATAGAGGTCAGGACACAGCTTACAGTCTAGGTCCCAGTCTGTCAACATGCTTTAACTTGGGATCATTGGTCCCCTCTCGGTGGTCTGCCACTTCTCCGGCCGAACAATAG
>Ga0114944_1000167_pt1 | contig 15692 bp, 13 predicted proteins | sample OV2TP2_FD_89582 | JGI IMG/M metagenome (GOLD analysis project Ga0114944, IMG submission 89582) | Hot spring microbial communities from Beatty, Nevada to study Microbial Dark Matter (Phase II) - OV2 TP2 | ecosystem: Environmental > Aquatic > Thermal springs > Hot (42-90C) | place: USA: Beatty... | reverse complement strand
GGATGGCGTCCTCGAGATCCGGGCTGTAGGCGACCGGCGTGTCGAGCGCGCCGACGCGCTTGACGGGTGCGTCGAGGTGCTCGAACAGCTCGCCCGCGATGCGCGCCGCAATCTCGGCCCCGAATCCGCACGTAAGCTGGTCCTCGTGTGCAACGACCACACGATTGATGCGCTTGACGAGCATCGCGATGGTGTCCCAGTCGTACGGGGCGATCGTCCGAAGGTCGAGCACGGCCGCGTGGATGCCCTGCTTTTCGGCGTGGTGCGCCGCCAGAAGCGATCGGTGTACCAGCGCCCCCCAGGTAATCACCACCACGTCGGTGCCGTCACGCCGCAGACTGGCCCGCCCGAACGGAATCGTGAAGTTGGGCCCAGGGTACTCGCCCTTGTTGTAAGTCTGGCGGTACAGGTGCTTATGCTCGAGAAACAGAACGGGATCGTCGCACCGGATGGCCGTCCGGAGCAGTCCGACGGCGTCGACGGCCGTTGAGGGGAAGACGATGCGGATGCCCGGACAGTGCGCGAAGATGCTCTCGCCCGACTGACTGTGGTACGGCCCACCGCCCCGCAGGTACCCGCCGATCGGCACGCGGATCACCACCGGACAAGACCAATGGTTCGACGATCGATACCGCATCATCGACAGCTCGTTGCGAAGCTGCATCATCGCCGGCCAGATGTAGTCGAAGAACTGGACCTCCACGACGGGCTTCAGTCCGCGCGTCGCCATTCCCACCGCACGCCCGATAATGGAGGCCTCGGCGATCGGCGCGTTGAACACGCGATCGTCGCCGTACATCCGCTGCAGACCGTGCGTGACCTTGAAGACGCCGCCCTTGCCCGGAACGATCCCCAGGACCTCCGTGCGGCTTGCATCGGCGACATCCTCGCCGAACACGACGGTGCGCGGGTTGTGCGCCATCTCGTCCTTGAGGGTCCGGTTGATGGCTGCGACCATGGTGTCCGGCTTGCCGGTGGGTTCCGGTGCCGCCTCGAACGCCTGGGACGTCGGATCCACGTCGGGTGAAAAGACGTAGTGCGCTGCCGAGCTCAGCGCCGGCTTTGCCTGTCGAAGAGCGGTCTGCGCCGCCTGGTCGATTTCTGCGGCGATCTCGACGTCGATCGCTAGGAGCTCGGCGGGCGATGCCAGCTCCTGGCTCCGCAGAAACTCCGAGAACCGTCGAATCGGATCACGCCGGGCCTCCGCCTCGCGCTCGGCCGGCGTCTTGTACAGCCGCTCATCGTCGGACAACGAGTGCGAGTAGGGGCGGATGACGCGAGCGTGCACGAGTGCGGGTCCCAATCGTGCGCGCACGTGCGCCACCGCGTCGCGGAGCGTCCGGAAACTGGCGAGAAAATCGGTACCGTCGACTGAATCGACTCTGAGCCCTGGGAACGATCGGGCGATTCGGGCGATGTCGCCCCCCGCCGTCTCGACTTCGACGGGCACCGAGATGGCGTACCCGTTGTCTTCGACGAGCAGCAGCACCGGAGCCTGCCTCGTGCACGCCGCGTTGAGCGCCTCCCAGAACTCGCCCTCGCTCGTCGACCCCTCGCCGAGCGATGCGTAGACGATTTCGTCGCCGTGGAAGTGCGCGTGGCGGTCGGCTATCTCGGGAACCCGGCTGTAGATCACGCCTGCCTCGGCGGCGCCGACGGCATGCAGGACCTGGGTGGTCGTGGCGCTGGATCCCGAAACGATGTTGAGGGCCTTGTTGCCCCAATGGGAAGGCATCTGGCGTCCGCCATTGCTCGGGTCCTCCGCTGCGCCGACCGATGCCAGGAGCATGTCGAGCGGAGTCACGCCAAGCTGGAGGCACAGGGCCCGATCGCGGTAATACGCATGGAACCAGTCGTAGCCGGGCCTGAGGTGCATGCCCGCCGCCACGAGCACGGCCTCGTGGCCGGCGCCGCTGATCTGGAAGAACGCCTGGCTCTGATTCTTGAGCTGGATCTCCTTGTCATCGAGCTTGCGCGAGCGCACCATGCAGCGGTAGACGTCGAGCAGCGTCTCGCGCGAAAGGCCTTCACGGGGCACGTCGGCGGCCGGTTCGGCGGGCGCGGCTCGCCGATCGCCATTGACGACGGTGCCTTTCATCGCTGCCATTTTATAGCATCCCGTTTGGATGAGATATCCTCACTCGTGATGAGATCGTCCAATGTTCGCCTGCATCGGTGGGATGAGATCGCTCTCGAGAAAGTGACCGAGATGCTGTCGCGGAAGATCGTCGCGGGCACGCGCGAAATGCTGGTGCAGACGTATGTCAAACGCGGTTGCCTCGTGCCGATGCATGCGCACGAGAGCGAGCAGATGACCTACGTGCTGCAGGGCGCGTTGAAGTTCCTCGTCGCGGGAGAAGAAATCACCGTCCGGGAGGGCGAGGTGCTGCACATTCCGCCCGGTCTCGAGCACCAGGCCGAGGCGCTCGAAGACACCTTCGAGCTCGACGTGTTCAGTCCCGTCCGGACCGACTGGCTCGAGCAGGCCAACGGCGATCCCCGTTCGTGAGGCCCCCGATGATCGGCTGTCAATGCACGTGGCGATCCCACTGCTTGCCGCGCCCGCCCGTGTACACGTCGAACCGCTTCCGGACCCTGCCCATCCTCCACTTCAGGTAGCGATACTTCAGCTCCGCCAGCGGCCGCGCGCGGAAGCCGTTGAGGAACAGGTACGCCACCAGCAGGCCGCCAAGATGCGTGGCATTCGCGACGCCGGCGCGCTCTGCGACCGACGAATAGAAGGCCAGCGCGCCCATGATCAGCACGAAGGTCCTCGCACGGACGGGGAAGACGAAGTACATGTAGATCGGCCGATCCGGAAAATACAGGGCCCAAGCGAGCAGCAGGCCGTAGATCGCGCCGGAGGCGCCGACGACGATCGAGTAGTGGAGGCCCCTGGCAAAGCCGGCGGGGAGGAGCGAGAAGGCAACCGTCAGCAGGGCCGCTCCCACGCCGGTGACGAAGTAGAACTTGAGGAACTGTCGCGTGCCCCACATGCGCTCGAGCTCGGTCCCGAACATCCAGAGCGCCAGCATGTTGAACAGGATATGAAAGGTTCCCCCGTGCAGGAACATGTACGTGCCGAGCTGCCAGATGCGAAGCTGCCAGATCACCTCGGCCGGCATGAGACCGAGAAGGGACGTGATGCACCCGTACGGCGGACAGTTGCCGGGCACAAGCCGCTGTGCCAGGAACATCAGGACGTTGACAACGATGAGTGCCTTGATCGCCGGAGAAAGTGGTCCGGGCCCGAACGCGAACTGGGCGCCGTAGGACGAGGAGGGCCGACGCATGATCCGCGAACCGATCGTATCACGCTGAGACTGGCCGGTCTGTCCGCTCGACCTGCAGCAGCCGCCACCTATGAGCGGGGTAGGACACCAGATGCGCGCCCGCGGAGCACGGTCAGGAGATTCCGAGTATTGTGCGATGCGCAGCCGCCTGGAGACGACAGAGAGCGTGAACAGCCCGATGCCGATCACGGCCAGCAGCCGCAGAGCTTCGAGCGCGACGCCCTGCGGCACGCGAATCGCAGCGGCCGCCCCGGCGACTACCCCGGCCATGATGGCCGTCGCGGCCGTCACCTTGAGCCCGAAGAGTACGAGCGCGCGGACGTCGAGCCCTCCGAGACGACGACCGAGCAGCGCCACCGACAGTGCCCCGCCCGCAATCGCGGCCATGGAGGTCGCCAGCGCGAGCCCCAGGAATGCCAGCCACCCGATCAGGACGAGGCTTGCCGCGATGTTGATCACGACGGCAGTCATGCTGACGAGGGCCGGAGTGCGACTGCTGCCGAGCGCATAGAACACGGGCGAAGCGATTCGCGTGGCCGAGTACCCGATGAGGCCCACCGCGTAACAGCGAACGGCTGCGGCCGTGGCCAGCGTGTCGCCGGGCAGGAAACGCCCGTGCTCGAAGAGCAGACCGACGATGTCGGGCGCCAGCACGAGCAGACCGAACGTGGCCGGCACGTTCACGGCCAGCATCAGCGAGAGGCCGTCGGCGACGGTGCTGCGCACGTCCCTGTCGCTGTTCGCGGCGGCGTGGCGGGCCGCCGCCGGCAGCAGCGCCGTCGCGATGGAGACGCCGAAGAGCCCCAGGGGCAGGTACATCAGTCGGAACGCGTACTGAAGCCACGAGACGGCTCCCTCTCCCTGACCGGTCGCCAGAAACGTCGTGACGAACAGATTCAGTTGGGTCGCCGCCAGTCCCAGCGTGCCCGGTCCCATCAGAAGAAGGACGGGAAGGAGCGAGCGGTCACGGAAATCGAGGGTCGCCCGATAGCGGAACCCTTCCCGCCGAAGCGACGGCCACTGCACGGCGATCTGTCCGACACCGCCGACGAGAGCTCCGATCGCGACCGCCAGGATTGGCGGAAGGCCGAGCGCCGGCATCACGGGTACGAGCCCGATGGCACAGGCGATGGTGGCGACGTTGAACATCGACGGTGCCAGCGCCGGCACGAAGTAGTGGTGCAGCGAGTTGAGCATGCCCATGAGCGCCGCCGCGACCGCCGCCAGCGTGAGAAACGGCAGCATGACCCTCGCCAGATCGATCGTCAGCTCGATCTTGCCTGGGACGTCCTGAAACTGGCCGGCATAGAGCGTGACCAACGGCTTCGCGAAGAGGAATCCCGCGGCGACCACCGTCAGGGTCACGACGACCAGGGCGTTCAGCAGGTTGTTCCCCAGGCGCCAGGCTTCAGTCTTGCCAGCGCAGGCAAGGCGGCGTGTGAAGGTCGGGACGAAGGCGGCGCTCAGGGCGCCTTCGGCAAACAGATCTCGAACGAGATTCGGAACGCGGAAGGCGACGACGAAGGCGTCCATTTCGTGTCCGGCGCCGAAGAGCGTGGCAAGAACCAGGTCGCGGATCAGACCGAGAACACGGCTGGCCAGGGTTGCCATGCCGGAGAGCCCCGCCGAACGCGCAAGGCCCGCACCGTCCGCGCCCGTCATGCGGCTCGAGGATCAGCCGCCGAGCTTCTTCCGGACGAGCTCGTGGATCGATCTTGCGTCCACCGTCTGCCCGGCCAGTCTGGCTATGACCGCTTTCATGACACGACCGAGGTCCTTGGGTGAGCTCGCACCGGTTTCCGCGATGGCTTCCACGACCGCACGGTCCACCAGCTCAGGACCTGCCGGAGGTGGCAGATATGACTCGAGGATCGCAATCTCGGCGGCTTCCTTTTCGGCAAGGTCGGGCCGCCCGCCTCGGGTGAACTGCTCGATAGAATCTCTGCGCTGCTTGACCAGGGCGCTCACCACCTGTCGGTCTTCCGCCTCGTCGAGATCGCGTGATTTCTCGACGGCCCGGTTGACCAGCGCGGCCTTCAGCATCCGCAGCGCCCCGAGCCGCACTCGATCCTGACGCCGCATGGCATCGGCGAGCGCGGCGCTGACCTCGTCGACGAGCGGCATCAGCGAGGCTGCGGAGTCTGCGGGAAGATGAGCTGCGCTGGCGAACCCGGCGGCGGCTGTGGCGGTTGCACGATCATCCCAGGAACCGGCACTCCAACCGGCGCGGTCGGCGTCGGGTACGAGGTCGGCGTCGTGCTCTGGGCCGGACCAGGCCGGCCGGCCGGCTGCGCGAGCGGCTGCGGGAACGCCGTGAACGCTGGATCGCGGCGGGGGCCTTCCTGCCCTCCCGGTACAGGCGCATCGTCCTGGTCGTCGGGGGCGATACGCTGCTGAAACGCGGGCGGGACCGCCTGTGGAACCCGTGAGGCGCTGGCCGGCGGCGGGGTCGTCGCACGGGAGGGGCTGCTCGTCGGCAGCACAAGGATCCGGTCGTATCGCGACAGCGAGGGAACCGGTATCGTTCGCGGGGCGGCCAGGTAGCCACTGGCCGAGCGCAGGATGACGTCAAGGGCCTGTGCTTCAGGGAGGTTGGCGAGCTCGAGCGTCACCGGCCCGCCCGGCACGCGATCTCCGTTCACGATGCTCGTCTGTCCCACCTTGGCCCATTCGGCCAGGATCTGGCTGATGGTCACGTCCCTTGCTGACAGCGTCACATACCCGTCGCCCATCGTCAGCCGCAGTTGGGCCCATGTCGGGGCCGCGGCGGCCAGACAGACAGCCAATGTCACACCAAATGTCGTCCCTGGCATGACCGCAGTATACGCCCATCCCGGGCGTTCCCGGTCGACGCCGTGCTCGCGATGAACCCGCGCGCTTCTCGTCAGGCCTGAGCGCCGGAAAAGATCGATCACTGCCCTCGAAAATGCTCGATGACGTCGGTCAGGATGTCGTCGAGCGAGCGCACCGGCTTGTACCCGATCATCGCGGTGATCTTGCTCAAATCCGGGAGGCGTCGTGGCATGTCTTCGAACCCCGACTCGTAGGCCTCGTCGTAGGGAACCAGCTTGATGGGAGAACTCGATCCCGTGAGGGTTCTGATCCGCTCAGCAAGACCGCGGATGGTGATTTCCTCGGCTGTTCCAATGTTGACCACCTGACCGATGGCGGACGGTTCCGCGACCAGGGCGATGAGCGCCTGGACGACATCGGCGACGTGGGTGAACGCGCGCGCCTGCGTGCCGTCACCAAACACCGAGATCGGCTCCCCGGCGAGGGCCTGGCGGACGAAATTGGGAATCACCATGCCGTATTGACCGGTCTGGCGCGGACCGACGGTGTTGAAGAAACGCACGATGATGACGGGCAGCTTCCGTTCCTTCCAGTACGCGAGGGCGAGGAACTCGTCGATGGCCTTGCTGCAGGCGTAGGCCCACCGATGCTTCGGCGTCGGCCCCATGACCAGATCGGAGTCTTCCCGGAAGGGTACGTCGGTGCTCTTCCCGTACACCTCGGACGTGGACGCGATGACCACGAGCTTGTTTTTCTTGTTGGCATGCTTGAGGACGACCTCGGTGCCGTGCACGTTGGTTTCGATGGTATGCACCGGCCGCTCCACGATCAGCCGGACGCCGACGGCGGCCGCGAAGTGGAATACGACGTCGCACGGATCGAGGAGCTCGGCCAGCAGCGGTTCGTTCTCCACCGAATCGATGTGGTACTCGAAGCCCCCGCGGCCCTTGAGGTGGGCGATGTTGGCGATCGATCCGGTCGACAGGTTGTCGAGCACCACCACGCGATGTCCACGTTCGAGCAGGGCCTCCCCGAGGTGCGACCCGATGAAACCGGCGCCTCCTGTGATCAGTGCACGCACGTTCAGTCCCTCGTGTCGAATGCGCACACCGCGGCGGCGATCTGCCGGACGTGTGCTGGAGTCAACGATGGGCGCAGCGGCAGCGACAGCACCTCTTCGCATGCCGCCTCAGCGTTGGGGCAAGGCGCCGGTTGGGCCTCGCGCAGGGCCTTCTGCTGCGAAACGGGCACGGGATAGTGCACCAGCGTCTCCACTCCCTCTCGGGTCAGGTGCCGCTGCAGGTCGGCGCGTCTTGCCGAACGAACGACGAAGAGATGGTAGACGTGACCCTGATCGAGCTCGCTCAGCGTCCTGACGGAGGCCGTTCCGAGTTCCTGACGATAGAGGCCCGCCAGCCTGCGGCGGATGGCCGTCCACGGCTTCAGGAACGGCAGTCTCGCCCGAAGCACGGCGGCCTGCAGTTCGTCGAGCCGTGAATTGACCCCCGCTTCGTCGTGCCGGTACGTGTCGCTTTGGCCGCCGCTCCGCAGGCGTCTGATCCGGCTGGCGAGTGACCGGTCGTTGGTGACGACCGCTCCACCATCGCCGAGTGCCCCGAGGTTCTTGGTCGGGTAGAAGCTGAACGCACCCGCCACACCCAGGGTGCCGACGGGACGACCACCGGAGGTCGCCAGGTGAGCCTGGCAACAGTCCTCGATCACGGCCAGATTGTGGCGCGAGGCGATGTCCCGGATGGCCTCCATGTCGGCCGGCTGCCCGTACAGGTGAACAGGCATGACGGCCCTCGTCCGAGGTGTCACCGCCGGCGCGATCTGACCCGGATCGAGCGTCAGGCGCTCCTTATCCACGTCGGCGAACACCGGCCGCGCGCCGGCCATCAGCACGGCCAGCGCCGTATAGGCCGCCGAGAGCGGCGTGGTGATCACTTCGTCGCCGGGCCCGATGCCGAGCGCCCGCAGAATGAGAGCCAGCGCGTCGGTCCCGGAGCCAACCCCGACGGCGCAGTCGGCCCCGGCCGCGGCGGCGAACTCGTGCTCGAATGCCTCGACCTCCGGACCAAGGATGAAACGCCCCGAGGACAGGACGCGAGCGATCGCGGCGCGGATGTCCGTCATATCTTCCCGCGGAGTCAGCGGGCTGAAAGGGACTGAGAGGCGCGTCACACGCGTTCTGCAGGGACGGGGTGGTCCACGTAGCGATCGAAGTGTTCACGGTAGAACGTAATTGTCCGGCAGAGGCCCTCCCGGAGCCCGACTGACGGCCGCCAGCCCGTGACCGCAGCGAACTTCGACGAATCGGCATAGAAGTCCCCGATGTCGATTGCTTTCTTCTCGGCGGGCCAATCCACATGCTCCATGCGGCCTCCTCCCGCGAGCTCGATGAGCAGCGTGGCGAGCTCCCGATGGCTGACCGGCCCGGGGCCGCCGACGTTGAACACCTCGCCGTTGCAGGCGTCGCTGGCGCCCGCCCTGAGAAAGGCGTCGGCCGCATCGTCTACGTAGACGAAGTCCCGGAGCTGTGAGCCGTCGCCGTAGATGGGAATCGTCGCGTCTTCGACCGCGAGGCGGATGAACCACCCGATGAAGCCCTGGCGGTTATGACGGATGAGCTGCCTGGGCCCGTAGACGTTGGTGAGGCGGAGTGAGCAGGCGCGCACGTGAAAGACGTTGTTGTAGACCAGATGGTAGTACTCGCCGGCGGCCTTGTTGATGCCGTTGACGTCGGTCGGCCGGACCAGATGACTCTCGCTGACGGGCAGTGAATCGGGGCGTCCGTAGATCTGGCGCGTGCCGGCGAACACGACTTTGGTGGCCGGGTTGTTGTAACGGCATGCCTCGAGGATGGTCAGCTGGCTGCGACAGTTGATGTCCAGGTCGCCGTAGGGATCCTTCATGCTGTCGATATGGCTGACCTGCCCGGCCAGGTTGAAAATCACCTCGCAGCCGCCGACCAGATAGTTCATCGTGCTCTGCTGTCGGACGTCCGCGATATTGACGTGAAGGCGGTCGTCGATGCCGTGGATGTTGAAGAGATTGCCGCCATGCCCGGGGATCAGCGAATCGACGAGCAATACGTCTGCCCCGAGATCGACGAGTTGCCGGGCGAGGTTGCTGCCGATGAAGCCGAGACCCCCTGTGATCATCACGCGTCGGCCGCCGTAGAACTCCCGGTAGGCGGAGCTCGTGCTCATGCGCGGGAGGACCATAGCACGAAACGCCCAGGCCCGAGGGTCAGCGTCCTGACGGGTGCGAGGTCTGTCCGGCGGCGTGTCTGGTCGCGGCGAGCCGCCACGGTGTGAAGGCCGACTCGACGAGCACGCCTGTAGACACCTTGGATTCGCCCAGCCGGCGCTCGACGAAGGTGATCGGCACCTCCGCGATGCGGCAGCCCAGCCGGGTCGCCACAAACAACATCTCGACAAGGAAGGAATAACCGTCGGACCGAAAACCTTCGATGGGCAGCGCGGCGAGCGCCGCCCTGCGCCAGCAGCGATAGCCCGAGGTGCAATCGCGGGCGGACATGCCCGTGATCGCTCGAACGTAGACGTTCGCCGCGCGGCTCAGCACACGGCGACGCCACGGCCAGTTGACCACTGCGCCGCCAGCGACGTACCGCGAGCCAATCACGACATCGGCCCGGTGGGTGGCGTCGATCAGGGCGGGCAGCTGGCCGGGATCGTGGGAGAGGTCGGCGTCCATCTGGCACAGGACATCGGCGTGTTGGGTGAGAGCCTTCTTGATGCCGTCGACGTAGGAGCGTCCGAATCCGCGGCGTCCGGTTCGGTGCAGCACGTCGATGCGTCCCTGATGTGCGCGCGCCAGCTCGTCGGCCAGCTCGCCCGTTCCGTCAGGGGAGTGATCGTCCACGATGAGGAGGCGAACGTTGCCGTGCGCCATCAGCCCCGAGGCAAGCTGGCCCAGATTGTCGCGCTCGTTGTAGGTCGGCACAATCACGAGCGCCGAGCCGATCACGGGCGGCGATCCTCGAACCGCAACGACGCGATCTGCTCGGAGACCAGCCCGATGAGAAAGGTGATGACGCTCAGCACGATCAGCAGCACCGACGAGTTGGTCACGTGCAGCTCGGTCACGATCGTCCAGACGGCGTAGGATGCGCCCATGAGGAACGCGGCCGCGCTCACCGGCAGGAAGACCCGCAGCGGGCTGAAGATGGTCATGACCTTGAGAAGGATGAGAACGAAGCGCAGGCCGTCGGTTCCAACCTTGAGCTTCGAGATTCCCTGGCGCCGTCTCGCGTGGACCGGCTCGAACGTGACGCTGTACCCTGCCCTGATGAACGCCAGTGTCGTCGTTGTCGGCGTCGAAAAGCCGTTGGGCAGCAGATGGAGAAACTCCAGAAGACGCGCGCGTCTTGCGGCCCGAAATCCGGAGGTCAGATCGGGAATGGGTCGCTCGGCAAGATAACCCGCGACCCTGTTGAGCACGCTGTTGCCAGCACGACGTGTCCAGGTCGCCTGCGACGAGGGCGAGCGCGCTCCGACCACCAGATCGTAGTCGGTGACCAGTGAGACCAGCCTGAGCGCTTCGTCCGGCGCATGCTGGCCGTCGGCGTCCAGAATCAGGACGTAGGTGCCGGACGATTCCCGGATGCCCGTCTTGACCGCGGCGCCGTTGCCCTTGTTGTACGGATGCCGTACCACGCGCGCGCCGGCTCCGGCTGCCTGCTCGCCCGTGCCGTCGGAGGACCCGTCGTCTATGACGAGGATCTCGTGCCACGGGGCCGCGGCGCGCAGGTCGCTCACGACCTGGCGAATCGTCGCCGCCTCGTTCAGCGCGGGAATGATGACCGATGTGAGAGCGGGGAGCGAGCGAGCCGCCAGGCCGGTGTCCTGCCGCTCCGCGGTCCCGGCGTCGCTCGGCTCACGTGGCAAAACGGAAGTTGATGATGTCGCCATCCTGAACGAGGTACTCCTTGCCCTCGAGACGCACCTCGCCGTGCTCGCGGCATGCGGCCATCGATCCCCGAGCGACGAGAGCGTCGTAGGTGACGATCTCGGCCCTGATGAAGCCTCGTGCGATGTCGCTGTGAATCTCCGCGGCCGCCAGCTGCGCCGTCATGCCCCGGGGAATCGACCAGGCCCGACACTCGTCATCGCCCACCGTGAAGAATGAAATATACCCGAGCAGATCGTAGCTGGCGCGAATCACCCGGTCGAGCCCGGATTCGCTCAACCCGAGCTCCAAGAGAAACGCGGCGGCGTCGGCAGGCTCGAGCGCCGCGATCTCCAGCTCGATTTTCGCGCAGATCGCCACCGCCCGCGTCGCCGCACCAGTCAGCATGGACGATAGGCCCGCCCGATCGGCCGCCTGGGCGATTCGCGTCGCCGCCGCCCCTCCCTCCAGCTCGGCCTCATCGAGATTGAGCACGAGCAATACGGGCTTGGCGCTCAGGAACTGGAAGCCCCGCAAACGTTTGAGGTCGTCGCCCTCGAGGCTGGCTGCGCGCAGCGGTCGCCCGTCCTCGAGCGCCGTGCGGCAGAGCGCCAGCACGTCCCGTTCGCGGACAAGATCCGGCGTGCGAGCTTTCTTCAGATCCTTCTCCAGGCGTTCCAGACGCCGTTCGGCAACACCCAGATCCACGAGAATCAGCTCGTCCTCCATCGCCCGCGCGTCGCGTGCCGGGTCGATCGATCCTGACGGATGCGGGACTGCAGGGTCGCGGAACGCGCGCAGCACATGCACAAGCGCGTCCGCGTTCCTGTAAGCCGCCACATCGACCAGCGCCAGCGCGCCCGGCCGCCCTGCCGCAACGAGGTCGGAGAACTCGACGGTCGCCGGCACTCGCTTGCGCGGCTTGTACATGACCGTCAGCCGATCGAGCCGCTCGTCGGGAACCCTGGAAACGCCGACGAAGGTTTCTCCCCTGGCGTGCGAGCCGTGGACGTGCGCGGGCTCCCTCGCACTTGTCATCAGCTCGAATAGCGTCGACTTGCCGCTCGACGGCAGGCCAATGAGGGCAGCTCGAAGCATGGCAAACCCGTCATCGTACCCGATCTGTCTGACCATCGCATCGACACGGCCCCAGTCGTGGGGGCGTCGAGGATCTCGACAACAACTGGGTCGAGGAGCGTGGCGGCTGGATCGAGACCCGGCTGAGCCAGGACGTGCAGTGATGTAATGTCGCGCCACAGCCACGTATCGGTCTTATGACCAAAGATGACATCTCACACTTGAATCTCGATCTAAGTCGCTGAAACATTGCCTTTTGCGGTTGACATCCCCGGAACGGTCACCTACTATCGCGGTGGAAAATTGTGGTTACAGATGGAGTATTAGCTGGTGTTTAAGGGCAACTCGCCCGCGCGGATCGATGACAAGGGCCGGCTCAAGGTTCCCAACGCGTTCCGCTCGCTTCTCGAAGGCAAGTACGGGCGCGAACTCTACGTCACGAGTCTGACCGGCGAGTACGTTCGCATCTACCCGATGCCCGTGTGGCTCGATCTCGAGCAGAAGCTCGGCGCGATGCCGTCGGTCCATCCCTCACGAGTCCGGTTCCTGGACCGCGTCAATTATTTCGGACAGGTGAGCGAGCTCGACCTTCAGGGTCGTCTGCTGATTCCGGTCCGTCTTCGCGAGAGCGCGACGATGACCGGTGATGTCGATGTGCTCGGCCAGTTCAACTGCCTCGATGTCTGGAATCACGATCGGTTCCTCGCGAAGCTGCAGCGCGAGCCCTACACCGACGATGACGCCCGGGCGCTCTCGGAGTTCGGGATTTGATCGCGCATCAGCCGGTGCTCGTGGCCGAGGTGTTGCGGTTCCTGCGACCCGAGCGCGGAGGCCTGTACGTGGACTGCACCGTCGGTCTCGGCGGCCACGCCCGTGCCCTGATCGAGGCAGGAGCATCCCGAGTGATCGGCTTGGACCGCGACGCCGACGCTCTCGCGACAGCGACGATCGCGCTCCGGCCGTGGGCCGATCGAGTCGATCTCGTGCACGCCGACTACCGGACACTGGATGACGTGTTGAGACGCCGGGGTGAGGGACAGATCGACGGCGCGCTCGCCGATCTCGGGGTTTCGTCGCTGCAGCTCGAGTCGCCCGGCCGCGGCTTCAGCTTTCGGCGCGACGAGCCGCTGGACATGCGGATGGACCCGAGCGGTGGCCCGTCAGCGGCCGACCTGGTGGCAGCCGCCTCGGAGCATGACCTTGCCGATGTCATCTACCGGTTCGGAGAAGAGAGGCACTCTCGCCGGATCGCCCGCGCCATCGTCGCGGCGCGCACGGACGAGCCGGTCGTTACGACTCTCCGCCTCGCGTCCATCGTGAGACGGGCGGTCGGCCGTGGCGGTGCCTCGCGCATTGACCCCGCCACACGGACGTTTCAGGCCCTGCGCATCTGGGTGAATAGAGAGCTCGAGGGCCTCGACGCGTTCCTCGAATCGACCGCGGGCTGGCTCCGAAAAGGCGCGAGGCTCGTGGTTGTCAGCTTTCATTCTCTCGAGGATCGCATCGTGAAGCACACGCTGCGCGCGCTCGAGCGGAGGGGAGACCGAGTGCTGAACGTGCTCACGAAGAAGCCGGTTGTAGCGAGCGATGAGGAGCGGAAGCGGAACCCGCGATCGCGGAGCGCCAAGCTGCGCGCTGCCGAACGGGTCGTCTGACTCGAGGCCCTGCCATGGCTGAAGCCTTTGAATACGCCATCAAGAAGGACGTTCGGAACAACCCGATCGTGCGGGAAGTCGACGAGCAGCGCCAGCGCGAGCTGTGGAAGTCGGTCGGTGTCACGGCCGTGCTCGTCTCTGCCATGCTGTTTTCCGCCTCGCAGCACTTCGAGCTGCTGCGTCACGGGTATCAGCTGGAGCAGATGGAGCGCGAACGTGCAGCGGAGGAGGAAACCGCCGGCCGCCTCCGCCTCGAGATCGAGACGCTGCGAGCGCCCGGACGAATCGAGGCGATCGCGACCGGACGGCTCCGGCTGGTCGAGCCTTCCAGCGATGATGCCATTGTCATCGAGCGGGTGCTGCCGGCGGACCCGCCGGCCGGGACGGTAGTCGCACGGCGGTGATTGCCAGACTGCGTCGCGCCATGTGGCGCCGGCACCGCGACGCGCGACACGGCCGCGCCAGACTCGCCGACTGGAGGGCGGTCCTCAAGCGGCGCGTGCTGATCGCCGCGCTCCTGGCCGGCTGCTGGGTGGCCGGGATCGAGGCCCGGCTCATCTACCTCCAGGTATATCAGCGATCGGATCTCGAGGCCCGGGCCGCTCGACAGCACTTCCGAACCAGGCCCGTGCCTGCCAGGCGAGGCGATATTCTCGACCGCGACGGCCGCCTGCTCGCGACAAGCGTCGACGCCGACACCATCGTCGCCGATCCGTCGGAAATCGGCGACGAGGCCGCGGCAGTCGCCGATCTCTGCAAGGCCCTCGGCGACTGCGGTCCACGGGAACGACAGGCGCTGGTCGAACGACTCGGCCAGGCGCGCGAGTTTGCGTACATCCGGCGCCGAGTCGCACCTGACGTCGCCGCCCGTGTGGCGGCGATCGGCCTGAAGGGAATCGGTTTCATCAAGGAAAGCCGGCGGTGGTACCCCAACAAGGAGCTGGCCGCGCACCTGATGGGCTATGTCGGCATCGACAACGTCGGCCTTGATGGTCTGGAGTCCGCGTACGACTCCCAGATCCGCGGCACGGACGGCAAGGTGCTCGTGCACACCGACGGGCGTCGCCACGCGTTCAACAGGATCGAACGACCGCCAACCTCGGGTGCGACGATCGAGCTCACCATCGATCGGTACCTGCAGCATGTTGCCGAGCGCGAGCTGCGCGCCGCGGTTCTCAGGAACCGCGCCGAAGGCGGCAGCGTCGTCGCGATGGATCCACGCACGGGCGAGATTCTGGCCATGGCGAACGAACCCGCGTTCAACCCGAACGTGTACGGAACCTTTCCGGGCGTGTCGCGGCGCAACCGCGCGGTGCAGGATCTCTACGAGCCAGGGTCGACCTTCAAGATCGTGACGGCGTCGGCGGCGATCGAAGAGAAGGTGATGCCGATCGAGTCATGGATCGATACCAGCCCGGGCGTGATCCGCATCGGCGACAGCACGATCGACGAGTATCAGGGCCACAACTACGGCGTGCTGTCTTTCACCGACGTGATTGTCAAATCGAGCAACGTCGGCGCGATCAAGATCGGGCTGCGGGTCGGAACCGATCGCCTGAGCAAGTACGTGTCGCTCTTCGGTTTTGGACGTCCCGTGTCGCCGGACTTTCCCGGTGAGAGCCCCGGAATCGTCTGGAGCCCGGACAAGTGGACCGAGCGGGCGCTGGCATCGGTCGCAATGGGGTACCAGGTGGCGGTAACGCCTCTGCAGATGGTGGCGGCGGTCAGCGCGGTGGCCAACGGCGGCGAGCTCGTCGAGCCGCGCGTCGTTCGGGCCGTCTACCGCGGTCGGTCGCGCTACGCGGTCAGACCCCGGATGGTGCGCCGCGCGATCAGCGCGGACACCGCGTCGGTTCTGACGAGCATCATGGAGGAGGTTGTCGAGCGCGGCACGGCGAAGCTCGCACAGATCCCGGGCTATGGCATCGCAGGCAAGACCGGCACCGCGTCCAAGCTCGTC
>Ga0114944_1000165_pt1 | contig 15730 bp, 23 predicted proteins | sample OV2TP2_FD_89582 | JGI IMG/M metagenome (GOLD analysis project Ga0114944, IMG submission 89582) | Hot spring microbial communities from Beatty, Nevada to study Microbial Dark Matter (Phase II) - OV2 TP2 | ecosystem: Environmental > Aquatic > Thermal springs > Hot (42-90C) | place: USA: Beatty... | reverse complement strand
CTCCATAACTGGGGCGCTCTGCCTCAGCGGCCTTGATTATTCCATCTACGAGATCTTCGACATGGTTGAATTCTCGCGTTTGCTCGCCGGACGTCGTCTCCACAGGCTCATTCCTGAGACAGCGGATTATCAATTCCGGTATGATCGCACGACTGCTTTGAAATGATCCATAGGCATTAAATGGCCGCACGATGGCCACTTGGAAACCGAGTCCCTGCTTCATCATCGCATAAAGTTCGCCTGCGTATTTGGTAATCGCATAAGGACTGATGGGACGGGGTAGCATGGTTTCTTTCCAGGGCGTTGTGTCTTGTTTTCCATAAACCTCAGAGCTCGAGAGATATACGAAACGTCGGACATTATTGAAAACCTCCAGCATATTTCCGCTGCCCTTTGCATTAACATCCCAACATTCCTCGGGATGCTTGAAGGAAGCTCCGACATGATGAAAGGCCGCCAAGTGGAACACGTATTCAGGGCGGCATTCAGAACGAATCTCTTCCAGAATACCACGATGGCGGATATCGCCCTGGAATAAGCGGATCTTGTGCCAGTTTTCTTCCAATCGCGGATTGTCTATGGGGGCCAGAGATCGGGCTAGAACATTCACCGCCGCTCCCTCGTTAACCAAACGATGAACGAGATGTGAGCCGATGAATCCCGCTCCCCCTGTTACAAAAACGCGCCTATTTTTCATAACACTCCTCCTCGGCTCTCGGGATGTCTTCGGGGGTGTTTATGGTCCATCGCTTTCCCAGATGACGATAAAACGCCAAACGATTCGCCTCCAAAGCACACTTTAGTATGTCGGACCAAGACTCTCCATTCCAAATCTCTTGAATTGTTCGTTTATGAAACAATGTATAACCTATATTGACCCAATAATCAGATAATATCGGTTTCTCCTCGAATCGAATGTGTCGCCGTTGGATGAGTTGGCTCGTTAGATCATCGAAATGTTGCACTTTATACGCGTGGAACAGCCCGAATTCGCTTCGTAGTGGAACAATCGTGGTCGTCATGTCGCGTTTCAACCACTCATGAACCCTAATCAGCTTGTGGAGATTAACATTGGCCCACTCATCTCCGTAGCATACGAGAGCGAACTCCTTAATATCATCAGATGCCCCGATCACCCTATCTGTCATCGAGGCGTCTATCCCGGCATCGTGTGTTTTCACATCCAAGCCCCCAATGGCGATTTGGACTCCATCAGCCCCCCACCCCACGCAAATTGTGGGAGTTGATGCTCCTTGATTTTTCAAATGGGTCACAATGTGCTCAATGAGCGGCCTACCCGCGATTTCGGTAAGGCATTTTATGCCAAACGATGGACCCATCCTAGTACCTCGACCACCACAAAGAATAATCGGTGTTATGTCCTTGGGGGCCAGCCCCATAGATTCAACCCCTTGAAACGCTTCATCCCATGCTCACTCCACATTCGTTCGCATTCTTTCTTAAACCAAGGTTCAACTTCATGTTTGATTTTGTTTCTATCGTATCCATCCCACCATTCTTCAGGAACAGGGGTCGTAGCAAGGCCGGATTCATCCAACGCCTGACTGTACTTCCAATCCACTTGAGATATTGGTTCTCGCCCGGGCCAGCGCAAGACTTCTGTCATTTTGTATTTTCGATGTTTCCAGCGCAAGCGATCTCCATCAATAAACTGAAGATGCATCACTCCGCCTTGTCTCTTGTTGTGAAGAGGACGGATTGAATTCCTGACTCCATACGGAGTTCTGTGGTGGTGTTGATATCCAGAATCCGGTTTCCAGGATAAAGAACCCTCATCGCCGAATGCGGTTGAGAGAAACGCTTGACCCCACACGGAATGATCGTCTCGATATGCGGTGGTTGATCCCCATGGCGCAATCATGGGAAGATCGAGCACCTGTCCTGGTTGCAAAGCCAGCACCCACGCCCGAATCCTGGATAGGAGATTCGCCGTAAGGATCTCATCAGCGTCTATCATGGCGATATGACTCGCCCCCATCCTTCGACCGCATTCAAGCATGTATTGTCTATGCGACATCTCATCCCACTCTGGCGTATTTAGCCTATCGGTCTCGATACGATCCGGAAATTTCGCCATAAAATGCTCGAGGATTTTTGGCGTATCATCTTCTGAGGCATGATCCAATAAAAAAATCGAATCGACCCATCGCAAGGCAACCCCAATCGACAATTCCAGTATCCATTGCTCGTTGCGTACAGCCATCAGCGCTATGATTTTGGGGGTTTCCATGTCTTGTCGCACTCCTCGATGCCAAATTCTCGCTCATTGGATAAAACAAGCGTGTACGGTCGAAATCGACAAAATTCCGAGACATATTCAAAAAGAGGAATTATCTTGTCGTATTGATAGTTTCCTCCAGATTTGTAATCTGTCTCGGAATCATGCGCCACTATATACATGCAGCGATGAGCCAGTCTCTTGATTAATTTCCAACGCTCTTCTCCCGGGGCACAATCGACCAATGCCACGCTCCAATGAAGATCTTCGAGGGCCGTCCATTGTTCCCAGTTCGGAACATGCCGGAATTCGTGTCTTCGGGGACAGCTATAACCTCCCGCGAATTTCCTCAACCACTCAAGATCGCCATCGGCGCTCAGGAGGTATCTGTTCTTGCACATATAATGAAGCATCGGAGTAGACCAATCCCCGCATCCCAGTTCCAGCACCGGACCAACCGTTCTTGCGACGGCAGTCGCCAAGATTGGAAAATGAGAACCGTAATCTCCCATTCCCATTAATACCCCGCGATAAACTCGTTTCGATACTTGTCAGCCCATGATAACCAATTCGGCAACAACTGCTCGACAATCGGACGAATCTTATCCCATTCCTGGTCGGGAGCCTTGGGAAGATGAGCGTCAGTCATTCCTCGAACACTGGGATTTATCGGCCAACAACAACGATCAATCCTGTCCACTGGAGGATGTCCTTTGCGTTCGATCATCAAGACCTCTTGGGGATACCATGTCTGAGCCTTAATTCGCTCCGTGAATATTCTTTGATCGCTCATCCACGCTTCCCACCCGGCGTCCGATGGTCCCTTTCCGGCCTGCCTGGGTTTGAGCCATGCTTCAAGCGTGTTTTTTACGCAATGCGTAATCGGATTTTCTCGAATAACGAACATCCCCCCCTTCTCTTCGGGCAATATCAATCCCATCAATGCCCTCCAATCTTTCGCCCGACCGGTCATGTGACATGTCGGAAAACTGCTGTAATGATCCCCATTGGAATAATAGAGCACGAATCTTTTGTCGCTAATTTCATGCTGATGATAAAACTCCCTGGTTAATGGCCACAAATCCGCGTCTGAGGGCATTAACCACTCGTCGTCTGGGATCGTTGACAATGCAGCGGCGTGTTGACGACTATTTTGAGCAAGTGTGCAGTCCTCGTATCCATAAATGTAACCTAGCATGTAATGTTCGAACTCCAATTCTCTGATTGCGTTTAGGCTCGTCAAAGAACGGGCTGGTTTGGACCAATAATGCTCATCGCCCACAAGCAAAAGAATTGGTTCGTATCCCGCTATTTCTCGCCATAAAAGAGCCGTCAGGGGCAACGGAAAAGCATAGTCGCGCCAATTGGAACATCCAATAATCACTCTGGTCGTCATGCCGTTTCGCACTCTCGAATTAAGTTGTTGATTCCGAGTGAATCGTAGAACTTCACGGCTGGTTCGACATCGTAACATAGCCCAATTCCATTGGCGAATGAATCGCCCCAGATTGCCACTTCCGGTTTTATGTCCTGGGGAGTTTCGATATCTACTCTGGTTCGAGTTTCCATACAATCCAACCCAGTTGGATGATGCAGCTCATGAAGAAGCATGTCGCTTTTGAACCTGGGGTATAAACGGGAATTCAAATATTGCTGATCGGCCCCGTGTTGATTCCAGTCGATTTCCGGGGCAGACTCATTCGGCCAAGAACCGACTTTCGACACGTTAAGCGCGATGGTTCCCCCCATAATCCCGGAATGAGAAGACGAGTCATGAATGACGTGAATAGCTCTACCACTCTTAACAAACTCTTCAACGGCCCTTCGATCCTTCGGCATGGGTAGGGAATCTACGTCTCGGCAAACCACATATTCCACGTCGGGCATTCGAATCGGAGCAATTCTCCACAGCATTGAGCCGCAGAGAGTATGGGCCGTTCCCATTGAAAACAACCGAAGAAACCCTCGTTCCTCCAGGCGCTTCATCGTTTTCCAATAGGAGAACTCCTCGGCTCGGTCATCGTGATAAATCCACAATTCCCATCCATGCCAACATTCGCAATGTGCCCTAATAAGACATCGGAGATAATTAACAAAAAACCGCCCCTGAGATTCTCCGCAATTCGGATGTTCATAATGAGAAGCCGGATGCCGAAAAAAAGAATAAGAGACCACCTTTTTCATGGGATCTTATGAAATTTTCCGAATAACCATTTCCAATAGCCTTCTTAACTCCGGATTCTCGGCAGTTCCCCATACATCGGGCCCCAGATTTAATATTGTTCGCTTTCGATCATATTGGGCGTCCCACATCGGGCATTCTCGCCACTTTTCATGGAATTGTGGCGGTTCGTCTGTTTGATCCCGTGGACGAATCGGAATAATCAAGTCGGCCCAATCGCACAACATCCACGCGGTTTGAGGACTGGTCCATTCGGAACTCATGGGAATCGCATCCCAACCACGGAGCCGAAGCATGTCGGCTAACGCCACGCTTCTCACCCGACCCCCGATGCAGACACAAAGAGCTTTCCGTTTCATTTCTCGCACTCCGCCAAAGACCGATCGAACCGATAGTGATAGAGTTTCTTGTTGATTGAGACTTCCCTTCCCACATAACCCCACAACCTACTCGCCCAGTCAAAATCCTCTCCAACATTTGAGTCTGGAAATTTAGAAAAACGAGCAATCTTGGTTTTCCAGACCGAGAGCTCATGGGGAGGGCGTTTCGTGATACGTCCAGGTTTATATTCTTCCAGTGGATCAAGCGGCTGACGAGGCGCATATTTTATACTCGATTCCACTACGCCCTCGTCATCCCCGTTGATGGTGACCACGATCGGGAATACCACCAGATCCGGCTTATCGCTCCGAAGTACCGCCAATATTTGGGAAATGTAATCCTCCGCAATCCAATCATCGTCATCTACGTATGAAACCCAATCACCCCGGGCCATATCAAGAAGGGCCTGGCGTTTCGCGCCTATGGTTCTCCTTTTATTGTCAAGAAGCGCCAAAAGCTCCACCGGCCCATCTCCGATTTGCTCCCCGAGATAATCAATCAATCTGAATAAATGATGCCGCCTCCTGGGAACCGTTGGAATCAGCACAGACCAGGTGGGAGTTGTCGTCATCGTCGCGGCTCTTCTGACTGCTTATAGAAACCATCCCCTCGAAGAATGAAATTCGAGGCCGATATCTGACGTTTGGCCCGACCCCCACAAGACGAGCAGGGAACAGTTTTGCGATCCCATTCGGCATATGGGCCTTTCCGTTCGATGGAAAATCCACATCGGGGACATTTATAAGCGTATATCGGCATGACTCGCAACCAGAATCAAATTCTCGGCATTAACATCGACGGTTCTGTAATTCTTTTTCCTGGCCCATGACGCGATCTCTACGATTCTGGAATCATGCTCCACAATGATCAGCCAGGGCACCCATGAATCGACAGGAAATGCCTTTAGAAGTTCAAAACTATTACCTTCGGTGTCGATCGAGAGTATTTCCGGCGCTCCTCCGAATTGATTTACAAACATCGCCGGAGTGACTTGAGGAACCCAGTAACTTCTTCGATATTTTACGGTTGAGGACCACCGATCTCGATTGTGGAGATTTGTGGTCCCGTACAATCCCCCCTCATGGAAGGGGATCATTGTATTGTCTAGTCCGAGAGCGGCGTTTATCAACCGAACATTCTGGTTATTTCCATATAGTTCGAGGAGTTCTCGAAACGCATACGGTGAGGGTTCAATAAGCGTGGCGAACCATCCTTGCTCGATTAAGGATCTCGAATTACTGAATGTTACCCCATCAAACGCGCCGATATCCAGAATTGTCCCCTGTTTCGGCAAACTGCCCCCTTTCAACAATCGCTGAAACAAGAGGTCTTCTTCCGATTGGCTATAGTGGCTCATGATGGTTCACAGCCCGGGAATCCCAGTTCTCTTCTGGATATAAATGTCCGTTGGTCGATATCCCAATACTTCTCGCTATTCTTTCTCTGATATTCGGTTTGAGATCCATGGCCGAAAGACCAATGTTTGTGAAGTTGTGTCAAGTCCGGACGCATCCAAAGAGCCTCGAGTTTCTGGGATACCTCATATAACTCCTCATCTCCATAGAATGAATGATACTCCCTCGGGCATGGTCCCCTACCACCGTAGGCCCGACAAATCCATCCATCTCCCATCCAAGGGCTTCCGCAAATCCTAGCAGCGGCAGGGCGACCCGATTGATCTATGCCCGATAAATCTCCGCAGGGCTGCATAATACCGAAGCCATCCGGGAATTTGTCATGGAATTCTCCAGCCAACTCTTCTGGAGAATGATTGAAATCCGGGTAGATATCGTCGGCTGACGCAATACAAATCGTTCTTCCTCTTGAGGCCCTTGGGGCTCGAATGTCCTCTTCCGAAACATAGTGACAAAGAAAATTGATTGCGTTCCAATATCCATCATATCTAAGAGAAATAGCGATATCCGCTCCGACATCAAGATCTTTTGTATCCGAGTCTAGAAAGACCGCGCATTGATATCCCCGCTCTTTCCATTTCCCGATGCACTCCCTGGCTCTCGGCGGATTGATCGTTGGCATGACCATCCAGACCGCCATTATGAAGGCCAGTACCAATCAATAGTTCGTTGAAGACCCAAATTAAGCGGGATTTCAGCTCGCCACCCGAGAAGAGCACGCGCCCGAGAAGAGTCCAGCAATCTCTTGGGTTGTCCATCTGGCTTCGAGATGTCCCATTCGATGGCTTCCTTGTATCCCATTATTCCCGAGATTCTTTCAGCCAAATCCTTAATGGATATTTCCTCTCCAGAACCGAGATTCAAGGGTTCTGGGGAGTTGTACTTTTCAGCCGCCAGAAGAATAGCTTTTGCACAATCCTCGACATACAGAAACTCCCTGGTTGCCGAACCGGACCCCCAAAGAGTGATTGCTCGCTTTTTTTTCTTGATGGCCTCATGAAATTTGGCGATCATGGCGGGAATCACATGAGAGGTTGCTGGATCGAAGTCGTCTTCTGGACCATAGAGATTTACCGGAAGCAGATAGGCCCCATTCAGGTCGTATTGTCTCCGATAGGCCTGAAGTTGAACCAGGAGGGCTTTTTTCGCAATACCATAAGGTGCGTTGGTCTCTTCCGGATAACCATTCCAGAGATCAGATTCCTTAAACGGAGTCGGCGTCAATCTGGGATAGGCACAAACCGTTCCTATGCAAACAAACTTCCCAACCCCGTTCAGGGATGAAGAATCGATCAATCCAAGACCCATTTTCATATTTTCATAAAAGAAATCGGCTGGAGCTATTCTGTTCGCGCCGATACCCCCACAAGAAGCCGCCAGATGGATTACGATATCCGGTTTTTGCTCAGAAAGAAACGTGTCTACCGCGTCATCGTTCAAAAGGTCCAATTGTTCACGACTTGGAGCAAAAATCTCCCGTGGTGATAACATCCTCAACAATCGAACGACATGACGACCCAAAAACCCATGACCTCCGGTCACGAACACTGATTTGTCAGTCCACCAATTTGTCATCCCGATCCTGTTTTTCCAATTTCCGGTTTTTTAGTTCTACTGGCCTGAAAATGCTCGATTACTACATCCTTCTTGCCGTAAATTGGCGGGAAATCATCGTAAATCCAACAATATTCTGGGCCAAAATCCTTCACTTTCGGCTCTGGTGAGGATTCCAAGGTCTTTTTCAAGGAGTCCTGCTCGGGCGTATCGCTCCATGCGTAATTTCTGGTTTCTTCGATCCATCGACCAACAAATTCCGCCATGAATGGAGTATTGGCAAGAAACAAAGTTCCCGTGAGAATTTCCTCGTTATGATGCTGGGATCTGCGGAATTTATGATACGCGAAATCGGCATCTTTCAAAGAATCCCAACCCGGCCTTCTCCTAAAGACCGAATCCGCATCCGTATAAAGAATCCCATCATACTCAATCCATCGAGCCATCATTTGGCTGATGAAAGTCGGCTTCCACATTACGGCGGCTTTCCAACCCATCTCCGCTGGTAAACAAGTCAAATCCAATTCGACATTCAAAAGTTCAGCGCTTTGTCGCAATGCGAGAGCGTCTATTCGATACGAGGGCGTAAAATAAGAGACCGTTTTCACTTTTATTTAAGCACCTCCCCCCAATGCTTCTTGGGCCAACATTCCAGGGCGGAGTCTGGATTGAGATTGACGATCTCTCGATGCTTCATATTCGGAGCGACCCACCACTCGAAATCATTCTTGAACGAAATCATCTGATGATCTCCGGAACGCATATTCTCCGGATAATCCTGGTGGTAGTTGACATTGACTCCACGACCAAGCTGATTACAGTCAAAACCGAGTAGAAATATAGGATTCGCCCCAAGAATGTCAACCAGATTAAAAGCGCCGACGCCGCTATTGGAGGATTGGGAGAGGCCATCTGAGAGTTTCCTTGACCAATATTTGTCTTCCCGTTGCTTGTGAATCACATACAGGGAAGAGTCAACCATCAATGCGGCGATCCCATAACCACGCTGCATTGCATGGAATATCTTTTCACCCTTGAACGCCTTCCACTCGGGCATCTCCGAAAAAAGCCTGATGGCATCCAGGTCTTCGGTGAAAAAGACATCGGCCCAGAGACAATCTCGAAATGCCCTATTGATGACAACGATATTAGATCGACCATGAAGCGCCGACCAATCAAATGATTTAAGGCTCGGCCCGCCTCCAATAATGATCGCGGGCTGACCAGACCATTGATTGTTTTGGACAATCATGGGAACCGACGATTATTGTGGGGTCTTGATACCGCCCTTGGGAGCGAATTGGCCTCCGCCCATTGTGCCCCTTGGATTTCTTCGGTATTTGTCGATCTTGGCTGGTTCATCCTCCCCCTCACTCTTCTTTCCCAACTTCCCATCATCGTCCCCGGTTTCCACTCCGTCAATCCCTAAAGCACCATGGCCGCCAATTGTTTTATCGTCAAGATCAGGAACCGAGAATCCGGCCTTGTGATACAACTCCTCCTCGACAATCGGAGCACCAAGCATGGAAAGTTGTTGGGCCACTTGCACGGCCATCAAAGGATCCTCTCGTTTCTTCTGCTCGGAATCCAGACGGGGCATCTCGGCATCTTCAAGACCCAATGCCACGAAATTTGCCCTATTCAATCTCCAGAAAAGACCGATGAGATCCCGGGAAATTATCTCGTCCAAATCTTCCCGATCAGCTTGATAGAACTCCTCAGTAGTATCGCTTTCCACTTCGGCACGGGCTTTTGAACCGGCCTTCGCGGCATGACCAGAGGGCAAAACCGAACCGTTATAAAGCCGCTCGAGAGATTCGTCCAGATACCTGACAAAATCGAGCGAGGCTTCGTGGCCGCTGCCGGAGGTCTCAACAACCTCTATTTCATCATTCTTTTCCAAAACAACGATATGCTCGGAACGCATATTTTTCAACACATCTCTCATGGCCTTGCGAAGATCCTCATTGGTCTTTGAAGTCGAGGCGTTTCTTAGGCCGTCGAGTTTCCCGACCAAGATTCCATTAGCCCATCTATCAATGCCCTGCGCGATTTTCTCGAACGTTTGAGTTTTGAAAAAATGATAAAAGTAAGTCGCTTCGAGCAAACCTCGACCGTAACCGACGCGATCTTCGGTATCAAGATAAATGTATTCGATGAAGTACGATCTCTGTTCTGGAGACAGGATCTCCCACGAATTGCGATTGGTATCGTACATTTCAAGGTGAACTTCTTTATCTCGAACTCCCCCACTGGCTTGCCAATTGGATACCCAGTGAAATCTTCGACGATCTACATGCTTCAATCTCGAGGGAATCCACCACTCCATCGGCTCGGTATCCGCGAGAGAAACCAGCACTCGCTCGCCCTCGACATACTCATAGGCCCTGCCTAAAAAAGCCGCCATCGCCAATCTGCGTCTCGCCGCGTCGAATAGGCGAATCTTCGATAGAGCAGACTCGCAAATAGTCGCCGCGAGTTTGTTTTCCTTGCTTTTGGAGCCGCTGGGCGGCTCAATATGCCATGGGCGAACAATCCCCTTCAATCTTCGATCCATCGCAGACATGATTACGGCATCATTCCGGACGATCTCCCATATATCCGCATCCTTCGATAGGGCCAGCGATGGCTCATAAACCCAAGCACTTTTATAGGCCGAACTAAGCATGTAGTTGTATAGGAGGTCATTTGGCGATCGAATTAATAGCGGAGCTACCATTTTGATGTCTCCTTTCTATCTCTCAAAAGGGTCTTTGAGATGAAAACCCTCCAGGACATTCGGGGTCGCATCTTCTTCCCCGATGGGGTCTCGATTGGGCATCCTGTTTTCCAAAGGTTTCCCGAAACTAGTATACCAAGAGTCCCATTGACGTTCGACCAATTTCTCGAAAGCCCCGCTTACTGAATCCACCATGTCATCATGCTCTCCATCCGGGAATATCTCCAATTCATTCAGGAAATCCCGGTTAGAAGGGGCTCTGTAAAGAAACACATTCCCGGATTGAGCCATCGAGGCCAGGGGGGAAGCCCTAAGACGCTTATTGCCCGAAACCCTGTTGGGATGGAAATAAAATCCAGCCAGAACATTCCGAGCATAGTGATCTGCCAAAGAAACTCCGCTTGCGCCGGGTTCCTGCTCCATCCAGACATCGGTATCCTTGCCATCCTGCTCGGCAGTCATCCTAATGAAACTCTCCACTTCGAGAGGACTAGCCCGCAATCTCCTGACATCCAATATATAATATTGGTTCGCGGCATCCCGACCCATCAAAACTCCGGCAGTCCAATCCGGGTCTTTGCCTTTGGCGGGTTCGGTCGCGGCGAGATCCCAGTACCGGACCTTCAAAAGATTGATCGGAATAACATCAATGGTCTTGAACCATTCTGGACGAAATATCCGCCCACTATCCGAGATCAGCCAATCTCCGTTGAGAATGCGTTCTCGATCTATCGGCGCAAGGTGCATCAAGGCCTTGATATAAGATTCCCGATCTATGTGTGGATTTTCATGAAGACTAGCCGGAATATAAAGAGCCCCTCTCTCCCTGGTCTCCTTCTCAATATAGCGCTTTTTGAGCCACATGTGGCCCGGACCGCCGGGATTGCTTGCGAGTCGCATGCGAAGAGGAATCGGAACCTCGACCTTCCTTCTCAATCGGCTGAACATGAATAGAAACTGCCGTTCCTCGAATTGGGATGCCTCGTCAATACAAATGCATTGATATTCAGCGGAACGATACCGGTCCTCGTCTCCCGGATTTTCCAGATATCCAAATTGTAATACGCCGCCCTCTGGGCTGCGCCATTGTTTGTTCATGCCGTCCCAAGAAGCACCCGTATTCGAGAGCCATAATCTCGCTCGATCCAAGAGGGCTCCCGGCTGCGACAAATCCGTAAATGTCCGCCTAAGAATCAATGAGGCGTAACCATGAATATCGAAATATTGAAGTGCGGCCATGAGCAAAGCAGAGCTCTTTCCGCCGCCACCCGCTCCGCCCCAGAAAACCTCCAAGTCATTGCAAAGCAATAACGCCGCTTGCTTGTCGGTTGGGTCTTCCCTGATGTATTTGTTGAGTCTCGGAGTAAGAAGAGGCGTGAGTTCTTTGGTCGGCCACATCGGAAATGATACTACATCCTGGAAGATGACCGCGCAACTGTCCATGTGACGATCATCGCCACAATGGCAATCAAGAGTAACATAGACACCACGCCGATATCCACCACCCCGAATACCCAAGCCCCTAATGCCAATGTGAGACCCACGCTTGCAAACATGGCGATGCAACAAAAGTATCCGATTAGGAAGAAAATTATCGGAATACGGCGGTTTTCTACATTTCTAAGAATCCAATCAAGGATCGTCATGCCAAACTCCCCATTATCGCCGTCCCCTCAATTCCAAGTAAACCGCGATAAGAAAAACCCCCACCACAATACAACCCGCCATTACAACAATTCTGTATGCGATCTCAAGCATGTTGCGGTTTCTCCAATACCTTCACTAGGGCTTTCTTGTACTTTCTGATCCTCGGAGCTCTCGCAGTACCACAATCCCCACAATCGCAACGCATCATGAGCGGCTGTCCCCAATCACCCTCTGAGCCATAGGGTTTTTTACAGATTTTAACCCAACATTTCCAGCAAATGCGAATGAGTCCAGATCCTTTCTCTTTGCGAATTTGAATTCCCTCTCCAGGACCGGGAATCGATCGACACCTGGGAATGCCACATTTCATTCTAATATATCCAAATTATAATCTTCAAGAAGGCGATGGAGAGCATCTCGAACTTCTTGAAGCGCCGGACTTTTCTCACTGGGCTCGTATTTCAATTTCCTCCTCAAGTATTCATCAACGTTCATAAGCACCTTCTTGTACAAGGGCGCCATCGAAGCGGTGTTAAATTCCGATTGTTCTTCCGGAAGTTTGAATTTGAGAATGCCCCAACTCACTTGGCGCCTCCTTTAAAGAATGCTTTTGAAAGGCACTCAGATAAGTAATTCTTAAGCATGCTTTTGGTCCTACCAAACCCCCCGCGCCTACCAAAGCTTCGACCGATCACCAATCCGACCCAATGGCCGTCTCCTTGTAAGCCTCCGTGCGAGCATCGATAGCCAGTGCTTCTAGAGTATCGTAGCACTCCGGGCATGCATATCTGGGTAGTGTATCGGGCATGGAGATTACACCCTGTGCGATACGAGCGCCGCAAAGATCACACGGGAGCGGATCAGGTGGGCCGACAGTAGCGTTGAACCGCAAAAACCTCACTTCGCATGGTTTGCTCATGCGTCACCTCCATGCAATCGCCGTGCCAGCCCGAACCCAGTCGGCGGGGGGGGCTCCTGGGGTCTCATTCGCGCACATGCAAACACCATCCCGCAAGCACACACTTACAACAAGTCAAATCGCTTGCCGCAGTGTTTTATCTCGTTTCCGGGGGCATATTGTGCAACAGCGCGAAGTGTGAGATTTCCTATCGCGTTTTTGCAACAATGCAAACCAACCGGGGATAATCGGGTCTCTCCCTGGCTGTGTGGTTGGCACATTGTTTGCATATGGTTTTGTGTTTTGAGGTGGATACATGAAAGAAGAGGTACGGGCGTACGCGCACGCCCGCTGGTGCGCTCAGCCCAAATATGTAGGCCGTCCAACGATACGTGCCTGTTCGTGGTGCTATGGACAAGCGATCGACCCGCAAGAGTACCGGACCACAAGACGTGTCTTGACGTGTGCAGGATGTAATGGTACCGGCCACATGGAGATAGTGTATCCCGAGTAGCGCCCGACTTCGCCGGCCCGTAGTTGGGCCGGCCTGGACGGGCGGTATACCCGTCTTTTGGAGGATGCGCCATGCCACGAAACGTGCGGAATTGCTGGCTAACCGCCAGCGTTGACGGTCGTGAATCGGACATTGCCACAGGGCCACGAAACGGCAACGGCGGTTTACGTGCCCGTCTCCAAATCCGAGAAAAGCGAGCAATCAGCGACAAGGCCCTATCAATTGAAGTGTACCGGAATGGCCCCTCGAACAAACTCAAAGTAGTGTGGGATGGACAAGTAGTAGTTGACGCTACGCTGGAACGCTAGCTGGCGCATTCCGCGAGCGTTATCGCGGGAGGAAGAAAGGAGGAGATCAATGATTGTTCCAAGTGCCGGTGGTCCCTTTACTCCAGAGATGTTGGTGACGGTTCTGCGCGATTGGTGGCTTATAGGCAATGCGCCAATTCACCCTGATTCGTTGTTGGCCGAGACGCCCAATGGGAACGTCCTGACGGCAAAACGTTGCGTTGAGCTGGCAATCAACGAAATTCAAAGACGCGAGAAGGAGGTGACACGATGACGAACAAATCGAATCACACGCCGGGACCGTGGGAAGTAGGGCAATCCTACCCCGAGGGGTTGGAAGGACACGGCGACTATGTGTACGCCGTGCTTCGCCCGGTTGCTCCTGATGCGTTACACAGTACACATCTATCGGGGTGGGGAGGGCTATTCCGCAAGGCTGACGCTCTCTTGATCGCCGCCGCGCCCGAACTGCTAAAGGCAGTCGAGCGCTTGATGCAAGCCGTGAACGCTGGCAGTATTCGGATTCCTGCGGAGATCGGTATGCAGGCTAGCGCCGCCGTCGCAAAGGCGCGGGGCGAGGAGGTGAGGCCATGAGAGAACTCAGGCAAGTTCGAGCGCCGATCCATCCGAAAGGCTCGTGCGAGAAGTACGGCAACGATCATTGCCTCCATTGGATCACCGTTGCCCGGCTAATCTGCTGTCGATGCGATAGAAAAGGTCTTTTCTGACAATTTAAAAGACGCTTTAAGCCGTTGTTTTGTTCAAGATCTCCAATATCCGACGTTGACGCTCCTCCGTATCGATCATGGCATGACGTATCTCTTGCGATGCACCATCGGGCCCGGAATGTTCCACTCGGTCGGGGGTTTTGCCGAACACATATTCCATTACCCATCGACTCATAAATGCAGCGTCTTTCGGGTTCTTGAGCGCGGTTTCGATTGCTTCCCATGCAAGTCCACTTTCCACGAAGCGCCGTTGCAACTCTAAGCGGAAACTCCTGTAACCCCCAGGCCGCCCATTTGGATTGTTGCATTGCCCGGGTTTCCAAGCCGTGCGAGGGGGCATCCGTTTTCGTGGTTCGCCCTTGCGATTGAAAAACGGGTCTACAACCCGCTCTGGGACCTGTTGTGGTGTGTTCTCCATGGAACCAAAATACCAAAACGCACATTGATTTGTCAAGCCAAGAACAATATGCTATACACTGCTAGCTACTGATAGCCTTTGATAGCTTTGTTAGCGGCCTTGTTAGCGACAACAATTACCCATAATAAACACCCCGCTATTTTGCAATATTCGTTGGGATACAACCAAACTAATCCTTAAGAAATCTTAAGGTTTGATAGTTGCTAGTGTCGCAAGGAGTTATTCACCCATACAAAATATTCCGATGTTACCACGTGCGAGTTGGGGATATTTAGAGATGATTTTTGATAGACTTCCCTTCGCGAAGCGAACGAGCGAAGCCTGCGAAGCGAGTGAGCAAACGCGTTGCTTTTTCTTTTCCGGTTTCTTTTTAAAAACATCTTGGTAGTACCCGATTAAAAACATGGGGTAGAAAACGGGATGGGAAAAAGAACGTCTCTAGGTTGGCTGTTGTTTTTAAGGTATACTCGATGAAATCGTGCCACTCCCTACGTTGCTCATTATTGGCCCTATCATTCATATTGGCCATCGTCCTTCTTTTGAATCTACTAGTCGGTTGTGGCCTGCTTGACTCATTGGCTGGTGTTCGAGGATCTCAAGACGAACCACAAAATACACCTCCCATCAATGATCTTGTCGGTGGTTTGCCTGGATGGTTGGGCGTGGTGGGCACTGGACTAGGGATTCTCTTCGGAGCATATAAGCAATTCCGCGAAAAGAAGCTCCTCGGGATACAAGTAAACTACAT
>Ga0114944_1000162_pt1 | contig 15874 bp, 13 predicted proteins | sample OV2TP2_FD_89582 | JGI IMG/M metagenome (GOLD analysis project Ga0114944, IMG submission 89582) | Hot spring microbial communities from Beatty, Nevada to study Microbial Dark Matter (Phase II) - OV2 TP2 | ecosystem: Environmental > Aquatic > Thermal springs > Hot (42-90C) | place: USA: Beatty... | reverse complement strand
GTTGGGGACATCGAGAGTTTACCGTTTCTGGAGGCAATGAGGCAGATAAGGCTTGAGGACGGCATTGATAACACATTGTTTGTGCATGTCACGCTCGCCCCAATACTCGACGTTGTTGGCGAGGTGAAGACGAAGCCGACGCAGCACAGCGTTCAAGAACTGAGGAGGATAGGTATTCAGCCAGATCTTGTTGCTGTTAGATGCAAGATTCCGTTAGACACAGATGTTAGGAAAAAGATAGCGCTCTTTGCAAACGTTGAGGAAAGATCTGTGATTTCAACCCATGATGCTGTATCGATATATACAGTTCCGGAAGTGCTCGAGCAGCAGGGGCTTGTTGCAACTGTAACACGTAAACTTGGTTTGCAGACAAAACCATTCAGTTGGGGAGACTGGGCTGAAGTTCTGAGTTCGTACAAGAACTTCAAGGATGATGTGAAGATAGCGATGGTAGGTAAATACGTGAAACTTGCAGACAGTTACGTAAGCATTAATCACGCACTGGGTCACGCAGGCGCAAAGATCGGGTACAAGGTTAACATAGAATGGCTCGATTCCGAGCAACTGGAAAACGGCAATTTAGCCATGCTAGACAACTATAATGGAATACTTGTGCCAGGAGGCTTTGGAGAGCGTGGCAGTGAAGGGATAATCAATACAGCAAATTATGCAAGAGTGAAGAACATCCCATACCTAGGAATATGCTTCGGCTTTCAGCTAGCTGCTGTTGCATTTGCAAGAAATGCATGTAATCTACCAAAAGCCAACTCAACAGAAATTGATCCAAATACCGAAGATCCTGTAATAGGTCTCTTGCCAGAACAGAAGAGTGTAGCAAATATGGGGGGCACGATGCGATTAGGAGCTCACGAGATCGACGTTGTGCAGAATACAATTGCGCACAAGCTTTACAGTTCTACCAAAATAATCAAGAGACATAGGCATAGATACGAGTTCAACCAAGAGTATAAGGAACAGTTCGAGAAACTTGGCATGATATTCTCTGGCTCAAGCGATAGCGGCAAGAGGATGGAGATACTTGAAATTCCAAATCACAGATTCTACTTTGCAGTCCAATACCATGCTGAATTCACAAGCAGACCGGGAAGACCAGAAAAGGCATTTCTGTCATTCATTGAAGCTGCTGCGAAGAACAAAAAGAACTAAAGTTTCAGCTCGTATATTCTCTGCCTAGCATCCCTAAGCGAGACCTTCTTCTTTACATAACCCTTGCCAAGCAGATGGCTCAATGCAAGTCTAACTGTTCTTTCTGGAAGCATTGTCCTAGAAGCTAGATCCTTCTGGCTTAACGGTCCTTCATACTCAAGCGTCTTCAAAACCAACTTTGCACTTGGAGGCATTCCCAGCAGATCCTCTGCAAGTCGAACCTTCTTTGCTATTAGCGATATCGCTGCGGAATCTTCTGCAAGTCTAACAAGCCTTGCAGGGAACTGGTGCTTCGAGCACTGCAGCTGCTTCTTGATCCTTAACCTCTTGCCGCCATCTGGTATAACTTCGCAATGATACCTGCTGGTGACATCATCGATTTCAACGACGGTGTCATCTGACACTACCAATGGTCTTCTGGTTACATCTATCGAATTAACTGATACGATGACAAACACCTTCGCCTTCTGCAGTACCATAGGACCGCCAGCAGACATAGAATACGCAGTTGAACCAATTGGTGTTGCTATTATCACACCATCGCTGTTATCATGCCACACATCTTCGCCATTTATCTTGAGTTTGTGCTCCATCAGTGTGGCACTTTTAGATGGAAAGATTGCGACATCGTTAAGAACAGGATCTATATCTTTGCCATCAACCTTTACGCCCAAACGTGTAACTTCGTCAACGCCAAAGTCTCCGCTTTTCAGTCTGTTGATCGCTATCTCGAGATTTTTTGCTTCTATCTGTGCAAGGAATCCAGTTGAATCTGATTCATAGATACCAAGAACGGGAGCAGAGTTGTCGATCATCTGGTGGAAGTAGTGTAGTATGCCTCTATCCCCTCCGGTAACTATTACAACATCGACATCCTTTGCAACTGCATACTGCTTTTTCATTATCTGTGATTGGACGCCGAGATTTTCTAATGTCTTCTTTACCTGTACAAGCATGCCGTCTTGTAGTTCGGCACTTGTTAGCGCAACCCGCACAAAAACTAGTGAATAAGACCTAAATTTAAAGCTAGCAAGATAATATATGAGTAAAATTCAATCCTCAACGATCATCATCGTTAGTGTTGATTTAACATGATCCAAGCGTCTTATGTTGTTAAAAACTGTCTCCTTGATCTTCGCGTTAGAATCTCCCTCTACCATTACAATAATGTCATATGCACCGTACACTTCATAGATTTCCTTAACATTGTGTACCTTCTTGAGTTGCTGGACTACTTCTACATCGGTTCCAGAATCAACTGTGATAAGCACCAGCGCTTTTGGCACACTATTAGATATACTACACTAGAATAAAAAACTCTGCCTTACACAGATATGCTCTTTATACTATCATGAAGTATAGATGCGTAACCTTCAATGTCTTTTCTGGCAGGTATCTTGGATATTCCTGTAGCATTGGTTTTCAGCGCTGTAACGGCAGCGGATACGCCAAAGCATAGCGCCCATCTGGCATCACTATTCTTTACAAACGTGCAGGTATATGCTGCCGCAAAGATATCACCAATACCTGTGGAATCCTGTGCTTCGATGAACTCTGTTGTAATTTCATAAACACGTTCTTTGTGCAACATGGTTGTTTTGTTTTTACTTGTGAGGATCGCCGTCTCGATTTCGAGTTTTTTCAGCGCATCTATACCATTTGTACCTGTCAATGCAAATGCTTCTTCTTCATCTACCTTGATCGCATTGATGCTTGATCTATTGACATCCATATTAGTTCTACCGATGTAACAGCTACCATCATTTCTAACTTTTCTAACGAACCCTTGAGGATCCAGAAAGATAAAACCTGTTTGCTGCGATATTTTAGCCAGTGCATCAGTGTGCACCTCATTTATAATTGGGCTGACTATGCAAGCATCGGTATCGAGTTCAATATCTTCTGCTGTTATATCATCACATCTTGACAGCAGGAACAGATCTCGTTCGTGATCCTTCAAAACCAATTTGAACCTAGTCGATGGATTATTGGCCGATATGCAGTTGCTGGAGATCGTTAATCCTTTTTCATCAAGCAGTTTTTTAAAATCTTCAGGAAAATCCCGACCGATCTTTGTGACCAGTTTAACCTTGAAACCGAACTCTTTCGCCATGAGACCGCAGTAACTTGTTGGCCCTCCAACACTTGTTACACTCATTCCTTTGTTTTCGATCTGATCTATGGGTGTATGTGATACTACGGCAACACTCACACAAACACTTTGCAGTATCTATATTATAACTATGCTTCAGTTGTTACATTGCTAATTGATGCATTAACATAATCACAACACTTAAAACATGCCCCACTGGTTTACATGTCATGACGAAGAAAAGAGCCAGCAGGGGCAGATCGAAAGGAGGCAAGGGCCGCTCAAGTTTAGTTCAATGCAGTAACTGTGCGCGATGGGTTCCAAGGGACAAGGCTAAGAAGGTCACATCAAGGCTAAGTTTGGTCGATCCGTCGCTTGCAAAGGAGTTGAGGGCAACCGGAACATACATTGCAACTCCAACTATAGTGAAAAATTACTGTGTATCATGCGCTGTATACTATGGTGTAGTCAAGGTAAGATCTGAGCAGGAAAGAAGAATGCCCAGATCTCTGCACTAACTTCTGTTTAGATGTGATACGACAGACACAACTCTCTGGATGAAAGTTATCCCTGCTATTATTGCAACTATTATCATACCGTAGTATGTGAAACCTACTATGCTGAATGCTGCTATTACTATCAGACGTTCTGCTCGCTCGCCTATACCTACGCCTTTCAGCTCAATGCCCAACGATTCTGCTCTTGCTCTTGAATAGCTGACCAAAAGCGATAGTCCCAATGCGATCAACACCATTGTGGGATCTGCCAACCCGCCATACAGTATGCCCAAGAATACTATCACCTCTGCAACCTTGTCTAATGTAGAGTCTAGAAAAGCACCTTTCTTGGAAATCTGTTTGGTTGCTCGTGCAACGCTTCCATCAACGATATCAAAGAACCCCGACACAAGTAACAGTATACCTCCATAAAGTGCAGCGTGCATCATACCAATGTTAGCACTTGCATACGCAGCTGCTGATGCAATTGACAGAGCAAAACCTACTGCAGTCCAAAAGTTTGGAGAGAGTCCGCTGGAAGCGAATTTGAGTCCAAGACTGTTCATTGCAGGTTCGATCTTATCTCTTATGCGGTTGAGCAATATTATGGAGTGTGCCTAGCAAGTATTTATAGGATAGCGCCAAATATTTTATGCAAATGGGCAAGGTTAGCAAGGGCATAAGTTGCAGCGTAAGTGGATGCAGCAACAATGCCGCTAGATCATTAAATGCTGACAAGGTAAAAGAAGCTGGTCTGGAGATAGGATCTGGTTCTAAACGTGCTTATCTATGCAACGATCACTACAAGCAGTGGAAGAAGGAGTTCAAACAGAGCAAGAGAGATGACGTATCGTTAAGATACAAGGGCGGATTCTAAAAACTTTAGAAACCTTTAATTTCGCTTGATCTACTCTCTATGAAAGATGCGAATATTACAGCTGCACTCTAGCTTCATCGAATATGAACCTATAGAGAAGGAAATCGCATCAGCCGAAGAAACAGAAAAGAAGAAGGTTAGGCTGGAGGATATTGTAGTCGTATTTGTTGCTGTTGAAAGCGACGACGATGAGGGTGTGGCTAAAACAGCAATGGATGAAATAAAGAAATCACTTTCAAACCTGAAGTGCAACAGACTATTGATCTATCCTTACGCTCACCTCAGTTCAAACCTTGCTTCGCCAAGTACAGCGTTGAGTTTAATCAAGTCGATGGAGTCGCTTGCAAAGGACGGAATAGAAGTACATAGAGCGCCTTTCGGATGGACTAAAGCATTCAGCATAAGCGTCAAGGGTCATCCATTGGCAGAGCATTCCAGCGCAATTTCAAAACAAGATGTAAAAGAAAAAGTTTCTGAAGCATTGAAGGCTGAGGAGAAACTAGTCTCGTATTGGTACATCATCGATCCTGATGGCAAGTTAACGCCTGTAGAAAAGTACGATTTTGCAGGGAAGAAGAATTTAGAGCTTTTAGCAAAGTACGAAACTATGAAGAAAAGGGCCGTTGACGAACAACCTCCACATGTAAGACTCATGAAGAAACTTGCGATTGCAGACCATGAACCAGCATCTGATATTGGAAATATGCGGTTCTACCCAAAAGGCAGGCTGATAAAATCATTGATAGAACAGTATGTTACCAAGAAGGTTTTGGAGTATGGCGGCATCGAAGTTGAAACACCAATAATGTACGATGCAAAGCACCCTAGCATGGAGAGCTACTTTAACAGGTTTCCTGCTAGGCAGTACAACATAACTGAAGAGGGCAGGCATCTGTTTCTTAGGTTTGCTGCCTGTTTCGGTCAGTTTCTTATGGCAAAGGATTTTCAGATCTCCTACAAAAACCTGCCATTGAAATTGTACGAGCTTACAAGGTACAGTTTCAGGAAGGAGAAGAGCGGGGAACTGGTTGGTCTTAGAAGATTGAGGGCATTTACGATGCCGGACTGCCATGCATTCTGCAAAGATATGGAACAGGCAAAGCAGGAGGCAATAAAAAGGTTCAAGCTGTCAATCGATGTAATTAACGGGTTAGGGTTAACCATCGATGATCTCGAAATGGCCATGCGTTTTACGGAAGATTTCTATGCAAATAACAAAGAGTTCGTTCATGAACTTGTAAGAATGTTTGGTAAACCTGCATTGGTAGAATCATGGAAGGAGAGGTTCTTTTATTTCACACTAAAGTGGGAGTTCAACTTCGTTGATAATCTAGATAAAGCATCAGCATTGTCAACAGATCAGATAGATGTTGAAAATGGAGAAAGGTATAACATATTTTTCGTTGACGAAGACGGTTCCAAGAAGAATCCAATAATACTGCATAACTCTCCAAGTGGAGCGGTAGAACGAGTAATTTACGCACTGCTAGAAAGAGCGGCCAAAGTTCAGAAGGAGAACAAAACCCCTACATTACCAAAATGGCTTGCTCCAACACAGATCAGGGTATTGCCAGTTTCGCATGAATATCTGCAACACTGTGAAAAACTTGTGGAGCAATTAGATATGGAACAGATCAGGGTTGATCTCGATGACAGGGATGAAACACTGGGCAAGAGAATCAGAGAGGCGGAAACGGAATGGATACCATACATAATAGTGGTAGGGGAGAAAGAGGTTAAGAGTGGCAAGTTGAGTGTGAGGGACAGATCTGCAGGCAGTGTAAGAGAACTAGGCATTAATGAACTTGTGAAGGAAGTTAAAGATGTGAATAAGGATAAACCATTCATGCCTCTGAATATGCCTAAACAGCTATCAAAAAGGCCTCAAATAATGGTCTAATGCCTAGAGTTCACGATTGTTGAAATGTTCGTTCTATGAACTGTTGATAAAAGATAATCCAAATGATGCAGCTATTATAGCACCATTCTTGAACATCTAGCATTTATAGTTTGAAATTTAACTTTTATATATAAACAGTCTTTAGATCCGTTAGTGAGAATAATGCAGAAAAATGACAAAGTTACCATAGGGCTTATTCAAACGAGTGTTTATGAAGATATAGCTGCCAATATGGAAAATACTACGGAAAAGGTACATGTTGCCGCAACAGAAGGCGCACAGATAATCTGTCTTCAAGAGTTGTATCGTACAACCTATTTTCCTAGCGAAGAAAGAAAGGTTGTGACCAAGTTAGCGGAAACAATTCCTGGTGATTCTACTAAAGTGTTTTCAACCATAGCAAACGAACGAGGTGTAGTGATTATTGTACCTATATTTGAAAAAGGCACAGATGGCAATTACTATAATTCAGCAGTAGTTATTGATGCAGATGGAAAGATCATGGAGACTTACCGCAAGACACACGTACCTTATGATCCCTTATTTTATGAAAAAAATTATTTTAAACCTGGCGATTTGGGATATCGTGTGTATAAAACACGCTATGCAAATTTTTCAGTATTCATTTGCTACGACCAGTGGTTCCCTGAGGCGGCAAGGATTGCCGCGTTGAGAGGCGCTGATATATTATTCTATCCCACTGCTATAGGCTGGATAAAAGATAACATACCTCCAGATGAAGATTGGCGTGATGCTTGGGAAACTATTCAGCGCGCCCATGCAATAGCCAACGGTGTTCATGTGGCCGCTGTGAATCGGGTTGGGGACGAGGGACAATTGAAATTCTGGGGTGGCTCGTTTGTATGTGACTCTTTCGGCAAGGTAATCAAAAGAGCCAGCGAAGACATGGAAGAAGTGTTGGTCGTGGAGGTAGATTTGGCAATGAACAGAAGAATCCAAGAGGGTTGGGGCTTTCTCAGAAATCGGCGTCCCGACACATATGCATGGCTTTCTAAAAATTCGGAAAAATGAGGCGTCCCAATGCAAATTGATAGGCTGGATCTAACACCCCGTAAACTGGGGTATGTGATGCCTGCAGAGTGGAACAAACATGATTCAACTTGGTTGGCATGGCCCCATGACCCATCGACCTTTCCAGATAGAGTTGAAAGAGTAGAAAAAGTATATGCCAAGATTATAGAGGCTCTTCACGAAAGTGAGAACATAAATCTTTTCATAAAAGATACTCAAATGAAACAAAGGGTACTGGCACTACTGCAAAAAGACGACATTGATTTAGAAAAAATAAATTTTCTTGTGTTTGATTACGCTGATGTCTGGATTCGTGATTATGGTCCTATATTTGTGATCGATAAGAATAAAAGAGAATTAGCTATGGTGCACTGGATTTTTAACGCATGGGGAGAAAAATACGAAGATCTTATGAAGGATACAAAGATACCTTCTATAATAAACCAGCAAATGAAATTGAATTATTTTAATCCAGGAATTGTGCTGGAGGGCGGTTCTATTGATGTCAATGGTATGGGTGCACTATTAACTACAGAACAGGCATTATTGAACAAGAACCGAAATCCTCATCTAAGCAGAAAGGAAATTGAAAATTATCTAAAAGAGTATTTGGGGGTAAATTATATTGTTTGGTTAAAGAAGGGAATTGTAGGAGACGATACTGATGGTCATATTGATGATATTGCACGTTTTGTAAATCCTAAAACAATTTTGTGTGCATATGAGGAGGACAAAAATGATGGAAACCATCTATTCTTACAAGAAAACTACGAACTTCTGCTAAAATCAAAGGATCAGAGCGGGAATCCATTGGAGATAATCAAATTGCCCATGCCCGGATTCGTTGGAGATGAGCATCTAAGACTTCCAGCAAGTTATGCGAATTTTTACATTGGAAACAAGGTTGTTCTCGTTCCGATTTTTGAACATGAAAATGATCAGTTGGCACTAAATATCATTCAACAATTCTTTTCAAATCGCAAAGTTGTTGGTATAGATTGCATTGATCTTGTGTGTGGATTGGGAGCAATTCATTGTATCACGCAACAACAACCGACTGTGAATAGTTTCTAAGACAAAGACAACATACGGATTTATTCTTGGAGTAGGCTGTTAACATATCAATTTAATTATGTAATAACATGAGAATCGTAAGCAAATTTTTCAGCAGCAAGCAAGGCTTTATCTTATCTTTCGCTGTGGTGTCTTCTCCATTTTATACACTTCTTTCAGTTTTTCATAATAATCTCTTAATTTAGAGTAGATTCGCTTAGGTTGTCTAGGCTCATGTTTTGCAACAACATATGCGCATAGCAATGGAAATGAAATAGAAGCATCGCCATACACCGTAACAAGGTTTTCATGCGATGTCTTTACCTTGCCCCAGCTCTTTCCTTCCTGCAGTGTAGCACCGGATAATCCGCCTGTGTCAGGTCTTGCATCGGTTAGCTGTATGATGTAATCGAGACCGCCATGGTTTACCTGCAAGATCTGATCAAGTGCAGGACCTGTTTGTTGGGCAGTGTTCTTGGGCACACCACCACCTATCTCCAAAGCTCCAGATTTGCGTGAATTGTAGACTATAGCTGCCTGCTCGGTAATCTCTCTTACAAAATCCATCAGAAATGGTTTACCTTCAAGTCTAAGCGGAATCAAATCTAGTGCCAACGACGAATCCTTGAGTGTTGAGATGTAAACTGGAACGTCGTAGTCGTATGCCGCAACGATAAATGACCTGTCAGGGAATTTTGACTTCTTGGCATGCTTTCCTATCATGCGAGAAAATTCAGCAGTGGTGAAAGGCCTGTCTTGCAGTTCACTGTTGAACGCTTCTTGCAAAACTCTATCTTGGGCGTGAAGCGTGCCCTCGCCCCTTATGTACACATCGTATATTCTCACTATATCTTTGTTGTGCAACAGGTCATCGTCCACATCATAATGGCCCTGCCTTACGGGGAGATCCCACGCAAAATGTTCTTCATGATAAATATTTGCACCAGTAGAAATTATCCAATCAACAAAACCTCGCTCAATCAGCTCTTTTATCAGACCACCATACCCAATAGGCGTCATAGCTCCAGCTATTGTAAGACATATAGTCGCATCATCGTCAATCATTCTATAGAAAAGTTCGGCGGCTTCCCCAAGCTTGCGTGCATTATAACCAGCAGAAGCAAAGAGTTCTATTAGTTCTGACACGTTCATATCGGGTTTAATTGCCGCATGCGGAACTCTTTTTCCAGTGAATGAATGTCTATTCACATTTTTATCTTCTATGTCAGCTTACCCCCTTCGGTTGCAAATACTGTAAACACCATTTTGTAATTGTTAACAATTTTTGCAAACAAGCAAAGGATATTTTTTGACAAGCGTACCTAGAATTACAACATATCAGCAGATCATTTTTTGCTGGATCTTTATCAAATAGTTCCATCTGCGCCCTATTAGTATCAAATCTCATTGATATAAGACTTTTTAATTTCAATTATTGAAGAAAAAATCTTCCAATTTTGACGCGCCAAGTATCACATCAAATTCGTAACCCAATGCGGACAATATCTGGTCAAAAGTGCTTTCCATGTACTCCAAATACTTTTCCGTGTCTATTTCGTCAGATTTTGCAAGTTCTAAAGGCTTAACACCTGGAGGCGCTGACGTTTTTATGTATGAAATGATATCGCCGGCTTTCACTTCCCTCTTGCCAGCTTTTTCAAGCATTTCAGCAGCTCTGATGTGTTGTGGAATTGTCTTTTTGTATTCACTTGGAGACTTACCAACCATCACATTGAATGCAAGTTCCGTAAGAGGAATCTCTTTTGCTTTAAGTTTAGTAGCATTGTCCTTTATGATCTTCTTGATCTTTTCTCTAGCATCCTCGAAATCAGCTTCAGTGCTGACCTTGCTTAGTATGTCTATAACGGCATAGAACGCATTTCTTATGAATGGAGGGGTGTGGCTCTTCTTCCCTGTAAGACCCTTTACATCCACGTTTCCGTCCTCATACACTCCCAGATAGTTCTTCTTTCTCTCGCTGAAAGCGACATACCTATACTGTTTATCCAAGTCAAGGTCTACACTTAGCTCTTGCTTCGCCCAGCTGGCAACAGACTCTATCTGCGCTTTTGAGGGTCCTTTCAAGAACAAAGAGTCTGTATCGCCATATACGACCTGTATACCTAGTTCTTTGCACTTCTCTATCGTCTTAGTAATCGTATACCTACCAATAGAAGCGGTTGCTTCTGCTACTGGCAGGCAGTATAATGGGAATATTTCTGCACCCATTACACCGTAACTTGCATTCAGAATAACTTTGAGCGCTTGACTAATGATGTTGTAAAGGTCTTTTTCGTCCTTCGATAGCGATTTGTCCTTAGCCAAATGCTTGTAATAATTAACCCGCAAATCCCTTAGCGAACCTATCAACAATGATTCCATACCCTTCCTCCTCTTACAGACCCAATGCTCCGTCTCCGGTATCAGGTTTGGCTTGCATTCTTCATGTACACATCTTACAGTTTCATACGATAGATTATACACCTTGATTATGCTCGGGTACAGACTGGCAAAGTCCAAGACTGCAACATTGAAGTGCACTCCACTTTGCGGTTCTACTACCAATCCGCCCCTGTACTTCTTATCCTTGATTATAGCTGCAGTAGATGCCTGACCCTTTATCTCCAGTTCTTCTCTACGTGGTATCAGCACATTCTTCTTTCTATGTTCAAAGTAAATCATGCTTCTTATCCATTGGGAGACGCCTAACCTGGAGATATCATCTATTGGCATCCTTCCAACTCTCGACACGACAACAAGTAATTTCATCAACAGATCATCGCTGAAACTCGTAAGCGTGAAAGCCAAGTGGGAATCCTTATGACAGTAACGTGCCAATTCGTAATACGGAAGTTCTCCTATACCTCCATCAAATTCGATCTTTGATTCATTAAGCAAGCCTTCGCTTACAGCATTTAGAGTATGTTCAGAATATTTGTGATTGAACGCGTAACCTTGTATGGAACGATTTGAAAATGTTCTATACAGGTCTATATGCACTCCATGTTTTAATGTGACTGCGTCCCTTTGCACGATTAATGGAATTTCATCTTTAGTTATTCCAAGTTTTAGTGCTCTGTTGTAAAGATAGGGCATATCAAAATCATCGCCATTGAATGTGATGATGAATGGATAGTCAAGGATTCTATTGAATACTGCCCGAAGCATTCCCTTTTCATCTTCATGGAATTCGATCTTAATGTTAGAATCGAGTTTATTTTTCCCATACTCTAAACCAGTGCGCTTTAACAAATAGACCTCGTTGAGATCGTCGCTGCCAACGAACGAAACCGCGATAACCTCGTTTTCCGCTTCCTTTGCATCGGGGATGCGTTCTTCTTCGGAAACGACCTCTATATCTAAGGCGGCTCGTTTTATTTCGGGTATTGGCTGGTTTAGCAATTTGGCCCATTCCGTGATGTACTTACGCAATTCGCCATCATCTTCCTTGCCTACACTTTGAGTTATTTTGTCCCATACTAGACTCTTCAGTGCGAGTTCGACCTGTTCTGCTACTTTGTATACATGTGGTAAAAGTTTGCCATTCTTAATTGCATAATACGCGCCCACAACTAGGCCTCTATCGTAAAGATAATTCTCATGGTACTTTATGTCAGCCTCCCATACCTCAATGAGATTCCTTACGCTCTTCTCTGTTGAGGTGCCTCCAATAGCTAACGGGTCTGTAGCCACTATTTTTGTAAGCATGATCTGCTTATCATTAAGTAGATCAAATTTTTCTTCCACTTCTACTGCATGTATATCCTTTCTATCCTTCAGTGATGATAACTCCTCCGGCTTCATTTTTGTGAAGCAATAAGGCTTGTGTCCGGTATTGTCATACCACAGATATACCCTCTTGTTTGTAGGATGATAAAACTTCATTATAGTCCGTTTGCTCTCGCCATCATACGTTGCAGAGACCAGCAGTGAAGGATCGAGTTCCTGCGTATCCTCTGACAGTTCCCTTATTCTACGTCCTAGATCCGACCTGCTCACAGTTTGCATCTTAATCATCTATTAAACTAGCGTGCTAATTAATGGATCGCATCTTCGACAGTAAATAAATATGATCATGCAAGCTTTTTACAGTGCCAGTGTTAAGGGTATGCTATACAATTGAGCAACGGACAAGCGTGGATCGAGCATAAGTTAATAAAATCCAACAGCATAGAAAGGCGTGATTATCAGGTTTCGCTTGCAAGCACAGCCTTGCAGAACAACACCCTGATAGTACTTCCAACAGGGCTGGGGAAGACTACCATAGCTCTGCTAGTCATTGCAGAAACGTTGACTAAGAGCAAAAAAGGGTGCCTGTTTCTTGCTCCTACAAGAGTCTTGGTGCACCAGCATTACACATTTCTGAAGAATCATTTGCAGATACTTGACATCGCAATGATCACTGGGGAAGATGTTATGCGCGAAAGAGAAAAATCATGGGCCAATAGCGTCATATGCGCAACGCCGCAGATAACGCTCAACGATCTGGAGAGGCTAATAGTTAAACCCGAAGATTTCTCGCTTGTTGTGTTCGATGAAGCGCATAGAGCTGTCGGTGATTATGCATACTGCGGTATAGCATCGCTGATCAAGGAGCATGATGCAAGGATAGTTGGAATGACAGCTACGATACCAAGCGATCAAGCAAGAGCGAGCGAGATAGTGAACAATCTAGGAATAAAGAAGATCGAGATGAGGGACGAATCGAGTGATGATGTAAGATCATACATACAGGAAACCAACATCGAATGGATTAGCGTTGAAATGCCTCCAATTCTCAAGCAGATCAGATCGCGTCTGATATCCGCGCTGGAGGCAAGAACCAGCGAGCTGAGGCAGAAGGGGATACTGCGTAGCAGCAAGGTATCTACAAGTGAACTGATCAGGGCAAGGGACTATTTACACATAAACAGGAGCGGGGCAAAGGCACTGTACACAGCAATCAGGATCAGCCACGCATTGAACATATTTGATACGCAGGGCATAACTTCGTTCCTGAAGTTTTGCGATAGGCTTCAGGAGAAGCGGGGTATAGGCATAAAGGAACTCTTTCTTGATACAAACTTCAAGAATGCATATGAATTTGCCAGGGGAGCAGAAATAAGTGGGATCGAGCATCCCAAGGTTGACAAGCTCAAGGAGATAGTTTCTGGCATTGATGGCAAGATCCTAGTATTTACAAGTTACAGGGATTCTGTGGAAGTGCTTTACAATAAGCTCAAGAGTATGGGTTTCAGTGCTGGTTACCTTATAGGCAAGGCGGGTGAGCATGGACTTAAGCAGAAAGCACAGGTAGATGCAGTCGACAGGTTTAGGGAGGGTGAGTATAAGATACTTGTTGCGACGCAGGTTGGAGAGGAGGGTCTCGATATATCTGAATGCAACTTGGTAGTGTTTTACGATAACGTTCCAAGCGCGATCAGGTTCGTGCAGCGGAAAGGGAGAACTGGCAGAAAGGCACCTGGCAAGGTTGTGGTGTTGATAACGAAGGACACGCTTGACGAAGCTTACTACTGGATAAGCAAGAGGAAGATGCAGCAGGCAAAGGGTATGGTAGGCAGGATGAACAGGATGATAGGGAAGGAAAAGCCAAGCAGCCTTGACAGATTTATGAAGTAACTATTGTTGATCGGTTTCAGATTTCATCTTCAACTTTATCACAGCCTTCAAATAACCTTGAGTGTCAGAGCAAGGAGTCTAATATGTGGGCACCAGTAACTGTGGCATTGTTGGTCATCAATGTTTTGGTATTTATCACGACATTATCAGATGATGGGATACATGAACTTGCACTTGTGCCAATGTATTTGATAGAAGATCCAGCAATGTTTGCAGTGTCATCACTGATATCGATGTTCCTCCATGCAAATATAGTACACATTGCGTTTAACATGCTTGCACTGCTTACACTTGGAAGGATACTTGAACCGCATATAGGTTCAGCAAGATTTGCAATAATTTACCTGCTCTCTGGCTTTGCTGGAACTGGGTTGCACACCGCATATGCATTCATAACTGGTGCAGGAATAAATACGCCAGTTGTTGGTGCCTCAGGTGCTATCTCTGGCGTGATTGGCATATCTGCTGCACTGGGAGATAGAATTGCAATTTACTGGCTCATAGCACAGATTCCATTCGCATTTGCCGGTGTCTCGCCAATAGCATACTTTGCACACATAGGAGGCTTCATATTCGGTTTTGCATCTGGCAGGATAATGCTGTACATAAGGAGAAGAAGGGAACGTTACGGCGGATATTATGCATAAATGATAAAGCCACCCAGAACTCGAAGACGATGTGGTTTTCTGTCTGCAGCGTTGTCGTGGTTTCTAATCTCACGCGTTGCATCAGTTCGCCCTCGCCAGTGCTCCACGAGACTCCTGTGAGTTGCCCCACAGTTTCCGCGGTGAAGCAGCAGCGGTCATCGATCTGCACAGCACATCAAGGCTTTCCTTGGTATGCAAGCTTGACCGACGAACCATCTTCTTTTCCGACTGGATGGCTGCTACTTATTATCGTTGGTATCAAATTTAAGTCTTTATGAATATTTTATAGCATACTATATCTGCAGGCCTGACCGCGTGCTTAGTTCCCTGATGAGTTCCTGGTAAGCCTCAGGATCCAGTTCTTCAACATTTGCATCGTCAATATTGATTATATACACAGAATGAAGCCTTGCGTTCTGAATCTCACTAGTGCTTATGGGAGGGTTCTTGTAGTACTTATCGCACAACTCCTTAACACTCTTTATTTCTGCTACCTTTCTGTTCCTTGGGGGCTTCAAGAATATTTCTGGTATAGGCAAGACACTCACCGGTGGGGTTGCAAGCGCAAACTTGCTCACAAACTGGCTGTACCTAGAGATCTTGCTTGCGATTCTTGATATATAATATCCAAGCGGGTCAAGAGCATGCTCTGGTGGTGTAAACCCAGTTTCTATCTCAACTATAAAACTACCATCGCCCTTGGTGGCATACACGTCGCAAACAAGAGTGTCTGATAATTGTCTTTCAACGTCAACATCATAACCATATTTTATGAGGTGCTTCGCACATACAATCTCCATTACCGAGTGGTTTATCTTTACTAGGTTTCTCTTGTAGAGGTCTATGAGCCTCTGCTTCACAAAGTTGACTCGTTGGAGAACGATCTGATCCTCATTGACGCAAGCTTTGAAGGCAACCTCGCTCACATCACGTGTGAACTTCTCTAAATCCAACCTAGCTGAATCAAGTTTGATTCGTAATTTAAATTTT
>Ga0114944_1000160_pt1 | contig 16014 bp, 14 predicted proteins | sample OV2TP2_FD_89582 | JGI IMG/M metagenome (GOLD analysis project Ga0114944, IMG submission 89582) | Hot spring microbial communities from Beatty, Nevada to study Microbial Dark Matter (Phase II) - OV2 TP2 | ecosystem: Environmental > Aquatic > Thermal springs > Hot (42-90C) | place: USA: Beatty... | reverse complement strand
TAAACGACCCTGCCCGGAGGGCAGGGCGTTACAGTGAGCTGCGCTGATCTTTTTTGAAAACCAAGGTTTTCAAACTTTCCTTTGCGGCTACCCTGCGCAGAGCGCAGGGCGTTGAGCCAGTAAGTAAGTGTTTATGAAACACTTACTTACGTTAAAAAAATACGCCCATGCGGACTCCTTTCGGAAAAACGCTAACCTAACGCAACACAACATCCCAGAACGGTTCATCCCATCGGCCAGTACCCACAAGGACGAAAGTCGCTTCCCAACCTCCCGTCTCCTTGCACCAGGCGATTATTTTCTGTTGGATGTCGTCGGTAAGCGGAAATCCCGGGAACCCAAGGTGGACAACGTGCTCGACCTTGTGCTCAATCAAAATCAAAGGCGTGGCGAAGTATCTGTCAATCGCTTCCTTGATATTATCGACAACGCGTTCTTTATCACCTTCAAACTGTTTCCTCAAATCATCTCTACGTATCATGGCTACGTTCCTTTTCCCGCTGCTTATGTCTGTGCTTCAATCAACAACCGGTCTGATGATGACCATGCCGACGTTATGCGGCTTGTCGAATACTTCTAATCCCATTCTTGCTGGAACGCGCAAGCGATAGCGCACTGCTGCCGCGTTGTATTTCGGATGGCGGCGTTGACCTGTTTTGGTCACTGTCACTTTACCGATTGCACGGCGCTCTCCATATTTTAGATCGTTCAACATGCCGACATAAATCATCGACGCGTGCTTTGGCGTCTTGCACCAGCCCGCTTCAAGCACCGGCTCACTGTGATCATCCGGACACTCGCACGCCCAAACGAAAAACCCATGGCAATACGAATCGCCGATTTGTTCAAATTGTGCATGCGGCGCGTCCACACGCTTCCCGTACACGTCAACGTGTTGATGGTACGTCGGGTCCTCTGCCCAATAGATGTCAATCTCGCTGAATACGAGCTTCACCTTGCACCGCTCTAATTCCTTGACCCAATCATTCATTGTTTGCCCCCTAAGATCATATTCGATTGTCAAAGACCTGGTTCCGTCAATTGTTCGTGTTATTTATACACTTACTATACTCAAAAAAATAACGCAAGGTTACAAAACGTTACAACACGGGGTTACAAAAAGTCAATTTCTCTCGGCGTTCTTGCAGAAAATCGAAAAAGCTCGGCAGGGCGGTGCGCTCCTTCGCGGCGTATATGCCCTGTCCGTTGGACGAGCTTGAGCTCGTGAACTTTCTTACGAAAATTACGTTTATCAAACTTTTTGTTCAAAATAATCTCGTACACGCCCTGGAGTTCGCTCTGCGAGAACTCACGCGGCAGGAGCTTGCAGACGATGTTGGTATATCCGATCTTTGCCTGGAGCCGCTTATAGGCGCTCTGCGCAAGCTCGTCATGGTCGTACGCGAGGTGTGGCAGTTTCAAGACTGGACACCACTCTGTTTCAGTCTCAGTTTTTAATCCCCGGGATCGCGCAATGTCTTGTGGCGCAATTAAGCCAAGATACGCAACCGACACCACTCTCCCGCGCGGATCTCGATCTACTTGGCTAAACGTCGCAAGCTGCTCCAGGTACGCTCCCTTGATGCCGCCCTTCTCAGAAACTATCCGCGCTGCCGCTTCCTCCGCCGTCTCAGAGGGCTTTATCAATCCTCCAGGAAAACCCCAGATATTCTTAAAATACGGCGGCCGCTCCACTTTCATGAGAAGCGTCTTAAGCACGCCGTCTGCGACAGTACAGAGCACCACGTCAACCGCCAAAACAGCGAATTTCAAAGGTTTTCCTACGGTGCGCATGTTTCAAGTTCTCTACACGAACTCTTGAGGTAGCAATTCATGCGATGAGCCTGAGCCGCCCCAAATCCTCCTCGGTCCAGTGGGTGCTCCGGAGAATTTGTCTAATCGATTTTGCGCCAAAGGTGTCGTGCAGACTGTGATAGACAACGAGCACACGGCGGCCACCCAAATGCTGGTAGATGTGGTGGGAACTCTTGCTTTTCCGGCGCCGGAAGCCGTCGCGCTCAACAGCACTGACCCACTCCCGAGCGACGAGGTTCTGAAGCGGAGTGATGTCCATGCATGTTAGAGGACAACGCCAAGCGTGAGGGGTGCTTTGCGAAGGGCATGGAGGTCCTCTTCGGGAATGGGTTCCCCGTCTTCCGTCAAAGTCTCTAGCCAGAGCTCCATCGCTTCTTTGATGTTTTTTGAGTGCCTCCTCATAGGTGCGACCCCACGAATAACAGCCCGGCAGTGCCGGGACCTCTGCGTGGTAGTGATCGTCATCGGGCTCGATGGTCACGCGATAGACGTAGATTTTACTCATACCCGATCTCGTAACAGGAATGTAGTGGAAGTCTGCCATATGCGTGAAGTCTATATAAACAAAGCGGTTGCGTCAAATTTTACGTGGTGGGCGGATTCCGCCTCATGATGAGCGCCTTTGCCTCTGCCAATGGTTAGCGCTGTATCCTTCCGAGTGAAGTGAATTGTGAAAAAGAAGTCTCTATTATTTCTTGGCGCACCGCGGACAGCGGTCCGCGCGCAGTCTACAGAACTTCGCGCTGCCGCACTGCTCGCATGGCCGAGCGCAAGAAGGACAGAGCCAGTGCAACAGAGGATTTGCAATAACTATGCGACCGCATTATTATTGCAAATCCCCCGATTCGTTCAAATGGTGAAGGAGGAATAAATTCACTGTTTCTTGGCGCACCGCGGGCAGCGGGCAACGCACATTCTGCAGAACTTCGTACTGCCGCACTGCTCGCAGGGCCGAGCGCAGGCAGGACAGAGCCAGTGCCATTGCTCACAGGCGCCGATAATATACATGCCGCTGGTACAGCGCGCGCAGGCAAGAGGGTCAAATGCTTTGGTGAGCGGATTCCAGACGATCTCGACCTCCCGCTGCGCCGTACCGCGGAAAACGGAGAAACGGCTCACGACAACCGGCACAAAGAAGCGTTCCGCCGCAATGAGCGAGAGCGTGCCCTCGGTCGCATACTTTGCTTCGATATCAAGACGCTTCGCTTGCTGCTCGCGCCGCACCAAGGCGATTTTCTCTTCGCGCTTGAGGCGCTCTTCGCCGGAGAGATGCCGCCGCTCGATTAGCGCCTCGATCTCGCGGACCATGCTCTCGTGGTAGTCGTCGATCCGCCGCAAATCGCGTTCACGCCGACGCGCCATGCTCGCACGAAAGTCGCCGAGTCGCTCGTCGAGGAGCGCCTCCGCGGCGCGAGCGCTCCGAGAGAACAGGCCTCCCTGGGCAAGACGCACTTGGCATCGCTCTTCAAACTCACCGATCCCGACGTCAGGCGAGCCGCGATACCCCGCAAGTCGACTGACGAGATCGTCCACCACCGCGCCCGTCTGCTCACTGGTACCCGTCTCCACCATCCCGTCCGCCACAATCTCCGAGACGAGGCGGTACCGCCAATACGAAATGAGGTAGCTGTGCACGCGTTCGGCCGACTCCGCAAAGACCGGCCGCAGCTTCACCCACTGAAAAGCGGTGCGCACTTTTGCCTCGAGGCGCTCGCGCGGCAGATATAACTCACCAAAGTACGCTGCGGCGGTCCCGCCCGAGCGCTCCGCGAGCGCGCAGAGCGCGCGCAACGACTCCGATCCGTACATCATGGAGAGCGTCGGCGCGCCACGCTCCGCCTCCCTCTCGCTCTTGAGGAAACGCACTGCAACAAGAGGCGAGTCGCTCGGCGCTGCATCCGGAGCGCGCGGCGAGAGCAGCGCCGCCGCGGCCAGGCTCGAGAGAAGCGCCTGGAACCCGTCCCGCTCATGTTCGAGAACGCACCCGTGCTGCTCAAGGGCCCTCCCGACGAATGCGCGGAGATCGAAGGTTTCGGTCATACTTTGAATAACGAAATTGCCGAGGGCAGACATCCGAGACATAAATTCGAAGCACAAAATCCGAAACGGATCGAATTTCCAAGTAAACAATTTAGAGACAAATCTCAATTTCCAGATTTTCAAATCTCAAACACGGAAAACGTTCGGGTTTGGAAATTGGAGCTTTGAGATTTGGAAATTGTCTTCAAAATTGTGCATTTGAAACTGGAAATTTGATATCCCGGATTTCGAATTGAGAAAGGACGGGGGACATCGGAGTCTCGGATTTCGTTCTTCAACATATCATGCCTCGTAATCTGCCTCAAAGAGTGCTCTATCCAGCGCTCTCGACGCAATATAGCGCTCTTTGGCAGCGATGAGCTCATTGCCGAGCGTGTCGAACTCCTTTCTCACGAGACGCTCCTCCCCTCCCCGCACCCAACGCTCGAGAACGATCTCCTCAAACTCCCGACCCTCGTCGGAGAGGTTGCCGAGGATCATATCCATCTCGCCAATCACCAGCTCGAACATGTTGATTTTCCGATCAAGCACATCCAAAAGATACTCCTCGACCGAGCGCCGCAGGGCGAGATTAAAGATAAACACATCGCTCTCCTGGCCGAAGCGGTGAATACGGCCGATGCGCTGCTCAATCCGCATCGGGTTCCAAGGCAAATCGTAGTTGACCATCGTATGACAAAACTGCAGGTTGCGTCCCTCGCCGCCGGATTCCGTCGCAAGCAGCACCTCAACTCCCTCCGCAAATTCCCTGATCGCACTATCCTTCGCCTCGCGCGTTAGTCCGCCGTGGAATTGCGCGTGCCGGACGCCCTTCATCTCGAGGAGAGCGGCGAGAAAAAGCAATGTCTCCCGATACCCGCAAAACACGAGAACCTTCTCGCGCGGATTTTCGCCGATGATCTCGAGCAGTTTCGCCGCCTTCGCAGACTCGCGGATGTTCTCCGCTGCCTCGCACAGCGTCTCGAGGCTCTTGTGTTCTTCAGAGCGCCCGGCCTCCTCGCGCGAGAGCAGGAGTCGGAGCGTTTTGAGCGCAGCTGCTCTGCTCGATCCTCCTTCCTTCTGCAGAGTCGCGAGCGTCATCCTCTCGAATCCACGCTCAGGCTCCACACTCCCGAGGAAGCGTCGCTTCGCGGCAGGGCGGTAGTGCACGCGCACAAATTCGCTCAGGCGCTCATAGAAAACCCGCTCAGCGTCCGTCGGCTCGACGATAAACGTGTGCGCCCAGCGTTTGGGAAGACTGCCGCCGACGAGCGCGCGAGTGTTCCGAATCATCACGTCTGAGAGGAGCGTCCGCAGCGCTTCCCTATTTTTCGGCGTCGTGAGATCACCCCGCGCAACGAACTCTGCCTTAAATTGCCGCTCGGTTTTGAGAGCCCCTGGCTTGAGGAGGGTGACGAGGTGGTAGAGTTCGAGTAAGTTGTTCTGCACCGGCGTCGCGGTGAGGAGGAATATGTAGCGCTTTTGGAGCGCGTTCACGAGCTTCCAATTCAAGCTCGCTCGATTTTTGAGATGGTGTGCCTCGTCAATCACCACGAGGTCGTAGAACGGCGCGACGACGTCCTCGAAATGTTTCGCTGATTTTGCCGTATTGATGGAGGTGATGATCCGCTGCTCGTCGCGCCAGAACGACGCGCCTGCTCCCCGCGGCGGCGCTCTGAACGCGAGATCAAACTTGTATACCATCTCCTCACGCCACTGTGAGAGCAGGGACGGCGGGGTGATGATGAGCACTTTCGCGGCGAGTCCCCGCAGGAGGTACTCCTTGATGAGCATCCCCGCCTCAATGGTTTTGCCGAGGCCGACTTCATCCGCGAGCAATACCCGTCCGTTGAAATGCCGCAGTACTTTGCGAACGCTTTCAATCTGGTACCAGAGCTTCTCAACGCGCGGCAGGTGCTCAAGGCAGAGGAGTGTATTGAAATCCTCGAGGAGCGACACCGCGACCGCGTCGAGCCGGAGACGGAGTGCATCAGGAGATCCGTATGTCCCGCGCGCAAGCGCCGTCTCAATGTCTGGATCAATTCGAACGGCGAATCGAAGCGGGATCGCATCGGTGTAGCGTTTCTCGCTCATAAGCGACATACGAAGCAAAAAGAGGGGGCACTTTTATCCTCTCACGCGGAACGCCGCGAAGCAATCGTTCGAGAGTAAGGACTTTTCCACAAATATCTTCCCCGCATATGATACTGTATATAATGCGAGCAAAATTATTTCCGCGGCGTACTTGTTGTACGGCGAGAATCATTAGACTTCTTTCGAAACCCCCTTCTGCTCTAATTTCCGGTTTTCGGCTGCGTCATACATCGCAAAATGATTCTCGTCGTACCACCGAGTCACGCCGTCGAACCATTTTGCTCGTATTCCTTGTCTCGCTCGAACACAGAAATTGAGCGACGGGGGGGTTCGAAAGAAGTCTAGTGTATCAACTGTGAGTGTTGATGAGATGACCTCCGAAAAGGTAAATCTTTACGAAAGCAATGTGAGTGCTTGGCTCGCTCAAAAACGAGACAATTTCGCCACGAAAGAGGTTTCGAAAGAAGTCTATTGTCTAACCGCCTCCACGTTGGCGTCTTCAATTGCGGGCTCCTCTGTGCTGCCAGTGCCGTCCTCGTTTCCTGCCGTACCCTCTGCCACACCAGCATCAGCCGCGGACGCCTGCTCGCTCGACGCGGACGTCTCGGCGGGAGGCGCCTCGCCCACAGACGTGGACGTCGCCTCCTCCACCGGAGGCTCGCTCTCTGCCACACTGCCCGCCGCCTCTTCAGTCAGCGTACCCTCGGTCGGTGTGCTCCTGCTGTGTGCGCTCTCGCAGAGCGCGCAGATCGCTCGCTCTGGCTCAATATCTCCCGCCGTCGTGGTTGCGCTCGTCGTTGTCGCTACTGTCGTCATTGTGAAATCTTCGGACGTTTCAAGCGTATCAGTCGAACCGCCACCTTCCTCGATGCCTTCCCCATCTTCTGAATCGCGGCTCCCGTTCTCGCCACTCTCGCTCGCGCCGTCGGTACCACTCCCCCCGCTTCCCGTATGCGCCCTGCTCTCGCGCAAACTACGGGCATCATTGCCTTCTTCCCCACTACCCGCATCAGTTTCATCAACATCGCTGCGGCGCTCATCCAAGCCAGCCGCGAGAGCTGCCGCCGCTACGCTCACCTCGGTCTCGTCGAAAAAGTCGAGCGCCTCGCCCGTCGTCGTCGCGCTCTGATTTCTAAACTGCTTGTCCGACGCGCGCTCGAAGCAGAGTGGCACCTCGTCCGGGTCGTAGATGCAGCGCGGAGAGAAGGGATTCTCCTCCTCGTAGAAGCTGTAAATGCGCTGCGCTACATAGGACGCGTGACGCAGATCAATCGAGCTCGCGGAGGGGTCGAGGATGATGATTTCGATTGCGGTCAGCGCCTCGTCCACCGAGGAGAACGGCGTGAGGCCCAGGCGATCAAACGCAATCGTGCCGTCGTCCGCCGCGGCGATGAGGGCCGCGGTGTCAAGCACGCCAGCGGCGATGTTTGAGATATCCGCGAGTGTATGCGCCCGTGCGCGACAGAGCCTCCCTGCCCTGACACCTCCCGGGCCGCAGTTCGGCATCCAGAGCGCCTCGCATATCTCCTCGCCGGTGTAAGAGGCAAACGCGCCCATGAGCCCTTGGGAGATTTCCCGCACCTTTTGCGCGTGGATGCTCTCCCCGGTGCCCTTGGAGCAGCCGTCGTGGTTCGCCCAGTAGCCGAGCGAACGCGCGTCGCAGCTCACGGGACGCCGCTCGATCTTCGCGGTCACGTTCACCACATGCGCCTCAAAGGCGGTGAGAAGGGGCACCGAGGCGAGCAGAAGCGCTCCCACAGGAATGGCGGTTGCGTAGCCCCACAGGCGCCACCAGGAAGAACTGTTCAACACTCGGTGTTGAACAGTTTTGTTCAACACCGAGTGTTGAACAAAATTCACAAGTGCAGGGGGAGATGGGTGGAAAACGCCCTCGATGCGCTCGCGCTCATACACTCCGACCCTATGCTTCTCATGTGTGTTCGCTGCTTCGTTCATATGTGACTGTTAGACATCGGATGTTTAACATCGCTCGAACGCATTAGTTGCTCCACTCATTGGTAGTGGCTGGCGACGGAGACGCCAGCGCGCTTCGGAGCGCGACGCCGAGGTTCGTGACCATGCCGATGTAGGGGATCCGAAGCGGCGCACCGTTCTTGCGCGCTACTGCCCTGCCGACGACACTATCGTACGGCACCGGCGTGTCTTCGGCGAAGTTCGCGTCGCCTTTTGTCGTGAGCGTCTTCACGCCAAGCGAGACCACGCGGTGGATCGTGTACCCTCCCTCGTGCCGCCAGACGATGATGTCGCCTTTCTTGATCTCCTCGCGCGCTACCTTCTCGATAAAGACGACGTCCCATGTTCGGAGCACCGGCCACATCGAGCCCGAGGTGATGGTTGCCATCGGCTGCTCGCTCCCGAGCTTTTTTTGCAGAATGTACGGAACACCTTTCACAATCACCGCGACGATTGCGACGTAGATCAGGATATTGAGAGTGATGGAAAGAAAAATTTTCATGAAATTTTCAATGCCCTAATGATTCAATGAATATCTACAGAGCTCAAAACGCAAAGCTCAAAGCCACAACTCAAAGTTCAAAGCTGTTTTCGTTTTTTCATGGTCAGCAAGCTTGCACCAAGCATTCGTGATATTTCCTCTGTCTCGGACAATAAGTCAGAAACCTTGGTTTTATCTGCATCTGTAGCGTCGCGCAACAGGCAGAGCCAGTACTTTGTTTCGTTTGCCGACTTGAGGGCAATCTCATAAAATTTGATGAAGTCGCGTTTGGAACTTGCTGATTTTGCTTCCACGATATTTGCGCCGATGGACGTCGCCGAACGCAAGAGCTGGTCAGCAATAACCCAGTATGTCCTTTTGTTTGGTAGTGTTTCGAGAAAACGAATGATATCGACAGAAAAATAGTAGCATCGGTATCGCGGTTCGGTTTTGCGTTTTGAGCTGTGGCTTTGCGTTTTGAGTTCTGCGCTTTGAGTTTCCATAGGAAAATAGTACCCACGGTACAGCGATTGAAAATTACCGCCACGGTCCCGGAATCTTGAACAAAAATACACGTCCATCAAGCGTGCTGCCGATCGGCGCTGACGCGGGCATGTAGACGCTGAATTCGATTTTCTTCTCGCTCCGCGGTGCGAGCACGAAAGCGCTCGGCTCCTGCTTGATGAGCTCCGCAATGCCGCCAAGCCGCAGGGTGAATACATAAATCGGGATCGCGGTGCCGTTCGTCACGGTCACGGTGCGCACGGCGCTGGCCCCCGGTGAGAGGTCGCCGAAGTCGAGACGCTCGGTCGTGGGATTGATCCCCACCTTGCCCTCGCCCTCGATCACATGGACCGTCGCCGCGTACTTGTTCGCATCGAGCGCGATGTAGAGCGCGGCGAGCACCACAATACCGCCAAGCGCCAAAAGCGCCTTCTCGAACATCGTCATCCGCTCCCGCTGCGGTTGTGGTTGCTCGTCGTTTTCCATACTGGCTAAATCAAAATGTTGGCAAAAATTACTGGTTTGCTATACCTATACATACATACGAAGAGGCACCTCGTAATGGGAACGTCCTTACGCGGTGCTTTTTCTTTTTGTATACGCGAGCTTTTGCTTGAGATTATCCATGCCTATTCTTTGTGTTTTTAGCGACTTTACACCGCACTTTATCCACAGGATCCGAGACTGGCGCTTGACATTACATATCGCTTTTTGCTATATTTATCAGTAATCGCAAAGTAAGCCCGATCCGAACACCGACCGTATGGCGGGTCTCTCACCATAAGCTTTGCTAGCAAGCGGTGAGATAGGATCTACCCCCGAACACACGGGGGCGTTTGCGTTTTTAGAGGGCAATAATCACGCCGCGCTGCATCGATTGTTTCAGAAGAAGAGCGGCTGTTTCGTTCTCGTCAACATCACGAACAAGTCCGCATACGGCATCGGCAAAACGTATCAGGGCATTATTTTCATCTCTCCGCACCCCGCGGAGTTTTCTTTTCTTGATGCGCAATTCCTTCAGTCCTTGCTCAAACTTTGCCAGCTCACGCTTATTAAATCCGTCCACAAAAATAGAAGCGCTGTAATTCTCTTTTGCTTTTCTGAGGATTGCTCGTGCCGTTGCAAATGATGACAGTTCGATATATTGTTTGGTGTTTGCAAACGTAGCAAAGAATGCTTGGTTTTTGAGCAGCGGAGATCGGACGATCGTGGTCATGTATCGCTCGCGATACTGCGGGCGAGCACGGTGCCATTTGATGTTGCGTTTGCCGCTTGCTTCCTCGATGGGCTCAAGCTCTTTCACCACGGCATCTCGGTTATCCTCGGTGACCACCACACCAACGACAAAAATCTTCCCATCGCTATCTTGTCCAGACTCATCAACATAGGCGTATAATTTTTGCTTCGTCGTCACCATGCTACTCTAGCAAAAATCCCTTTGTTTATCAACGTTTTCGCCATGCTAAAGCAACTTCGAACTCAGAATTTCTGACTCAAAATTTTTCCTGAACGATTTGCCTGAACGAAATTAGAAATTGGAAATCAGAAGTCGGAAATCGTGCTCCCAATCCCTCAATACTCCAGCCGAGTCACAAGCATTCGGCTGGAGGAGGAAGGATCGATACCTTTCGTGTTTATCCTCACAAATCAAGGGTTTAGTCCAACGGTTCCGTATTCGTAATCGTGCAAGTCTTTGTTTCCCCTGCTGCAATCACACCAACGCAGTCACTACTAAGGGTTTTATCGTACCCAAAATCAGCTACCTCATCCACGCTATAAGCCCCTGGATCAACGGTGACGCTTACTCCAGGCATTTCTGCGCCAGCAAACATATCAAGTGATGGGTTACTACTATTAGAGATATCTATCGTGAAATCTGCCGCTATTTTTTCGATGATCACGTTCTGTGTGTTATTAACAACATGCTTAACCACAATGAGCGTCCCCGTCGTCAGTGAGGTCGTCGTCGAAACGCCACTCACCTCTACCCACAGATCGCATCCGAAGATTTTGTGCTCGTTCTCGATCGGCTGGGTGTACTGCGCCGGGTCGGCGGTCGTGTTGTGCTTGTGCACAAAGTCCGCCCAATCCTGCGCGCAGTAGCCGCCGAAGCAGGGTACCGCGAGGTCAATAGTCCAGCGATCCCGTACGTCAGCTACAGACTTCGCGAGGTAGCCCAAGGTGTCGTTCCACATCAACTCATGTCCATTCCAGTGCCACGGTTCATGGAAAGCGGGAGTAATGCCGTCATTTCTAGGCTCACCATCCGGATGCTTCGAGATGTACGGACACAGGAGCGGCAGCGGACCCCATACGGCGTCAGTAGGCACACCATCTGGCCGTACTGGTGCATCCCCGCAGTCTATATACTCTTTACCTACCGGATCAAGTCGAGGATGGCCCGTGCGCGTGCTACCCTCGTCAATCGTGTAGACAGGATCGGCTGTAGTCCCATCTCTGGTAGTCCAACTCCATGCACACTTCGGCTTCTGGCGGATAAAGTATTTAACGTCATCAACTCTTCCTTCTGCCATGAACGACCCGGAGAGTGCAACGTCAAGCGGTTGGTCGAGATGCTCCTGCGGGAAGACCGTGCCGAAGTTAATGTGCTTCGTGTTGACAGAAAGCGCGTTCTCAATTCTCGCGGTGACGTTAATCACGTGCGCCTCGAAGGCCGAGAACATCGGGAGCGCCACCACCGCGCCGAGCGCGATGAGAGCGCCGAACAAAATTTTCTTTTTCATAGAGTTTTTTGGTTGTAACTACTCAGATGTTTAATCGCTCGCTTTGTCCGACATCGGATGTCGGACAAAGTTTTACGACCCACCTGAGTAGTTACTAATTTTTTTGTTTTAGATTAAGCTGCTAAAATCGACCTTTATAAAAATATTCATCTCGTCATCCTGAACTGCAGTGAAGAATCTCGAACAGCGTCGGAAAATGCTAGAGATTCTTCGCTGCGGCTCAGAATGACGCAAAGCCCAAAGCACAGAACACAAAACCCAAACAAAGCAGTCCCAAAAACACAAAACACAAATCGCGGCATGCTAATGTGCTTTGGAAGTTGAGCGTTGTTTGTAATTTGGAATTTGTGTCTTTGTGTTTTGTTTGGGTTTTGTGATTTGGGTTTTCGCACCGCCTTATCCACCGCACACCGGCAGCTCTGCAAGCTCCACTTCAAGCTCGTCAAAATTGGCGGCAGAAAAATAGTGCGCCGCGTCGTCTGCAATATCGTCGCGCAAATACGCCTCAGTCAATGGGCTGACGCCGATCCCCACCACAAATACCTCGATCCCCGCTGCGCGTGCTGCATCCGCCGCACTCTTTGCCACGGCGGGAGCTGTAGAGACGGGTACAGGACGTGTTGGCGCGCCGTCGGTGAGAATGACCATCACGTCGTGGACTGGAGCGCGCTCGTGGACATGCGCGTCAGCGAGCTCTCCCGTGGCGAGCTCAATCCCCTCTTTGAGATTGGTGAAGCCGCCTGCGGCAAGCGCGTCTATCGCCGCATGTACGTCGGTTGACGTGCCGGTGAGATGGAGGTCGAGGGTGCCGGTCGTCGAGAAGCTCGACTGGCCGACGTGGACGCCGGTCTCGGATGGCGCGAGCGTCGTCACGAACGAGTGCGCGGCGGACTTGAGCGTTCCGAGCTCGGTCGCGTCAATACTCGCCGAGCGGTCAAGCACGAGCATGAGGTCGAGCACCTCGGTGCAGCCGGTCGTCGTGCTGATGCCGGTTACCTCAAGCCAGAGGTCGCAGCCGTAGAGCGCCCCCATGTTCTCCGCGGGCTCCATATAGTCATCCGGGTTTGCATCGGGATTCGCCGCGTAGACAAAGTCGGCCCAGTCCTGCGCGCAGCCGCCGCCGAAGCAGGGCACCTTGAGGTCAACGAGCCACTGGTCAGTAAGGTCGTCCGCGCTCTTCGCAAGCCGCCCCTCAAGCTCGTACGCAAGGGTGGCCGCAAGCGTCCAGCGGCCAGGCCGGCCGTGAAAGGCGCTGATCCTCTCGTCGTTCTCGGTCTCGGTGCCGTCCTCACTCACCTCGTGCTTCGAGAGGTAGGGACAGAGGAGGGGCAGCACAAAAAACCCCGCATCCTCGCAGATGAAGTTCCCCGCCGCATCTTCCGTGGCGCGGCCGAAGAGGGGGGTTTCGGGGTTATTGTTCCAGCACTTGGGCTTCTGGCGGAGGACGTACTCGACGTCGTCCACGTCAGCATCGGTGAGGAAGGAGTCCGAAAGAGAAACCGAAAACGGCAACTCGTGCTCCTCCTGCGGGAACACGAGTCCAAATTCCATCTCTTTCACCGGCACGGTGAGCGCATTTTCAATCTGCGCCGTGACATTGAGCACGTGGGCTTCGAATGCGGAAAGAAACGGCAGTGCAACCAGGGTCGCAAGGGTAGCAAGCAGTGCGGTTGTGCTCTTGAATAGCATACGTCCACGGGAAACGAATGAACGACGGCACGGCTATCGCGAAAGTAGGCAATCTCCACTTGTCCATACATGCAGGAGCCGCACTCGGTGATTCAATGCGTTATGCTATACATCCTCGTTCCATCGAGTGCACGCGTCAAGAGGAAAACTGTGCACGGGCTGTGGATAGCGGAGCAGACGAGAGCAACGGGGAGATGTCAAACAAGCGCCACACAGAGCAGACATCGGATGTTTGCCGAATGTTTGCCATGGGGATAAATAGGCATCAGTTCTTGAGCACCCGCGCAAGGTAGCCTGCGGTATATCCCTTCCCCGCTCGTGCAACCTCCTCCGGCGTGCCGCGAGCGACGATGCGGCCGCCCTGCTCACCGCCCTCGGGCCCGAGATCAATGATATAATCGGCGCACTTGAGGATGTCCATGTTGTGCTCTATCACGACGACGCTGTTGCCCTGTCCGACGAGCCGCTCGAAAATCTCGATCAACTTCCGCACGTCGTCATAGTGGAGCCCGACCGTCGGCTCGTCGAGGAGATAGAGCGTCTTGGTCATGAATGGCCGATAGAGCTCAGCCGCGATCTTGATACGCTGCGCCTCGCCGCCCGAGAGCGTCGTCGCGCTCTGCCCGAGCTCAAGATAGCCGAGGCCGGTGTCAGAAAGCGTTTTCATCCGGTCGGCTATTGCGGGAATTTCGTCGAAAAACGCAAGCGCCTCCTCGATCGTCATGTGCAGCACCTCATCAATATTCTTCTTCCGGTAGCGCACCTCGAGCGTCTCTTTCATGAATCGCTTGCCGCCGCATACGTCGCACGTCACGTAGACGGTAGGAAGGAAATGCATCTCAACGGCAATCTCACCATTCCCTTGACAGGCCTCACAACGGCCGCCGCGCACGTTGAAGCTGAAACGGCCCGGTCGCCAGCCGCGCACACGCGCGTCCGCACTCTCCGCAAACAGATCGCGTATAAAGGTGAACGCGCCGGTATAGGTCGCGGGATTGCTCCGCGGTGTGCGGCCGATCGGCGACTGGTCAATCATGATCGCGCGGCCGACGTACTCAGTGCCGGCAAATGACGCACAATTATAGACTTTCGCGCTGCGATAGCGGCGATCGAAGCGCGCGCGGAGGTTCTCGTAGAGAATGTCGTAGAGAAGCGTTGATTTGCCCGATCCGGAGACGCCCGTAATCGCGACGACGCGGCCGAGTGGAATATCGAAATTGATATTATCAATATTATGCTTTTTTGCGCCGCGGATCTGAAGCGTCCCCTTCTCCGCCGTGCGGCGCTTCTCGGGGACGGGGATCACTTCCTCACCGCGCAGATACGCGAGCGTGCGCGAGCCGCTCGTGTTTCGTTTGGCCGTGAGCAGCTTCTCAAGCTCTCCTGCGACTACAACTTCACCGCCGTGGACTCCAGCGCCCGGGCCGATGTCCACGATATAGTCCGCGGCAAAGATGGTGTCCTCGTCATGCTCAACTACGATTATGGTGTTCCTGAGGTCGCGAAGTTTTTTCAACGTCTCGATGAGACGATCATTGTCTCTCTGGTGAAGCCCGATCGTCGGCTCATCGAGTACATAGAGCGCCCCGACAAGCCCTGAGCCGAGCTGGGAGGCGAGGCGTATGCGCTGCGCCTCGCCGCCCGAGAGCGTATTCGCCCTGCGGTCGAGCGTGAGGTAGTCAATGCCGACATTCTCCATGAACTGGAGCCTGCTCGTGATCTCGCGGAGCACCACGCGCGCGATATCCTGCTCCTTCGATGTGAGCTTCAGGGTCTCAAAAAACTTGATCGCATCCGCGATCGAGAGCGAAACGACATCAACGATTGTGTTCAACACCGAGTGTTGAACATTTTTGTTCAACACTCGGTGTTGAATATCATTATTACCAAGAAAAACCTGGAGCGCCTCGGGGCGCAAACGCGCGCCGCCACAGACCGGGCATACTTCATTGCCGAAAAAATGACGCGTGCCGAGGCCATTGCACTCCGGGCACGCCCCGTAGGGCGAGTTGAAACTGAAGAGCCGCGGCTCCACCTCAGGGAATGAATAGCCGTCGCGCGGGCAGGCGAACTTCGAGGAGAGAAGGAAGGTTTCGAGCGCCTCGGTGGTGGAGGCCTGCGCGCGTTCAATCGCCGAGCCGAGATTCAGCGTGCCGCTCGAGGGGAGGACGTTTACTCGAACAAGGCCATCGGATTCGGCGAGCGCGCGCTCGATCGCTTCCGCGAGGCGCTCGAGCGTCGCGGGCTCATTTGATGCAAAGTCTGCGGCGGCAAGCGTATCCACGAGGACATCAATGTCGTGCCGTTTGTTCTTGTCGAGGAGTATCTGCTCGCGAAGGAGATGCCGCACACCGTCAACGACCACGCTCGCGTAGCCCTTGCCGAGAAGGTCATAGAGCATCTGATAGTACTCGCCCTTTCTCCCGCGCACAAGCGGGGCAAGGATTTCAAACGCGGCGCCGGTACGCACTCGAGAGCTTCGCCCTCTCTTCCTCCCCGCCGTATCTCCCGCCGCAGCTTGCTCGCTCTCGCGGCCGATACGCTCGAGCAGAAACTGCATGATCTCGTCTTTCGAGAGCTTCTCGATCGGCGAGCCGCAGATGAGACAGTGTGGTCTCCCGATGCGCGCAAACAGCACACGAAGATAATCGTAAATCTCCGTGATCGTCGCGACAGTCGAGCGCGGGTTGTTCG
>Ga0114944_1000159_pt1 | contig 16060 bp, 14 predicted proteins | sample OV2TP2_FD_89582 | JGI IMG/M metagenome (GOLD analysis project Ga0114944, IMG submission 89582) | Hot spring microbial communities from Beatty, Nevada to study Microbial Dark Matter (Phase II) - OV2 TP2 | ecosystem: Environmental > Aquatic > Thermal springs > Hot (42-90C) | place: USA: Beatty... | reverse complement strand
GTTTCTTTGCTAAACTGTTTATGCATAAACGTTTGTGGTTAGTCTGGTAATTGCTTACTGACTATTTTACTCCACAGGCGTTTATGTTTTTATGTGCTGGTGCGGTTCAGATTAGAACTTAAGTTTACAGTTTGACAACCCTCTTGCATTTTTTGTATAATCTTGTAAGATAAGTAAGATAAGGGGAATGCATGTTTTATTATTAGAATAATTTTTAAGATATGAAAATATCCATACGTTTTTTCTTAGCCGGTGCGCTTTCCCTTTTGGTGGGCGCTGTGCCGTTTTTTTTGCCCGTGCTTGCCGCAGGTGAGCTGCGGGAGGTCAGGGGAGCGCGCGTTGAGCGCCTTACCGTGCCGCATCGGTCCGATGAAATTATTGTCAAATTTAAAGGCATGGAGCGTTTCAGCCGTGTGCCAGTACCGGTGGGTACTCGCGTGGACACGTTCTTGGCTCGCTTCCAGGGTCGGGGAGATGTGCTCTATGCAGAGCCGAATTATATCGCGTCGGCTTTCTTTGTACCGAACGATACCTATTACAACTATCAGTGGCATATGGATAACGATATACACGGCGGCATACACGCCGAAACTGCATGGGATATCTCAACGGGCAGCGGGGTGACTGTTGCGGTTGTGGATACCGGTATCGCATACGAAGATTACAGCATATACCGCAAGGCACCGGACTTGACAAACACCCTATTCGTTCCGGGTTATAATTTTGTAAACAATTCCACGCATGCGAATGATGACAACGGTCATGGTACGCATGTGGCGGGTACCGTGGCGCAAAGCACGAACAATTCCTTAGGAGTTGCCGGCGTAGCATTCAATGCAAAACTTATGCCGATCAAGGTATTGGATAGAAACGGCAGCGGCACGTATGCCGATGTGGCGGACGGCATCCGCTGGGCGGCAGACAATGGCGCGCATGTAATAAACTTGTCGCTTGGAGGATCGGCGTCGGCAACATATTTGCAAGAGGCAGTTGCCTATGCGTATGGCAAAGGGGTGGTTGTAGTGGCGGCTTCCGGCAATGAGAACGGTACTGTCGGGTATCCGGCCGCGTACAATGATTATGTAATCGCAGTAGGGGCGACGCGATACGATGAACAGCGCGCGCCTTATTCAAACTATGGCGCGAGTCTGGATGTTATGGCTCCCGGCGGGGACATGAATGTGGACCAAAATGGCGATGGCTACGGCGACGGCGTTTTGCAGCAGACATTCAGCGGCAACGTGAAAAATTTCGGGTATTACTTTTTCCAGGGGACATCCATGGCAACGCCGCATATTGCAGGCGTGGCTGCACTGGTGATTGCGAACGGAAACGCAACAACGCCGGATATGGTGCGGGATGCGTTACAATCAACGGCGGATGATTTGGGCGCTGCCGGTCGCGACGATTTCTACGGTTGGGGACTGGTAAATGCCACGGCGGCCTTGAATTATGCAGCGGGTCCGGTGGACAATCCGCCGACGGTTTCTCTCACGGCGCCAGCATCCGGCTCTGTGGCAAGCGGTACTATCGCTCTTACCGCAGATGCCAGCGACGACAATGGCGTGGATCGGGTGGATTTTTACATAAACAATGTGTTGGTTGGTTCCGATACAACGTCTCCGTATGAGATTTCTTGGGATTCTACGGCCGTCGCGGACGGAAATTACACCATATCCGTAACCGCGGTGGACACGGCATCGCAGACCGCGACCGACAGCGTTACGTTTACGGTTGATAATATAAATGACCCGCCGCTGGCGAATGCCGGTCCGGATAAATCGGCTTTGGTGGGCGAAAGTGTTTCTTTTGACGGCAGTGGATCTTCAGATGATAGCGGCATTGCTTCCTATGAATGGGACTTTGGCGATGGCGCGTCAGCGTCCGGTGTTTTCGTATCGCACAGCTATGCTGCGGCCGGCACGTACACCGTAACGCTTACAGTTACTGATGACGGTGGCCTCACGGATACAGATACGGCGACGGTAGTAGTAAACGAGGAGCCACCTGTGCCGACGGCGTATCTTTCCATCACCATGTCAACATCCGGCTCTTTCTTCTGGCGCGCAAATGCGGATGTAACAGCTCTTGATGCGGACGGCAACCCGATTGCGGGGGCAGCGGTAACGGGCACGTGGAGCGGAGTCTTTAGCGGTACGAGCACTAAAAATACGAATTCATCGGGTATTGTCCGCTTTACGTCAGACCGCACGCGCACAAGCGGGACCGCGACGTTTACCGTGCTATCCATGACTAAAAACGGCGTCTCCTATGAACTTACGGGCGAGACGAGCGATTCTATTGCCGGAGGATTTAAGTTTTAGTTTATAGATCCCTTTGCCAAATGCAATCTACAACCGCGTAATCATAAAGCTCACCGGCGAATCGTTCGCGGGAGAAGGGGAAGCTGTTTCTTTGGATGCCGTCTCATCCGTTGCGGAAGAACTCACCAAAGCCCACGCGCTCGGCGTGGGCTTTGGCGTTGTGGTGGGCGGCGGCAACGTGGTGCGCGGAGCCGCATTTTCCAAAGACGGACGGATTGACCGCGTAATGGCAGATCACATGGGCATGATGGCAACCGTTATCAACGCGCTTGCGTTAAGCTCATTGCTTCGCGAACGAGGCGTTGCCACGCGCGTGCAGACGGCAATTGAAATAAAAGCGGTTGCGGAGCCTGCTATTCGGGACCGCGCCGTGCGGCACTTGGAAAAAGGACGCGTGGTCATTTTCTCCTGCGGCACCGGCAACCCGCATTTTTCCACCGATACGGCAGCCGTGTTGCGGGCAAGCGAGATACACGCGGATGCTATTATCAAAGCGACGAAAGTGGAGGGAATCTATACGGAAGACCCGGCACAAAACGAGAAAGCCGAATTGATTCCGGAGATAACGTATGACGAAGCGTTCCACCGGCGGCTTAAGTTCATGGATGCGGCCGCCATCGGGTTCGCCATGGAAAACTATCCCAAGCCCATTCATGTGGTAAACATCTTCAAAAAAGGAAACCTGGAACGCGTATTGAAGGGCGAGAAAATCGGCTCGAAGGTCTATTGAGAATCAACAAAAAATAAATTTTACGCGCGGGGGAGGGTGAATGTGAAAGAGGATCCTCTACCTTCGGTTGACTCGGCGTAGATGGTGCCGCCCATGCGCGTTACCAGTTCTTTAGTGATATAGAGGCCCAGGCCCACGCTTTTTTCCTTGTCAGGCGATTTGCCATGTTCTATACGGTGGAATTTATCAAATATATGCCGCAACTCTTCTTTTGGAATTCCTTTGCCGGTATCTTCCACTACGAGCGTGACTAAACTTGCGGTGTGGCGCTCGCGCACGGTGACGCTTCCATTGCTTACGTTATAGCGAATCGCGTTGGTTACCAGATTCGTGACAATTTCTTTGAGCAGCGTGGCATCCGCCTGCATCGGCGCCGTATTGTCCAATTTGTTCAGAAGGCGCACATGATGATCAGCGGCAAGATGCTGCACTTCCCCAAACACTTCCCGCGTTATATATGCGGGGTCCACGCGTTCTTGTTTTATGACAAGCGTGCCTTGTTCCAGTCGTGCGGTGTCCAACAAACGGCCGATAAGATTTCCCAAGCGTTCATTGCGCTCGTAGACAGTTTTCAGAATTTGTTTTGCTTCCGATGAAAGATGCGCCGTACTCTTTTCATCTTTCAGTATGGCATAGAGCCCCCACCGGATGGCGTTTACGGGGCTGCGCAGTTCATGCGCGGCAATGAAGAGAAATTCATCTTGCAGATGCCGGATTCTTTTTTCGTTTTCAAGATCCCGTTCATATGATTGTTGCAACTCTTTTGTTTTTTGCTGCACCTCTTCTTCAATGCTACGGTACGATACAAGGAGTGCGGCGGCCTGCTTGCTCCAGCGAATGGTTACCAAAATGATAATGAGAAACGTCGCGAACCATGCCAGGAAAATCGGAAATACTACGCGTACGGCCGTAATGTCGCGGTACATATAAGAAGTAGCCACAATGCCGAGACTGTACATGGTAATGAGCCATCCTGCCACGGAAGCCAGAACCAGTTTTCCCACCGGCGATTCTTTTACGTTTTTATAAAATTGCGTGCTTTTTGCAAGAATAAACACACTGCCCAGCAGCAGTACCGGCCAGCCGAAGCTGATCATAAACGCGCGCAAGAATTCTAGAGTCATGGTTTTATATTATCAGGAGTTCTTAAAGATTGCAGCCCGCTGTGATAGAATGGTGTGTATAGAGTTGTGCCGTATTAAGTTACGAGCCCCTTTTTCTATGTCACCCGCAGAACAAATTAAATCGCGCCTTTCCATTACGGATGTTGTCTCCGGATACCTTAAGCTTGCCCGCGCCGGTAGTAATTTTAAGGCGGTGTGCCCGTTTCATTCGGAGAAAACGCCGTCGTTTTTTGTCTCGCCCGCGCGCGATTCATGGCACTGCTTTGGGTGCCAGAAAGGAGGCGATATATTTACGTTTGTGATGGAGATAGAGAGCGTGGTTTTCCGCGAGGCGCTTCAAATTTTAGCACAGCGCGCGGGGGTGGAACTGCAGCGCGAAAACAACCAAGATCGCGATGAGCGTTCGCGCCTGTTTGCTCTTATGGAATGTGCCGTTCAATTTTATGAGACCCATCGGGCGCGATTTCCCGCAGTTGGAACTTATTTGGAAAAGCGCGGCGTTAAACCGGAAACAATTGCGAAATTCCGCATCGGATACGCCCCGCCGGAAACTTCCGGCTGGCGCCAATTTACTGAATACGCGCTCAAAAAAGGATACACGCTGAAAGAACTCGAAAAATCCGGCCTTATTATAAAAAAACAAAGTCCGAGTTACGAGTTACGAGTTACGAGTTACGACAGATTCAGAAACCGCATCATGTTTCCCATAGCAGAGCCGCAAGGGCGCGTAGTTGCATTCGGCGGCCGTATTTTTGATGTTCTGCGCGATTCTGCGTCAGGTCAGCGCGGTTCTGCGGGCGGTGAAGCGCCAGCGAAGTATATAAATTCGCCGCAGACGGTATTGTACGATAAAAGCCGCATATTATATGCGTTTGACAAAGCAAAAATGGCGATACGTCGGGAGGATGCGTGTGTTGTAGTAGAAGGGTATATGGATGCGATTATGGCGCATCAGGCAGGAACCGAACATGCGGTTGCCATATCGGGAACTGCTATGACAAATCATCAGCTTACGTTGTTGCGCCGGCTATGCGGCAACATAGTACTGTCGTTTGATATGGATGACGCGGGCGAGTCAGCTACGCGCCGAAGCATTGACTTGGGTCTCGATATGGGCTTTGATGTAAAGGCAATTGCAATGCCGTCTGGCAAAGACCCTGCCGATCTGGTGCAGAGCGATCCGGACGCGTGGCGGCGCGCTGCCGCTGAAGCGGCGGATATTATTTCTTATTTTTTACAAAAGGCACAGGTCCGGCATACCGCGCAAACCATTGAAGGCAAGCGAGCAATTTCAAACAGCGTATTGCCGCTTATAGCGCGCTTGCGCCGCGAGGTGGAAAAAGCGCATTGGGTTTCGGTGCTCTCTTCCCGGCTCGGGGTGCGGGAAGAGTCTGTGTGGGAAGATATGCGACGCTCTACTTCTTCACAGCCGGTATTGCGGCAGCCCGTGCGAGAGGCAGATCAAAGAAATGCGTCCAATAGCCGGAGCCGCGCGGAACTATTGGAAGACCGCATATTGGGCATAGTATACGCTCATCAGATTTCCATTCCCGCCGGCGTTACCGAGAGTTTTTTCCGTTCTGAACCGCACCGCGCATTATTTTCCGCGTTTCCGTGCGCGGTAGCTAATATTAAAAACAGCGAGCTTCAGCAATTGTTGAGTCGGCTTGTCTTTGAAGCAGAGATGCTGGTATCAGCGGAGAATGCTGCAGCGGAATGTGCGGCATGCATAGGGGAGCTGGAGCGGGAGCATACGAAAACAAAGCTGGAGCAATTAACCCATGATATTCGGCAGGCGGAAGAGGCGGGAAATGAGCAGCAATTACCGCAGCTTATTGAGGAGTTTCGGGAAACGTCAAAGCAATTGGCAAGCATGTGATTGTAGATGATTATGAAGAGCAATGAGTAATGTCCTACAAAAGTACGAACTATACGAAAATACGAAAACTTTTATTCAATGTCAAAAAGCGAACTTTCGTATTTTCGTACTTTTCGTAATTTCGTAGGAAGTCCATGCCAAAAAAGAAACCAAAAAAACAACAGAAGAAAAATCGCGCAGCAGCGCGCGTGAAAAAGCGCGCCGTTCGCGCAAAGGCAAAGGCGGCTAAGCGCGGCACGCGCGCGGCAACGCAAAAGCGGCCGAAGAAAGTTTCAAAAACACCGCATCGGGAACAGCGCCGGGCAAAAAAGCCGGCGGTTTCAAAGGAAAAGGCGGCAGAGCAAAAAAAACTGGATGAAGAAAAAGTTACCATGCTTCTGGACCGTGGAAGGGATCGCGGATTTATAACCTATGGCGAGATACTGGCAGAATTTCCACGCATTGAAGAGAATATTATACTGTTGGAGAACTTTTACCAAAAGCTCGAGATAGCAGGCGTGGATGTGCTGGAGGAAAAAGGGTTTATTGAATTTGATGACCAAAAAGAAGTAGCACAGGCAAAGCCGAAGCGCGGAGCAGGGGGTGCGCGTTTCAAAGAAGATGTTGAACATATTTCATCGGATTCGGTGCAAATGTATTTAAAGGAAATCGGAAAGATTTCGCTGTTGACCCCCGAACGGGAACGTGAGCTTGCCAAGCGCGTAGAGAAAAATGACGAGGAAGCAAAAAACATGCTGGTACAGGCAAACTTACGCCTGGTGGTTTCCATCGCCAAACGCTATGTCGGGCGCAGTACCAATCTCTCGCTGCTGGATTTAATCCAGGAAGGAAACCTGGGGCTTTTCCGCGCGGTTGAAAAATTTGATTGGCACAAGGGCTTTAAATTCTCTACGTATGCCACGTGGTGGATCCGCCAGGCGATAACGCGCGCGCTGGCCGATCAGGCGCGCACGATCCGCATTCCGGTGCACATGATAGAGACCATCTCAAAATTCCAACAGATTCGCCGCCGGCTTCTGCAAGACCTCGGCCGCGAGCCCCTGCCGGAAGAAGTTGCCTCTGAGATGGGCATTGAAGTGGAGAAGGTGCATCACATTATGGAAATCTCGCAGGATACTGTTTCGCTGGAGGCGCCCGTGGGGGAAGACGATGATGAAGCGTCTTTGCTGGGAGAGTTTATTGAAGACGAAAAAATGCTCACACCCGCGCAGGAGGTGGACCGGCGTATCTTGCAAGACCAGCTGCGTGGCATACTGGACGACCTCTCGCCCCGCGAGCAGAAAATTCTTAAAATGCGCTTCGGGCTAGATGACGGCATTACGCATACGCTGGAGGAAGTGGGGAAAGAATTCGGCGTAACCCGCGAGCGCATCCGGCAAATTGAAGCAAAATCGTTTGAAAAAATCCGCCAGCACCAGCATTCCAAGAAAATTGAGGAACATCAATAAATACAGGGCTTGCTGCCCGGTATTTTTCATGGTACAATCTTCAGCAGTTTACGGGTTAGTTCGCTGACAATATAGAACAAAAAAGGAGGATTCCTGATGGATGTTTTGTTGTTTCTGTTTGAAACGTGGCGGGAAGCATTTCTATCACGCTGGCTGCTTTCTCTCTGGGTTGTTCCGTTTCTAGATGCAGTGTTTCTGGTGTCGCTGATGCGGAGGGCTTCCGCGAAAAAGGTTATGCTATTCTCCACCGCAACGCCCCTGATGCAGGCGGGATTGCTTCTTATTCAGTATGGAAACGTAATGGACGGCGGCGACACGTTTGTGTTGTCGTGGGTACCGGAACTCGGCCTTGCGGCAACGCTCTATGCCGATCCGCTTTCCTGGTGGTTTGCGTTCCTGGTTGCGGGAATAAGCGCGTTGGTGTTCTGGTATGCCGGCGCGTATATGCATGGCGAAAGCCGCCTGCGGGAATTTTACGCATGCCTGCTCGCCTTCAACGGCGGCATGATGCTTGCGGTGCTGGCGGATAATTTCTTTCTATTCTACACCGGTTGGGAAATAACCAGTATTACTTCATATCTGCTCATCGGGTTCAATCACGAGCAGAAAGAAGCGCAGGAAAGCGCCGGCATGGCGCTTACCATAACCGTCGGGGGCGGTATTGTAAAGCTGTTTGGGATATTTCTAGTATGGTGGAGTACAGGCGCCACCGGTTTTTCAGATCTGCGCGAAGTTCCTCTTCATACATATCCATGGTCTGTCTGGATTGCGCTATGCTTTCTTATTGGTGCACTTACCAAATCGGCGCAAGTGCCGTTTCATTTCTGGCTTCCGCGCGCAATGGCGGGACCTGCGCCCGTCAGCGCGTATCTCCACTCCGCCACGATGGTGGTATTGGGGATATATCTCGTTGCCCGTATGACGCCAGTTTTTGAAACTATCTTCGTCTGGCATTTTTTGATTGCGACTCTTGGGATGGCAACGATGGTTTGGGGCGGATATCTCGCATGCCGGCAGACGGATATGAAAGCCCTGCTTGCCTATTCAACAGTAAGCCAGCTGGGACTGATTATGGCGATACTCGGTATCGGCGGTGAGTATGCTGTGCCAACCGCCATGCTCTATACCGCAAACCATGCGGTGTTCAAGTGCTGCCTTTTTTTCGGGGTAGGCGCTATTGAACATTGCACGGGCATGCGGGATCTGCGTCAATTGCGCAATCTCAAAGCGCATATGCCATATGTGGTGTGGCTCATGTTTATCTGCTCGCTCTCCATGGCGGGCGTGCCGTTCTTCGGCGGCTTTATTGCCAAAGAACTGTTTTTTGAGGCGGTGTTGTCATCCGAATGGAAGATAATCTGGGTTATGTCCGCGCTCGGCGGCGCCCTGACCATGCTGTATACAAGCAAGCTGTGGATTCCATTTTTCAGCACGGCTTCGGAGCGCTCGGTACATCATGCGCCGCATGACGCTACAGTCGGCATGTGGGGGCCGATGTTGGCGCTTGCAGGGCTTACGGTTCTGCTTGGCATGCCGTCTGTTACAGAATTTGCGGTAGCCGGTCTTGCAAGCAAACACGCGATGCATCTTGCGTTGTGGCACGGGCTTAATGGGCCGTTCTTCATGAGCGCGGTTGCGTTGGGCATCGGGGGATACGCCGCCTGCCATTGGTGGCTGCAGTGGCCGGAAGTTCCGGGATTCTTGCGGCAGGAGAAGCATGAAGGGTTTTGTGAGCGGATATATGTCCGTACCATGGATGCCTTTATGCGGTTTTGTGCCTGGTTGCAGGAAGCGCATATGACAGGACATGCAACTGATTATTTTACCTATGTAATGGTTGCAAGTTCCGCGATTATCGGTTTTGTTACCATCCGGCAGTTTGGATGGGCGGCAATTCCAACCTTCTCCGGCAGCATATCCGCGCCAATTCTTTCACTTGCCATACTTATAACAGGGGCAGCGCTCGCGTGCCTGTTCATACGCACGCGCACGTTTCTGCTTCTTACGGTGGGAGTGGTAAGCATCGGGTTTGTGGGGATTTATTATCTCAAGGGAGCGCCTGATCTTGCATTAACGGAGCTTGTCATCGGCGCATTGACAGTACTCATCTTTCTTACGGTGTTTGGCATGACGGGTACGATGGAGTTTGCGGCGATACGGTCCTATAAGCGCTTGATGGCACACCTTGCGATAAGTGGCAGTATTGCGTTCCCGATCGTGCTTGCCGTGACTGCCGCGCGCGCGGGGTTGTTGTATCCTTCGCAAGTGTCTCCATACTACCTGGAGAATAGTGTCAATCTTGCAGGGGGAAGAAACGTGGTTAACGTAATTTTGGTTGACTTCCGGGGTTACGATACCATGTTCGAGATCACCGTAATCGCTGTTGCCGTAATGGGCGTTTTCGCGCTCATGCAGCCGGTTCAAGAAATGGGGCGGTTTGCATTCCGTCGGCTAGGCTCATTGCCCGCCTCGCCTATTTTTGAGACTGTTGCTCCCATCATGATGTACGTTCTGTTCCTGATATCACTTGCCGTGTATGCGGGGGGGCACAACAGTCCTGGCGGCGGATTTGTCGGCGGCGTTCTAGGAGTGATAGCGCTCTCGCTGGTGTTTCTGGCGCGCGGATTGCCAAAGAACGGGGATGAGTGGGTGCAGCGGATGGTCGCAGTAAGCTGCGCAGGCGTGGGTGTTTCGTTGTTTACAGGACTTGCCGCGTATATGTTCGGGTACCCGTTTCTTACGAGCGCCGTGTGGCACTTTTCCATTCCCCTCTGGGGGACGTGGGAATTGCCGTCGGCTATGGGGTTTGATACGGGAGTATATTTTGCGGTAGCAGGTTCACTCACCGGCATTCTACTGCTTATTGCGGGGAGGTCAAAATGGAATACGATGTTCTTAACGTGACGGCTGGTTTTCTGTTTTTTTCCGGCGTGTTTTTGACGCTCCAGGACGACGTGCACCAAAAGTATGCGGGGATTGCATATATATCATCTGCAACGTTGCTGTGGCTCTTTATGCCCGTCCTGGATTCCGCCGTATTAGCGCCCATCATACTTGATGGCGTTCCGCACAGCAGATACGCGGATCCAACGCTCCAGGCGCTCATCTTGACGGCGATTGTCATAGGATTGGGCATATTGGCGTTCGCGTCTGTGCTGGGATTGCTATTTCGTGAAATGTTCACGCATTTTGGAAGAAGGAGGGAAGATTGATGAGCATTGAATTTTTTGCGGCGTTGTTAATTCTCCTGCCGCTTGGCGGCGCGGCTGTTACCGGGTTTGCCACTGCCGTTGGCGGGCGGTATGGTATTATCGGCTCCGAATGGATTACGAGCGTTATAGCAATCACACTGCTTGCCATAGACGTGGTTGTCTTACTGGCAGTGCGGCAATCTGGTACGCCGGTGGTAATTTCCATGGGCAACTGGGCGGCGCCCTTTGGTATAGTGCTGGTGGCGGATTTGCTTTCGCTCACCATGGTGCTCCTTTCGAGTATCGTGTTTGCCGCATCATTTCTTTTTTCGTTGGAGACGGTAGATAACGCGACAAAAGCAAAGTTCTTCTATCCGCTATTCTTGGCACTGGTGGCCGGCGTGCACGGATCGTTTCTTACAGGGGACGTGTTTAATCTCTACGTTATGGTGGAGATTATGGCGCTATCCTCCGCGGCGCTTATGGTACTGCGCGCCTCGCCACAGCAAGTGCGGGAGGGGTGGCTGTATTTGTTACTCAACATAGGATTGGCCGCGGTTTTGTTGGTTGCGCTCCGTGTAACATATACGAGCTTCGGGACGCTGAACATGGCGGATCTGGCGCAAAAAATTGCGCAACATCCGGATGAACCCATTGTAGGATTGCTCGTGGCGCTCTACATGATACCGTTCGGCATTAAAGCCGCGCTCTTTCTGGGATATTTCTGGCTTCCGGGACCTTATGCGGCGGCAGTGCCAGCGGTAACGGGGTATTTCAGCGGGCTTCTTACCAAGGTCGGCGTGTATGTGATATTCAGGTTGGCAACGCTAATTTTTCCAAGCCAGCAGAACCTTTTTCCGATACTCCTGGCTCTTGCGGTGTTGAGCATGTTGGTTGTCTTTCTTGCCTATTCAGAGACCAACATGCGCCGCATATTAGGGTACCACATCACAAGCCAGATCGGCTACATGATTTTGGGAATCGGCATCGCGACGGATCAGGCATATACGGCGGTAGTGTTCTATATATTCCACCATGTGGCGGTAAAAGGCGGCTTGTTCTTGATTGCCGGGGCGGTGGAGTTTGTGGCTGGCAGCAGCGACTTGGCAAAAGTGAGCGGACTTAAAGCAAGGTATGAGGCGCTTGGCACGCTATTTCTCGTGTTGGGACTTTCACTGGCTGGTGTTATGCCGTTTAGCAGCGGTATGGTGGCAAAATGGAGCATACTGCGGGCAAGCATGCCGCATGTGCAATATGTTGCGGTTGGTTTGTTTGTGGGACTTGCCACGCTTCTCTCCATGCGGAAAATCTGGAACGCAATATTCTGGGGGAAAGAGAAGATGGTTGAGACGCTGTACTTGCCCTTGCCACGTTCCGCGTTCGCTGGCATTGCCATACTTGCGATTCTCTCTCTCGCACTCGGCATGCCGGGCCTGGGAGCTACGAATTTGCTCTGGACAATCGCCAAAGAAGCTACGGCAATGATGCAGCCGGAAGTATATATTCCTGCTGTGTTGGGAGGTACGTGATGATACTTATTCCGAATTTTTATTATAGGATTCTGCGGGACACAGGTTTCGCGCTAGAAGGTATTACGTTTCTCTTCAAAGAAATATTCCTATCTGCCTTGCGCGTGTCATGGCAGGTAATTTCATGGCGGCCTGTATTAAACTCCGGTATCGTGCGGATTCACACGGAATTAGCAACGAATCTGGAGCAGACTATACAGGGGAATTGCATAACGCTCACGCCGGGGACCATGACATTAGACGCGCGGCCGGATATAAAGCCAGGTACCATGTTCATCCACTTTCTTAATATCAAGAATATGGGTGAGGAGGTATATGCCATTGAGGAAGGGTTTGAGCGGCGGATCCGGCGGTTTAACAGAGAATTCCGGTATGCTGCCGTGGGACTTGGTTTGATTCTGGCTGCGGTGTTGAGCGTTCTTGCGCGGATACCGGGGCCTGCCGCTGTGTCTGGAGCTGTTGACGGGGCGTGCGACTTTTCTATAGGCGTACTATTTGCAGGCATCATGCTGTTATTTATACGCCTTGTATTGGGACCGACGATGCCAGACCGCGTTCTAGCCGGCTCCACCATAAGCGCCGGAGTCGGTTTTATTGCCATGATTTTGGCATTACAAACAGGACAGAAGGATTTGCTGTTAGTTCCATTTGTGCTCTACAACGTAAATTGGTACGTAACCTGCGCGTTCGCGCAGTATATGCTGCATGGGAGGGTATTCACGTGATAACGGAATCGGAATACATCAAAGTTGGATTACTAATCAGTGGGAGCATGTTTTTTCTCCTGAACGCGATAGGGGTGCTGCGTTTTCCCGACTACTACACCCGCACGCATCCGGCGACCAAGGCGCCGGCCGTATCGCAGATTCTGTTTGCGCTTGCGGTAATGTATGCGTATCCTGCATGGGCGCCGTTTATCCTGATCATTATGGTTATGTATCTGTTGACCGACCCTACCGCCACGCATGAACTCTCGCGCGCGGCATATCACAGCGGTGAAGTCCCCATGCATCTTCAAGACGCGCATGATGATCTTCGGAAGCATGCGCAAAAAGAAGAAAAAGCCGCATAGAATGTGACGAGCCATGCTCTACACATCCCACGGTAAGCGGGATTGTGGACTGCCTACCGGCAGGCAGGTAGCATGTACTCGGCACATTCAGATTCGCAACCCGTTCATATAAATCAATATATGAACGGGGTTTTTTATTTCTATTCTATCATTTTTGTGCAATAGCATTTTTTTGTAAGAATACAAAAAGCACCGGATGGTATCCGGCGCGGGGTTCGTTCGTGTGGTTATGTCAGACGCTTTAGCTCGTCAAGCGCCCATTCAATGTCTTCTCTGTTTTGACTGCACACTACCAAGGCGGACAGTTTTGCCTTTGGTAAGGCGCAGATGGTATAGGTATAGCGCAAAAGATCTGCGCATTGTTCCGGTATCCTATTTTGATTCTTAAGATCCTGGATTGAGCGGTATACTTCCTTGCGGGATATAACCTGCTTTTGTATGATTCGTGAGAGCTCCTTTTCCATAGCTGCTTTTTTTTGTTGCAGAAATTCCGCCATTTTGTCGTCCATTATGTATTCCTTCCTTTCCGTTTCCATTTCTCATTACGCGCAGTATTCCTCCAGTCCACTTTAGTTCTCCTTTCAAGGAAGTTATAGGTTACCTATTGATTACACTAGCATATATGGTATATTTATCAATAGAAAATTTGTATTCCGCGGTAGCTCAATGGTAGAGCAAGCGACTGTTAATCGCTGGGTTGCAGGTTCGAATCCTGCCCGCGGAGCCCTATAGGTTGATTTGCGGTAGAAATGACCTTATCAAAGGGAGAACGCAAGTCAAAATAAAGGTTTTTTCCCGAAAGGCGGCAGTTCTGAAGTAGAAAGTTCAGGAATTGCCGTTTTTCGTTTGGTTCAGAACTTTCAAACAGTTCAAGCGCGTGTTGGCCTATGCGAAATACCGTATTTGCCGTGATATAAAATTCTTCATCGGCTTCTATGTGCTCGCGCGTCTGGCTGTGCTGGGGAGCGGTGCGGGAAACACCCCGGCGTTGATATCGATGTCGAAAGCGGTACTCAAATCTTAGCCGTATTATCCGGAACCGCCTATCGGGTCGAAAGCTGCAATTCCTCTTGGGGAGGATTGGTTGTCATAGAAGTGAATAATCCTTACAAAGCAGGCGAAAAAGCATACATTGGCTATGCACACCTTCGTTCTGTTTTTGTAGCCCAAGGATATCCAGTTACCGAAGGACAAACAATCATCGGCGAATCGGGAGGAGCGCTTTCAGACCCATGCCATGGTGAGAGCACTGGGTCGCATCTCCATTTCCAGGTGGATCGGCCGCACGGTGGGACATATCCGTGGTTTCCAACCGGTCAAGTTGAGCAGCAGGACAACAATTTTGAGGTGACTCAAAAGACTCACAACCCTCTTCCGTTCGTTCTCGGCTATGCGTACAACTATACGTTCGCGGAAAACAACAATAAAGAGTTGTGGGGTGCTAAGAACGTCGTCGCTTACAATACGGCTAACAGTGATTTATGGGTAGACAGCAACTCAGCGTACCCATATGTGGGCAGGAGCAGCTGGTTGGGTGAGACGACATGTGGGGACGATTATGGTAAGCCATGCAGTCGCGAGATCACGCTCGATGCGAATATCTTCAAGCGTCTGGTGCTCCGACTCGATTTCAAGTGCTACAACAATCCGGCGGTGATCTACTATCGTGGACCCGACGACGTGTGGCACGGCGGCAAATTCAACTATTCATCCACCGGAACTTACACACTGAACATGGCTGGTCTGTCTTACTGGAACGGCATCGTTTCTGACGTAATGATCAAGCCATCGCAGGGATGCACGGCGAACCCTGGGCCGGCAGAATACTTTGTAAAACAGATGTATTTTTTGCCGTAAACGCGACGGTGTGGGAGGATGCGAGTATCCTCCCATTTTTCTTGTGTTTTTTGCGTCTTGTTGGTATGATCATCCTATCCGATAGCTCCACATCTAATGATACTGTGGAGCTATCCCCCCATCCATGAAAAATAACATACTCATTATAATAGTGATACTCATCATAGTCGCTGGTATAGTAGTGTGGGGCATGTCTGAAAGCGGTGAACTTACCGATACAAATAACCATGCGTTGCAACCACAAGACGAGCAAAATAACGATGATCAAACTGATGAGTGGAAAATATACGAAAATAAAGAAATCGGTGTTTCTTTCCGATATCCCAATATTTTCACAAGAGTAGATACACGGATAACCAACGGAGAAACCGGTCGCATATTTACCGGCGTACTAGAATTTACTCCGAATCATTGGATTTTCTTCGGTGGTGTGACAAAAGATTATAGTGCATCAAAAGGAGGGAGTATAATAAGCACGCACGGTTATGAAAAACAAGGGGAGAAGTACGCTATAAACTTTGTTTGGGGCAAAGAAGAAATTGTGCCCAACGAATTTTGGCCAATAAATGATGGAAAAGATCAGGCTCTCGTTGTTCGAAATACTAGAATTGAACAAATCCTCAGTCCTGAAAGCATCGCTGTATTTCTAAACATTCCAGAATCATCTTTCCCGGGGATAGTATTTGAGATTGCTTCTTCGCGTGCTGGTGAACCAGTGGATGATAAAGAAGTTGAAATACTGCGACAAATTGTTTCCTCAATCACATTTAGGCAGTAATATTTTATCGCACCTTGCGCCCTTTCTCTCTTCGTTTCTGCGCTTTTCGTTCTGCGGTATCAGGAAGATACTGTTTCAGTTTCAGATGCTGGTTCCTTCGCAGCTCCCTGCCAATGGTGGATTTATCT
>Ga0114944_1000157_pt1 | contig 16114 bp, 16 predicted proteins | sample OV2TP2_FD_89582 | JGI IMG/M metagenome (GOLD analysis project Ga0114944, IMG submission 89582) | Hot spring microbial communities from Beatty, Nevada to study Microbial Dark Matter (Phase II) - OV2 TP2 | ecosystem: Environmental > Aquatic > Thermal springs > Hot (42-90C) | place: USA: Beatty... | reverse complement strand
GGTGAGGACACCGGTGGCTCCATACGGTTCCCTGCCGCCTGGTGTGGAGTAGTGGGGCTGAGGCCCAGTTGGGGTCTGGTGAGCCGCTACGGGCTCATGGGTGGCGTCTGGTCTATGGACACCATCGGCCCTATATCCAGGACTGTGGAGGATGCGGCCATCACCCTGCAAGCTATTGCAGGCCACGACCCTAAAGACTTCTATACCTGGAACGCTCCGGTGCCCGACTACAGGCGAGCCCTTGATGGCGATATAAGGGGCGTCCGTGTAGGGCTGGTCAGGGAACAGACAGAAGACGAGGCAGTGGACACCGAGGTGAGGGAAGCCGTTCTGAGAGCGACTTCAGTGCTGGGTGAGCTGGGAGCGTCTGTAGAGGAGGTCTCCATCCCTCTAACCAGACACGCCAGGATAATCTCGCTGGCATCCTTGATGGTGGAGCCCGCCTCGACCCACCGCGAGTGGATCAGGGACCGCTTGCAGGACTACACCTTTGGCAACCGGGTAGGGCTTCTCACAGGTAGCGTCATGCCGGCCCAGGCCTACTACAAGGCCCAGAAGCTGAGGAGCCTGCTGAGGCAGCAGGTCCTTGAGGCGCTGGAAAGGTACGATGTCCTGGTGCTGCCCACCATAGGGAAGCCTGCCCAGGACATAGAGAACTACAACAGGACGCTGCTTATGCGCAGGACGTACCTCCTTACCTTTACCTTCAACCTAGCCAACGCTCCGGCTATCTCGATACCCTGCGGGTTCAGCTCCCAGGGCCTGCCCATCGGGCTCCAGATAGGAGGCCGCCCCAGCGGCGACGCGACAGTCCTGAAGGTGGCCCACGCCTACGAGCGGAACACTCCCTGGCATACCATGAGGCCGCCCACATAGAAGAGAATGAGTGTGTGCCCCGAGATAGTCGCTGGTGCGGCGAACTCGGGGCCGTCCTTTATCTATCGCCTGGCTGCCATCTGTGCGGCGAAGGCTGCCTTGAGAGCGGAGCACGCCTGCTGTACGGCCGCCTTAGCTTTGTCCAGCATGGCCCACTGTCCAAAGAAGCCGTGGATGACCCCATCATAGCACTTGTAGGCGGTGGGCACCCCCGCCTCCTTCAGGCGTGCAGCGTAGGCGGCCCCCTCATCGCGGAGGGGGTCATATTCTGCCGTGATGACCAGTGCTGGAGGCAAGCCCCTCAAGTCTCTGGCTTTCAGAGGTGCAGCGTATAGGTTGTTGGCATCCTCGTCGGCCCGAAGGTACTGCTCCCAGTACCAGACGATGTCCTCCTTACTCAGCCCATAGCCTGAGGCATTCTCCTGGTACGATTTCCTGGTGTAGTTGCGCTCTGTAACTGGATATACCAGGACTTGAAAGGCCAGTGAGGGTCCTCCCCTGTCCCGCGCCATAAGGGAGACCGCTGCGGCGAGGTTTCCACCAGCGGAGTCGCCACCAACGGCAATGCGGCGCGCGTCTATGTCGAATAAATAGGCGTTCTTTTCAGCCCATTTTGTTGCTGCAAAGCAGTCCTCAGGGGCAGCAGGAAATTTGTTTTCTGGCGCCAGCCGATAGTCTACCGAAATGACCACGCACTCCGCACCTAAACACAGGTGCCGAGCCGTGCCATCGGCCATCTCTATGTCTCCTATAACCCAGCCGCCGCCGTGGAACCAGACTAGGGCCGGGAACGGCCCAGTGCCAGGGGGAGTATAGATACGGACTGGGATTGCACCTGCTGGCCCAGGGATCAACCGGTCCTCGGTCTTGTACACGGCTGGACCTACCGCCGTCGGGCGGGTTTTCCAGGCGGCGCGTCTTTCTGGGGCTGGCAGGTTTGCCACACTAGCGCGCCAGCCAGCCATCTGATCGAGGAAGACCTTTACTTGCGGATCAAGGGGCATCTTGTACCTCCTTTGCCAAATCTGGAGGCATTATAACACCAGCATTACCCCCCGCATAGTAGGTTGGTACGAGGGTCCGGGGTCTTCTCGATGAGATGAACCCTTCATATGTACAGCCCCGTAACCATCAGGTAAAATTCAGGGGATGAGGACTCACTGTGGGAGTCACTTTAAGGAGGTGCCAATGGGAAGGTTAGATGGGAAAGTAGCGCTTATCAGCGGCGGCGCACGAGGTCAGGGCGCTGCTGAAGCCAGGCTCTTTGCCCAGGAAGGCTCAAAAGTGGTGTTTGGAGACGTGCTGGATGAGGATGGGGGGAAGGTAGAAGAGCAGATAAGAGAGCTGGGTGGAGAGGCTACCTACGTTCACCTGGACGTGACCAGGGCGGCAGACTGGCGCACCGCCGTAGCCACTGCCGTCAACAAATATGGGAGGCTAGATGTCCTGGTCAATAACGCCGGGATTCTCATACGCAAGGGCATAGAAGACACCAGCGAAGAGGAATGGGACCGCATCATGGCAGTTAACGCCAAAGGAGTGTTTTTGGGCACTAAACATGCCATCCCTGCCATGAGGCGGGCTGGGGGAGGCTCCATTGTGAACATCTCCTCTGTGGCGGGCCTCGTGGGCAGCCCTTACGGCTCCGCCGCTTACACTGCTACCAAAGGGGCGGTCCGTCTCTTCACCAAAGTGACGGCCATTCAGCATGCCAGAGACAAGATAAGGTGTAACTCCGTCCACCCTGGCCTCATTGACACCCCTATGGTCCAGGACTCCCTGGCCGAACCGGCAAGCCGCCAGGAGCGGCTACGGCGCATCCCTCTGGGCAGGATGGGAACGGTAGAAGACATCGCCTACGGCGTCCTTTACCTGGCCTCCGATGAGTCTTCCTTTGTCACAGGCTCAGAGCTGGTGATTGACGGAGGCACAACAGCTCAGTAGGGGCACAGCATGCTGCACCCCCGTTCCGTCATCTCGGTGTATCCAGAGGTTGGGTTTTCAGAGGAGTCTCCACAATGGGCATGAGGGTTATTTACAACCTTAACACCAGGGACCTCGCAAATATACCAGAAGAGGCCCGCTGGGCCGAGGCTATGGGCTACGATGGCCTCGCTTCTAACGAGACGTCCCACGATCCCTTCTTCCCCCTTCTGCTGGCTGCTACCAGCACATCTCACGTAACGTTGGAAACCCGGGTGGCCATCGCCTTCCCGCGCTCCCCTATGGTGGTAGCCTATGCGGCCAGAGACCTCCAGGACTTCTCCCGAGGCCGTTTCCGCCTGGGCCTGGGCACTCAGGTGAGGGGCCACAACGAGCGCCGCTTCTCTGTTCATTGGGTATCGCCAGGCCGCCGCCTGCGGGAGTACATCCAGGCGCTACATGCCATCTGGGACAACTGGCAGGAAGGGAAGAAGCTGGACTTCCAGGGCCAGTTCTACACCTTTACCCTAATGACTCCCTTCTTCAGCCCTGGCTCCGGCCCTTACCCGAAGCCTCCGGTGTACATAAGCGCGGTTAACCCCTATAACTGCCGTGTAGCTGGAGGGGTGTGCGACGGCCTGGCGCTCCATCCTCTGAACTCGCCCAAGTACCTCAGAGAGGTCATCATGCCGAACGTGGCAAAGGGCGCCCAGAGGGCAGGCCGCAGCCTGAAGGAGATCAAGGTCAGTGGAGGGGGCTTCATTATTACCGGGCCCGACAGACAAAGCATTGAGGCACAGAAAGAGGCAGTGAGGCGTCAGATAGCGTTCTATGGCTCCACCAGCGCTTACTTTCCAGTGCTGGAGGCCCACGGCTTCCAGGAAGTGGGCCAGAGGCTCCGTGAGATGTCCCTGAAGGGTGAGTGGAACGAGATGGGGAGGCAGGTCAGCGATGATATGCTGGACACCTTCGCCATCATGGGCGAGTACGATGAGGTGGCCTGGAAGGTGAAGGAGCGGTACGGGGATGTCCTGGACGAGGTGATTTTCCATATAGAGGTATCACGCTCAGGCGACCAGGAAGCGCTGAAGAAGATCATCCAGGAGCTGAAGTCTTAGGCCAATGGGAGGAACTCTATGGCACGGCTCGGCATGGTTCTCTACCACGGCATCGAAAACGGGGCAGAGCTAAAAGATTACGGACGACTGGCTGAAAGGGCGGGGTACGAGTCCCTGTGGGTCACCGAGAGGTATTTTCACGAAGAGACCTTCTCCCTGCTGGGCTTCCTGGCAGGGGTGACCCAGGACATCAAGCTGGGCGTGGGTGTGGCAAATCCCTACACCAGGAACCCTGCCCTCCTGGCGATGGCAAGCGCCACCCTGGACCGCGTCGGCGGCGGCCGATTCCTGCTTGGCCTCGGACGGAGCGAAAGGTCTGTGGTCCGTGGCAGGATGGGCATACCCTATAGCGACCCCCTCCCTACACTAGAGGAGGCGGTCGCCATCATCCGGGCCCTCCTCTCAGGAGAAAGGGTCACCTCAACCGAGGGACGGTTCAGGCTGAAAGATGCTCGCCTGGCCATCAAGCCCGTCCAGAAAAGGCTCCCCATCTACCTGGCGGCCATAGGCCCAAAGGCCCTGCGGCTGGCCGGCGCCATCGCCGATGGCGTCTTGCTCAACGCTTACACCCCGACGGGCTATGTGAGATATGCCGTGGAAGAGGTGAGGAAGACTGCGAAGGAGGCAGGCCGAGACCCCAGCTCTGTTGATGTAGCCTGTATGTTGACGGTGCGGCTCACCGACGATCCGGAGAGCATATGGCCGAGCCTGAAGCAGCGAATCGTGCGGCTCCTGGCGGAGCCACAGGTAGGCGAGATTCTGCTGGAGAAGGGCGGGTTCGACTCCTCAATTCTGGGACGCCTCCGGGCGTCGACGGAGAAAGATGGCGGAAAAGACGCCGTCGGCCTCATAGATGACGATATGGTGGAGTCTTTCTACCTGGTAGGAGACGCCGCTCGGTGCAAAGAACGCATCGCCGAGTATCGTGAGGCCGGGGTTAGCCTGCCTCTACTCCTGCCCCGCCTGGAAGACTATACCCTGGTTGCCGAGTCCCTCAGCTAGTTGTGATGTGCTTCACCGCCTCCAGGGCCAGATAATATCCATAGACCCCAAAGCCATAGACGGAGCCCTTGCACACCGGCTGAATGCTCGAGACCACGCCACGGGATGTAGGGTTGGAGGCGTGGACCTCGATGACAGGAAAGCGCACCTGGGTAATGGCGTTCCTGAGCGGCCCCGTGTTGGTGGTGAAACCAGCAGGGTTAATCAGCGCCGCAGCTATGTCGCGGTCGTGGGCGTCGTAGAGGGCGTTGACGACCTCGCCTTCGCTATTGGAATGGAACATCTCCACATCCACACCCAGGCTCTCGGCATAGCCCCTGATCTGCTCGTTAATCTGGTCCAGGGTAGTCTTGCCGAAGATCTCAACCTGGGACTTGCCTCGCATATTCATTCCTGCACCTTGAATTACCAGGACTCTGGTCATAGTCCTCCCTCCAGTGTAAAGGCAGGTTTGAAACCTGCCCCTGCTACGGTTCGTGGCAATCAGTATAGCACTTGTGGCGAGTTTATCTAACCACCGTTCAAGGACGGGCCATGAGGCCACCATCTATATAGATGGGCTGGCCGGTGGTATAGTCGCAGGCGTCGGAGGCCAGGTAGACCAGCAGAGGAGCCATGTCCCTGGGGTGTCCCCTTCGGCGTAGGGGTATGTAACGCACCAGAAGCTCGTTCTGGGCCTCCTCTGGGGGCAACTCCTCGGCGCTGTACCACCCGGTGCCGATGGCGTTGACTCGTATATTACGCCTACCCCACTCAAGAGCAAGGGCCCTGGTTAGCTGGAGCACTGCTCCCTGGCTGGCGCAGTAGGCCGCCGAGTTCCCCAGGCCCCTCTCGGCCAGCTCAGATATTATGTTAACTATGCGCCCACCGCCACCTTGCAGCATCCTCTTGCCAAAAGCCTGGCACATCAGGAAGACCGACTTTGCATTCCTGTCCATGACTGCCTCAAACTCAGCAAGAGTGACCTGGTCAAAGGGTTTGGCCAGCTCGGTGCGGAAGTTGTTCACCAGAATGTCCACGCGGCCAAAGTGGTCCAGGGCATCCGCCACCGCCATCTCCACATAGTCCTCACGGGTGCAATCGCAAAGGGTCCCGTAGGACTCCGCCCCCTGCGCCCTCGCCCTCCGCACCGCCTCCTCCACAGACTCATGCCTTCTGGCTACGACAAACACCCTGGCCCCCGCCTCTGCCAGTACCTCGGCCAGGTAGGGAGTGAAGATATTTTGCTCAAGGGTGCCGTCACCGGCGACTATGGCCACTTTGTTGGTCAACCTGAATTCTTCAAGGACGGACAATTTGGCCTCCTCTATTCTCAAGCGACGCCAGATTCAGAGAAGACGTAAACAGGTAGCGTCATCAAAGCCCAAGGGGTATTTCTGGTGCATAGCCTGTGGGAGCAAGTCCGCCGGCCAGACCACCGCCATCAAGGGTGATCATCTCACCGTTCATGTAGTTGGAAGCGTCAGAGGCCAGGAAGACGGCGATGGGGCCAATATCTTCAGGCATCCCCAGCCTGCCGATGGGTATCACATCTCCAGACCGGGCCAGGCTCTCACGCATGGATTCGACGCCCCTGACCGGTATGAACCCCGGCACGATGGTATTGGCCGTGACACCGTAGCGGCCAAGGCTGAAGGCCAGGGTGCGCGTGAGCTGTATCATGCCTCCCTTGCCGCACGTGTATGTATATATATCCCGCCCGCCGCGCAGGCCAAAGCCGGAGGCCACGTTGATAATCTTCCCGCTGCCCCGGTCCACCATGTGTTTGGACACCGCCCGCGCACAGTAAAAGGCGCTACTCAGGTTCGTATCTATGCCCGCGCGCCAGTCTTCATCGGTTATCTCCCAGATGGCGGCGTGGACGTTCTCCGAGGTCCTGCCTGCGTTGTTTATCAACACGTCTATCTTGCCAAACCTCTCCAGGGTAAGCACCACCATTCGGTTCACCTGGCTGGAGTCGCTGACATCGGTAGAGATAGCCAGGGCCTTTCCGCCCTGCTCTTCCACCTCAGCAGCAGCCTCGTCAATGGGGCCTTGCCTACGGGCTGCAATGACTATGTCGGCCCCGGCCCTGGCAAGAGAGCGCACCATAGCCCTGCCCAACCCGGTGCCGCCTCCGGTGACGATGATTACTTTGCCATCCAGGCTAAGCAGCTCCAGCATTTTTACCTACCCCCCATCAGCTTTCAACTGACCATTGATAGCTGACATCTGTGATGTGACCTCCCCAGCGGGGAGGGTCGCCAGCGTGCCGTCCTCAAGCCGTAGCAGGAGGTTTCCTATCTCATCCACGCCCTCGGCGTAGCCTGTGTACACCTCGTCATGCCATCGCACTACCACACGCTTTCCCAGCGTCTCCAGAAGTCCTCGCCATTCTTCCATTGCCACTCTCACCCTGGCCTCCGGAAATCCCCCCTCGCCCCCCTTTGCCAAAGGGGGGTTGGGGGGATTTAGGAGAGGGGCCTGGTGTGAGGGCTGCCGAAGGGGCACGTAGAGGCTGTCCAGCTCTTGGAGCAGATGCCTTAGAACCACCTCGGGGTCAACGGCCTTGCCTGCCTCTACGTTCAGACTGGTGGCTATATGGGCGATGCTATCTACAGTAGAGGGGTCAAGGGCTATGTTTACACCGATCCCCACTATAGCATATCGTACGCTATCTCCCTGGAGGGCATTCTCGATCAAGATGCCAGAGACCTTTTTGCCACCCATTCTCACGTCGTTGGGCCACTTGATGGTGGGTCTTAGCCCCGTGGTCTTCCTTATAGCCCGGACTACCGCCACGCCCGATAGAATACTGAGGTATGGGAGAGCCTGAATCGGGGGTCTGAGCACGATGGACATGTGAAGGTCCCCGGCCTGGGATACCCACACTCGTTGGAAGCGACCCCGCCCGGCCGTCTGCTCCTCTGCCAGGACGACGGTGCCATCTTCCGTACCATCCTGGGCCAGGCGCGCCGCCTCGTCCATGGTAGAGGAAAGTCGCTGGAAGTAGATGATCCGCCTCCCCACCACACGGGTGTATAGGCCCCCACGCAACATACCGGATACAACGTTTCTGGGCAAAGTGTCTCTCTCAGTCAGCCATCAGCAGTCAGCAATCAGCTATCGGTATCATACTGAAAGCTGACCGCCGACTGCTGAGAGCTTATCTGTACCAGTCCTCTCCCGCAGGAGGCCAGGGATTGTCCTTGCTTAGCACCTGGGATAGCTGGGTGAACACGCCCTTCATGGCGCGGGGGTGTATCCAGACGCTGGTGAATCCGTGAGCAACGTAGCCGGGGGTCTGAGCGGGGGTCGTTATCTGGACGCCGCACTCCCGCAGATGGGCCTCGGCCGTAGCGCAGTCCTCCACCTGGAATATCAGCAGGTACAACCCTTCTCCGTGTCGTTCCAGGTAGCGGGCGGAGGAGCCGCCAGGGCTGGTGGGCTGGGCCAACTCGATAAACGTATTTTTGTCTCCCAGGGGCATCACAGCGATCTCTAGGTCGGTGAAGGAGACGGGGAACCGCCGGGTGAACTTCAGCGGGTGAAAGACCTCCTCCCACCTGGGGATGGCCGTATCCAGGTCGCGCACCAGCACAGCCACCTGGCGTATCTGATTGGTCAGAGGGCTCCATGCTGTAGTAAGCCAGTCCTCTCCCGCAGCAGGCCAGGGGTTAGGCCCTCCGGAAGCCTCGATAAGCTCCATGAAAACGCCGTTCATAGAGCCGGGGTGGATGAAGGCACTGCGGTGCCCTGGACGGTCCACCTCCTGGGTTATCCTCACGCCTTCCTCCTTCAACTGGGCCAGCAGGGCATCATGGTTCTCGGTCTCGAAGATGAGCAGATACATACCCTCGCCCCTTCGCTGGAGGAAGCGGGCCCCGGCCGATTGGGGGTCGGTGGGCTGGAGAAGCTCAACGAAGGTCCCTCCGCCAGCGGGCAGCACGGCGTTGCGGAGCCCGTACTCAGACAGGTCCTCGGAGTAGCAGACCTTCATGCCCAGGACACGATCATAAAGGCCCACCGCGTCCTGCAAGTCATTGACCATCACTGCGACCTGACGGATGCCTTTTATACTCATTGGCGGAACTCACCTCCGAAACTAGAGGTTCACTAGCTTCAGAAACCAGCTATAAGCCGTAAGATTTCAGCGCCAAGTTGATAGCTGATGGCTGACAGCTAGGGATTCTGGCGGTTGGGAAGCGAGATTATGGCCTTCCCCCCTACAAGACGGCCGCTCTCCTCGTTGGACATATACACATCGCACTCTACCAGATATTCCCCATTCTCCTCGCGCTTGTCGGTCACCACGGCGGCGATGACCACCGGCTTGTGGGTCACCGGCTGCCTGAACACCAGATCCAGGTGCTTCAGGGAGGCATTTGGTGACCAATGGGTGAAAAGCTGGGCCATCAGGGCCATGCTCATGATCACTGGGACTATGGGGCCGGGCAGCCGCGCCTTCTTTGCTTCGGCGTCACTGGTGAATCGGTTGGGCGTGGGGTTGCCCCAGACCTTGCAGAAGGCCGCCACCGCCTCATCGGTGATGTCCTTCTTCAGGGGGCCAATCTCGTCGCCAAGCTCCACGTCACCGTAGTAATACAACTTACCTTGCATCATGGCCTACTCTCTCGTCGCGTAAGACTCCTGCACCTCTGCCACCTTATCGCCCCTCTGGTTGGTGAAGGTGGTCTCCCACACGATGAAGACCATCGTGCCTGAACGGCCCGTCTTAGGGTACACCTCCTTGAGATGGGAGGAGGCCATCAGCGTGTCCCCGGCCAGGATGGGTGCCAGGGGCTTGACCATCTGCCCGGCATGGAAGCGCAGCTTCCCGAATTTTAGCTTGATGTCCGGTATGGACTCTCCTCGGATAAAGATGGGACATAGGGTAGGCGGCGCAAGCACGCTCTGATACCCCGCTTTCCTGGCTGCGTCCTTATCGGTGTAGAGAGGGTTGGTCTCACCGATGGCGCTGCAAAAGCTACGGACCAACTCCTCGGTCACCTCAAAGGGCCCTGCCTGGTGCTCTTTACCCAGGAGGGACCGGTCATACTCTAGCTCCAGTACCACTAACTGCCTCCTTCGGATTGTAGCATGTTTTACCTTTGCCCTGGATCGCCGTTCCTGGTCTCCTCCAGCCTGACGGGAGCGTAGTCACAAGAGAGAAGGGCCTCTACCAGCTCCCGCTCGTTGCGTATCCTTGCCTTGCCATCGGTTTTGAACCAGGTTAGGCACGTGCCGATGGAGCTGACCAGATGGGCGTCGCTGCCTCCGATTCCCTGGTATCGTCGGTCCTGGGCCAGATGCAAGGCCCTCTCGTTCTCCCCCGCGCGGCTCCCACCGTTCAGGGTTTCTGCGATATGTACGTCAGGGAAAGAGACGCCATCATCTATGAACTTACAGAGCCCTATACCCGGCCTGCCCGGGTGTGCTGGGATAGCTATCGCCCCGTGCTCCCTGGCCTCCTTCATGAGCTGAAGTGAGTCCATAGTCACGTCGGAGAAGTCAACGGCCTTGAGCAACCTGTCGTTTACGCCGTAGACCAGAAAATGCCCATAACGGGTATCCAGCTCGGAGCCCTTCAGCACCAGCACGCCATATTCTTGGCCCAGGGCAGTGTAGTCCACATCCCTATCGTACTTGCGGTGCTCCGTGAGGACGATGGCGTCTATGGTGTGGCCCCGCTTCCTGAGCACCTGTATCCATTTGAGGTACTGCTCCACTGTGGCGCGCGAGTCATCGGAGGAGACGGAATGGCTATGCATGTCTATATACATCCGGTAGGCGAGACCTCCTTACTTACTTGCTACCCTCACCCCCATCCCCTCTCCCAAAGCCCTCATCCCTTTCCCTTCTCCCACCAGTGGGAGAAGGGTGACCGAAGGTCGGGTTGAGGGCCGAGGGGCAGGGGCGAGGGCCTTAGCCCGCCAGGCGCGTCTTCAGCCACATAGAAAAGCCGTATCCCAGGGTTACCGGGTCGTCTAGGAGCAAGGGAACGCTGGTATTGCCTGGGGCTATCTTCATGTGAATGAAGCCGGGGCCGTCTACCTCGACGGCAGAGGCCAGGGCTTTCCTCAGCCCTGGAACATCCTCAGCCTTCCAGGTCTTGAGCCCGCAGGATTCTGCAATGGCGGCCAGGTCTAGCTTATCAGTAAATGTGGGCTGGCCCCCTGTAGAGGCGTAGGACTCGTTGTCCAGCACTATGAGGAGCAGTTTCCGGGGCTGCAAATAGCCGATGGTGCTCAGGGCGTTCATGTTCATGAGCATCCCGCCGTCGCCCTCCACACCAACACAGCGGTTGATGGGGGCCTCATCCAGGGACAGGGAAAGTCCAAGGACGATGGAGCTTACCAGTCCCATGGAGTCCACCACATAGAGGTGGTTCGGCCTCCTGTCTATGTGGGCCATCTCCCGGGAGGTGGCCCCGCAGGTGAAGACCACGGGGTCATAGGGAAACTCTCTGGAGATAGTCTCAAGCGCATCTATTCTCTGGGCCAACATACAACCACCTAATCTGGCTCCGCTTAAGGCAGGCCCTATTCTTTCAGGTTGAGGAAGACAACCACAGGTCGGTGTGTGAGGTGGATGTATTCGTGGGCGCGCAGGATCGCCTGCGGCCACTGGGCTACGGGGACGCGGTAGTCGAGGACGAAGGCCTTGATGTTCATGGACTCAACCATTCTGATGGCGTGCTCAGAGAAGGTATGGACCGCGGAGTTGAACTCCCCAAACCCACCCCTGCGTATGGCGAGTATGAGCATAGGCATGTGGTAGGACATAGCGAAGGTAGTAAGGGCTACCATAGAGTTGCCCAGGCCCACATCCTGGTAGAAAAGGACACCCTTCTTCCCACCCAGGGCCAGCCCAGCAGCTATACCTATCCCCTCCTCCTCTCTGGCTACAGAAAAACACCTGACGGCGGAGTGGTCCTGGAAGTGCTTGACCACCGGAGCGCCGTAGCTATCGGGAATGTGGATAAGGAAGTCCAGACCTATCTTCTCCAGGCCATCTATTACCGCGGCACAGCCCTCTTCTCTCATGCTCATAGGTTCAAGCTCCTGTGGAATCTACGTGATTTTAACGGCTATGTTCTTCTCAGTTAGTGGGATGCTCTCCCAAGGCCGTTTATAACGTAATTTTATCAGCGTCTCTCCTGGCTCTATTGCTCCAAAAACGAAGATTTGTTCACCACCAGCTCCTACTCTATCGGATGATAGGTGGAACTTCTTCTCGACTAAAGCCAGCAAACTGATATCAAAAGACTCATGCCATAAGTAACCCGTAGTCGGGTTAGCAGGCAAAATGACTTCAAATCGTTCGCCAACTCTGATGAGCTTCACTTCCTCTTGCATCCCTAGAACTCTATAGTATACATAGGAAACTTGGTAGCAATTCCACACTCACCATACTGTATCCTAAACCAACCCCCTTCACCCCATCCTATTCCCCAGCTATTCTTGCAGATCCAGTAGTTCTGATTGTCGTCATAACCAACTACCGTTATGGCATGGTGGCCAAGGAAATCACCTGTTGCGTGCGCATATACCCCGCTACGATAATGGTAAAAATCGTCATAAGTCTCCATTTGAGTGATTACGGGACCTTTGCTGCTAATCGAGGCTTTCATTTGGTCTGACTGTGAGAGTGCTTGCCAGCTTATAATTTTATAAGATCGGTTAGACCAATCGTGGCATCTTCGATCGCAAGATTCTTGATGTGCAGGACTCGGGTAGGGAAAACAATTCTCATCTGTTACGCCAGTAGTCTTCGCAAAGTTGAGTGCCGGAGGAATATACCAACCTGTCTCGCAGTTTCCTCCCCCGCAGAAGAAGAGGAAAGCCTCGGATAGGTCAATTGTGAGGTTTGGCTGTCCTTGAGAGTACCTATAAACTGGTTCCATAGCACCTATGACCGCAAAAGAGACACAGGCGCCACAGGCTCCTTGATCCCTCACAGGAGTCGTCCAGTTGTATCCCTGATGAGATCGCCAGTCCATAGCAGGGGGATATGAAGGGCCTGGCCCCCCTACTCCACGAGTCAGCCTCATAGTAGTCTTGTACTCAGCCAGTTGCTCTAGTGTAAGTAAAGCACCTAGACGTGCCTCCTTCTGTTCACGGTCAAGATTTGAGACACTCGTTTCTGCTGCTTCCCAACGCAAATTCAGGACTCTGATAACCTCGTTTAGTTTTGAGAAATCAAGTGTCATTAGAAACCCTTTTCAGCAGTCTGATGTTGATGGGGCCAGGCAGACCTGTAAGCCGGGTTCTGTATCCTGAGACGGCCATTTTGTAGCCCAGATATAGGGCTTTTATAATGGCCTTCAGGACGGCGACCATCTCTCTAGGTCCGGCGTTGCCGCCGGACTCAAGCAGCCAACCCGGGGACGGGCCGGGCGCCCAGAGTCCCCCTATTCGGCCTTGCTCCGGGTGGGGTTTAGCCGCTGCCGTGTCGCCACGGCCAGCCGTGCGCTCTTACCGCACGTTTTCACCCTTACCAGCACCTTGGAAAACACCTCTATGATTATATCTATTCACTACATCTAGCTGACCCAAGACTGCTGGCAGTGTAGTTTCTGTGCCACTTTCCGTCACCCTGATGGTGACATATCCTTCGGCTATGCGCAGGACGGACACCATTAAGGTGCCTGGGCGTTACCCAGCACCCTGCCCGGTGGAGCCCGGACTTTCCTCTCCTCCGACCCTTCGACCAGGCTCAGCCTTCGGCTGCGCTCAGGACTGGACTATCGGAGCAGCGGTCACCTAGTCTACCTGGCCCATGAGAACTTTAACATATCTGATGTGGGGGGTCAAGTACGAAACCCGTTGGGCAGACAGACTAAGAGATCATATCTGAGTGGCTGCCCGGCCTGGATTCGAACCAGGGTCAGGGGATCCAAAGTCCCCTGTGCTACCACTACACCACCGGGCAGTAACCTAAGGAAAAAGAGGAATATTAGACGTAAATATTATCTCATAGATGGGCTATCTGGGCAAAGTGGTTATAGGTTTCACTCATGTCTGTCTCCGCTGGCGGTACTGCAGTGCCTCCGCCAGATGCACGATGCCAATGGTATCCGAGCCAGCCAGGTCAGCTATGGTGAGAGAAAGCTTCAGGATACGATGGAAGGCACGGGCCGAAAGGTCTAGCTGCTTCATGGCTGCCTGGAGGAGGCTTCTGGCATTCTCCTCCATCCGGCATAGCTTCCAGACTTCCGCAGGGCCCATCTCTGCATTGCAGATAAAGGGCGTACCTCGAAAGCGCCGTCTCTGAATCTCCCGGGCCCTCTCTACCCTCAGGCGCACCTGGGAGGATGTCTCCTCCGAGTCCTGGCCCATCAGCTTCTCGTACTCTACAGGTGGCACTTCGACAAATATGTCAATCCTGTCAAGGAGGGGCCCACTGATACGCTTCTGATAGCGGGCCACCTGACTCGGTGCACAAACGCACTCTCGGGTGGGATGGTTGAAAAATCCACAAGGGCAGGGATTCATCGCGCCGATGAGCGCAAAGTTGGCAGGGAATGTAACAGTGCCACCCGCCCGGCTTATGGTTACCACCTTGTCTTCCATAGGCTGGCGCAGGGTCTCCAGTGCGGTGTGTCCGAACTCAGGAAGCTCATCCAGGAACAGCACCCCGCGGTGGCTCAAAGTTATCTCACCAGGCCTCGGTAGACGCCCTCCACCTACCAGACCAGCATTGGAAATCGTATAGTGGGGAGACCTGAACGGGCGTTGTAATATCAGTGGCTTGTCCGAAGGCAAGAGCCCACTGACACTGTATATCTTGGTCACCTCCAGGGACTCTTGGGGGGTCATGCCTGGCAAGATTGAAGGCATGGCACGGGCTAGAAGGGTCTTTCCAGTGCCGGGCGGGCCTGTCAAGAGAAGATTATGCCCCCCCGCAGCCGCCACCTCGAGGGCCCGTTTGGCGTGCTCCTGGCCCTTAACGTGGGACAGGTCTGGACCTGCTGGGGCGTCCCCAATATCTGCTACCCTTATATCCTCGAAAGGCACAGGAGCTATCCGGGTCTCTCCACGCAGGTGACTCACCAGATCTCCCAGGCTATTGGTAGGAATCACCTCTATTCCCTCTACCAAAGCCGCTTCCCTGGCATCCACTGCAGGAACGAAAGCGGTGGTCAACTCCCGGACGCGGGCTATCGAGACCATTGGGAGAATTCCGCTTGTATGACGCAGGCCTCCATCCAGGGATAACTCCCCCAGGAACACTGCGGAGTCTGGCGAATCCGAGACCTGCCCGGAGCTTACCAGTATTCCCACTGCCATGGGAAGATCGTAGGAAGGACCAGCTTTCCTCATGTCTGCAGGCGCAAGGTTCACTGTGATCCTACGGAGGGGGAACTCACAGCCAGAGTTGCGGATGGCGGCTCTCACCCGCTCTCTGGCCTCTTGTACCGCAGTATCGGGTAAGCCGACTACGTTGAAGGCTGGCAGGCCAGGAGAGATGTCTACCTCTACCTCCACTATATAGCCATCCAGCCCCACGACGGCGCACGTCCTTGCTTTCGCCAACATGACCGTGCCTCTTACGAGATTGGTTTCCCCGTAGCTAATATTAAGAACCGGGCGGTGTGCAGTCAACTTAGAGGGCATATGAGAAGTACCCCACCCTAAAGGGTGAGGCATATACTGCGCCCTTCAAAGAAACGCCGGAGGTGGAGAAGGGCAAGGGAAGAAGGGAGGCTGGGATGCAGTATAACTTCTGTTACAGGCCATGCAGGTCCGCTACAGTGCCGTCAACGTAGAGGACCTGGAGAGCGGTGAGGGCGCTACGCTGTATCTGAATGCTCTGACCCCCATCACCACTCCCACACAGCTTATCAAGCAGCTCGGCGACGGAGACCCGGCCGTCTATGAGGGATACCATATTGGCGACCAGGTTACTGCATGGCACCCCCTCAGGATAACCCGCCGTGGTGAGAACGTAACCCCACACAAACTCGCCTTCTGCAATTACAGGCTTGCGCTGGACGCGGACTCCTGTCGCGAGGCGCGGCACCGCACGATAGAGGGGAGTTTGCATGACGTCAGCATGGGCCTGGGCAGCCGCCAGTCGCTCACGACGCTCCGCGCGTTCCGACTCCACCATGCGGACGCTTGTTACAAACTCGGTGGGCGCTTGACCTCGCTCCAACACCGCTCGTTCGTAGCCGCGCGGCGACTGCCCTGCTACAGCGCGTATGAACGCGT
>Ga0114944_1000154_pt1 | contig 16193 bp, 13 predicted proteins | sample OV2TP2_FD_89582 | JGI IMG/M metagenome (GOLD analysis project Ga0114944, IMG submission 89582) | Hot spring microbial communities from Beatty, Nevada to study Microbial Dark Matter (Phase II) - OV2 TP2 | ecosystem: Environmental > Aquatic > Thermal springs > Hot (42-90C) | place: USA: Beatty... | reverse complement strand
GGTCCACGGATGCGTTGCCGTCGTTCACCACCCGAACCAGTTGGGGGCCTGCCGTCGCCGGCAACTCCACGCTGACGATCACGCGATAACCTCTGGCAAGCGTGAAGACCACCTCGCGAGGGCGGTCTTCTCCGATGCGCATCGTCGACGTCACCAATCCATTGGCGCTCGCGATCAGCTGAACTGCCCCGGCCGGCACATCGGAGACCGTGGCGACGCCCTCCGCGTCGGTCACCGCGATGCGCGGCACTGCGGCCGGGTCCGCCGAGATGAGCTGGACCACCGCACCGGGCAGCGGCTCGCCGGACGTCGAACGCACGTGAGGCTGTAGGTCTGTGGCGGGTGGAAGAGGCATGAGCGCGATGGTGTGGAGAATGTCTGGCGGTTCGGCCAGCTGCTCCTCGGCCGGCTGGTATCCTTGCGCCGAGACCGCGAGCGTCCCTCCCGTGGTCCCCACACCCTCGAGCAGCGCGTCCCCGGACGCCGTGGGCGTCGCTTCGACACGCCCTCCGCTTCCGGTCCACGTGATTGCGGCACGCGCCACCGGTTGATCGTCGAGCGCGTTGATGACACGAACGGGCAGGAACCCGTCGGGGATGGCGATGGCTACCTCTCGCCCGTCGGGCGGCACCTCGATCTGTCGCACATACGTCGAGTTGGCCATACGGACATCGACGTGCGCCGGCCCTGGCGGGAAACTCGTGAGCGTGACCCGTCCGCTCGCATCCGTCATACCGCGGCACCCGAACGCGGGTGCGCGATACGCGAAGGGTAGCGGCGGCGGTGGAACGTTGGGCGACGCGGATATTCGAATGCCGGCCGCTGGTCCAAGCGGCGATGTAATGCGGAACGTCGCCCGACCGCCCACAACGAGCGGCGCCTCGACGGTTCCGCTGCCAGACACCGCCACGACTCGCGTGGCCATGAGCACTGCATCGGCGCACCGGCCTGCGGCCATGGACCACAGGCGGTATCGTCCCGTGGCCAGCCGGTCGAACGTCGCGCGTCCCCGCGCATTCGTTCGCACGGGCCGGAATGCCAGCGGCGATCGCGGACGAGCCTCGTCGATGTGGACGTCGTGGCCCGGCACCGGGGTCCCGGTCCCGTCAACGACGTCGACATGGAGAACGGTGCCGGGCTGTTGGATGACGATGGTGCCGCCGTCTACGATCGTCGTCTCGCCGCCGACGTTCAGATCCGGCAAGCGCGTCTGCGCCAAGAGAGGCGCATCCACAGCCGCGGTCATGATGCCGCGCGGCAGCGGTCCGATCGTAATGGCGCCGTCGTTGTCGGCCGGATCTGAGCGCCGATCGTCAAGGCCGTCAAAGATCGGTCTGCCGCTCACGTCGAACAACCGCCGACGGATCTGTGGAGCTATGATCGGTTCACCCAAGGGCGACACGAGTCGCGCGCGGAAGTACGCGCCGGCCGCGAGGCGAATGACCGGCAGCCGCACAGACATCGACGCCGGCACGGTCACCATGACGCGGTAGGGCACCAGGCCTGGCGCGCTGATTGTCAACTGATTGGCTCCCGATTGCGCTGGAACCAGGCGAAACCGGCCCGTGCGATCGATTGACGCCCTCGTCGATCGCATGGCCGACTGAGCGACGACCGTTCCGCCGGGTACCGGCGTCTCGTCGGGCGCGAGGACGTAGCCGCTGACGCCGGGCTCGTCCACGATCGGCTGCGGCTGCGCGCCGGTTGACGCGGACACGGCCGCCACGATATTGCCAAGCAGGAGCAGCCGGCTGGCTACGCGGGCACTCATGATCAGCCCCAGTGTGCGCGGCCGCGAGCGGCGAAGTCAAACAGACCGCCTTCGGGCCGCTACGACGGGCGGACGACGCTGTTCCTGGATGCGCTCCCGCTCGATGCTCCGCATCATGTGATCGGCAGGCATTCACCGGACAGCCGTTGGGCGGCCGACCAATTAGATCGGACGGGGCAGCCGGAGACTCTTGCACGGCCGACCGCGGCTCAAGTCCCATGAGCCAACACGATACCGCTGAAACACTTGCGGCGATTGCCACGTGCGTATGCCACGTGTCTTCGCTTCCTCCTCCGCGATGGCAGGGGTCAGCGGGACGGCTCGATACTCTCTCTCTTCTCTTATGGCAATCGCATTCCATCGCATGCTCTCGGTGATGGTCCGCCTACAATGCGCGTGATACGGTCATGCCGATGACTCCCGAACGGTGGCGCCAAGTCGAGGCGCTCTATCACGGGGCAGTGGAACAGCCGCCGGCCCGACGGCCAGCCTGGCTGGGCGAAGCGTGCGCGGGCGACGCGGAGTTGCGGCGAGACGTGGAGTCCCTTCTGGCACAGCGCTCCCCGGCGGTGGGAACGCTGGATGGCACGGCGCTGGTCGCAGCGGCAGAGCTCGCAGGTGACAGAAGCGTTACGCTGGCGCCGGGGCGACGGCTCGGGACCTACGAAATCCTCGCGCGCATCGGGGCAGGTGGAATGGGCGAGGTCTATCGCGCTCGCGACACCCGCCTGGGGCGCGAAGTCGCGATCAAGACCCTTCCCCGCGAGTTCAAAGGCGATCCAGATCGTTCGGCACGGTTCGAGCGCGAAGCGCGCGTGCTGGCCTCGCTCAATCATCCCAACATAGCGACGATCCACGGAGTCGAGGAGGGTGACGGCGTCACGGGGCTGGTACTGGAGCTCGTGCCCGGTGAGACGCTGGCCGACAGGGTCGCCCGGACGAAACAGGGCGGACTACCGGTGGCAGAGGCGCTGCGGATTGCCCAGCAAATCGCCGACGCTCTTGATGCCGCGCACGAGAAGGGGATCGTCCATCGGGATTTGAAGCCAGCCAACGTCAAGATCACGTCCGATGGCTTGATCAAGGTGCTCGACTTCGGGCTTGCGAAGCTGCAGCATGGCGACATCGGACCGAACGTGTCTCACGCGCCGACGGTGACGTTCGGGGGTACGCGCGAAGGAGTCATCGTCGGGACCGCCGCCTACATGAGCCCGGAGCAGGCGCGCGGCCAGGCCGTGGACAAGCGGACCGACATCTGGGCCTTCGGGTGCGTGCTCTACGAGATGCTCACAGGCCGCGCGGCCTTCGCGCGGGGCACGATGACCGACACGCTCGCGGCGATCGTGGAGCACAGTCCAGCGTGGGACGCCCTCCCCGCTTCGACGCCTCGTGGTGTCGTGCGACTGATCCGCCGATGCCTCGACAAGGATCCGAGATTGCGTTTGCGGGATATCGGCGATGCGGCGGCGGAGCTCGATGACGCGCGTTCCGCCCCGGAAACACGTCCCTCTACCCCCCTAGAACCCCGGCTCGCAGTCCGGAGTGTGGTGCCGTGGCTTGTGGCGGCGACGACCTTAATTGTCGCCGTGACCGCGACGAGTCTCACATTCTGGCGCGCGCCGATAACGGGCGCTCCTCGTGGCGCGCCCCCTCGATTCTCGCGCATCATCCGCGTCACCAACGGCCCCGCGCGCGAACTCGGTCCTGCCATTTCACCGGACGGCAAGTGGGTTGCGTACCTCTCCAATCTGAGCGGTCGACCTGACGTGTGGGTGAAGTTTCTGGCCGGGGGAGAAGCGGCCAACCTCACCGCATCGGCAGGGCTGGACATCAGCACGACAACGGGCATTACAGGGCTCGAAATCTCGCCAGATGGGACGCGCATCGCAGTCATGGCGAACCCTCGGGGGAGCAGCGGGACGTTCGCCACGTGGGAGATTCCGGCCCCCCTTCCAGGCGCTCCCCGGAAACTGCTCGACAACGGGTTCCTTGGGATGCGCTGGTCGCCGGACGGTCGGGCGATGACGTTCATTCGAGCGGGGGCGGCGGCCGGCGACGCGCTGTGGGTCGCCGACGCCGATGGCGCGAACCGACGCGAACTCATCCCGGCCCGCAACGGCATCCACATTCACTGGCCGACCATGTCATCCGACGGCTTTGTCTACTTCATCCGGACGATCTCGACGATCGCCAATCTGGATCAGGCTGAGATCTATCGGATCGCGGCGGGAGGCGGCACCGAGGAGCCGGTCGTCTCGACGCTTCGTCGGGCTATGCACCCGTTGCTCATGCCCGACCGTCAGAGCCTGGTGTACGCCGCCAACCCGAGCGGAGTCGATCTCGGCCTGTGGTGGCGCCCGATTTCTGGCGGAGACGCACAGCGACTGACGATGGGCACGGGCGACTATTCCGAGCCACGCGTGTCCGCCGATGGCCGAACCATCATCGCGACGCGCTACGAGCTTCGACAGTCACTGAAACGAGTCATGGTACGGGCGGCAGAGTTCGGCCAAATGATGGATATCACGGACGGGTACGATGGAGACCTCGATCCCAGTCTGTCGCCCGTGGGGAATCTCCTCGCATTCAGCTCGTCGCGGACCGGCGATCGTCATATCTGGATCGCGCGCGAGGATGGCAGCGACGCCCGGCCGCTGACTTCGGGAGACGCACTCGATGACCGCCCATCGTTCTCTCCTGATGGCAGCCAGGTCGCCTTCAATTCGGATCGCGATGGCCGGAGGGCCATCTGGATCATCAGCGCGGAAGGTGGCACGCCGCGCAGGGTCGTGGATGCGGCCGTGACCGGCGGGTTGAGCTGGTCACGCGATGGGCAGCGAATTGTCTACGCCGCGGGGGCCAACAGCTGGCCAAGCCTGTGGAGTGTGAACGTCGATACGGGTCAGGTGGAGCGCATCGCCGCTCCTGGAGCCGTGTCCGAACCGGCATGGAGCCCCACGCGGGATGTGCTCGCGTACCTGGAGCCCACGACGAGCGGGCCCTCGTCGACGAGGTTGACGTTCGTCACTCCGGCCGGCGCGCGCGTTTACGAGACGTTACCTCTAGTCCCGGCCATCAGCAGTGGATTCAGCAACGGCGTGCTGGCGTGGTCGCCGGACGGGCGCCTTCTCGCCGTCGGGAGTCAGAACACAAACCTGCCCGCGTCACTGTGGCTCGTCGACCCTGAGGCGTCGATACCGTTTCGAAAACTCGTCGAGCTTCCCCCTGGCCCGCGCATCCGCGGCGTGACGTGGACACGCGACGGCTCTGCCCTCATCATCGGCCAGCACGATGCGTCAAGCGACATCGTGCTGCTCGACGGGAGATAGTCGCAGAGCCCTAGCCCATGCGCCCGGATTAGACCCCCTTCGACGTGGCTCAGGGCCGGCCGATGGTCATGGCTCGCCATGAGCGAGCCTTCGCTGGCACCGAGGCGAGTCGAATCGCGCGCCCGAAGGGACTCGAACCTGCGACCCGGGCTTAGAAGGCGAAAATTTCCGAACCCGAACCCGTCGCCCCCTCAGGAACTTGCAGCGGGTGCCCTGCCAGCGTGCCATGCCACGTTCGGGAGTTCATCAACGGCCGGCGATGTACACGAGTCCTGCTATCATGTACATGTCACGTCTGCAGAGTCTCATGGCGAGCACCGCGTCGGTTCGACACAAACACATTCGCATCGATCAGGCGAAGCTCGACAAGGCCAGAAAGGTTCTGGCCGCGGCGACCGAAACTGAGGCGCTTGACCGTGCCCTCGCGCTTGTCGTGTCGGAAGCGGAGGTGGATGCCGCGCTTCGTGAGGTCTCCCGCAAGGGGAGGTTGAAGAAGCTGTTCCCGTGACATGCGTCGCCTGGTCATCGACACGAACATCTACATCGACTGGTTCAATGCCGGTCTTCACGAAGACATCCTGTTTCAGCGGGATACCATCAAGCATCTGAGCGCTGTCGTCTTGATGGAGCTTCGCGCAGGCGCTTTCTCCACCTCTGATCGCCGACTCGTGCAGCGCGTCGAGAGGGCCTTCGCAAAGGCAGGGCGGATCCTCGTGCCGTCGCGGGCCGTCTTTGCCGAGGCTGGCGATGCCCTTCGTCGGTTGCAGGCCGAACGAGGCTTCCATCTCGAGGCCAGCCACTCCATCGTGGCCGACGTCATCATCGCCCTGTCGGCCCGATCAATCGGTGCGACGGTAGTGACGCAGAACGAGCGTCACTATCGAGCCATCCAGTCAGTCAGGCCGTTTCAGCTCGTCATCATCGAGTAGCGCCAGAGCTGAACGGAATCTCTGGATGAGCAGTTCGGACACACGGGACAAACTGCACCACGGTCTCAGTAGGCGCGGAGTTGGCGCGCCCGGCAGGACTCAAACATGCGACCCCCGGCTTGGAAGGATGAATTCCGGTGACGGAGATACTTGAGTGTCAACAAGTTGAGAGGACTGCCACGCGGACGTGCCACGCGACCTGACCAGCCTCGTACTCCGCGAACGAACGCCTGTCGAAAGGTCGTCCCTCAAACCACTCCGCTACGGCCGCAAGGCAGACGCGTAGAGGATGTTCCCGGCCGCAACTGTGACGTACTGCTTGCCGATCACCGCGTAGCTCATCGGGCCGCTGTACACACGGCCGGCGACGGGCGCCTGCCAGAGCACCTGGCTCGTGCTGGCGTTCAACGCATAGAAGTATCCGTCGCCGACGCCCGCGAACAGGAGGTCGGTTGCCGTCGTCAACACGTCGGACTTGTCTCTCTTGAACTCCCACTTCCTCTCTCCCGTTAGAGGATCAAACGCGCGCAGTGCTCCGTACGCCTCGTTGGGGGCGTGGAGCCACCCAACCGGATGGCCGGTGAAAACGGCAGGCGGAACCCATCCTCGTTCGCGTGCGTGGGTGATCACCGACGGATCCGGGGTGTGAAGCGTGCCAGCTTGTACCGCGGTCGTGACCTCGACGCCTCGTGCGCGCAAGCCTTTCGCGACGGCACTCGGCACGTGCTCGTCGGTGAGGTACCTAATTCTCGCCACGCAGCGAGCTGAGTTTCTGGGAGCGTTTTGACAGGATTTGTGCGCGCATCGCTTCGGCGAGCGCGCGATCGTCGCCGGTGCGCTTGTCGATCTCTTCGCGGTGATCGAAGTAGTAGGCGAGCGCCGCATGGACGTCGCCCAGTGTCAGGTCGTACTCGGACGCGATCTCGTCGACGCTCTTGCCAAGTCGTTCGTGCCAGATCGCAATATCCTGGACCGTGATCCGATGCCCGCGGATGCGCGGCTTCCCGCCGGCCATCGCCGGCGTCACTTCGATGTGCTCGTCCAAGGTCCTGCTGCGCATTTCTCTCCCACTCTACAGCGGGCGCCTGATGCCGCCGAATAGCGCCATCCTACGGCTGGCCGACGCTCGCGGCGCCGGCACGGCACTCTGCGACCGGCAACTCAGCATTTGACACCGCCCAGGTGGGCTTGCATGATGGCGGGCGGCGAGCCGCTACCGGTGCCCGTGCCGTTCGCACCGGTCGGTCCAAGGGGCGGAACCAGGGCTGCGCACGTTCCAATAACGCCTGGGCGCCGCTCTGACCTACGTTGTCACTGCGCCGCCATATGCTCTCGCTGCAAGAAGGGGCAGAACGTGGTTGACCCAGATTTCGAGAACGCATTTGAGCGATTGACGGGGAATCGCCCGTTTCCTTGGCAGTTGAAGTTGTTTCACAAGATGCGGCTCGGACCGGAATCGTTCCCCGCGCGGTGCGACATCCCCACGGGACTCGGCAAGACGTCTGTCATCGCGGTCTGGCTTTTGGCGCGCGAAATCAACCCCGCACTTCCACGGCGGCTGGTTTACGTGGTCAACCGGCGGACAGTGGTCGATCAGACCACCTTCGAGGTGGAGCAATACAAGAAACGGCTCAAGGAACGAGGCCGAGACCTGGCCGTCAGCACGTTGCGTGGCCAATTCGCGGACAACCGCGACTGGTCCGCTGATCCATCGCGCGAAGCGGTCATCTGCGGCACGGTGGACATGATCGGCTCGCGCCTGCTGTTCGCCGGCTACGGCATTGGCTTCAAAGGCAAGCCTCTGCACGCGGGTTTTCTCGGGCAAGACACGCTGATCGTTCACGACGAAGCGCACCTGGAGCCCGCTTTTCAGGATCTGCTCCTTGCGATCGAAAACGAACAACGCCATGGCCGATTTCCCGACCGTCATCCAATGCGGGTGATGGATCTTTCGGCAACATCGCGGGGTAACGGAGAAGTGTTCGGACTGACCGACGAAGAGAAACACGCGGACTTCGACAGGACACATGTCTCGCCAGAACTTCGCGCTGTCTGGAAGCGAACGCATGCGAAGAAGACGGTCGTGTTGCATCCGGTCCACGAGGAGAAGAAGGAACTCGCCGGCCAGCTTGTCGAGCTCACTCGCGAACACGAAGGCACAACGCGCGCGATTCTCGTATTCGTGCGGACTGTCGATGATCTGGGGAGAGTCGTCGACAGCTTGCCGAAAGGTCGAACGCAACAACTCTCCGGCACGATGCGCGGATATGAGCGGGAACGACTGCTCACCGACGATCCGGTGTTCGCTCGGTTTCTTCCGGAATCAAGCCGTCCCAAAGGCGTCACTCCCGCCGATGGCGCGGTTTATCTCGTCTGCACGAGCGCCGGCGAAGTCGGCGTGAACCTGTCCGCCGATCACCTTGTCTGTGACCTGACGACGTTCGAAAGCATGGCGCAGCGTTTCGGACGCGTGAACCGGTTCGGCCTGCGCGACGACACGCGAATCGATGTCGTGTATCCGGACACGTTCGACGAAAAGGACAGGCTTAGTCCTGCCCGAAAGAAGACGCTCGATCTGCTTCGCCAGCTCGATGGGAACGCCAATCCTGACGCGCTGGGCAAGCTCGACGCGAAGGCCAGAGCCGCCGCGTTTGCCCCATTGCCCACCATTCTCCCTACCTCCGACATCCTCTTCGACGCCTGGAGCATGACCAGCATTCGAGACAGAATGCCCGGCCGGCCGCTGGTCGAGCCATACCTCCATGGCATCCGCGACTACGAGCCGGCCGAAACACACGTCGCCTGGCGCGAAGAAGTCGGCGTGATCGTCGGCGATTTGCTCGAGGACTACCCACCCGACGAAATGCTCGAAGCGTACCCGATCAAGCCACACGAAATGCTGCGCGACCGCACCGACCGCGTGTGGAAGGAACTCGTCAAACTCGCCAAACGGCATCCAGGCAGGCCGGCGTGGGTTGTAGACGAACAGGGCAAGGTCGACGTTGTGGCGGACATCTCGGATCTCGCGAGTTGGGACAAAAAGCAGGCAGATGCGCGACTTGGAAGCACAACTGTGCTGCTCCCTTGCGACATCGGGGGATTGACGGCCCAGGGCACGCTGAATGGCGATTTTCCGCCGTTGCGGAAGAACGACGAGCCCACCGAGCCAGACAACAACGATGTTGCCGATGAATACTCGGACGACAAGGGTCCATTGCGGAGGCGTGTCCGCGTAAGCCCTGACAATGCCGACTCGGCCATCACTCCAAAGGAAATGAAGCCGGTCTATCGAATCGTCTTCACTGATCCAAGTGACGAAGACGGCGAGCCCACCGAAGAATGGATCTGGTTCGAGCGCACCACGCAGGCCGACGCCGACGCCCGCAGCCGATCCAGCTATGGCCTTGACCTGCATCTCGCCGATGCGAGGGAAGCGGCCGCGCGGTTCGTGTCGGGGCTTTCCCTCGATCCCGATTTGCGCGACGCCGTCATTCTCGCCGCATCCTGTCACGACCTCGGCAAGGATCGCCCGCGATGGCAGCGCGGCATCGGCAATGACAACTATCCTCAATCCAAGTGGGCCAAGTCGGGCAAGCGTGGGCGAATCGAACGTTCGCCTTACCGGCACGAGTTCGGATCGATGTTGGACATCCAACACCTTCCAGCATTCCAAGCGCTCTCACATGATTCCCGCGAGTTGGTTCTGCATCTGATCGCCGCTCACCACGGCCGGGCGCGGCCACACTTTACGTCCGAAGAGTGTCTCGACGACAAATACCCTGGCCAAACCGCAGGGCAACAGTCGATCGGCGCCCTGAACCGCTTCGCCCGACTCCAGCGGCGGTTCGGCCGGTGGGGCCTCGCGTATCTCGAATCCCTCGTACGCGCCGCGGACTATGCGGCCAGCGAACTTGCCGACGCGAATCCCGCCCGAGGCGCCCAGTGATCCGCATCCCCGTCGACCTGACCAACCCCGGCCAGTTCTTCGCCTGCTGCGGATTGCTGGAACTGGCCGACCGGGTCTCGCCGAGGGCGGAGGTTACTGGCGAATTTTCACCGCCGCGGTTTCACCGTTCGAATTTCTGTATTTCCGCCCGCGTTCCGTTGTCCTCGTCCGACCTCGTGAAGATGCTCGTGAATTGCGAGCGAACGGCCGTCGACCCGTACCAGCCGATCCGCGGTTCGGACGGTAAGCCAGTCAGGGACGCCACAAAGACCAAGCCTGTGCTGTTCCAACATCACGACAGGCTGGATGGCGAGTCGTTCTCCGTCCGCCTTGCCTGGTGGCTCGACGAACTGGCCGGGACGCAGACCCGTTTCAAGACCTGGAGCGCTCATAATTCGGCGGAGGGCCTGATAGCGGACCTATCGAGCCAGGTGCGGGCCGATGACATCAACGACGGGAATCTCTTTGAACAGCAGGCGGGCATGACCAGCCGCCTTGGCTTGGACCCGCGGAGCAGCTGGAATACGCTCGACACCGGCTTTTCCCCGAACGACCAAAGCCTTGCAGTCGATACGTACGCGGCGACCGAACTGCTGGCGGCCGTTGGCCTCGAAACGTTCCGGCCGGCGACGGCGGGCGATGGCTACGTATATGGCATCTGGACTAGACCGTTGCCCGTGATCGTCGCCCGCGCCGCTGCGTCGTGTGCCCTGAGAATTCAAGATACCACCCGCTACCGCTTTGAGGTCGCCTCACGCGGGAGGTTCAAATTCTTTACGAGGGCGCTACTTGAAAGGACCGCTCATGACTGAGCTCCTGATCAACACGTTCGACGAATTGCTGGAGGACGATGGACCTGCAGCGATCGTGTTCCGACGCAAGCTGCTACCCGTCGAGGGCAAGGATGCTTGGATTTTCCCGCCCACATTCGCCAAAAGCCAATCGGCCGAGGAGGAAGAGGAAGGAACCGGAGGCGATTACCAGATCGACTTGCTTCCCGATGACCCACGACGCAACGTCTGCATCATCGACAGTGTTGGCTCGCAGGCCAACCGAATGGAACCGGTGTTTAAGGAGGAACGTTACGCTGCCCTTGTCCCACAGCTCGTGGTCACCATGAAGGATGGTGATAGTGTCAACATCCTGGATGCAGGCCACCGCGCTGCCGATGCGGCTTTCCGCTTCTCAACGGAACTCGGTCCCAAGCTGTGGGATGCGTTCGAGTCCATCAAGAAGACGCGCGACTATTCCAAACTGGCAAGACTTGCTCCGACGTCGCTGATCTTCGGCGTCTGGGATTCTCGCGGTACAGGTGTGAAGATCCAACGGATCGTGCGGTCGGTGATTCGCGCCTACAATGTGACGGAGGCCAAACGTTACGCTACGTATCAAGCCCCCTACGATTACACCGCAAACGGATTGATCAGTGCAGATCTCGACAAGGGCACTGGTAAGAACAATCCGCTGTCACAGGAAGGGTTCAAGTTCTCCCTGGCGACCGGGACTCATGGCGGCGTTCAGGTTGGGGGCGATATCAACCAAGAGGCAATAATCAACCTTGTAGCATTACGCACTCTCACCGAGGACACCCACCTGAAGCGCTATTTGTTCGGCCTTTCTCTCGTTGCTCTTAGCTACCGCGATCAACAGTGCTTCAACTTGCGTGAAGGTTGCCTGCTCCGCGCGGCAACGAGAGTCGACTACGAAGGCGAGTGGCGTAAAGTGGGTTTTGACTCTTCCGAAGAACCCATCAGCATCAACCATGAAGATGCTTTGAGTTATGCCGCCGCTGCCAAGGCCCACTTCGCGTCTGAGGCCAAGGTGCAGGATGAGTTCGACAAAGCAACGGCTGACTCATGGCTCAAAATCGAAAAGAAGAGGCGTAAGACGATCGCGAAAATAAAGCACCCAGCGAAAGGCGTCGCCGATGAACCGGTCACAACAAAGAAGAAGGACGGACAAAGAAAATCAGCGGTCAGTGAGAGTGGAGATTCGGAGTGAGTTGCCTTGTTGTCACCGTACGCCTCCTCGATGACCGTTACCACGGGAAACTCGCAGACGATGGGCCACCGGAGTGGCCGCCGTCGCCGTTCCGATTGTTCTGCGCTCTCGTCGCCGGCCTAGCGCGACGCGGCCAGCTCGAAGGCGCAGGCACGGCATTGGCCTGGCTGCAAACGCTCGAGGCGCCTCTTATCATCGCGCCAAAGGCGAAGAAAGGGCAGGCACTAAAGCGCTATGTGCCCAACAACGATGGCGACAAATGGCCCAGCCGGCAGGACCGGTTGGGGACGAAGCCGAGTTTACCCACGCTCTTCCTGGTTGAACCCTATGAGAAGCCCGAAGTGCATTACGTATGGGACGTGACGGGCAAGGGCGATTCTCCGACCGCCGACATCAAACGCGCCGCGCGGAGTGTGACGGCGCTCGGCTGGGGCATCGATATGGCTTTTGCTGATGCACGGCAGGCAACGATGGCAGAGATTGGTGCGCTCAAGGGAATTCGTTGGTACCCGAAGAGGACGGCCGACTCGGTTTGGGACACACTTCGGATTCCGACACATGACGCGGGGACCGGCGAATGCACGCTCGACGACCTGCGGCATTGCCACGGCACGTTCATCAACCGAATTGAGCAGGGCAAGCCGCTCAAGACCGTGGATAAGCCGAAGGTCTTCGACCGCGTTCTTTACGCCAGCACAGAGCGGCCGATCCGAAGGCCGTTCGCCGTCTTCAAGTTACTCGACTCGAACGAAGATCCCGCGCAGTATCCCCACGCCAAGCTTGTTCACATCGCCGGCATGGTGCGGCATGTCGCGATCGAGGCGATGACCGAGGCTGGAGCGGACGCCGACTTCGTCAATCGGTTCATTCGCGGCAAGCGCGATGCAGCTTCCGGCGATGAGCACAAGCAGATGTCGTACCTCCCGCTGCCTTCCATCGGCCATGCACACGCCGATGGCATGATCCGTAACATCATGCTCGTCGCGCCGATCGGCATGGAGCGTGAGCTCGCCGATGTAGCCCTCCGCATCGACGGTGTTCCGCTGAAGCCCGAGGGACACCTTGAAGGTCGCGAGCCGGAGTCTTCGCCGACTGACGCTTATCGAGCTGAACTTCGGCGGTTCACCCCGCCCAAGGGAAAGTTCATAGACACGCGCTACCTCGGCACATCCAGTATCTGGCAAACGGTCACGCCGCTAATTCTCGACGGCCACAACGACAAGAAGCCCGAGAAGACGATCAAGCTGATTCAGTGCGCGCTGCAGCGGGCCGGCATTGAAACGCCATGCGAGTTCGCCTGGCAGTCGGTCCCGTTCTTCAGAAACTGCCTCAGCGCCCACACGTACGATCGCGCCGGCCGGTACGCCGGTTATCACCGGCCCGCACATCTCAAAGACCTCACCGCCGTCCACGTGCGGATCGAATTCGCTCGTCCCGTCCCCGGCCCACTCTCCCTCGGCGCGGGGAGGCATTGTGGCTTTGGCCTGATGGCCCTGGCGGATTGACGTTGGCCAAGCTCTTTGAAAACTGAATAGCACAAGCTCTCCGGAGTGGTGTTCCGCACGGCTGCGACCGATAACCCGGCACAGCCGTGCGCAACACGTATCTGGTCTGCTATGACATCTCCAACGACCTTCGGCTGCGCCGCGTCCACAAGACGATGGTCGGCTTCGGGGATCGGCTGCAGTACTCGGTCTTCGAGTGCAAGTTCTCGCCGGCCGACCTCGCGCGCTGCAAGCACGCGCTGGGCAAGGTGATTCACCACCGTGAGGACCAGGTGCTGTTTGTGGATTTGGGAGCGGTCGAGGGGCGCGGCGAGCGCGGCATCACAGCCATGGGTCGCGCGTACTCCACGCTCGACCGCCCCTGCATCATCGTCGATCGCGAGCACGAGACAGGGGAGATCGCGGGGACGAAGCGGAAGGTCGACGCGATCCGCCTGGCGCGGGAACAGCGCGCGGGTGACTGGACCGAGGAAGACGAATGAGCATGGAGCCGCTCCCATCGCGCCTCTCGTTCCCGCTGCGCCCAATCGCGGCGAAAGCCGGACTGCGGCGCCTGCTCGAGCTCCCGCGCTATCTGCCGGCGCGCATGTTGAACGAGTTCACGTACTGCCCGCGCCTTTTCTTCTACGAATGGGTCGAGGGCGTCTTCGCGCACAGCGACGACACCATCGAGGGCGCGCTGCGTCACGAGACGCTTGGTGAAAAGGCCGAAGCGTTACCGGCCGCGGAGAGCGCGGGGGACGAGCCGATCCGCGCATGATCGGTGTCTCTCTCCAGTGATCGATATGGCCTTGCCGCAGTCATCGACCTCGTGGAAGGGCAGGGCGATGCGGTATCCCCGATAGATTACAAGCACGGCGCCCCCCGCGAGCGCGAGGGTGGCCTGGAAGCATGGCCCACCGATCGCGTGCAGGTCTGTGTGCAGGCGCTGATCCTGCGGGATCAGGGGTACACGTGCGACGAGGCCGTCGTGTACTACAACCAGACGAAGCAGCGGGTTCGCGTGTCGATCACCGATGAGCTGGTGACCGCCACCATGGCGAGCGTAGAAGAGGCGCGGCGCATCGCCGCGTCCGGCTACATCCCTCCACCGCTCGTCGACAGCCCCAAGTGCGTGCGTTGCTCGCTGAACGCCATTTGTCTGCCGGACGAGACTCGCGCGCTGCTTCAGGGCACTCACGAAGACGAGCCGGACGGCGTCGAGCAGCTCGCGCTGTTCGAGCAGGATGTGCCCGCGGCAAAAGGCACTCACCTATCGGATGTGCGACGGCTCGTTCCGGCGGGCGATGACCTGCGGCCTTTGTATGTCACCGGCTATGGGTTCTCGGTCGGAAAGTCCGGCGGCGTTCTGCAGATCAAGGAGAAGGGAGCGCTGGTGCAGGAAGCGCGGCTGAACGACGTCGCGCAAGTGAATGTCTTCGGCAGCGTGTCGGTGACGTCAGGTGCAGTGCAGGCCCTCGCGGAACTGGATCGCCCGATTGCGTACTTCACCACGGGCGGCTGGTTCTATGCGATGACTGCTGGGCTCGGCCTGAAGAATGTGTTCCTTCGGCGCGAGCAGTTTCGGCGCGCCGACGATGAGGCCTTCTGTCTGCGGGTGGCGTGCGCGATCGTCGCGTCGAAGGTCCGCAATCAGCGGACGCTGCTCCAGCGCAATCACGTGGAGCCGCCGGCACGAGCGCTCGACGCGCTGAAACGGCTCGCGAAACAGGCGCTCTGCGCCGGCGCGATCGAGTCGCTGCTCGGCATCGAGGGGACGGCCGCGCACTACTACTTCGGTCACTTCACCGGGATGATCAAAGTAGACGAGGGGCAAGAGCACCCCGCCTTCGATTTCACGGGCCGCAACCGGCGGCCGCCGCGCGACCCGGTGAATGCATTGCTGTCGCTCGGCTACAGCCTGCTGGTGCGCGATCTGACCATCGTGTGCCACGCGATCGGGTTCGATCCATTCATGGGGTTCTACCATCAGCCGCGCTTCGGACGTCCGGCGCTGGCGCTGGATCTGATGGAGGGATTCAGGCCGCTCATAGTGGATTCGGCGGTGCTGTTTGCGTTGAACACGGGGATGGTCGCGCCTGACGACTTCCTCCGCGCCGGCGAATCGGTGGCCTTGACGGCGCGTGGTCGAAAGCGGTTCCTGCAGGCGTACGAGCGACGAATGGATATGCAGGTCACGCACCCGCTGTTCGGGTATCGTGTGAGCTATCGGCGGGTACTCGAGATTCAGGCGCGGTTGCTCGCCCGCGCGGTCATGGGAGAGCTTCCCGAGTATCCGGGATTTGAGACGCGGTAGCGGAGCGAGCGGTCATGTGACGGCGAGACGCGGGGATGCGCTCGCGGCGCGGTTTTCTTGGTGAAATCGAGTAAAGTGAGTGCATGATCGTTGCTGTTCTCGATCGGCGCCGGCTGACCAAGTGCAACCGCTCGCAATGCGCCTGCAAACGTGTTGATTGCGCAGGAGTTTTCGTGGGCCGTTTCCGCCGACGATCGTCGGCGGCCTCATTGAAGCCCGACCGTGTCGCGCTGAATGCCTACCGGATCGTGGCGTTTCCGCCGACGATCGTCGGCGGCCTCATTGAAGCGGCGGAGTTGACGTAGGTCGTGATCGTTTGCAGCGCGTTTCCGCCGACGATCGTCGGCGGCCTCATTGAAGCGGAAAGGAAGGGAAGGGAAGGAGCTTTTGGAGGTTGGAGTTTCCGCCGACGATCG
>Ga0114944_1000152_pt1 | contig 16293 bp, 38 predicted proteins | sample OV2TP2_FD_89582 | JGI IMG/M metagenome (GOLD analysis project Ga0114944, IMG submission 89582) | Hot spring microbial communities from Beatty, Nevada to study Microbial Dark Matter (Phase II) - OV2 TP2 | ecosystem: Environmental > Aquatic > Thermal springs > Hot (42-90C) | place: USA: Beatty... | reverse complement strand
GTTTTTATCGGGAGGAGATAAGATTTTAGGGTGTTTGTAATAAATTGAAATGTTGCTTGGATATAATACTTATGGATTTCTAATTTTGGTCATTACAAACTTCTAAAGAAATTTGGTTCTTTCAAAGCAATTATAATTAACTCTTGAGCAAAATCAGTTAATGCGTTGTGATAACTTTCTTCTGTATGTCCTCCTTTTTCGTGAGCAATCTCATGCAAGATAAGACTTGTCGTATTTATTAGTGGTTCATCAAAGAACCCATTTAACCTTGAAACATTAAAAGTTAGACACCTATTGCCATATTGAGCAATCACCATATTGTGCCCACCTTTAACAAAGGATATTATTATATCAAATCCAAGTAACCTTCTTCCTATTCTTTTAGCATATTCCGCTATTTTTATCTGTTTCTCATTAGGCTCTATAGATGGAGCATTCGTGAAATCAGTTCCAAACAAATCACTAGAGCTTGGCATAAGTTCATATTCTTTGATATTAGCCCACTCCTCTTTGCTCATCTCATTCCCAGTAATCACTCTATATCCATTTGCTATTGCTTCATCAACACTTCTGGCATCGAATGGATTAGCAACAACAACCTTATCACCATACCTTTCTTTCAGGATATGCTCAATAGATTCTTTTGTAACGCCATCACCTGACATGGCTAATCTAATCCAAGAATCCGAAACATTATCAGAATTTAATTGTGCATAGACATTATTCAGAACTTGCACATAAATCTCTCTCAAGAAAGTTTGGTTTACAGATTCTCTATCCTAATGAATAAATATAATTAAAAACAGGGAATGAATTATCTAACCCATATCTAAAAAAAGGCGTCCTAATTTCTAAAGCAAGATAGTTTTCACTAATTACCACATCTTTTATTGCTGTAAATCTTTTTATTAAATCTTCTTTGGTTATAGTCATTTTATTAATCCTCCAACTTTTTATAATATTTCCATAATTTATCTACAACTAATCCGTAAGCTTTATCTTCAATTTTATTAATGGCTAATTTAAATGCATCAGCTTTTAATCCATCCAAAATATTTTTCTTGGTTTCATATCGCTGACGATATTTCGCTTCTTCCTCTTTAAGAGCTGTTAGACAATTGCAGTGAATTAATTGGTCTTTATCCATTTTTCTTTTTGAGTCAGAGTTTCATCCCATTACATCGCTGAACTCTTTTTGTAGATGTTTTGATGTATAAGTTAAATAAATACCAGTAGTGCTTAAACTTGCGTGTCCTAATATTTGTTTTAGTTTTGCAATATCTCCTCCTCTGTTCAAGTAATTTACTGCAAAAGTATGTCTCAAAACATGAGGGCTAACATTCTTTTTAATATCAGCTTTCCTTGCAATTCTTTTAGTGATAGTCCATATTCCTTGTATTGTGTAATCTATGTGCGTATTTTCTTCAATATCAAAATATTTCTGGAGGTAGTTCTTACATGTTGATGATAGTGGGACTACTCTTCTCTTTCTTAGTCCTTCTCCCTTCTTTTGTCTTGGCATCTTACCATAAACTATTATGTGGTTACTTTGCCAGTCTATTATGTTATAATCTTGGTGGTTAAAGTCCTTATTACTTCTTTGCATTTCCATATAGTTCTTAGTGCATATTCTTATAAATTCGTCAACTCTCAGGCCTGTTTCAAGTAAGATGTTGATAACGAACTTTTCAAAGAATGTTTTACAGTTATCTTTAAGTTCTTGTTGTTCTTTGTCGTCTATGACTTCTCTTTTCAGGTATTGTTCTGCTATGTGTATTGCCATTATTTCGTTAATCCTTCTTTTCAAGACTTCAAATGGTTATTTTTCCGTAATATATAGTTGTATACTATCAGACTTCATCATTAGGTTTCATTCCTCATCTTTGAGTACTTTATGATTACAGGAATGTCTGATTATATCCTCTGCAAAATGGGTAATGTATATCTTCAAAACTGGTCTTTCTTTTACGCACTCTTAACAACTAAAATCTTATTTTGTTTCATAGTTTATTTAAAATATATTGTGTAAACTCATTATTTTTATTACATTCATTATCTGATAATATTAAAGATATAATTTCATTACTTTTTAAATTATATTCTTTCCCAATAATTTTACATAATTTAATATATATCTGACATCTAACATAATAAAATTTTCTTTTTCTTATTCTACTTTTCATAATTTCACGTTAACACAAAGATTAAATAATTGAATATCTGGAGTTGCTGAAACTGCTAAAATACTCTTTTTGTCTTTAAGCATTTTACTTTAATCCTCCTACTCATTATCCTCATCATAAGGTATATCATCCTCATAATAGCCATTATCATCTTCATTATCTAAATAATCCTCCTCATAATCATGCATATATTTAAATGGCTGGTTAGTTGAACCTGAACCATATCTTTTCTTTTATTTTTATAATAGTTTTAGCTGAGTCTAAACATTCTTGTGTAAATTCTGTGATTAAATCATCTTTCTGAACAAGTTTCTCATTCCATTTAGTTATAATACTTTTAACCATATCTTGCACTACTTTATCTGATAATTTCTCTTTGGAAGCAATATCTTTACTCCAATAAATCCATTGCTGATGTTCAATATCAGCAAGAAATTCCCTTAACTGATTGTAACTACTCATCTTCAAACAACCTCTTTAATTGTTCAACACATAAATTCCAAGAATATCTCATCCAATGTGCGTGTATCTTATCAGAAGAAAACCCATTATCAATTAAAACTTTAACATACTCCTTTGTTTCCTTATCAGATAGTGGAATAAAAATATCGTCTGGATAAGGATTCTTCTTTTTTAATTCTGAGATAAGAAAATTTTTGATATGTTCTCTCTGCTTTTTTAGTTGCTGAGGTAGGATTGTTTCTTCATACCTCTGCATACCTTGTATCCGCAAATCAGATTTAGTTTCCACAGAAATCACCTATCATAAATTTTGGCATGTTTCATCTTTCATCTATCACCGTTGAACCATCTTTGGTTAAGCTCTTTTATATCCATCTCTCTAGATCTAGATTTAAAACACTGGTAACACAACTTCACATCTATCTCCTTATTACCACAGCCAAGACAAGTTTTACTTATATCCTTGTCTTTCTTCAAAGTGTTTAGTTCCGTCTTCAATCTCTCAAGCTCTACATCTTTCTTGTTTATCTCTTCTTGCATTTTTATAATAGTTTTAACTTCAGTGTTCTCTATTACTCTCTTTTCAGGATGATAATTGCTGTTTTCTGTTGTCATTTTAAAGCACATTTCAATATATCTTTTGGGAAACCATAACATTCCCCACAAATAGGAGTAAGAAATGTTCTAATTCCGAGTGCTGGCTTATTGCAATCAACACATAATCCTTTTGTTAATTCTAATCCTTGAGTAGCAAACTGTAAAAATTCTGGTTTTAATTTTCTCATAAACTCATGCCATGAATTAATCCTAACCATTGAACCATCAGATTTATCCAATATCTTTTGGATTTTCCTTGTATTTTCTTTGTTCTTCCAACCAAGTTCCATAACCTTTTTAGAATGCTCTGTGCAAAAAGGGAATGATTGACTTAATTCGTTTGACATATGAATTGATATATACATTCCTTGTATTTCATTACAATCTCCAACACTGCATTTTTGTTTAAGTAAATGTTCAATATCTTTCAGCATCCTTTATCACCACTATAACTAAATCTATTATTACTACTAATTGGTTTTGGTTGTGTTATTTTATTCATCATTTCTTACCCCGACGAAACGACCACCGTCGCCAATGCGGCTGCCGCCACAAAGACCATAGCCATCACCGTCGCCAAGAATCAGAAGGCGCCCATCTTTTTTATAAATTTCCTCAATATTCATTAACTCTTTTTTTGTAGCGTCTCTGATTTCTCCTGTATCCTTAAACCATATAGTAGATGTATCATACCATTGCTCAGGAATTTTCCTAGATTTCTTTAATAGAGTTACCAATACTAAATTTGCTGGTTTATAGCCATAAGCAAAACATTTATCCAAAGCCTCTTTTATACTATTTCCTTCAAATATTTTTAGTTCCATCTTTCGTCACCTTTTATTAGTTTAGTTCATCGCATAAAGTTAAACTCTTTAGGCCAATCCTGTTTTTGCTATATACCATCTTGTTATTTAAAATTAAACTAATTTTATAATTAATATTAATTATCTACTTTAAATATTTTTAGTAATTATAAAATATATTTTTCAGTATATAAATCTTTAAATATGAGTTAAACTTTAATATCTCCATACCTACCATTCCAATGGGGGTCGCCATTAAATACAAGGATATATGTTTTTAGTCACCTCTTTTTCCATATATCCTTATTTTATAATTCTAAGCATTTCTTTTAGGATTTTTCTAATCTTTTCCTTGCTTGGTTCTTCTGTTAATTCTATTTCAGTATTAAGCATTTGTAACAGGTCGTAAAATACTTTAAAATCTTCCTTATCCTCTTCTCCTTTATTGTAGCTCATTTCTAGTCATTTTATGTTAAAGTGTATTTCCCTTTTGATATTTTCTTAATAATTCCCATTGTGATAAGTTTATTTAAACATGTATAAATCCAATCAGAGCTACGTCTATAATTCATCATTATACATAATTCTGATGTTTTATATACTTTTCCGTGTTCCATTTTCAGTAATTCTATTCTCTTATAAAGCCAGTTTACCCTATTTCTTGGGTAAGTGTTACATTTATTTGATTTTTTTCTTTTTAAGTTTCCACATTCACAATAATCCTTGTTTTGATAATAATTTTTTATACTATTTTTATAACAGCTTTCACATTTCCCCCATTTAAATATTGGTTTTAAACAAAAACACAAACCTTTAAATTTCGTAACAATTCTTCTATGTGTTTGTATATCTTTTAATGCTTCTTGTTTTGCTTTTTTAATATTTATGTAATGAGCTTTTAATAACGCAGTAGATTCTGAGGTCATGTTACCTTTATCTTTTAATCTTCTTACTTCGTCTTGCGTTATTTCGACTAATGTATGTTGTTCGTTAATAGTTTTATGCATTTTCTGTACCTTTTTCAATTAGTTCTATGATTAGGTCGTGTCTACCTTTTCCTGTTCTTTCTGCTAGTTCCTTAATCTTTTCGTGTAATTCTCTGTTTAAATATATGATCATTTGTGGCATGTTTTACCTCCTCATTTTCTTATATTTGTTCATCTCTATAATCCTCATATTGTTCTTTAACAAATTTAATCCATTCATCATGATATTTGTAAATAAAATCAGCGATTATGGCGTCTTTAAAAGATGCTATAAAATCGTCTAGTTCTTCATTAATTTTAAACATACGTTCTTTATGATCTTTTATTGCTTTCTCATACTCTGACCTAGCTTCATTTCTGGTTTTCTCATAATCTTCTAAAGCTTTTATTCTTCCAGGTATGACTTTAGTTATATTACATAAATCACAACATCTACCTTCTGCTAGTGGCATGGCATTATTTCCAAACCCTTCTATTTTTTCAAAACATAAAACACATTTTTCTTGTTTCATTTTAATCCCTCCAAGATTTTATGATACTTTGCATAAGCTTTTTTTCTGATTTTATGATACTTTGCATAAGCTTTTTTTCTGATTTTATCAAACTTTGCATAAGCTTTTTTTCTGATTTTATGATACTTTGCATAAGCTTTTTTTCTGATTTTATCAAACTTTGCATAAGCTTTGTCTGAGATTTTCTCACAATTTGCATAAGCTTTGTCTATGATTTCCTTCCGCTCTTTCCATGCTTTCTTTCTGATTTTTTCATACTCTGCCTCAGCTTTTTCTGCTATTTTCCAATATTCTGCATAAGCTTGTATTATCTTGTCTTCTTTTGTTTGTTCCGCTTCTTGCTTCATTTTCTTTACCTCCTTTCTTATGAATATTTTTCATTTAAAGATTCAATATAATGTTTATTTTTTAAGTTTATTTTTTGCAATCCACTTATCATGTAATTCTTGAGATATTCTAACTTCTTCCTCATACGATAAAGGTTTCTTCCTTAGTTTAACATTTAATTTTTCTGCTAAATTCTTTATAATATATTCAACAAATTCTTCATCATTTTTTCTCCAATCTTCATTAATCATTTTAGATACAAATTCAACTAAAGTTTCATTGTTTATATTTCCAAAATCCTCAATTCTTCTACCTACAGGTTCATTTTTTCTGATAACTTTATAAGTAGCATAAATGTAATCTTTACTTTCTCCTTCGACATATCTTAACACACTTCCAGATCTAATATAACTCATATTAATCGCCTCACTTGCAAAATATCGTTATTTTTTATTCTCTTATTAGTAACTCATTCTTTAATTTATTCAATTTAGCGATACGTCTTTGTGTTGCTAATTCTAATGCAATGCTTCCTGTTCTATAACAGAGCAAGCATAACTCTACACCGTTTAATGAACTCTTTACTTCATCTTGCTCGCAAGCTCTACATAAATCCAACTTTTCGTCTTTCATGTTCTCAATCCTCCAGCCCCTAAGGGGCTTAATTTTTTTTGTTTTGCAGTAATATTATACCTTCTTCACTTTTTGCTATTTGATTTTCTGCTATTTCAGTTAGTTTTGCTATTATTTTATCTATGTTTCTTGCAAAATTAAACAATGTTTCTTTTGAGCTTCTTGAAACTCTTGCAAAATAATCATTTGCAAGATTGTAAGTCTCTATTACATCAACTGCATTCTGATCATCTACAGTTTCATAAAAAAGATGAGTTGCTGTAAATCCAGAATTACTTGAAATTTCATTTATAAAATAATTTTCAGTATGACTTAATTCTATTATTTCAATTTCAAGTTGTCTCATCTTTGCTATTATTACAGCTGATGTATCAGCTGAAACTTGTCTTAATTTCCGCATGTTTGCAGAACTCTTTTCAGTTACCTTATTTAAATAATCTATTTTTTCACTTGTTGTTTGTTCAATTTCGTTTTTCATTTTCTTTACCTCCAATATTTCTTATTTTTGATCCCTCCATGAATTCTCCATAAATTTCTCATACTCTTGCAAAGCTTTCTTTCTGATTTTCTTATACTCTTCTGAAGCTTTGTCTTTGATTTCCTCATACTCATCCAACGCTTTGAGTCTGATTTTCTCGTTAGCGTTTCTTATCTTTTCTTCTTTTGTTTGTTGCATTTTCTTTACCTCATTTATACTTCATATATACTACTTATATTATAAGTATAACTAGTATATAAATGTTGCGATTTTAATTATATCTATAATATATATTATAGAGTATATACATAACATTACTACTATTTAGTTACACCCTTTTTTTTAAGAAGTTCTATTAGTATATACTTTATCTTATTAAGCTATATATATACAATACTATCATTATAATAGAAATTAACAGAGTAAGAGTAATTCTATATTTAATCAAGAAAGTCGCTACCTTGCCCTTATAATAGCTATTATTATATACTTTATTGAACACATCAACATCATTTAAGGTATTTCCTTGCTTAGTATTTTATCATCGCTCAAATCCGACCTCTTCAGTTCTCTATTAATAGGCTTCCGAATCTCAACATATTCCTTCCAAGACATAATCTTAAATTCGTATAAAATGTACCACATCCAGAGCAAAACAGCAACGCTAAACACATTAGAGATATTGATAAGCATTATATTAGTTATCCTATGTTCCATAATGTTTATTATCTGCAATATTGAAAATATTATTAAGCTCCATAACATTGTATTAAAATAGTTCTTTAATAAATCTCCCAGAGGCTCTAATTTTTGATGCATTTTTTCTTAATCCTGTAATTCAAACAGTTTATATTTTTTTTTTATTTTTTTTTAAAGAATATATAATAGTATGACCTCATATTTTCAGCTCAAAGCATATATTATGCTTATTAATATCATAAATATTCCTATTAATATCATAAGATATTTAAATTCTCGTTTAACCATTGATTTAAAACTTTCTGACATTTTCAAATCACCTTATCCCATCTTTTAATCTAACCTTAATCTCTATACTAGAAACATTGACCATCTTTTTTGATACTTTGCTTAAGAATTCTGAAGAATTAAGTTTAACATCTACTATTTCAATCAGATGTTTAGTCATTTTATTTGTGACAATATCTATAGCTTTGCTGTTATATTTCCCTCTTGCCATAACTATAACAGCATCATATTTATTAATCATCATTAACAACTCTTTTGAATAATCTCTAAAATCTGATTTACCAATGAAAACATTACCTATATTCTGCTTAACAGGTATTACTTTTTGTGCTTGTTCTTCTGTCATTTTTGTCCTCCTGATAATTTATCTATCATATAGATTGACATTAATCATCACCAACTTCTCGTCCATTAAAGACTTCTACCTTTTTAACCTGATAGTTCCTCACATCAATCAGTTCACCATTTTCCTTAACAACATTCATAACCTTTGTAGTGATTTCATTAATTAATAATAAGTCTTCACAATGCAAATCTATGATTAATTTATGCTTCCAAAATTTCTCTGATTCTGTTTTTATATCTTTAGTTATTTCTACCTTTTTACCCATTAACCTTTCTTTTATTTCTTTAAACATTGTTTCATCCTCCATATCATCTTTTGATTCTTCAGATATTTCTTTTATTTTATCCCAATCATCCCCCTCGTGAAATATCGGGAAATGTAAATCATAAGAGGTTTCACTTTCAAAATCCATACTACATCCATTACATTTTTTCATATTTTCATCCTCATTTTTCAATTCATAACTGTTTCTTTGTGAAAAGTTTATTACATATTGAGCATTGATATTTCCTTACTTTTCCTCCTCTTACAGCTTTAACACGCTTCCCGCAACCTCTAGGACACCATTTCCAGAATGGGTTTCTGTAATCATCTTTTTTTATCAATTTTTTTTCCATAAATAACCTCCCGATGCGGTTTTATGTGATGTTTCATAGTAATATGTTCATAAATTTCGTCATAAACTTCAAATGTTTGTGAACACAATAGGATACCACACACATACATTTTTCATCACATTTATTTACTGAACATTAATTGTCTGGAATAAAATGGGTAATATGTTTCGTACCTATATTGGTTGGGATAAACCATAATCCATTGCACCAAATGTCTCCCAGGATCGTATTCTAAATTTGAGATTACTCTTAATATTGTCTTATCAAATGTGGTTCTATTTTTCAGGAATGAAAGGTCATTGACTCTTGAACAGAATATCCATTTCACAGTAGAAGGTACGACTGGATTAATTCTATCTGGTCTTTGTGTGGCAAACATCATATTAAACCCAAACTTTCGCCATATTTCTAATGAATTTTTAGTAGTCATTACAGCTGAATTAGTTTCATCCATCTCAGTCCCGCATACCAGTTGTGCATCATCAACAAAGAATAATTTGGGGTCATACATCCTAGAATCCACACAAAACCTTCTAATCTTTACAAGAGTTTTATGATAAATGTTTGACATCCATGTAGGTTCTACTCCTTTAAATGTCACAAGAGGAATTTCGCCATTCCTTTTCTTTGAATAAGTATTTCCTACAGAGTTATACCAATGGCTTATCATATCCATTGCGTCATAATTATCCTTAAAATATCCACCGCTTAATAATCTTCCCATCCTACCTGATAAGGATTGTCTTGTTCCGTGTGCTGTCCCCATTTTTTGTATAGTTTTATCCTTCCTGCTTAATAATGCTTTTTGTATGTCTTTAGTTGTTTTCTTCTTACTTAGAGCAGTAAGTATGTAATTAATGGCATTATCTGATAACCCGAAATTAGTCCAATCCTGCACTTCTTTATACTCATTCACATCCTCTGAAAAGATGGTAGACTTTTTATGCTCGTCTAAAATAACCCCCCCAGTTTCATTTTGAATAACATAATATGGCAGATAGTTTACTACTGGCAACGCATTAGGTTTTTCGTAAGGATGTAACCTCTGCCCAGAACCTTTATATCCCATTGTAGTTGATAGGGATTCGCTTCCTAAATCAAAAGCACAGCATAAAGCCCCAGAATTATAAAAATAATCAATAAATCTTTTTGCCATAGTGCTCTTAAAAGTTCCAGGACTTCCAACGAATAATATGCTTGTTGCATCACCGTATTGTAAATTTAAAGGGAAATAAACCACTTCTTTTAACATTTCAGCCTTTGTTTTATATTTTGATAATGGTCTCATAGTGCCAATAGGTATTTTAGATAATTTAATGAAATAGTCTTGTGGCACCCCTTTTTGAATTCCTAAACTATCTTTTAATAATGTAGATGTTTGCATAATCCCAGTATTTTTCTTAAAGATAGGGACTACATCATCTTCCAAATCGGCATCTTCTTCTGGATTTTCAATATTTTCATCGTTTATTTCATCATCTTCATCCATTTTTCATTCCTTTTTACATTTTTATGGGTGGTATCCACTTAAATCTCATTACATCTTTCCTGTAAAGTAAAAGCTACTACGAATCCTTCTATTAATGAGGTGTTTAATCTACTATATTCATCAAATATAAGTCCCCACCATCTAAATTCTAAGTGTGCTTCTATTTTAACCATTTTAAATGCAATATAGTGTCCAAATTCGTGAACAATAACTACAATTGTCCCAAATAATAAAAGCGTTAGTAATTCCATTTTTCTTTTTGAATATTCATATCACTTTTAATTTTTCTATTTTTATTATCTGGCATTTTGGGATAGTATGAACTAGCTGATATCCATCTCTTTCCGAATCATTACCACTCTTAAATAAAAAAGAGCAGATGTTAACTCTGTCTTTGTGGATTTTAATGAGATAACCGATAGTTTCAACTAATGACAAGCTAAACTCTTCAGCCATTTCTTTAGTAATGATGACTTTATCAAGAGTAGATGCATCTCTCCAAGTAACTTTAACTATTTTCATATATTTTCATTCATTTTCATTATCATTTATAATCTTCTGATTTTCATTATCTATTTTCTCCTTCATTTCGATTGACCTTATGTATAAACCTATGAGTATATTGATGTGTTTGAATTTGTTTTGAAGCTCTAATACAAAATTTGGCTATAAGATACCCGAATCCTACCCTGCTTTTATATCCTTCTCTCAAGTAATCAAATATTGTCATTGTTTTCTCTGGCATTGCATACATTTCTTAATACCTTTTCCTTTTTTGTGTTTAACTTTAATTTTATAAGCCCCACAATAGTTACATCTTAAATTATAATATATTTTGCTCATATTATGTCATATAATCTTTTAAGTAATATTCCCCGAAATCGCTAAGTTTATATAACCTTATTATCCTGTTATTACTTGTGAATTTTGATTTAGTTGTAACCAAATCTCCTATTAATAACATCCTAATCTGTTTAAATATTGTATCGCTTCTGTGCCTTGTTACATAAGGTTTCTTAGGTATTTCCTTTAACACTCCCTGATTATAAAAATCCACCTGCTTATTATATTTATCTATATGCTTTTTAATATACGGTGTGTGGTATATAATTGATGATTTATATTTATCTATATATTCAATTATAGAGGTTCTTGTAGCCCATGTCGTAACATTTATTAATCTTTCTTTATACATTTCTTTTAATGCTTTTAATAAGATATTTATGTCAACCCTCTCTCGTGGCATTAGATAGATATAACTACCCCCTTTTGAGGTTATTGTCATATTTTTCCTGCTTAACAGTTTTGCTTTTCTAATCCATTGTTTCTTCATTTTTCTTATGATTCTTCTTCCTCCATTCTATCTATTTCAAGTTTATCTTTAGCTTTTTCTTCTTTTTTATCATCCTTTGTGGCATATTCCTCTTTTAATGCTTTCTCTGCAAAATCTACCCTTTCTTTCAAGTGTTTAAACTTTAAATCCAGTTCATCATTAAATGTTCTTAATTCTGAGCCAATCTTATCCATTAATTCCTTTGAATATTTTGTCATTTTCATCACCTTATATTGTTCTTTTTGATACTTTTCTATATCTATAATCATTCCTTTCTTATCTTTCTCATACTTAATAATAACTTCTTGTAATTCTGTGAATGATATCTGGAATTCTTGGATTTGGTCAACTAATTTAGTAAATCCTCCTGTTAATATTTCCTGAGTGTTAAGGAAGTCTATGAAAACCTTATCAATTACATTTAAAAGTCTTACTGAAATATCATCGGATGCAGTTTTACCAGCCCTGATTTCACCAACAGCATATTCCCTGAATTCTGGCAATTTAATTGTTTTCTCGCTGAATGGATCAGCTACATCAAAGTTTCTTAAATCTAATTTTTGTTTTATAACAGTAAGTAACTCTTGTCCTTCTCTGATTCTCCATTTTGCAATCTTAATAGATACCATTTGTTAAGTGAGTGATGGGAATAATACATTCCAATCATATACATAGACTAAAAATGAAATAATAACCATTATCATTAATATCATCATAATCCATAATAATTTTCTAATAGTAAAGTAATTGTTTAATCGTTCCAATATACTTTTTTGTTTTATCATTATTCTAGTGGTAGTCCTCTCCATCTGCGTTCAATATCGCTGAATCCTCCTTGTTCAGAGTATGGTGACATAGCCTTTCTAATTTCTCCGTATTGTTTTGCTTCTCTCAACATCTTGTCCTTAATTCTGTCTTCACCTTCTGCATCTTTTAATTGTGTTCTTAGTGTATAATTCTCTCTTTTTATGGCTAAATTCTCATTTTTTAATGAATTAATTGATTCAATAATTTTTGGTGGTAAATCTACTGTATATTTATTCCCAAGTAAATCCATGTTAACTATTACCACATTTCTGGGGATAACCTTTCCATTTTCATACATTGGCAATACTTCGGATATTAGTTCATTAGGGTATGTTCCTGATGCTTTTGATGCACCTAAAAAGGGTAAATATTCCCATATCTTTCTAGGTTTAAAGATATATTCAATTAAAGTATTAAAAGATGTTGAATCTATCTCGTTACCTGTAACAATACTAGCATATTTATGACTTCTAAATACAAATATTGTTCGTTTCTTTCCAAATCCTAATACCATTTTTTTTTCACAATCTACAACTTGTTTTTATTAAAATAGAGGAGTATTAATATCCCTACAGTCATTGTAGCGATAGCCATTACTCCAAAAAACCAATCTAAGTAATAACTACCCAACCAATTTCTACTAAAATTAAAACCATTGATTGTAGCAATCAGTATCCATAAAATAGGTGGACTAACCACTAAACTCCATCCCCATACTTTTCTTAAATTCATTCCAGAATTTTCTGATAGATTTTCTTGTTCTTTTTTCATTTTTTATTTCCTCCTATATCTTAAATTATGGCAGATACAATTACAATTATATCCTTCTCCTGTATCATGCACAAACTTACAATACATACATGCATTTGTTATCATTTTTAGTAAGGGGTTAATTCTTGGTATCTCGATATTATTAGTAAACCAGCACTTATAACTCCAGCCCATTTAAGCCAATAATAAATATCCGACTTTACGAATGAGCCTTCTAATTGTTTTGTTAGATTTTCATTTTTTAAATATGCATTTTGTACTGATTGGTCAACCAATCCAGGTAACTGCAGGACTAACAAGTTTTTTTCATCTTCTAATACTTTTATTTGATCTATAGCTTTTAAATAATCATCAGATACTTTTACATAATTTTGTCCTGTCTTGTTAAGAACTAACAATAAATCTGTTAATTCTTTTCCAGCGGGTAATACAGGTTCATAAACTGTAACATTTTTTTCAATAGTAACATTAACAACATTAGTTCTGTTAGCTTCTCGTAATAATCTTCCTATTTCAGCAAAATATTTACTTAACTCATCAAGACATCTGATAACTTCTTCAGGTTCTGTTTTATCTTTACATCTTTCCAAAACATCTGCAGGGATTGATGGGAGAGGAGCTGGACAATCTATTATCTCTATTTTGAAACTTACATTATTAAATGTAGTATTATCAATTAAGAAGTGTGCAAATGCGTCATAAGTCCCAATAGTAGTATTCTTAGGAATAGAAACATTAAGTGTTGTGAGCTTTATGTCAGTAGTTAAATTAAGTTCTTTCTCGCATTCAAGTAGTGAAGAATCACATTTAATTGGAATAATAGTGTTTAATTTACCTTTAACGGAAACATTAAGGAACTTTTTAGTAGGTAATGTATAATTACACAGTGTTGTTTGATAAACATTTAAATCGAGTTGCACAAAATCTCCGACAGTGCTTATGCCAGTCCCGTTAAAAATATTTAATAAAAATGTTATGTTCGTGGTTTTTAATGTTCCGTTTGTAAGGTTACCTTTTACAAAAACGAATAACGTTTCATTAATGCTTCCGTTACCAAAACTGTTATAATTTTGTGGAATGCTTATGTTAATCTTTAAAGTAAAATTATTAGTGCCATTAAGCTCTATTGATGTAATATTAGGGAGTGTAAAGTTTGCAGAATGTGTTATTATAAAACTCATGTTAGCTTCTCCTATAATATTTATGCTTTCATTCTTTGAGAATGGTAACTGTGATGATGCATTTATTGAATACGAAAAATCTGCTCCTGCTACCATCTCAGCTACTATCATTCCCATTAGGGTTAATAATATTACCTTTAATATCTTCAACATTTTCTTTTATATCCTCATCTTTCTTAACATCATCTTCCACAATCTCATAACTTTTTATTCTTATGATATCTAAACTACATCTATATCCTTTATCAAACCATGAATAATCTTTGCTCCTTGTTTTCCTATAAACTTTATGGTTATCTAATACGAAATTTATAGACCCATTCATTTTCTTAGTTCCTCTGTATATTCCTTCATACATAGTATTACTATTCATTATAATTCTTACTTTCTGTCCTTCATTTATTTTTTGTATATCAATTAACTTCATTTTTCATTTCCTCCTTCCTGGAGGTGGCATAATTTTTTTCTTCTTCTCGGTTTGTGTAGCATACCATGGCGGTGCCTCTAAAGTTCCTTGAGGTGGTATCTGTTGTTGGGTAGGTTGTTGGTATGCCTCTTGCTCTTGTTGTGATCTTAAACCTACTACTGACTTTTCAAGCATTCTTTCCTGGAATTCTCGTGCTAATTCTGGGCTTATTTCTTTATATGCTTCTATTAACTTTTCTGTTTCGTCTACGGGTTGCCATAATGGTTTATCCTTAGTATGCATTCTAACAGTTGGGTATGATGCTCTTACCATTCTAAAATTTCCGCCTACCAAATGTTCTTTGCCTCTGCTTTGACTTGCTGTAAATGTAAATACTCCAGTATGATTACCTTCTAAAATCTCCATATCAAATGGTACGAATTTCTCATTGTTAGGCATCTCGAAAGGTTCTTCATAACTTAACTCTTCAAATGCATCTTCTTTAATATTAATCTTCTTATCTGACATATATGGTATAGGGATGTCATACCTTTTTGAAAGATTAAATTTAATCATTTTTCTAACATCATCCTGATTAACAAAATTCTTAGGATCAAATGTTGTCTTCTTAATAACTAATCCTGCCTTAGTTTGTCTATCATAATAATAAAAGATGATTAATAATAATGCAATAGCTAATAAGAGTTTGCTATAAAAATTAATTCGTGGGTTATCAAGCATAGTTTGAGGAGCATAATAGCAACTTTCTCCTGTGAATACGGATTGAATATCACCGAGATTACAATCATTATAATTTGTTGTTTGGTATTCACATTGTCCTTGTGGGTTAATTAGATGGCTGTTCTGGCACGATTCGGTTGTGCTATTATAAATCAGGATGCCTATAACTAAGGCTAGTAAAAAACCTAATACTTTTAGTGATGTTGCTAAATGTCTGCTAATTTTCATTTTTTAGTTTTTCGATAAGTTGTTTTCGCCATTTGAGAGCATTTTCTATGAATAATGGATTAAAAGTTACAATATTCTTATTATTGATATATTCAATATCAACAATACCTTCTTTATGTAACTCTTGTATGACTGATTTAACAGTAACAAAACTTAATCTTGAGTTTGAAGTAATTAATCCTGTAGAATTATTTTCGTCAATACTATCAAGAATAGCAAACAAAACTTTGCCTCTATTGTTAATCATGTTGAATTCTTCTTTTAGTAAGAACATAATAACCCAAAACCCTTCTCTGTAGTCCATAGTGCCTAAAAATAGACTATTTAATTAGTATATATTACTATGGAAGAAAGTATATACTAGAACTTATATTTAAGTTTTTTTATATTATAATATATATATTGG
>Ga0114944_1000151_pt1 | contig 16296 bp, 16 predicted proteins | sample OV2TP2_FD_89582 | JGI IMG/M metagenome (GOLD analysis project Ga0114944, IMG submission 89582) | Hot spring microbial communities from Beatty, Nevada to study Microbial Dark Matter (Phase II) - OV2 TP2 | ecosystem: Environmental > Aquatic > Thermal springs > Hot (42-90C) | place: USA: Beatty... | reverse complement strand
GGGGGTTGCCGCCCAAGTCGCGGGGATGGACCGCTTGAGCTTTCTCGGCCTTCTCTCCCGCTATGGCGTTGCTGCCATCAACCTGAAGGATGAAGAGATTGCTCATGAGATCGAAGCCGCAAGAAAGTTAGCCAGCGAATGAGTCGGCGTCTTGTGAACGCCTCGCCCTTGATCTTCCTCGCGAAGCTAGGACGGCTGGAGTTGCTGCGCCTGGGTGCCCAGGAAGTCCTGGTGCCCTCAGGGGTGTTGGAAGAGGTCAGAGCGAAGCCCGATGTTGGTGCCGAACTTATAGAAAGATACCTCGGCACATGGCTTAAAGTGTGCCATCTGACTCGGCGTGAGGTGCTTCGGTTTCTGCCAGACCTGGGCGAAGGTGAGAAGGAGGTTATCGCCCAGGCCCTCCAGGAAGACATCGTCAGCATCGCTCTGGACGACCTGGACGCACGACGTGTTGCCAGGCGCATGGGGCTTGAGCCAATCGGGACAGTTGGACTCCTTCTTGCGGCTAGAAAGAGGTCCATGCTGCCTTCCTTGAAACAGGAGCTAGAGCATCTCAAGGCTCTTGGCTTCTGGGTTTCAGATTCCCTCTACAGCCTGGCTCTCCAGGAAGCCGGAGAAGAGTAGGGTGGAGAAGGAGGTGCTGTGGCAGGAGGCCAAGGGGATAGAGGGCGATTGACGTAAGAAGAGATCATACGAGATAAAGCGTTGTCAGGACTAGTTTAATCCGTATCCTCTTCGATGTCCCCTGCCAGGTACGGCGGCGCCATGTAATAAAGGCCCCCCCTCAAGACACGCTCAAGCTCCGAGACGATCCCCTCCGTTACACCCGGGCCGCCGATACGGCCGACGAAGCGTTCTAGCAATGGCCTCCTGGGCCTCACCCACATGGGCCTGCGCCGCGTCTTGCCCATTTGTGCCGCCAGGTCTAGGGCCGTGTCAAAGTCCCCCAGCTCATCCACCAGGCCCCGCTCCTTGGCGCCCCTTCCAGTGAAAATCTCCCCCGTGGCGAACTCCCTTACTCTGCCCTCCTCCATGTGTCTCCCTGCCGCCACAGCGCGGACAAAGCTGTCGTATATCTCGTCTATGAGCCCCGTGAACTTGCTTTCCTCCTCGGAGGTAGGGCTACGCCAGAATCCAGTCATATCCTTGAGCCTTCCTCCCTTGTACACTGAGAAGCTTACCCCTAGCTTCTGGAGTAGCTGCTGTAGCACGGGCCGAAGATATATCACGCCTATGGAGCCCACTAAGGCAGTGGGCAGAGCTACTATTGTGTTGGCAGCGCAGCTGATGTAGTACGCTCCTGAGGCCCCTGTTCCCCTTATATAGGCCACCACTGGCTTCTCTTTCGCCACCCTGAGCAGGCTGTGATAGAGAAGCTCAGAGCCGGATGCGGTCCCACCGGGAGAGTCTATATCCACTATCACCGCCTTGAACCGCTTATCTATGCGAAGTCCATCCAGGATACGCGAGTACACCGGGACTCTTACACCTCCGCCTATAGCGCCGAATATCTCTACCACGCCCACCCCGGAACGTCCCCGTAAAAGTATTGCCATAATTCAGCTCCTCTGGTATGTCCTAGCTCTATTTTACGCCATCCTCCAAGGGCTCCTTCCAGCGCCAGGCAGAAACTAGTAGAATAGCCCAGTTGACTGAAGACCGGGAGGTGGTTAGATGAAACGTATTACCGTCTACTGGCGAAACCACCCTGAGGAGATGGAGCTTCTGTCAGGGGTGGACCACATTAGCGTGGGCCCCGACGGCGAGGAGCTTATAGCCACCGACAGGGGTGCGGAGCTGGTCCGTGGAATCGCCAGGCAGCATGAGGACTCCCTGTGGGTGGACTCTACCGCCGAGGTGAACCCCCGTATCGCGCTGGATTTGATTCGCCGTTGGATGCCAAAGGACAGGCAAAGGGAGTCCCTTCAGAAGCTCGTCCGAATAGTCGCCCAGGAGGACCAGCAGGCATCCGAGAACCTGTCCAGGGAATTGGACGACCCGTTTCGGGACTAGGGTAGGCCAGGGACATGCCTTCCTTCGGCTACCCTCATTGGTGGCGGGGCGGTATCTGGAAGGGAGGATCAAGAACAGGCATGGGCACCTCGATGACTACGGGGCCATCGCTTCTCAGCCCACTCCTGAGGGCGTCTGCTAACTCGGCAGGCCCAGAGAGTCGGACCCCCCTGGCCCCGAAGGACTCTGCCAGTCGGGCGAAATCGGGATTGTGGAGCCTGGTGCCGTAAACCCGGCCTTCAAAACGGCTCCGCTGGTCGGCCAGGGAAGCCCCGAAGGCGCTGTTGTTGAACACCAGGGCTACCACGTTGACGCCCTCCTGGACTGCCGTAGCCAGGTCTGGTATGCCGTACATGAAGCCGCCATCCCCGCATGTGGCCACCACCTGGCGGTTGGGGTTGCCGATTTTGGCTCCAATAGCCGTGGGGAACTCGTAGCCCAGGGTGGCAAAATAGGAGGTCGTCAGGTACGAGCGTGGCTTGAGGACGGGAAAGGCCAGGTGGCTCCAGTAACCGATGTCGGTAGTGCCACTCACCACAATGGCGTCATCGTCCAGCTCTCGGCGCAGTGTCTCTATAACCTCCACCTGCAACGGGGCCATCCCTTTGACCTCTCGGTAGGCCTCATCTTTGATAGCTGCTATCTCCCCCTGAGTCCATTCGCTGACAGTCCTTCCGCCCAACTCCGCCAGAAGGGCCTGAAGGCCAGGCCTGGCGTCTGCTGCGATGGCTACCTGGGTAGGCCAGTTCTTGCCTAGCTCATCGGGGTCGGCGTCTATGTGGATGAGCTTCTGGTGCCTCTGGAAGGCCCAGGACACTCTGGGCGCAAGGTGCAGGCGGCTTCCCACAGCTAAAATCACGTCGGCCTGGGGCATGGCGCGGTAGCCAGGGCCGTGTCCGTAGTAGAATGTGCCCAGAGAACGCGGGTGGTCATCAGGGATGATGCCCTTGGCTTGGTGGGTTGTGATGACCGGAGCGTTGAGGGAAGTGGCAAGCTCCACAAGCTCCTGGGACGCATCAGCAGCCATAGTCCCACCCCCGGCCCAGATGATGGGCCGACGGGCATGAGCCAGTAGCTCCGACGCCTCTCTTATCTCGGAGGGGTCAGGACCCTGTTTTGGAAAGACCTCCGCCTCGGGTAGCTCTACCTCGGCGGATGAGGGTAGAACGTCCCAGGGAATCTCCAGCTCCACGGGCCTGGGCCTGCCGGTGCGGAGATGCCTCATAGCCTGGTGGAGGGCGACGGGGATTTCCTCCACCTGCAAGACACGGGCGCACCACTTGGTAATGGGCCGGAAGATGTCTAGCTGGTCCTCTATCTCGTGCAGGGCTCCCCGCCGAGCGCCCAGGGCATAGCTCTCCATCTGGCCGCTTATCAGGAGCACAGGAGAGGATGTAGCATAAGCGGTGCCAAGGCCCGCAGCAGCGTTGAGAGCGCCCGGGCCCGGCACCACCAGCCCCACGCCCACCTTTCCCGTGGTACGGGCATAGCCATCGGCCATGTAGGTAGTGGCCTGCTCGTGGCGCACCGTCACCAGGCGGATACCTGGCTCGCCGTGGAGGGCGTCGAAGATGTGCATGATCTGGACGCCTGGCAAGCCGAAGACCACCTCCACCCCTTCCCTCGCCAGGGAGCGCACCAGCGCCTGGGCACCGGTCATAGTCGCCATATTTCACCTCTCATATAAGCGTCCAGCCTTCAGCTTTCAGCATCAGCCCCCAACTTTGTTACAGAAGTAGTTGATAGCTGAGTGCTGATAGCTTGAAAAGGCTACACCTTCCAGATGTGGCCCACCTGGTGCACAAGGTCAACCTTGTAGATAGCGTCGCAGGGCCAGCCCACCTGCTTTATCCAGTCCTCGAAGTGGACCTGCTCCACTGCCTCGCACTCTGACACCAGCTTCCCCTCGGCCAGGTTGCAGTAGACCTTCACGACGGTCGTTCTCCGGTCGGGCCGCCAGTTCTTGACCTCGCCCAACGCCTCCTGGAACCTCTCCTCCGTCATCCCCGGCACGCTATGGATAGCCATGAATCGGGCCATTGTCGCCTCCTCTTCTAGCCCTCAGCAATCAGCTATCAGCGGTCAGCTTCATTTAGCCGACCTGATAGCTGATAGCTGACTGCTGATAGCTGGTTATTCCTGGGGTGGCACAAAGGGGTAGGGTATGGGCTTGCCGTCCCTGAGGGGCAGCACCACCGTAGCGGTGCCGGGCATACTCTCGATGCCATCCTGGTTTTTCATGCCGATCTCCAGCTCTATGAAGCCCATGCCGCCCTTATCGGACTTGCCGGTGACCTTGCCCCACATGATAAGGATGTCTCCAGGCATCAGCATGGCGCGGTGCTCGAAGGATGCCTTCCAGGGCCAGCCGCGAGGCAGGGTCCAGTCTTTGAGATACTGGGGTACTACGCTCTGTTTCCAGGACCCCTGCACCAGGATGCTGGGCAGCTTATCGTGATTTATGGCGAAGTCCAGGTCGTAGTGAATGCGGTGCCAGTTCTCGATGGCGGCGCTCCATCGGAACAGGTGGGTAGGAGTGGGCTGATAGATATATTTGGGCAACTCCATGCCCTCGTAAACATCCTCGTAGTAAATCTGCTGCTTATTCCGCAGCTCTTCTGCGGTGGGCTTCTCATTGTGCTTCGGCATCGCAGAGGGGGGCAATTTCAAAAGCTCTTCCAGCTCCATAGCCATGTCCCTATCCTCCCTTCCTTTCTATTTTGGATAACCTATGAGATACGTGATCGAGCCCGTAAAGGCACCCGCGCGCCCAATCTCCCAGGCATAGTCATCGGAGCGAAGGCCGTCCGCCAGTCCCTGCAGCTCCTGGGTGGAGTACAGCCGAAAACCCGAGGCGAACCCATCCCACATGAGGCAGAGGGGAGCGATTGGGACTATGTAAGTCCAGAAGAGGCGTCCCCAGCGAAACGGCCGGATGAAGGGCGTTAACGCCAGTATCGCCAGGGGATTACCTAACAACATCACCGCCTGGGGAGGGAGCCTTCTTGCGCTGAAGTCGAAGACTCCAATAGGCCGTCGCTGGTCCACGGCGTCTTGCAAGATACGCTGCGCCATCTCAGGCCGGAAGTGATGAAACGAGTTGAACAGGGTCCTGAACCCTGACAGATGTGCTGGCACCGCCGTCGCATCCACTGAGTCTTCTATGAAATCCACGCCGCCGGAGCACTTCCGAGCATGCTTAAAGGCAGCGTGGTTAGGATACTTATCGGTGAGGGTGATCCGGACCGTACACCCTGCTTTAGCCAGTTTCTTTTGTATATCAATGACAGGCCCAGCCCCACCGGAGCAAAGGTCAAGGATCTCCTCGCCGCCGGTTTTCATTAAGGCATCCTTGAGCTTTGGAACGATGGGCCCATAGGCATCTCCAGCTTCAAGCATGAAGCGGAGGAAGTCAGTGCTCGCATCACGAATAGGCCCTGGAAGCCAGCTCTGGTCCTCTAGCTCGAAGAGATGGACTCGCCTCATTCAGAACTATCTCCCACTAACGATTCCAGCACTCCCCCTGGATAGCAGTCACCGACGCATCGTGGCAGCTATCGTCTTATCTGGGAGGCGCGGGTTATGCACAGGACATCTCCTTGCTGATTACGGAAGGTGGTCTCTACAGTCACTATCAGGAAGGGTTCTCCATCTCGCCCTCTGCGCTCACGGATGTCGGCGTACCTGTTCTGGAAATAAATCTTGTCGCCTATGCTGGGGTACTTGTAAATCTCAAGCTCATTGCCAGCGTTCAGGATCCTTACCAGGTTGGTGGGTATAGGAGGCAGTGCACCACCTCGCCTGACTCCACCGATGCCGTCGGACTGTGGGTTCTCCTGGAAGGCCCGGGTTATGGGGTCTCCCTCTGAAGGGGCTAGCCTCCCCGGCATGTAGCTGACCATTATGGGGGGAGCTATGATCTCCCCATAATGAGTGTTTCTGGCAAATTCCTCGTCCCAGTACCTGGGATCCGGGTCCATCACCGCCTGGGCAAAGCGTCTCAGGTACTCCTTGTCCACCATGCCCCAGCACTCCACCAACTCCCCTGTCACCCCGATCATGGCCTTGACCTCCGGGGTGAGGGCCGTCGTGGTCCCTTGCGTCATTACCGTCACCTCCTCTATGGCACGTGTAGCTGAGAGCTATAGCCCTCACCCTCGGTCCCTCTCCCACTGGGAGAGGGATGTCCGTAGGACAGGGTGAGGGTAATAGGGAAAGATGTCACAGCCGGATACTACCTTACCACTGGTGCCCAGTCAAGAGCGCAAGCATGTCGAAGCTTTAAGTTTTGCTAGACCTATGCCCCTCTCTAGCCAGGGCCAGGCCCCAGACAGACTCGACACCCTCCGCTCTTAGGGCTGCGGCACAGGCCGACAGTGTGCTGCCGGTGGTCACTACATCATCCACCAGGATAATCCTCAGCCCCTTGACCTTACCCGTGCATGCAAAGCTCCCTTCCACGTTCCGCACCCGCTCTTCGCGCGACAGAGAGACCTGGGGACGAGTATTCCTGGTGCGGACAAGCGCGTCCTCCATCACGGGCAGGCCCGTCCTCTTGCCCACCTCTCTGGCCAGCAATACCGACTGGTTGTAGCCCCGGCTCCGGAGGCGGCGCTTGTGGAGAGGCACAGGGGCAAGAGCGTCCCCCGGCACTGGGCTGGAGGCCAGGTAGTCAGCCAGGAGTTGCCCAAGCTCAGGGGCTATAGCGCGTACATTGTGGTACTTGAAGCTGTAGACGGCCCTCTGGACAAGTCCATCCTTGAGATAGAGAAAGGGCGCCCTTATACCGTCAACTGCGAGGGGAGCGGTGGCGCACCACTGGCAAAGCTGGCTTGTGCCCGGCTGAGCGCAGGCGAGACAGTAGGGTGGTGACAGACGAGGCATCTGGGCCACGCAGGAAGGACAGAGCAGCCTGCTCCCTCTCCGGCAGCCGAGACACTGAAGCGGGAACAGAAGGCCCAGCGCAGATTCGGTGAGTGCCTTGAGTGAGCTTCTCATCTAGCGCCGCCTCTTTAGCTCCTCGATCGCCTCCTTGGGGTCGGCCCCCATATCTACCGCCCGGTTGATGTCGCGCTCGGCCTCTTCATACTTGCCCAGGTGGATATAGCTCATTGCCCGGTTACTGTAGGCATAGGCAAACTCACGGTTAAGGCGGATTGCCTCGTCAAAGTCTTCTAGGGACCTCTGGAACTGGCCAAGGTTGAAATAGGTGGCGCCCCGGCCATTGTAGGCGGTGGCGTTACCTGGGTCCAGGCGGATCGCCTCGTCGTAGTCCTGAATGGCCCGCTGGTGTTGCCCCAGTGTGAGGGCTGCAAGAGCCCGGTTGATGTAGGCGTCGGCATCCTGGGGGTCCAGACGGATCGCCTCGTCAAGGTCCTTTATAGCCCGCTGGTGCTGGTTTAGCTTAATGTGGGCGAGGCCTCGGTTGTAGTAGGCGTCGGTGTACTGGGGGTTGAGGCGGATGGCCTGGTTGCAGGCCTCCACAGCGCGCTCGTACTGACCCTGGTTGAGGTAGTCTCTGCCCTGGTCCTTGAAGGACTCCGCATCTCGCACCTCGGCGTTGATGGCCTCGCCGCGATTGGCTGCGGCCACTTCTGGGGGCTCCCGCTCCGTAGCTCCCACGCCTGTGGTGTAGCTTTCATTGCGTTGGGCTTCACCCCGTTTCCTGCCGAACACGCCAAAACCTCGCCTCAGCAGCCCTGGTCGCTTGAGGGCGTGACCGCACAGGAAACAGGTGGCCGCACCTTCTACGTTTTCCGCCTGGCAACTGGGGCACTTCAACATAGCCACACCTCCCGATTGAAGGAGCTGCCCAGCAAGGAAACTAAGCGGTAGTGTCGTTTAGCTTTTGGCCTGCCACTTATTGGAGGTGGTCCAGACCCCTACTTCAGGAAGTCCAGCACCGGCGCAAGAAAGGCCTCTGGGTCCTCGATCTGAGGTATATGGCCCAGGCCCTTCAATACCACCTTGGAGGCGTTGGGTATGTTGTAGCGCAGCAGGTCCTCCCCATCCCTCAGACGGTCGTGTTCCCCGTAGAGGACCAGGGTGGCCGCTGCCTTAATATGCGGCAGGCGGGAAGCGATGTCGTACGAGGCCAGCGCTTCCATCGTCTTTTTGACCCATACTCCGGCCTGGGCGCGCAGTTCGTTGTTCTTTTCTACCCACTCGGTCCTGGGGTTGAGGCCGAAGGTGGCGGCGGCCTTAAGCTCCTCCAGGGTGCGCGGTCGGGGCATACCTCTCCTGTCGTAGCTGGCCGTCTGCTCCTTGAGGCGCTGAGGCGCGGTGCGGGGATCGAACACGGGGGCCCCCACCAGCACCAGCCGGTCTATCCTGTCGGGGTACGAGGCGGCCAGCTCCACCGCCAGGACCGCCCCTACGGAGTTGCCAACCACGTGAGCCCTGTGAATATTCATGACCTGCATGGCGTGGTCCACGGCCCTGGCAAAGTCTGGGATGGCAAAGTCTGCGCTGGGTTTGTCCGACTCGCCGTGGCCCATCATGTCGAAGGCGTAGCAGGTGAAGTGCTGGCTCAGGGGGGCCATCACCGTGTGCCAGGCCCAGGTGGAGGTGCCCAGGGGATGGAAAAGGACCACTGGGGTGCCCCTGCCGGTTTTCACAAAGTGAATGCGGCCCTCGGGAACGGGGACAAACTCTTCAAGGTCACGGCGAACAAGCATGGGGCCTCCTTTGCTGGGAACTTCTTTCTGTACCTCGCCTGTCATATTACTAACCGGCGGCTATCAAGTCAAGCTTAAAAGCGTGACGACTGACTGCCAGAGCTGTTTTGACACACGGGGCATTGTTACGGAGCTACGGTGCTATTGACAAAGCCTGTGTCAGATAGTAGTATCGCTGCGAGTCTACCCTTCTTTTATTGGAACGTTAAGGTTTTGCTTATGCTATATCTGAGCGGGGGCCAGGGCCGTGACTGATAATAATGGTCTGCAAAGAGCCAGGGAGATCGGGGCCAGGGTAATCGAGAACGTACAGAAGGTCATCGTAGGCAACAACGATGTGGTGAAGCTGGGTGTAGCCTCGATTTTCTCACGGGGCCACATACTGATCGAGGGTGTGCCTGGGGTAGGGAAGACCATGCTTGCCAGAAGCCTGGCCAGGTCTATGGGAATAACCTTCAGGCGTATCCAGTGTACTGCCGATCTTCTACCTAGCGATATCACTGGCGTTTACATTTTCGACCAGAGGAGCCGGGAGTTTAGCTTCCGCCCTGGGCCTGTGATGGCCCATGTGGTACTGGTGGATGAAATTAACCGCGCATCCCCCAAGACCCAATCGGCCCTCCTGGAGTGCATGGAGGAGCGCCAGATTACTATAGACGGTGTAACCCATTCCATGCCTGAGCCCTTTCTGGTGCTGGCCACTCGAAATCCTATCGAGCACGGCGGAACGTTCCCCCTCCCTGAGACCGAGCTAGACCGCTTCCTGCTACGGGTTCACCTGGACTATCCCCAGCCTGACGAAGAGATATCTATCCTGGAGCGGCAATTGCCCGTTCATCCGATCAGCTCGCTGGAACAGGTTGTGAGTGAAGAGGATATAATCTTTGGACAGAAGACCGTGCGAGATATTTACGTAGACCGGCTGGTTAAGGAGTACATCGTGGCCGTGGTAAGCGCTACCCGGCAGCACCAGTCGGTCTATCTGGGAGCGTCGCCCCGCGCTTCAATCGGCCTCCTGAACCTGGTCCAGTCCTTGGCCTTGCTGGAGGGCCGAGATTTCGTGGTCCCTGACGACGTCAAAGCGGTGGCTCCGGCAGTCCTGGGGCATCGAATGATCCTGACTGCCGACGGCCGTACCGGCATGAATGAGTACGAGGCCATAAATCAGATCCTGGAAACTATCCCTGTACCTGGGGCCGTTCCGGTGGAGCGTCTCCCCTTCGCCAGGCTGCGCCGGAGAGAGGGATAGCTGGCTGGCAGGAAACAGAGAGCAGGCTACCCCCAAGATGCTGAGAATCTTCGATCAAACACAGGCACGGCCTTCGCAAACCTGATTGATATTAGCTACGTGATGCAATGATGTATAAAGCCCTCTGGCTAGGGATAGCGCTCGTAGGATTGCTGGTCCTTGCCATGATCACGGGCTTCCAGCCTTTGTTCTGGCTCCTTTATGTGATAGTGGGCGGGGCTGTGCTAGGATACCTGTGGGCCTGGCTTCAGAGCCGCGGTCTGGAGACCCATGTCCAGGAGCTTTCGATTCATCCCCATGTCGGACAAACTGCCTACCTTCGAGTGGTGGTAAGGGAGAAGGTGGGCTTGCCACGCGTGGGTCTTCGCGCCCATCTTGTAGGCGATTTCATCGCTGTTGGCGAGGAGGACTTCAGCGTGCCAGCTCGCGGCACCACCACGTGGACGGTGTCGGGCCTCTGTCGCCGCCGCGGCCTCAATACCATCGGAGCCCTGGCGATGGTCTCCAGCGACCCCTGTGGCCTGGTGCGCCTGGAGTGCTGTGTCGGCCAGCCCCAGAGCATCCTGGTGTATCCAGCCACCGTTGAACTGTCCCGCGCTATAGTCCAGGGGCAGGCCACCGGTGCAGAGCTTGGAGAAGTAGGTCAACTTATGGGCCATAGCCCTGCGGCCTCGATGGTCCGCCAGTACATCACAGGTGACAGCCTGACTCGGATCCATTGGCCCACTACCGCCCGGCTGGACCAGTTGATGACGAAGGAGTTTGAGGGCGCGGGGATTAACGAGATATGGCTCTTTGTGGACCTTCAAGAAGATGTCCAGGCCGGGACAGGGGATGATAGTACCGAGGAGTACAGCGTTACCATTGCTGCATCCCTGGCCAGGGGCCTCATCGAGAGTGGCCATGCTGTTGGCATGGCGACACAGGGAGACCAATTCTACCGGATTGTCCCAAGCAAGGACCCCGATCACCTGTGGGCGCTTTTGCGAGCCCTTGCCCTGGTCAGGGCACGGGGGCGGACGCCCCTCTCAACTCTCATGGCCCAGGGTGGTGCTGACATGGGGCCAGGGACCGTAGCCGTAGTGGTCATGCCCTGGCTTAGTCAGAACGTAGGCAGCGTCTTTCAGTTCCTGACCCGCCGCGGGATACTGGTGGTCCCAGTCTTACTGGATGTTGCCAGCTTTGGCAGGGCTACCGATCCTTATCGGCACACTGACACCCCGATAGAGACTCAGGAATGGTCCTTCGTCATAAGGCGAGGTGACGATTTGTCCGTATCCCTTGGGAACGTGTTGGACCGGATCGCCAGCTATTAAGGTTGGAGGAGAGGTGTCGGACGTCAATCCTTCGACTGGGCTCAAGATAAGCAGGGGAAAGTTGCTGTCCCTCAGAGAGGTGATAGCCCTTATCCTACTGGCCCTACCCCTTCTGGTCACAGTGTCCGCCATCGAAGCCGCGGACTGGGTAAAGGGCCTGCCTTCCCTCAAAGCCATTGTCCTGATGTCCTTGGTGGCGTGGGCGTATCTGGCCCGGAGCGCAGTCCCCTGGTGGGTCGGCCACCCTGTGGCCTTCCTGGTGGGTCTTATAGTAGCCTTCGTTCTAGGGGCCGTTACCATCTCTGAGAGCAGGGGCCTCGGGGACCTGGCGAGTCAGCTTGGCACATGGTTTGGCGCTATAGGGAGCCAGGATGGGCACCGGGGCACCTCTATGACGGGTGTGGCGCTCATAGCTATAACCCTCTGGATGGGGCACGCCACCGTGTGGCTGGCCTACCGTCGCTCCTTTGCCTTGCTGGCAGTGCTACCCGGCCTTGGGGTGCTCCTGGTAGTGCTGACCTACCTGCCTTCGGACTACTACTGGTATTTCTTTATGTACCTTCTGGCTGTGGCTCCTGGGATTGCCTATCGCCACAATGGGCGCTGGAATATAAGAGGACAAAGGGCCCCGCTGTTTGGTGCTCTGGCAGCGGGTCTGATGTTGATGTCGGCAACCGTAGCGGCTGTCTGGCAGTCCCCTGCGCCAGATGGAGTTGTCATTCCTCTGGTATCCAAGTTCGACAAACCCTGGTACTCCTTCCGTGAGGCCTGGTCCAATCTCTTCCACGGTGTGCCCAACCGCAAAGAGTTGCCCTTTTTCTCACCACCTCACGACCTTCCCTTTACCGGCCCCATTGAGCCAGGAGACGACGTCCTGTTTGTAGTCGAATCCCAGCGACCTTACCGATGGCGGATGCGCCTTTACGAAACATACACCGGCAACGGCTGGGTGAGCGAAGAGGCTCCGGTAGAGAAGGTCTCAATGGAGGTGTCTCTCAGGAAGTACGTGGAGAGCTTGAAGGCTCGCAAGGAAGTAGAGATTGACGTCCGGATATACTCCAAAGCCAGTACGCTGGTCTCTGTGGGTGAACCGCTGGCTGCCGACTTATCTTACAAAGTTGAGCTATCCCCGCCGCCCAACTTCAAGCTGTACTTAGAAGGCTCCCAGATGAGCTATCTACCGATTGATGTCCAGGTATACAGGAGCCAATTGTCCTACTCGTGGGTGACCTCTAGTAGTCAAGACAAGACTCTGGCTTCTGCCATAGTCCGCAAAGCGGGTCAGACGCTCAAGAAGGACCCCGAAGCATGGATGAGTTCCCCGGGCGATTCACACTCGCCCCTCCCTCCCCTGGTCCAGTTGCGCGATATGGGGTATCGCATGGTCCCCACTGTGGAGACCTCAGCTAATAAGACAGGGCAGCAGCCACAGCAGTCGGAAAAGCCGCACGTGGTGATCACTCGTCTACAGTCGGTCTCTCAGCCCCCTCTAGCGCTCCTGGGGCAGCGCATCCTAGTCCCGCCGCGAGAGTACAGGACCGTGGGTTCCACCTCCCTTGCCACTCCAGGGATGCTGCGGAAGGCTGGCCAGGATTATCCCGACTGGATAACCGACCGATACCTCCAGCTTCCCAACGAGTTCCCCATGTCCGTAAGGACCCTGTCTATTGAATTGACCAGAGATGCCGATAACCCCTACGATATGGTGGAGGCCATTCGCCACTATCTACTCAGTCTGCCCTACAGCCTGGATATTACTCTGCCGCCGCCAGGGCAAGATTGGGTGGAGTACTTCCTGCTGGTGCAGCGGAGGGGTTATTGCCAGAACTACGCCTCGGCCATGGTCACCATGCTCCGGTCCCTGGGTATCCCAGCACGCCTGGTGGTGGGGTTCGCTCCAGGCATCTGGGAGCCGGACCGTGGTGTATGGGTAGTACGGTCCCGAGACTATCATGCGTGGCCCGAGGTATACTTCCCAGGTTACGGATGGATCGAGTTCGAGCCAACTCCTGCTGACGTCCAGCCTGCCCTTCAGGCCTTGGGAATCCAGCCTCTAGGGGGACTCCTCAGCGCCTCTCCAGAATTTGGTGAGTGTCTTGATGCGTTCGCTTTTGAAGGATGCTTTGAGGGGAGTGTCTTTAACAGTGGGATTGATGATTTCTTGGTCGGACCTGTTGACCCGGAGGGCAGTGCCTCTGATGCAGGTGGCTCAGGCGGGGGTGGGCTTTCAACACTCTCCTGGGCGCTGATGGGCCTGGCTTTGGCCCTGGTGACTTCGGGGGGCTTCGCTCTCTATGTGCGGCAGGCTCTGGCCCATCTGGGAGCCGTCACCACCACCTACGCCTCTATGTGTTTTATGGGCCGATTGGCGGGAGTGAGCCTGAAGCCCCAGGACACGCCTTGGGAGTATTGCTCTCGCTTAAGCAGGGACCTTCCTGAACATGCGGAGGCCATCGCTCACATCACCCAGGGATTCGTAGCCACCCGCTACGGCGGCCCACACAGCAGGCTGGATTCGGATGAAATCGGAAGTATGCGCTCAGCCTGGCGCAGTGCGCGCCTCGCTTTGTTGGGTCGTATTCTGCTCAGGCTTCTTCCGCGCCGACAAAGGCCCACCCTCTGACCTTGGGACATGAGTCAGGATGCCATTCTGTCCCCCACAAGACGTGTAATGTGCATCACGCGCCTTGTAGGGAAAAGTCGGAGCGGGAGTGAAGTTACCGACCAAGCTGAAACAGGTTCCGTGCTAACGTACAGTTGACAGAGCTTGCCTTTGCTGGTAAATTAGTCTGACGGTGCCATATATGCCGGAGGAAGATTCATGCCTACTGTAAATCAGTTGGTAAGACGAGAGCGAAAAAACATCAAGCAGAAGACCAAGGCTCCAGCGATGCGCTGGCTTCAGAACTCCTTGCGGAACCGTGTAGTCTGGGGCCCCGGGTCGCCTCAAAGGCGAGGCGTCTGCGTCCAGGTGCGTACCATGACACCCAAAAAGCCCAACTCTGCCCTACGCAAAATCGCCCGGGTCCGTCTCACCAACGGGTTCGAGGTAACGGCCTACATTGGTGGCGAGGGCCATAATCTTCAGGAGCACTCGGTAGTCCTGATACGAGGCGGTAGAGTGAAGGACCTTCCTGGAGTCCGTTATCATATCATACGAGGCGCTCTGGACTGCGAAGGTGTACATGATAGGCGCAGGGGACGCAGTAAGTACGGGTCGGAGAAGCCCAGGAGCGGCGGCGCTGCTACAGCCAGAGGGCGATAATCTTCCGAAAGGCGATGTAGATGTGGGGCTTGCCTCACACATACTACATCATTGGGCCCACAACACTATGAGTGCAGGATAGAAAAGATGTCCAGAAGAAGGCGGGCCGAAAGACGTGCTGTGCCACCAGACCCCAAATATAACAGTGTTGAGCTAGCTCGCTTCATCAACAAGGTTATGGAACGGGGGAAAAAGACCGTAGCCCAGCGCATCGTATACGAAGCCCTGGATGCAGTGCAAGAGGACGCTAAAAGGGGCTCCCTGGAAGTGTTCACCCAGGCATTGAAAAATACTACACCTCTCCTCGAGGTAAGGCCCAGGAGGGTGGGTGGCGCTACCTACCAAATCCCCACGGAACTGCGTGTCAGCCGCAGCGAGGCACTCGCTATGCGGTGGATCATTACCGCAGCCAGGAACCGCAAAGGTATCCCCATGGTGCGCAAGCTAGCCTCAGAGCTAATGGATGCCTCCAGAGGCGAAGGCGCTGCCGTGAGGCGCAGAGAAGAGATGCACCGCATGGCCGAAGCCAACCGGGCCTTTGTGCACTACAGGTGGTAGGATGTAAACTCTCCCGGTGTGGCTAGGCTGGCCTTGATCTGAGTTCAACTCAAAGAGTATGAGACTATGTCCGACAAGTTCCCCATAGAACAAATCCGCAATATTGGTTTCATCGCCCACATAGACGCTGGCAAGACCACCGTCACGGAGAGGGTGCTTTACGTTACTGGCCGCATACACAGGGTCGGCGAGGTAGACGAAGGCACTACAGTGATGGACTGGATGCCTCAAGAAAGGGAACGGGGGATTACTATCAAAGCTGCTGCTACCACCTGCTATTGGGAGGGCCACCGGATAAATATCATAGATACTCCCGGACACGTGGACTTCACTGCCGAAGTAGAGCGGAGCCTCCGGGTGCTGGATGGCGGTATCGTGGTACTGGACGCAGTATCTGGCGTCCAGCCTCAGTCCGAGACTGTATGGCGCCAGGCGGAGAGGTACAAAGTCCCCAGGGTTTGTTTCGTGAACAAGATGGACAGGGTGGGGGCTAATTTTGAACGCACCGTAGATGCCATCAGGCACCGCCTAAGGGCCAATCCGATCCCGATTCAGCTCCCCATGGTGGATGAAGACGCATTCGAGGGCATTGTGGACTTGTTGGAAGGTAAGGCCCTGGTCTATCAAGACCACAACCACACGGCTCTCCAGGAGGAATCCCCTATACCCCCGAAGTATCAAGAAGCCTTTGCCAGCTATCGCGAAGCTATGGTAGAGAAGATAGTGGAGACCGATGAGGAGTTGATGATAAAGTACCTGGAAGGGGAGCAAATAGAGGTACGTGAGTTGCGGGAAGCCCTCAGGAAGGCCACCATCTCTAGGACCCTTGTTCCCGTCCTTTGCGGTAGCGCTATTAGTGGCCGAGGCGTCCATCCCCTGCTGGATGCCGTAATCTACTATCTTCCCTCACCTTTAGACATCCCTCCTGTGGAGGGTGTCCTTCCTGATACCGGGCAGGTAGTCACCAGGGAGCCCCACGAGGATGCCCCCCTTGCCGCTCTGGCCTTTAAGGTGACCACGGACCCCTTTGTGGGCAGGCTAGTATATCTGAGGGTCTATTCGGGGACTATCAAGGCAGGCTCATCGGTGATCAACGTCACCAAAAACCTCAGAGAGCGCATGGGCCGGGTGCTTCAGATGCATGCCAACCACCGCGAGGAAGTGGAAGAGATAACCGCTGGGAACATCTGCGCCGCCGTGGGCCTGAAGGATACCTTC
>Ga0114944_1000150_pt1 | contig 16357 bp, 25 predicted proteins | sample OV2TP2_FD_89582 | JGI IMG/M metagenome (GOLD analysis project Ga0114944, IMG submission 89582) | Hot spring microbial communities from Beatty, Nevada to study Microbial Dark Matter (Phase II) - OV2 TP2 | ecosystem: Environmental > Aquatic > Thermal springs > Hot (42-90C) | place: USA: Beatty... | reverse complement strand
CTTTTTTTTTTTGCCTACCCAACCCCTTCTGACTGATGTTCAACCAGTGCTTGAGAGATGAACCTATTAATCAACAGGTTCATTGACATATTCCTGGTGTTGGCTTCCCTCGAGACTTGGTCGTAAATTTGAACAGGAAGGCTCAAGGGATATTCTCGTTTGGCTCCGCCAACGAGTCGTGCTTTTGTCTTTCGCTGTTTCATGCCACCACTCCCCATATCATATCCTTTGCTCAGGATTATATCATATTTGGCGAAGGTTGTCCATCGTATCGGCAATAGAGACGGTGGACAATTCCCCAGTCGCACGACTTTTTTGAGATTTTTTTTCTCTGTATTTCCTCTTCTTCTCTCTTTCACGACATTTCGTTGAGCAATATCGTTGCGTGGGGCGGCGTTTCTCGAGGAGAAACGGTTTGCTGCACGAGTCACATGGCTTCATCGTGAAAGTGATGTCCTCTTTGGGAAGTGGTGGAAGCAGTGCCTTCAGGTTATAATACAAAGTCTGAGCCTTTAGTTTTTCGTCTAGGAAGGTGACAACGTGGGCGTATTCTCGTTCTTGCTTGATGGGTTCAAAGTCGTTGATTTGCTTGAGATTGCAGACGAGCGTGGGTGACGGAGACAGCCAATAATTCCCGAACTGGACTTTGCCTGAGACCTCCTGGTTTATCCGGACAGCAATCAATTGGTTATAGGTCAGGACAACTTGTCCAGCCCACACTTTCTCTTGGCGCTCATGGAAGGCTTTTATCTCAGGCGGTAAGTAGCGAATGGAAATTTTGTGTGCAATCTGTGCATAGAGCACCTGATGCCCTTCTAGGAATCGCTCCCCGAGGGTCTGTCTGAATTGTGCATCATTCTCTTGTGGTATCACAAGCTCTCCTTAGGTGTTGGCTATCAAAAGGGCAACAAGCCATACGAGCAGTATTCCACCGACTACGATTCCACCAGCGACAGTTGCTCGGGCTGGGTTCTGGGCTGGTTTGAGAGGGGGCGGCGGTGGTCCAAAGGTAATGCCATCTTCGACTCGCTGCCCCTGTAGCATGACGGTTATCTTGTCCGTTGTGAACGGGTAATACTCCGTCCAGACGGTCGTCACCCCCGGCGGCAGAGATGTCGGTGTGAAGCTCTGATAGTACAGGTCATAGGGCAGGGCTTCTTTCAGGTGCATCTCGGTAATGATGGCGCGGCGTTCTTGTGCGCGGTATGTATTGACGACCGCCACCAGTACCTCTTCCACAAACGATGACCCGGAACTGACTAACGGCTTGCTGGTTTCGGCAAGCTGTGCGATTTGGGCTTGTTCGCGCAATGTCCCGCCGTAGAGCTTATACATCACGTGGTCTAGGGGGAGTGGCTTCACCAGCACTTGAGAGGCATTCACGACCTGAATCGGATTTCCCTCCAGTATGAATGTCCTGTCGGTCTGATTCCGGCATGAGACGTTCACCCCGATGAAGGCGTTACTGGGGCTACCCACTTGGCGAAGCTCTGTACAGAGAAGACCCAAAGCGACATCTTCCATCTCTAGCTTGCCGAGTTCCGTTTTGGGTGTGGTGTTCTCTTTGACTTGCCACAGTTGAGATTGCCACTGCTGTGCGTATGGCGTGGCACAGCCGATGCTCATCAGAAGCATCAGAAGCATCAGAAGCATCGCTATCCCTATTCCTTTCATCATTTCCTCCACGCCGCTTGAGCCGCGGCAACGAAAGCGGGTCAGATTGTTGACCAAAGTCCGTTTGCTCTCTGATGAAACCATGTCCTTTCGTCCATCGTTGTTGTCAATATGACCGAGACCATGACCACAGCGGAAGCTGCCCAACACTTCAACGTGTCCGAACGGACAATCCGAAGGTGGATACAATCTGGTAAACTCCAAGCTGAAGGGACAAACGGACAACGGTTTGTCCGTTTGGACAAACGGACAACGGAATGTCCAAATGACCGACAGATGGACAATCCTGTGTCCATCCAGCTTGAATCAGAGAACAAGCACTTACGCGACCAGATTCAACGCGCCGATTCTGAGATACAGCACCTTCGGGAACAGCTTGCCCGTCGCGACGAACAGATAGACCATCTCACCCAGTTGTTAGCCATGCAGTCCAAGACCACCGCCGCGTTGACTGAACCACTGGACGCGCACCGGGCGTTGATAGAAGATATGCGCCGTCGCAAGCTGCCACTGCTGAAGCGAATCTTCCGATGGACATAGGGATTGCGTCCTTTTCTTCAGATCGGGATGGAAGCGAATCATCAGGCAACGTTTTGATGAGCCAAGACATCATCCCTCAGTACCGCGTTGATACGGGCAGCATCGTTCTCGGGGGCCTCACGCGGCATGTCTGGCGATCAATGTTTCCTGAGCAGGGGTAATTAGTATGGATAATCCAGGCCTCACGCGGCATGTCTGGCGATCAATGCGCGTACCGCAGGCACCAGTTCTTTCGGAATTGCCATCACGGTCAACGCTTCATCGCGAAACGCCGCTTCGTCTTCGGCGACGGCCTCATCTTCCGTTTGATTGTCGTAGTGATCAATGACCTTCTGGATTCGTTTGTGGTCCCACCCAGGTGGGAATTGATTCTTTTTCATGGTCTACCTCGCCTCCTCTGGCGTCGTTTATATGCCGCTAACGGTTGACCCGTCAACTCGTAAGCGGTGATGACAAAGGCACTGCCCGGCCGGGGATCCGGTGTGTAGATCACCCGTAGATAACGTCCGTTTTGTGTTTGCCCGATAGCGACACGCGAGCCATCACGAGCTGGCCGATCTTCACCGGGATTGCGTAATACGTCCTCGACCTCGCTTTCAACGACGTTGTGGTTATAGATATGTGGCAATCCGGTCATGGGATCTCTGTAAAAGCGAAGCCGGTAATAGCGAATGTTCATGTTTTCATTCCACTGATAAATACTCAGGGTCAAGCATGTCGTCTCAAATACTGTCTCTGCCCCGAAAAACGTTCCTTGCGCCAACGTCATGCGTTCTTCGGGCTGTTGAGATGGGTATGACCTTTGCCCCGGCGGTTGCGACCTCTCCTACGTCGAGGCAGGCCTTCTGTTGCGGCCCGATCTGGTCAATGAGCGATGACGCATCGAAGCCGCGGCGCATCAGTTCCACGATCAGGCTATCGGTGTCGATCTGTGCTGTTGAATGTAACGAAAGGCTACTTGTGTTACGATTGCCCGTCTCAATAGCCTCGACCACCCACTGCGCTTTCTGATACGACACACCGAGATACTTGCGCGTCGTTGAGATGTCCGCATGTCCAAGCAGCTCAGCCACCAACACGACATCACCCGAAGCATCATACACCCGTTGGGCAAACGACTTGCGGAGGGAATGCGTGGCTAACTTCCCATTCAAGCCAGCATGTTCAAACGCTTCTTTCAAGACGATATGACCTGTCTTTCGGGTCATGGCCGCGTTGCCTTTCCGAGAGACAAACAGCGGACGCTTTTGGGCAAGTGTTCCGTATTGCGCACGATGCCACGCTATCAGATCGGCTATCGCTTTCCTTCCATCGGCATTCACCGGCACCATGCGGGCATTCTCTTTGCCCTTCACGATGTCCTTCTGAAACAACAAGTCCCGGACCGACTGATGGTTCTGCCACACGTCACCGATGGTCAATGCCAGTAGTTCACTGATACGACCACCGACCGAGACACCGAGCATGAACAGACTGCGGTTGCGGACTTCATACGTCCCTGTGAAGTGGTCAGAGACGAGCAGGATTTCGTCATTGGATAGCGGTCTTGCGCCTTTCATTGGGTCGTCTCCCGTTGCGCCCGCCGGGGGGCGTGTTCGTCTTTGTGCCAAAGCTCCTCAAGGTATTCTTTGATGATTCCGCCCATTGGCTTACTCTGGCGGTTTGCATAGTCACGAAACCACTCATACATCTCCTCTTTTAACCTGACATGAAAGATTGGCGAACCTGGATAGTTTCTGGTCTTCACGGTTTCTACCCCCTTTGTAGTTACATATAATTTTACTCTGCTTGTAACTACAAAGTCAAGCACAAAAAAGAGAATACTGACATACAGGGGTCAGGGTATCACTTTGCTGTTGACACGGATGGGGGGAGGCGTATAATGGGATTGTGACAAGGTCATTTTTCTGAACGATACGGAAAAAATTCCGTAGACTCAATCGTTAGGAGAACATCATGAATTGGTATCTCGAAGTGTTGAAGAAGTACGCGGTGTTCAGCGGGCGGGCACGGCGAAAAGAATACTGGATGTTCGCCCTCTTTAACTACATCATCAGCGTCGTGCTGTACATCATCATCGCTTCTATCGCATCGAAGAGCGACCAGAGCGTGCTTGCGATTATCAGCGTGCTTGCGATTATCTACGCTTTAGCATTGCTGATTCCTAGCATTGCTGTAGCAGTTCGCAGGCTCCACGACACGAATCGCAGTGGATGGTGGTTGCTTATCGGCCTCGTTCCGCTCATCGGCGCTATTGTTCTGCTTGTCTTCATGGTGCAAGACAGTCAGCCGGGCGAGAATCCGTATGGCCCCAATCCAAAGACTGCATAAGCGACGCTGCCTCACAAGCCTTTGCCGTCCTGGGCGGATTGATGAAAAAGGCACGCTTTTCGGACACAAAAAAAGCCGCCAGCCCCATCAGAGACTGACGGCAATATGTTATGCAGCTTCGTTGCTTGGTTTGCGAAACGTCTCTGCGCCGGGACATGATGCCCAGTGTGGTGTGTAGGCCCTGATGGTTTTGCCTAACTCGGTGATGACCGTAATCGGCTTGATGTCCACAGGCATCTGCTTTCCCTTCTCTGTGCGTATCCACTTGATTTCCTGCCGGCATGCTTTGCAGTGTGCCATGATTACACCTCCTGTGTGTGTCCCTGCTGTAACAGGTTACTGAGCCACTGGTTGAGAAAGGAATTGAGCTCTTTCTTCAATCGTGGTCTGACGTGGTTTTCATCAGGATACACTTCTTGATACCCGAAGCTGTCCTGATACGTCAACGCCTCTGCCATCCCTGCCCTTTGTTTTGAGTCGTGATATACCTTGACTTCCATGTCGGGGTCGGGAATCATGTCACCGCTTGGGTGTTTGTAGTAATGGGCAAGCGCAATCCGCGTATACGATATGCCGTCGTGCGCGGTATGACCTCGTCCTAATACGTCCACATGCAAGTCCATAAACCCATCTGCCTTGAGCGTGACAGCGTTTCCCTCCGCAATGCTGTCGAGGTTCGGAATTAAGCGAATTAGCTTCTTGTAAATCGTTTCGTAAATCATGATAAACTCCTGTCAAAGTGACGGGGCAAGCGTCATGCCTGCCCCGTCGGTGATCGTTACTTCAAATCATCCTGAAACAGAATCTGCTTGACAGCGTTCTGGAAGCTGCGTTCCAGTGCCACGTAAGCATCCGTGTGTCGAGCGGCACCGAACACGCTTCGATTGCCTAATCTCACCGAAGATACGATATTGTAAACCGTATGTGGATTCAGATAAGCATCTTCAATGGATGTACTCATCTGGATGGTAGGCATTCTCTGAATACCGTGCTTTCTGGCAAGTTCCAACGCACCCCGATAGGTGGGCTTAAACTTGGCATGAAAGCGCGGATACTTCTGAAGCGACTTCCCTTCCAGCGCATCCAGGATAATGCGTTCATCGAGTTGTTCGCCGCGTTGATATTGGTCCATCATCGCACCTCCATCAGCCGTATCCGTTCGATTGGGATTGCACGTTCGCACGTCCAAATTCCCTTGCGCCGCCGGGTCAACCAGTCACGAGGGACTTCCACTTCAATGACTGCCAGATGCCGTGACCGATGCCGTTTGGAAACATGGTCAATTGCCCACCGGGTTCGATGTGGAGTGCACATCCAGATTTCCGCTCTGGCACATTGAGATTCGCTTGGGTCAATCCCCCGTGACAGAATACACGGGAGATTGACGATTGGGGTACAATGTCTCATTCTCATGATTGCACCCCCTACTCCATTGACTCATCGTAGACGTAAATCCGTCCCGACCTGAAATATTGACACGCATAATAACTGGAGAAGATACCCGGCGAGCTCTCGTATTCGATGCCGCCGCCCGCTAACCGCCACTTGCCAGGGCCGTATACCTTGTCCAGGAAAGCAGCCAGTTCGCTTTCGTCATTATACCAGCCAATCAATCCCCATCGACTGCTTGGGTCAATAGGCGGTAATGGCTTTTTCTTCTCTGGTGGAATGAAGAATTTGACGGGTCTTGGGGTTGATGTGGAGTGGAGAGAGGGCTTGACCTTCTCTCGTTCCTCACGCATCCAGTCAAATTCCAAGTCAGTGCCTCTCATGACCGCACCTCCGTGCCCAGAGGGCGCCCAGCTTTGAGAAATTCACGAAACATGTTGATGGGGTCTCTGAAGTACTCGATTTCGAGTTTGAGCAGTTCGTATTCCACTTCTTTCCGTTTCCGTTCCGCTCTGTGACGATGAGCCAAGCATTCACGACAGGTATAAGTACCGGTCGCGCAATTCAGTTCAAACTTGAAATCATGCCACTTGCCGCAGTCACACACGACCGGCTGGTGAGCATCCGTCCAGGCGTTGTAGTCTTGGACGTGCTGTTCGGCATCTGCCAGGGTGAAAGGTTCATCACCCGGTTGCAGGGTTGCGTTCATCTGTGCTAAAATATGCTCTAGCATTGTTAGTTCCTTTCTTTCGCGTTAGGGTTAATAATGTGAAAGCCCCGTCGATTGTTACAGCAACCGCCGGGGCAACCTTCAATCGTTCAGGCGTGTCGATACCTGAACACCGTATCCTTCGGGTAAAACGGCTTGCCCTCCACAACAAGCTGGACACCGAATTGGATCTGTAACGCCAGCGTGACCGCTTGGGCAGCACTCTCGTTGATGACCAGCACTTCAGCGACGGTGGTCGCGTAAGAGGTCTCAAAGTCGTCAACCACTCGGATACGCTTTTGACCATACAGGTAACTGCTCTGAACCTCGATGACACGCCCTTGTGTGACGGGCATCTGATTTGCCTTCTGGTTCAGTTGGTCAATGGGTCGTAACAGCTCTTGGCTCATGGCTGCTCCTTTCCGTACATCGATTGAAGCAGCTCGAGCTTATAGCTATCCGCTTCATGTCTGAAGATGTCCCAATCAAACTTGGGGTCTTCGGCATATTCTGGATGCTCTGGATCAAACCGAGAATCAATACCGACCCGGTCCGCTATGGCTTTCGGCATCGTGACCATCAGCCCTTCGATCTGGCATTCCGTCGCGGAGACGCTGACCATCCGACCGTGCATCCAGATGGACAGGTTGCGGCATTCAAAGCCACCGATACGGTCTGCCGTGAATGTCACCATCTCTTTCGGCTTGTGTCCATTGCCGTTATGCGAACCCTTGAACTCGTGCATCATGCAAGCGATTCTGTGTTTGCAGATGTCCGACTTCTCCGAGTCTTTGCAATCGCAATCATGTTGCGTTCCATTCAATCGGACGGTGTACAAGCCACCATCAAACTCAGTGCCTGTCCATTGGCTTGCGACGTGATAGGTTCTCCACTCACCATCGTTGCCAACGAAGCGGAGATGCCCGTTGTCCAGGAGATACTTCGCTCTGGCACAACGGCGCAACGTGTCACGGTTGACTGGTAATCCCAGTAACATCAAGGATTTTCGTGCTTGCGAAACAGTGAATAACATGGTACAATTACCTCGCTTTATATGAAGTAAAAAGCCCGCGCGGTGTAAGAGACCGAACGGGCTTTTTTTGCTGTTGCCCTACTTGCTCACGATGAGCGAATCCCGTCGCTTCAGCAGAGCAACCCTGACGGGATAACAAAAGAAAATATCTCAATTCCTCCGGTTCGCGCAGCGGAAATAAAAACCGCTCCCGAACCGAGATGATGAACTTTGGAATCACGCGGAAGTTGCAATCTTCTCGACCGCTAACTTGATGATGTCCGCGTGACAGCGTTGCGGCGAACAATAGCACGCGAGCGCCACTGGCTCTCCACTCAGGACTCTGGCTGCCAAGCATAGCAGGTCTTTATAAACCCTGTTCCGCTTGGCATATTGCTTCCGCAGCCACTGATGATACTTCTCTATGACCACATCGCGGCTGCCGTCGCGTCCGATCTTGAATGGATTACCAAGCCTGCTCGGACGTGCCACAATCACAACGTGATAGCCATAAGAGCGCCATCGAGACACCTCCGCGATGTTGATGACCTGAACCATCTTCATCACCGCCTTTCCAGAGAAAAAATAGAAAATTAAATATATCACTTCCTCCTGTCGGGCGAAGCCCGTTATCAAAGCCAGTCATGAGAAGAAGGCCAGGAATTCGTGAGAGAGAAGTGAGTGAATACAATAAAATTATCACCCTCTCCTGTCGGCGAAGCCGTAACGACGCTGACAGGAGAGGGTGATAGGATTCGTGAGAGACATGAGCGGAAACAAAAAAGCCCGCATGGTACATTCCCATACGGGCAATTCGGGACTTCGATTCCCATCTCAGGGCATTGGTGACGAGCACACCAAAGCTTTCGGTCGGATGGGCTGGACATCAGGAAGGAAATCTGATAGACTCTGCTGCGTCTCGATTCAGGCATGAACAGGGGGACAGGCATACAACCCAAGCGGGGGGAAGAAACATCGGGTCACGAAACGGGAAAGAAGAGTCAGGTGGGAAGGAAGGCATTGGCTGTATGTAATGCGGATCACTGAGATGAGATGTTTCTACATCCTTTTTTTATTTAAGTTCACTGGAATCTAAGACAAGGGTTGCTAACAAGATGGATAACGGGTTTGTGCTTTTTATCTTGATAATCATATCCTTTATCGTCAAAGGTATAAGAGGTGAGACTCCTTACGCAATCCTAGGTGTCATCATTGTCTGGTTTACTATCATTATTCTGATTCTAGACTCTCCGAAAGTAAAACCGATCATCTGGTTTCTTTTCATCGGTTTTACGGCTGGGCTTATTGTCTTCATGGGTTGGTTGCCAGGTGGCCGGGAATTTCAGGACTGGGCAAAGAAGGACGTCGATGTTCTCATCGTAAAACTCAGCGACGATCACTGGAAAGTACGTCGAAGGGCCGCAGAAGCATTGGGGCGGATTGGCGAACCTGCTCAAGCGGCTACCCCTACATTGATTGAAACCTTGAGCGATGAAAACGTGGCAGTTCGCATCACGGCAGTTTCAGCATTGGGGGGGATTGGGAAACCCACTCAGATAGTTGTACCTGCGTTAATCGAAGCCTTGAGCGATGAGAATGTGGAAGTCGGTGTCTACGCTGCGGGGGCATTGGGACGGATTGGGCCCCCTGCCCAAGCTGCTGTCCCTGCCTTGATTGAAGCATTAAACCATAAACATGAGAACGTTCGTGCGAGTGTACTCTACGCTTTGAGGCGGATTGGTTCACCGGCTGAAGCCGTCCTCACGGCATTATTTGCAGCGTTGAGCGATAAGAATCAATACGTTTCTTGGAGCGCAGCCATTGAATTGGGAGAGATGGGTGAACCTGCTATCCCAACGTTAGTTCGCGCATTCAGTCATGAAGATGAACTCGTTCGTGCTAACGTCGTTGACGTGTTGGGGCGGATGGGTGAACCTGCCAAAGTCGCTGTGCCTGCGCTGATTGAGGCATCACATGATCAGAGCCCGCTTGTTCGTACCGATATTGCTTTGGCATTGATAAGGATTGGTACCCCTGAAGCGTTGAAGGCAGTTGAAGAGATGGAGAAGAACGGTCGTATCAATATGAAAGACCTGATAACAGACGAAGAAATGGAACAAATCATTGAAGATGAAAAACAACGGGAAGCGGATTATAGGCGTGATCAGATCCGGTAGCGACGATGATGGTAAGCGATCCCCTGCCTGTATCGGGGCTGACCACATCTGGAGATACCGCGTATGGATACAAAGTCATCACATCTCATCGCAAGGGCTCTGAATCTCATCGCTCTCATCATCGGTGCCGCGGTGATTCTCAATGAGCTCAGTTGGCTATCAAAATCAAAAGTCGCCTATGTTCTTACAGGGCTAGGGATTGCAGTCGTACTGAATGCAATCAGCGGGATGATGCAGAAAAAATAGCCTAACCTAGCAGCTTCAAGCATGTCCACACAAAAAAAGGATCGACTATGCGTGAAAGAATTGAAAAGTTTATCTTTTGGATTCTTGGGGCTCTCTTCGTCTTCTCACCATTTCTTCTCATCGGACTTGCGATATTCCACGACCTTCATTGCGGAAGTGAAGAGAACCGACCACTTACCCAAGAGGAATATGAACAGCAGATGAAAGATGTCCTGCGCGAACGGTATCTTCCTCCTTAGGCCCCGTCATGCGGCAGGTCTTTCCCCGTTGGGGCAGGGGGGAAGATTCCTTCTGCTAGTGGTATTGGGGGAGGTGGTTTGATTGAAGGAATCTCTGGTATGGCTTTGCATCGTGTTTTTAATAGCGTCCGTCGTTTTCGTGGGTATTGGGCTAGATCTCATGTTCTCGATAGATGACAATGAACGTTTCCCCAATTATTTGCGTGATTTGCGACAGAGGACGTCCCCTTACGACCGTCCGGATCTATATAGTCCTACAGGTTTCATGATTACGGTGATTATTACCAATCGGGGGATTGGTTTCATTGGCGTTGGCATTGTGTCAGCGGTGATTGGCTGCACACTAGCGGTTCTAGCAAGCATGGTCAAGGAAACGGAGAAGAACACGACATCACCATACAATCATGATTAACAACCATGAGATACCAGAAATAAAGAGTTCTGTGAAAAAAAGAAATGTGCCAATGCTCTCTGATTCATATACCATCTGATTCATTCACTGAACCATCTTCGTTGATCTGTCTCTGAGCAGGCACGCTATCAGGACAGCACATCTCATGATGCCATCGAAGAATACCAATTCTGATTCGGAAGGGATTTCGAGACCGATCTGATGGGGTACGGGAGCCCCAGAGGGGTCGTATGTACAGGAATAGAATGAGAGCCCCTGTCGAAGATGGAGTGTGGGATAATTAACTACCGCCAACGGGGAAACATGAGAGGCCATCAAAATCGCTCAAATCCAGTGGTGACGGTATAGCAGCGGTTTATCGAATCGGCAGGGGGTGACTACCCGATTGCCCCTCTGCTGTGGTACAATCTGAATAGATATAATGTCGAGCGATGAAACAGGAGGGATTTCTATGGCAGGACGACCTGCGGGGACTCAAGCAATCAATGACGACGAGAGTTGGGCACCGCCGTGCAAGAACATGCGGTTTTCAAAATGGACGAAGGCACGGCTGGATGCGCTGATTCAGAAGGGCACCTATCGGACACTCGGAGGGGCTATCGACCAGTTGGTTAAGCAGGCATTGGCAACCGACGGAGATGCCCAGTGGACAGTCACCGTGCCGGAGAACCATGACGAGATACACGGATACTATCCGCTGATGGCGAAGGATATGGCCCCCGGCGTGTGGAGTTCGCTTTCGGAGACCGAACGAAGGCTCTGTGTGCTGGTGGCATTCTTCCCCTGCCTCAACGATGTGGAGATGGCGCGATGGGCGAACACAACGCCCGCTGTGGTCAAGCACTTCAAGGTCAGCGACCTGGGACTGGAGTCCGTTCGGATTGGTGAGCAGCGTCAATTATTGGCGAATTGGCTTCGGTTCTGGAGTCAAATGGTGCATGCGAGCGAGGACCCGGAGCACCCGTACTATAAGGAAGCGAATCGACTGTTAGGGACTCGACTCTTTGCTCCCGCAGAGAAGCGGATGTTACTCAATGCAATGGGTCAGGACCCGGAGGGGGCCAGGCCCATCGTGGTGAATCCGCACGAAGTGGACATGGAGTTCATGGACTATGCGGAGTCGATTCAGATGACGCCGGCCCGATTTGTTCAACTGACCGCGCAACGGGCTGGTGTCTCAGCGAAAGAGGTGGTTCAGGAGCTGGCACACCAGTTTTTATCGCAGCCGCCGCTGCCGGCCCAGGTTGAGAACAGAGCCCAATCATAGCGATGAAACGCGGCTTCTGTACGCTTCGATGCTGGTTTTGAGGAAGCGGGCAGCGTTGAGCACATCGTGTGCTGAAGGCGGTTTGCCAGCCAAAAACCAATGGAGCGCATCAGCGACGTCACGCGCGAAGTGGGGGTCCGACTGAAGCGCGCCCTCCAGCCATTGAAGCCACGCCAGTGTGAGATCGGCAAAGACGAGTTCTTCCTGTTCGGCGTCGCAATCGTCAATCCATCGGCGTAAGACGTCACTCTGGCTGATGCCCAGAGCGGAAGCCTGTTGACGCAACCGTTCCACTTGCGCGCGGGTGAGTCGCACAGAAACCGTTTCTCGATAATCCATAACGTCCATCGGGTCGTTCATTCATTCCCCTCCAGAATGCAGACGGCATCGTGTATTACACGGTTGGCACCGCGGCGAAAGCGCTGCTCCCGCTGACGGTTGCAGTAGAGCCGCCAGAGGTTTCATCCTTATTTCTCTCTGCAATCTCAGCGGCAGGGGCATCTGTGAACAGCGGGCAATAGGCATCAGCGGCAGTTGGGGGGGCTTTCATCAACACGTCCATCTGGATGGCGTATCGCTCACACACGGCTAACAAATCTTCCCAAGTGAACGGCCTTGAGGGTTGGAGCCGGTCCGATACCAGTGCGCTCAACCATGCTGCTGCCGCCTGAGCATTTCCCCACACCTTCATCGTCACTCTCCTTCCCGTGGCCAGAGAAAACGTGACGTTTTCAGAAGGCAATTCCATCGTTGTTAAGACAGCGTCGCGGTCCCGATAAAAGGCGTTCCGATTGGAAGGATACAGCGGAGTGCGGATTTCGGATTGATGATTTCGGATTGATGATTTCATTCCGCAATCCGTAATCTGCAATCCGCAATTCTTCCAAGGAGTGGCACTATCACAGGGTGGTACGGGGTGTCTTATCGCGTTTCCTATAAGAGAACCCGTACTACCCAGTCGCTGCCTAAGTTCAAAGGCGGTCTGAGATTTGGACTCCACGATGCCCGCGATCTCCGCCAGCCCATCGAAGTAAAATCCCATCTCATCGAGACAGTCGGTGATGAAATGGGCGAAGAGCTCTTTGCGTTTCATTTTTTCCAAAGCCCGCGGGTCAATCACCTCACTCGCAGGCAAGCCGGGCAGGTCGAGGTGGGACATGACGATGATGGTCTTCGGAGAGGCTTCCGCCCAGGCCGGGCGTGGACGATGCGCGGCTTGGGACATCTCCTCCTCACGACGCATCAGCAACAGGGTTTCCAACCGCTCATCCGCCCGATGGCGATGGTCTTGGGGCAACGGGAGGGAAGAGATTGGGACAGGATCCTCGGCAAAAAGGGCGCGACATTCCGAGAGTAGTTCCTGCGGATTGGGTTCAGCGGTGCCGAAGATGACCACCACATCGTAATCCTTAAACTCATCCTTGCCACGTCCTGACCAGAAGTGTTGGGTTGCGACTTGAGGGTAGCGCTGCTTGACCTCTTCTTCGATGGCGGCGTGGGTGTAAACGAGAATCTTTCTCCCCTCATGATGACAGATCACTTCTTCAAGACGCTTCATGAGGGCGTCGTGACGGGCTCGAAATGCCCGCTTGGAAGTGGCGAGTTTGATTTTGATGACTGTGGCGTGAATCAAAGCATCGACCCGAATCGTCTCGACAGGGCGATTGAGCAGGGCTTGATAGTAGCCTTCTCTGCCGTAGGCGTCCAGGATGACCAGCGGGGTATCAGTGGATAGAACAAACGGCTGATAAAAATGCAACGTTGCCACGCCACGCTTGACGCTGATGGAGAGCGTTGAGTTCCAATCTTCCTCTTGATGGGAGAGTTCCCCCCGGATGGCGTGAGCGAGGTCGTTGAGAAAAGCGGGGGGGATGCGTTCCAAGGCTGACAGCTCCACATCAGCTAACCGTGCGGGTCGATCGTACACGTTTTCCATACAGTTTGCGACTTGACCTAATAGCTTGTCCAGGTCCTGCCCTACCTGGTCGGCTGACAGTCGTAGCAGGTCTGCCAGCAACCGACTTCGATACACGGCATGTTTCTCGAGCGTTTCCTCCGCTGCAATGGCAAGCGTGTGTTGCAAGAAACGGACGAAACGACGAACGGGCAATTCAAACGCCTGTAAGTTGAACTGAAGGTGGTGCATCATAATCTCGCGCTTCCGCATGAAGGCGCGTGACGGGTCTTCATCAAAGAGGATGAGGTCGGCATCGAGCCGGTCTGCCTCATGCAGATACACGGCTTGCTCATACGTGCAGAACAGGACGCGGGGGGGCTTGATAAATTGTTGGTAGTAGGCACACGGGGGAGTGCCTGCTTGTTTCGCGTTCTTAGGGAAGAAGGGGCAGCCCGGACAGACCACCTTGCCCGGCAGATACCCCTTACTGCCGACGATTGCGACGCGCTCATAATCCTGACAGTTGTCCTCGCATCGACCCTGAATCAGTTGGGCGTCATTCCCTTCATACTGTTCAATGAGCTCGCGGGCGCGTTCCTTCGTTGGGGCAGCGACGATGACTCTGCCCGCAAAACGCTTGACGTGCGAAAGGGCGTGCGTGGTCTTGCCGATGCCGGGGGTGCTCATCACCAGCAGGGCGACGCCGGGGGGAAGGTGATGGATGCGCTCCAGTTCTTTCCGTAACCGTGCCGATGCTTCCTCGGCAGAGAGCCAGTCTTCGGAACGGTTGCGGTTGATGAGACCAGCCGCTTCATCCGTTTCGTCTGATTCTGAGTCAAGGTGGACACCGAGATATTCCGCCCAGACGTTTGCAGGGATGCCGTCGTGAGCTTCGCAGCCGGTGCGGAAGCAGCGGAGGAAGCCGCTCTTGGTCACGTAGGCTTTGTCCGCACGGTGGCAGTATGGGCACTCCCTGAGTTGGAAGTAGATCCCGTTTCGATTCTTCCGTTCACGATAGTCGAGTGAGGCTTCATCCAGGATGGCTGCCCAATCCCCTTTGAATCGACGTTTCGGGCGGAGGAACTTCGCCGCGGCGATGGCGTTAAGCGTCAGGGTGTGCTGACGGAAATCAAGCACCAGCGCGTCCGCAAATGGCGTCCAATAGGCGGGGGTCGGTTCGTCAGTGGGAAGGCATTGATGGAGCAGGGCTTCGATGTCAGCGTATTGTGAATCATTCAGGGGCTGATACGCCCACGCCGAAATGTCCGCCCACGTCCCTCGCCAGAACAGGTCCCACGGCAGGGGCTTCTTGCGGGCATTGACGGCGGCGTGCCGACTCCAGGGGGCGCGTATCAAGGCGCGATTCTGGTAGATACCGCCGTCCAGTGTGGGAAAATCTGGGAGCCATAGACGCTCTGCGGCATGGGTGAATAGTTCATACCAATCGCCTCGCGGGGGAAGCAAGTGTCCCCCTGCGATGTGGATACCCTTGCGCCCGGAGGCGAAGGGAATCAGGTCGTCCATCGGAATCCCCTGTTTGGCAAGGTGTTCCGCGAAACTTCTGGCTTCCTCTAGCGCACGGGCGGGGTTCTGTTTGTCATCGAAATCCCACAGTGGCTGAAGGCGATCAGCCTCCCCTTCCGCCGGATAAGCGAGGGACAGGTACATGCCCGTCGGCTCATCGATGTGTTGTGCCATGATGCGGGGCACGTCATTGAGGGGAGCATGAATCCATCGCTCTTGGGGGGTGTAAAGTCCAATCTTCAAAATCGCCGCATTCATCGCATCCTCCTTTGCCCTTGGGCGAAGGCAGCGGACAGCAAATCAGACGCCTCGCCTCTGGTAATGTTCAGGTCCAATTGAATCTCCAACTCCATCAACTTCTTGATTTGGCGTCGGGTTGCCGGGTGTTGTCGCCACGATTTGGATTTCTTACCCCGCTCCTGATTATCCGACCAATTCATCTGAATCTCCAACAGGACTTCCGGCAGGATTTCAGCCAACCGAACGGTTCGACCAATGCGTCGTGAAAAATCAGGCGCGGGAGAGGCAGGCACCGCGCGGACTGGTGAGCGATGAGGGGAGTTAGATTTGGAAGGGCGGGTAACTTTTGTGGCTTGACCATGAGAGTTTGAATAAGGTATAATGTGCATGAAGAGCTCCTTTCTAACGAATGGGAGTACAAATGTGGCTCAAAGAAAACGGGGAGCGCGGTGACTGAAGAAGTGACCGCCGCGAGGATCCGCGATCTAGCCTCCGAGCGTATGGACAATATGCAATAATCTGCTGGTTCTGGTCTAAGTCCTTTTAGAAGTTGGGTCCCCGGTGCCCTACACCGGGTCTTTTTTTTTTTGCCTACCCAACCCCTTCTGACTGATGTTCAACCAGTGCTTGAGAGATGAACCTATTAATCAACAGGTTCATTGACATATTCCTGGTGTTGGCTTCCCTCGAGACTTGGTCG
>Ga0114944_1000149_pt1 | contig 16491 bp, 12 predicted proteins | sample OV2TP2_FD_89582 | JGI IMG/M metagenome (GOLD analysis project Ga0114944, IMG submission 89582) | Hot spring microbial communities from Beatty, Nevada to study Microbial Dark Matter (Phase II) - OV2 TP2 | ecosystem: Environmental > Aquatic > Thermal springs > Hot (42-90C) | place: USA: Beatty... | reverse complement strand
TTTGGACAGCAGTGAATAAAGCTAATAACCAATAATTATTAATTAATAATTATTGGTTATTAGCTTTATTCACTGCTGTCCAAATAGAAGTTTGATTTCCGAATATTTTTGAAAATCCTCTCACATCCTCACCGGTAAAGCCGGTATTCATTTCGCCATACTTGCCGAATTTGCTGCTCATCAGGTCGTATTTACTTTCGATGCCGGTAATTTGAAAACGATAAGGCATCAGTTGTACAAACACATCGCCGCTTACATTCTGCTGGCTGTTTTCAAAAAAGGCTTCGATGTCACGCATGACAGGGTCCAGTATCTGGCCTTCGTGCAGCCAGTTGCCGTAAAACTGTGCCAGTGTATCCTTCCATTGCAACTGCCATTTGGTAAGCACATGTTTTTCCAGGGCATGATGGGCTTTCAGAATAATCATCGGCGCAGCCGCTTCGAAACCCACGCGACCCTTGATGCCGATGATGGTGTCGCCGACATGAATATCGCGGCCTATGCCATAGGGCCCCGCAACGGATTGCAAATGTTGAATGGCTTCCGACGGATGCGTGAATCGTTTATCGTTTATCGTTTTTATTTCGCCTTTTTCAACGCCGAGTTTTACATCTTCACTTCCTGTCTTTGTTACCTGTGTGGGCCATGCTTCTTCGGGCAGCATGCCTTTGGAAGAAAGCGTTTCTTTGCCGCCTACGCTGGTGCCCCAAAGACCTTTGTTGATGGAATAAACCGCCTTTTCAAAATTCATCTCCACGCCTTTGCTTTTCAGGTAAGCGATTTCTTCCTCCCGGCTCAGCTTCATGTCGCGGATGGGTGTGATGATTTCCACGCCGGGAATCAGGATGTGAAAAATCATATCGAAGCGCACCTGGTCGTTGCCGGCGCCGGTGCTGCCATGTGCCACAGCCGGTGCATTTATTTTTTTTACATGCTCTGCTATGTGCAATGCCTGGCTCAGTCGTTCGGCAGATACGGACAGCGGGTAGGTATTGTTCTTTAAGCAGTTTCCGAAAATGAGGTATTTAATAATCCGGTCGTAATAGCTTTTTACTGCGTCAACGGTGGTATGTGTTTTTGCACCGAGCCTGTAAGCATGGGCCTCAATTTTTTTCAGTTCATCGAGGCTGAAGCCGCCGGTATTTACAAGGATGGTATGCACCTCATATCCTATTTCACCGGTGAGGTATTTTACGCAATAAGAAGTATCGAGACCGCCGCTGAAGCCGAGAACGATCCGACCACCCCCGGCCCCCTGAGGGGAGGGGTTTTGAAGAGTGCTGTTTTCTGATGTACTCATTTTTTTGTGCGTTTCCAATATGCTGAACAGACCCGATATTTATCGGGTTGATGCAGATGATCCCGATACCTATCGGGACGCAACCAGGGCTTAATAGTAGCAATGCATCCGGTCACATCATTATACATTAAACAAATAATGGAGAAAGGTTTTTGGTTTGGCGCTGCCATTGTTTCCGTTATTCTCCTTATCTCTTTTCATAAATGGGCGCAGCAGCTTCCACTGCTTGAAGCGCAGTAATCGTTCGAACCCGGATTTATTTTTTTCAAAAAATTCTTTAGTCTCTTCAGGTTTGTGCTGGTCTTTGGGGTCGTAAAGCATGGCGGTACACAGGCAGTTCTTCCGGTCTTTACTCATCAATATGTCGAAGTTCACACAGCTTTTGCAACCGGCCCAGAAGTCTTCGTCCTGCGTCAGTTCTGAGTAAGTGACAGGCTCGTAGCCGAGTTCGCTGTTAATCTTCATTACGGCCAGCCCGGTGGTGAGGCCGAAAATTTTGGCGTTGGGATATTTTTCCCTCGACAGTTCAAAGATTCTTTTTTTGATGGCCCGTGCCACGCCGGTTTTTCTGAAAGCCGGCGACACAATAAGACCGCTGTTGGCCACATACTCGCCGTGGCTCCATGTTTCGATATAACAAAAGCCCACCCATGTGCCATCATCGGTAACGGCGATGACGGCTTTGCCTTCATTTATTTTATTAGTAATGTACTCCGGGCTGCGTTTGGCAATACCGGTACCGCGGGCTTTGGCGCTTTCGGCTATTTCGGTGGTGATAGTATCAGCATAACTCACATCGGCGGAAGCAGCTACACGAATAATTATATTTTGATTGTCCAATTTGAAAAATATTGATATGGATAGAACGGATGACCAGTCCGGAAATTCATGGCAGGGAGGCTGTTCACTGACAGGGGCCATGGTGAGGGGCTCGTCCTGTCAGACTGCACGTCGGGGTCGTGGAGAGAAGGCAAACACATCAAAGCCTACAGCATAAACTTCTGTAGCGTCCGGCGCATGAAAAGCAACCTGCTTGGTATGTGTAAGAAAATTAATCAACGTATCATTAATTTTTTTGCTGAACAAAAGTATATAAATAATTGAGTTAACAGAACATTTTTTTTGTCAAAAAACATTTTGATAACGGATGTTTGTAAAAGATGAATATGTTTACCGGAAAGCAAGTAAAAGAAAAACGGCTGGTTGCCTATGCAAATCCGGCCTGTGCTTTTTCCACCCGGCTATTGTATTTGTTTTAATGAATTCTTTTTCGCCGGTAAGGTTGGCTGCAATGCAAAGTTTTGTGGATGGCCGGCATGTAGTGAGCAATGCATCCATAAGCTGGTTATTGCGGTAAGGGGTTTCAATAAAAATCTGAGTACATTTTTTCTTTGCTGATTCGGCTTCCAGTTCTTTAATGGCTTTCGTTCTTTCCGGTTCTTTCACCGGCAGGTAGCCGGTAAACTGAAACTGCTGTCCATTCATGCCGCTGGCCATTAAGGCGAGAAGGATGGAGCCCGGGCCTACCAATGGTTTTATTACAGCATCCATTTCATGTGCAATGGCTACAAGCTGCTGACCCGGGTCGGCAATGCCGGGGCAGCCGGCTTCGCTGATAATGCCAATAATTTTACTTTCTTTTAATCTTTGTTTGAAGATACCGGCAATGACCGGTTCTTCTGTCATTATTACCCATTCAAAATTATCAATGACAATTTCCTGTCCGGGCAAGTAAACTTTCCAGAGATGTTTTAAAAACCGCCGGGCCGTTCTTTCATTTTCTGCAAATAAAACCTGGCACTGCTTCACCGCTTCGGTGATGTAAGCAGGCACTGCGGCAAAACCGGTTTCATCAAGCTGTGAAGGGATAAGATAAACCACCGGCCGGCTCATGCTGTTTTTGCTTTGTATAAGCTGAGCGTGGCAGCGATGACCGCATAGGCCGGCGCCAGCACCCAACCCACAATGATTACAATATGCATCAGGTAAAATACAATGCCATTCCCGATGGCCAGCCCTTTGTGGTTACTCACAAAGCGGATGCTTTCACCCGGGGAAAGTTTTTGCCTTTCGAAACTGTAATCGAGCATGGAAAAACCATAGTAATAGAACTCGACCATGATGGCTATAAGGGGTGTGATCCAGCCGACAACGGGAAAAAAAGAAAGCAACACGAGGCTAATCATATACACCGATTGCCAAAGTGTATTGCGCAATGCAAGCCGGATGCCCCTCGTGGCGTCTTTCATCAACTGGGGCATGCTGAAGGTGAGCTCACGGCCTTCCATGATGGATCCGGTTTTTTCGCTCAGCCAGGCAAATACCGGCGAGCCGATGAGGAGAAAAACATATTTGAAAAGTGAAAAATAAAACATCATCTGTATCAGCCATAATATGATGCCGGCAAAAGTGAAAAGAAAACCCAGCCAGGAGTTTTGAATTCTTTGCAGCCACATGTCGAGCCCTGTCGTTTGGGTAAGGTAGTCAATGGCCGCAGTGGATGTTTTGCCAAAGAAATACATGCTGACCGTAAAAAGCATGGCATAGAGCAGCCCGGGGATGAGAATCCATTTCCAGAACCGGTGCCTGACGATGAACTGATGCGCTTCAAAATAGGATTGGATGGCTATGACGATTTCTTTGAGCAAAGCCTAAATTTGGGTAAATATAAAGAACCCGGATTTAACAGATTAAAAGGATGATGCGGAAACTGGAAAAATCTTTTTATCAGCGCAGCGATGTAATACTGATAGCCAAAGAGCTGCTGGGAAAAATCCTGGTGACACAATGGAACGGTATCATCACTTCGGGACGCATAGTGGAATGTGAAGCTTACAACGGCGTCATAGACCGTGCTTCACATGCGTGGGCGGGCAGGCGAACGGCCCGTAATGAAGTGATGTATGCCCCGGGTGGAGTGGCTTATGTGTACCTGTGTTATGGCCTTCATCATTTGTTCAATGTGGTGACGAATACAAAGGATGCGCCGCATGCTATTTTGATTCGGGCCCTGGAGCCGCTGAAAGGAATTGATAAAATGCTCGAAAGAACCGGAAAGAAAAAGCCGGATTTTACATTGACAAAGGGGCCCGGCAATGTTTCCAAAGCATTGGGCATATTAACCAAACACAGCGGCCTTTCGTTGGTAAGTAAAGAACTGTTTATTGCCGAAGATGATTTTGTGCCGGCCAAAAAAGAAATCGCAGTGGCTGCAAGAATAGGAGTGGACTATGCCGGTGAGCATGCAGCGCTTCCTTACCGCTTTTACCTGAAAGGGAATCCCTATGTGAGTGGAAAGCACCTCACCCCAAACCCCTCTCCAAAGGAGAGGGGGTGGCAAAGCTTCACGGAAAATGAAAAATTTTCCGGTCAATCGAAATAATTATTTTTATTGTTAAAAAAATCTGTTGAGCAAATTATCAAAACAACAGCTGCGGTTCATTTACCTGGTTGCGGGCATTGCGGTTGCCCTGTTTTTTTATCTTGTAAATCCTTTTCGTGCCGATGAAAACGGCTGTCTTGTACTTTCCATTGCTGCTTTGATGATCAGCTGGTGGGTGACGGAAGCATTGCCCATGCCGGTAGTGGCGCTGTTACCGCTGGTACTTTTTCCTTTGTTGAATATTGCAGAAATAAAAACGGTAGCGGCCAATTACACCGACCCGGTCATCTTTCTTTTCATGGGCGGCTTTATGCTGGGGCTTGCCATTGAAAAATGGAACCTGCACCGGCGTATTGCTTTAAGCATTGTAAAAATGACAGGCACCAGCGGCAACCGCATCATCCTTGGTTTTATTCTTGCCACAGGCCTCATCAGCATGTGGATAAGCAATACGGCCACCACCATGATGATGTTCCCGATTGCACTTTCTGTAATTCATGTGATGAAAGAAAGCAATGACGGCACAGGCCATTTCAAACATTTCAATCTTGCCCTGATGCTGTCCATTGCTTATGCATCCAACTTCGGGGGTATATCTACCATCATCGGCACACCACCCAATGTGGCGTTTGTGGGTTTTTTTGAAAAAAAATACAACAGCAATATTGACTTCATCAACTGGATGCTGCTGTGCACGCCGCTTGCTATCCTGCTCCTGCTCGCTTTACATTTTGTATTAACCAGGATACTTTTCCCCAATCGTATCCGGCCGAATGAAGCGGCCCGCCGTTTCATTCATGAGGAATATACACGCCTGGGGCCTTTGTCAGTATCTGAAAAAAGGGTGCTGGCAATTTTTTGCTTTACAGCCCTGCTTTGGATGTTTAAAGACCTGGTAAATGGAATGCAGTCATTGGTAAAATTTGATGACAGCATTATTGCGCTTATCGGCGCCATTTCATTATTCATTTGTCCTTCGGGCAATGCGGGCCCTCCCGATAATTTAAGCGAACCGGATGAACATGCATACAGCGGCAGCCTGCTGGAATGGAGTGATACCCGGCGTATGGCATGGGGAATTTTATTGCTCTTCGGCGGTGGGTTGGCCCTGGCGGGTGCACTGGAAAAAGCCGGGCTGATTCAGCAATTGGGCAACTGGTTGAGCGCTTATGCCGGCGGCGGTTTGTTTCTTGTGCTGATGGTAACGGTCATTTCACTTTTTATCAGCGAAGTGATGAGCAATATTGCGCAGGTGATTGTGTTTTCTCCCGTGGTGTGCAGTCTGGCTGATGCTGTAGGTATGAACCCGTTGCTGCTCGGCATACCGATGACACTGGCAGCCAGCTGCGCCAGCATGATGCCGATGGGTACACCGCCTAATGCCATTGTATTTGCCAGCGGCCAAATAAAAATAAGGCAGATGATGATGGCCGGGTTGGTTATGAACCTCGTGGCGATTGCTTTGATTACCCTGTTCTCGTGGTTATTGTTGCCGCTGATAATCTGAGCAATCTTGCTCCCATACTCTGAAGTGGGTTTAAGAAACCGGGTATTGAACATTGAGCTTTGAGAATTGCATGTTGAACATTTTCTTAGTATAGATAAAATGTTCAATGCTCAATATTCAATTATCAATTGGGGATTAAAGCCGCACACCGGCGCTGATACCAATTAATGTTACAAATCCCTGTCCCACTTTCCGGCCATCGGTTTTAATGTTTATTTCAGCACCGTTGGAAATGGAGGGAGTGAGGAAAGCCTGGTCGTTTATAAAAAAAGTATAACCGATTTCGAACAGCGGTTGCAGCGTGGTTGTTTTCGTGGTACCGGATTGTGTGCCTTCTTTCCAGTCAATTTTCATACTCCAAAGGTCCATTCTTGCGCCAATAAAAAATTTGTGAGGGAAAGGTTTGAAGTGATAGCGGTAACCAATGCCGCCTCCCCAGCCGCTGCCTTTTTCATTGTCGTTTTCACCCCAGTCTTTGCGGTTGGCTTTGTTGTAACCCAGCCGGAACTGAACTGAATGATGAATTTTTGCATTCACAGCAACGTGCAGGCCTGTGATGCCGCCTGCAGGGTACCACTGAAATTCGGCGCCGATGTCGGTAGTGCGGTAGCCCATTTCAATATCATCCTGGCCGCAGGAGTTTTTACATAATAAAAAAAGGAAAATAAAGACCGGCAGCTTTTTCATGAATTGAATTTGCAACAAGATAGAAATTTCCGGTGCAAATGAAAAGCCTTGCTGTTGGGATTGGCTAACGTACTGGCCAAACCCTCCGGCAATATATTATTAATAGGAGTTGTACTGTGGCAGGTTTTTGACTATACAGGCACCCGAAAATCGCAATAAGTAAAAAGCAACTTTTTTAAAATCACTTTTTCTCTATTTTCTCTCTTTTAAACGCTTAGTCTAAAACTTCGGGCAGTTCAGTTTTTTCAAATCCCTGTTTACAGGTTGCCGGATGTAGATGAGTGAGATTTCAATTCCGCCGCGCATATTGGATGCCGGTTGCAGGCTGGATATATTAATATCATACGTGGCGCCGAGGTGAATGTCGCCGAACTCAAGTCCCACGTAAGGAATGACGGCATCAGCCACATTGTTGAAACGGGCCCAGGATCCGAGGTAAACATTCACGGGGTTTTCTTCATCGTAGCTCAGGTTCATGGCATAGGCGCCGCCAAACATCAGGTTGTTGGCATTGGCCTGGAAACTGTAATTGGCGCTGAAGTGGAAGGCATTGTACTGGTTGGTGGGCAGCTTGCCGCCGGCCATCACCGTGGTTCTGGAGTTCAGGTAAAACTGTCCGCCCTGGAAAGTTTCTTTCGGGCGGTTGATATGATACATGGAAGCGCCGAGATAAAAATTATTGTACCCGTTGGTGCTGCCATTGTACAGCACGCCGGCATTGATGTCGAGGTATTTTACTTTAAGACCGTTCTGCGGAAAAATTTCACTGGTGGTGCCGGTGAATCCCAATGCGGTCAGCTCATCTTCAAAATCAAGTTTGTTTACATCAAGCCTTTTATCGGTATAGGAACCCTGGAAACCCACACCCACCTGGTGATAACCGTCTTCATCCAGTCCTTTATGATAGGCAGTGGAAAGGGAAAACTGGTTGGTGGCTAAAGCGCCGTTTCCGTTCTGATCGTTCATGGCCAGAAAACCGATACCCCAGCGGTCAATATCAGTAAGATAATTTTTTAATAAATGAAAATCGGCCGAAGCGGTTTTGGTTACAAAAGCATTGTTGATGCTGGGCCATTGATTGCGGTAATTAGCCGCCACACGAAAGATGCCATCGAATTTGCCGGTATAGGCCGGGTTCAAAGTAAGCGGTGAAGCAAAAAACTGGGAGAAGTTGGGATCCTGTGCATTTGATACACCCGCCATCCACGATAACATCAGTATTCCGAATAATTTTTTCATCAGCAGTAAATGGAAAAGTAAATGTACAATTTTTCAACTACCCGGTAAACCCCAATTTGCAGACTTAACTCTGTGTTTTTACTCCATACGCCAGGTCGCCGGCATCGCCCAGGCCGGGCACTATATAGCTTTTGGCTGTCAGCTCTTCATCAATATCGCCGCACCAGATGGTAACGGCCGGTTCTTCTCTTTTTACATATTCAATGCCGATGCTGCAGGCTATTGCGGTAACGATATGTATTTCCTTCGGGTTGCCTTCTTCTTTCAGGAAATGAATGGTTTTAACCAGCGATGCACCGGTGGCCAGCATGGGATCGGAAATGATGAGAACACGGTCATCAATATCGGGACAGCTCATATATTCAAGGCTGATGGTGAATGAGCCGTCTTTCTCATGCTTGCGGTAGGCTGCGATAAAAGCGTTGTCGGCTTTATCAAAATAATTGAGCAGTCCATTATGCATGGGCAACCCTGCACGCAGTATAGTGGCCAGCACAGGTTGTTCCTTCAGCAATTTTGCGGTGGCAGTGCCCAGTGGTGTTTCCACTTCTTTTTCTTCAAACGGCAGTACTTTGCTGATTTCATAAGCGGCTATTTCGGCGATGCGTTCCAGGTTGGCACGGAAGCGCATCCGGTCCTGCTGGATGTTTACATCACGCAGCTCACTTATCCAGTTGCTTACAAGGCTGTGTTGTTCGCTCAGGTTGATTACCACGATCGGAATTTTTGATTTCGGATTTTCAAATGCTCTACAGGGCGCATTGCCGTATTTTTGAACAAATCTAATCCCGATTTTTATCGGGACAAAATCTGAAATCCGAAATTAATAAATGATTTATCGTTCATTGGGGGTATTGGTCAGTCAATCCGGCTTTACGCTTGCCTTTGCCGAATTCCAGGAAAATGCAGGCGTTTGGACGTTTGAGTTGAAAACTGCCATCACTTGCACGGCAGGCTCCGTCACGGAGCTGATTCATTCATTTATTGAAAAAAATGAACTGCAGTTTAAAGTGGCTCTCATTACACTGCATACCGAAACGCCGGGCACAATTATCAGCGGGGCATCCGTTGCTGCTGCCACGGGTTTACCCGTCATCACTCACCTTGCAGCCCTTGATGTGGAGCTTGGCGGTAATGGAGAATTTTATTCCTATTGTTCTCAAAAGCTGAATTTGCCAAATAATAGCCTTACCGAGACGGAAAAAGCGACATGCGTGGCTTTTATGGGAATTCTTCGCTGGCGGGAAGAATATAATTTTTTATCTTCCATAACCGGCGCCAGGCGCAGCAGTATTGGCGGCGCAGTGTGGACCGGGCAGGAAGCCTGAAGTGAGGTATGGCTTTTAGTAATGGCAGCCTGTGTGGGAAGTGGAAAGGGCCCAACGTATGAGCAACAATTATTGACTGCTGCAAAAACCTGCACCACGAAGACTTTAAACTGAAACTATTTTTTCACTATGCCAGCAACTGCAGCCAGGAAAATTAAGAGTACTGTTAGCGGCAACGGGTTGCCTGATTTTCCGCCTCCGGGTTCGAAGGAAGAAAAGCGGGTCTTCAAAAAACTGCAGGAACGACTGCGCCGTCATTTTGATATTGTGTTTTCCGACAGGCTGGCTCCCTGCACAGTGCTGGTGGTGCCTTCGCTTACCATGGACCAGGAGATTCTTTCCAAGATCAGCGGCATCAATCATTACGAGGAAAGGTTGCTCTGCATGCTGCTGCTGCTGCGCAATCCCCGCACCAATGTAATTTATGTTACCAGCGAACCGATAGACCCTGTTATTATTGACTATTATCTTCATTTGCTGCCGGGCATCACGGGTTATCACGCCATGCGCCGGCTTACCTTATTGAGTTGTTACGATTCATCTTCCAAACCGCTTACGCAAAAAATACTGGAACGGCCCCGCCTGGTACAGCGCATCAGGGAAACCATACTGCCCGATCATGAAGCACACATGGCCTGTTTCAATGTGACTGGGCTGGAAAGAACCCTCTCAGCGCAGCTCCAGGTACCTGTATTCGGCTGCGATCCCGGCTTGCTTGAACTCGGCAATAAAAGCAATGGCAGGAAAATTTTCCGCGAATGCAATCTTCATGTACCCGCCGGATTTGAAGACTTGTATTCGGAACAGGATATGGTGAAAGCGCTGGCAGAAATGAAAAAACAAAACCCCGCCTTAAAAAAAGCGGTTGTTAAAATAAATGATGGCTTTTCCGGCGATGGCAATGCCATTTATACTTACCGTGAACACGAAAACAGCAGCGCCGGTATTAAAAAGAAATTGCGTGAAAGATTGAAGATGGTTTCTGGCGAACTCAGCTTTGAAATGTTTCTGCAAAAGATGAAACAGATGGGCGGCATAGCAGAAGAATTTGTGCAGGGAAAAATCAAACGGTCGCCTTCGGTGCAGTGCCGCATTATGCCATCGGGTGTGTGTGAGGTGGTTTCCACCCACGACCAGGAACTGGGCGGCGAAAGCGGGCAGGTGTACCTTGGCGCACATTTTCCCGCCTCGAAAGAATATGCAGTTGAAATTGGTAAAATCGGGCGGCAGGTAGCTGAAGTTCTCCAACATAAAGGGGTGCTGGGGCGGTTCGCCATTGATTTTATTTCTGTAAAAGAAAAAAAGGGTTGGATTCATTACCCGATTGAAATCAACCTGCGCAAGGGCGGTACCACGCATCCTTATATAACACTCCAGTTTCTTACCGATGGTAATTACAACGAGAAGGATGGACTGTACTACACCGCCAACGGGCAGGTGAGGCATTATTTCTGCTCCGATAACCTGCGCAACGAACAATTTCACGGGCTTACGCCACCCGACCTGGTTGACATTGCCATGCTGCACGACCTGCACTACGATGGCACCCTGCAGGAAGGGGTGATGTTTCACCTTATCGGCGCTTTATCGCAATACGGCAAACTGGGTGTGGTATGTATTGGCAGCTCGCAGCAAAGAGCCATGGAATATTACAAAAAAACCGTTGAAGTATTGAAACTGGAGACCGTACAGCAGTTATATACGCACTGATAGCCGGCATTGATAAAGGCTTATAACGTAGATGAATTTGCAATAATTAATAAAAGTCCTCCATTGCAATAAATGCAGGAAGACAGAATCTGCACCGGGAACTCATTTCTTAACTGCTAATAAATGAAACAAGCTAAAAAACTGCAGGCAGAAGTACTGCAACTCAAGTATGCTTTAAAGCAGCGCAGCGTTGAACTGGAACAAAAAAACCGGGAACTGGAAATAGAAGCCGCTATAGAAAGAGTAAGGGCAAAAGCTCTTGCTATGCATGAATCGAAAGATATACATGAAGTGGTGCGTACGCTGCGCAATGAATTATTCGGGCTGAAGCTGAAAGGCATCATGGGGGCAACCATTTGTTTAAAACAGTCTGATGGGCAAATAAGGCTTTGGGATATTACGGACATCAAAACTACGGGACGTTATGGTTGGGATATTCTTTTTGATATAAACAAAATTGATCCGCAACTATGGGTAAAAAAAATATGGTATTCAAAGAAGAAGATCATTGCCGCCGAACAGTATTCCAATGATCTCAAAAGGGCACTGAAATGGCTCAGCCAGTACGATAAAAAAACGGCTGATGAAATAATAAAACTTCTTAAGGTCAATAAAATAAAACATGGATGGCATCGGGCAGTGAAACTTGCCAACGGCATATTGATCACCGATTTCACCAATGAGCCACAGGCAGAAATAGAATCCATCCTTTTAAAAATGGGTGCGGCATTCGATCTTGCTTATAAACGTTTTCTTGATCTGCAAAAGGCCGAGGCGCAGGCAAGAGAAGCAAAAATTGAAACGTCGTTGGAGCGGATGCGGGCAGCGGCAATGAGTATGCATAAATCGGAAGAACTGATTGTCGTTTGCAAAGCCATGTACAAGGAACTCCAGGCGCTCGGTTTCACCAATATCCGCAATGCACAGATAGCCATCAACAACGATGCAGAAGAATTTTACTTTGACTATGAATATTCGGATTTTGGTTTCAGGGGAGTCACTCCTGTTCCTTATAACAGCCATCCCATTGTAAGGGGGATAGTCAGTGAAATGAAAAAATCAAAAGACGCATTTTTTCATATAGAGATTACAGGACACGAGCTGAATGCATTCCGTGTTTTCCGGAAGAAGAAGCTCGGTCAGAAACCGGATGTAAAACTGAGCAGGGCTAAATCAGTATGCTTTTATTTTTATTCGGTTGGCGCCGGCGCACTGGGCATTTCAACTTTTAATGCCATTACTGAGGAACAGTCAGCAATCCTCAAACGGTTTAAAAATGTGTTTGAACTTTCTTATAAAAGATATACTGATGTGGCGAAAGCCGAATCGCAGGCAAGAGAAGCTCAGATACAATTAGCACTGGAAAGAGTTCGGGCAAGAACAATGGCCATGCACCACAGCGATGAACTTACGGAAGTTGTAAAGTTGCTCTATAAAGAATTTGACAACCTGAAACTCAGCAACGAATCAACCGATATTGAGATTGGGTTGATTGATGAAGAAACCGGCGTTGCTTCCATCTGGGCGCATTTATATTTATCAGACGGCGCTATTACTACGTTTCAATTTCCCATCGCAAAATTTATCGGAGTGGCTGATGAATATAAAATATGGAAAGAAACACCGGTGGAAAAAAGAAATGAACTGTTTTTCACGGCTGATTTCGCAGGCAAAAAATGGGAAAATATCATTGACTGGGTAAATAAAACACCCGAACTGGCAGAAATATTCCGCCCATTGATAGAAGCCGGGATTACGAGATGGGTTACACATAATGCCTATTTCTCGCATGGTATGCTGACCCTGCAGGGAACTGAACCTTACTCAGCCGAAACACAGGAAATTCAAAAAAGGTTTACAATAGTTTTTGAACAAACCTATACCCGCTTCCTCGATCTGAAGAAAGCAGAAGCGCAGGCGAGAGAAGCCCAGATAGAAGCGGCATTGGAAAAAGTGCGAAGCCGTAGTATGAGTATGCAGAAAAGTGACGAGCTCAAAGACGTTATCCAACTTGTTTATGAACAATTTGTTCATTTAAAGATCAATGTTGAACATACAGGTTTTCTTATTGATTATAAAGAAAGGGATGATTTGCATATCTGGCTGGCTGACCAGCACCTGGTTCCCTCAGAGGTAACAATCCCTTGTTTTGATTCTCCACCCAATAACAGCATTAAAGAAGCAAAAGAAAAGGGACGGGATTTCTTTACATACCATCTGGGTTTTGAAGAAAAAAACAAATTTTATCGGGATCTATTTAAGTTCGTTCCCGGCGTGCCGGAGGAAACATTGGAATATTATTTCAATTGTCCTGGCCTTGCCGGATCAGGTGTATTGTTGGAGAATATTGGTTTGTATATCGAGAATTTTTCAGGCAATCCTTATTCAGATGAAGAGAATAACATACTGATGCGGTTTGGCAAAGTATTCCAGCAAACCTATACACGATTTCTTGATCTGCAAAAGGCCGAAGCACAGGCAAGAGAGGCAAAGATTGAAGCAGCTTTGGAAAAAGTGAGAAGCAGAACGATGGCTATGCAAAAGAGTGATGAATTAGGTGATGTGGCAACTGTTTTATTCAAAGAACTAAACCAATTGGTAGATAATCTCTGGACCTGCGGTTTTGTATTATGTGAAAAAGACCGGGCTAAAGATGAATGGTGGTTGTGTACTGAAGGCGGATTTATTCCGGCCTTTTATCTGCCTAATGTGGGTGATATTACTCATGCAAATATTTACCAGGGTTGGTTAAGCGGGGAGGATTATCATACAGAACAATTAGAGGGAGAGGCGCTGCAGGAACATTATGACTGGCTGATGAATATTGAGATTTCCCGGAAAATTTTTGAGGATATGGCTGCAGCAGGATTTGAAAAGCCCACCTGGCAAAAATTGCATTGCGCCTATTTTTCCAAAGGTTATTTGTGTATCATTACGCAAGTACCCTGTCCGGAAGAGCAAATATTCAAACGCTTTGCACAGGTATTTGATCTAACCTATACCCGGTTTCTTGATCTGCAAAAAGCAGAAGCACAGGCAAGAGAATCTGAGATTCAATTAGCTTTAGAGAGAGTTCGTTCAAGAACGATGGCCATGCAGAACAGCTCTGAATTGCGTGACGTAGCTATTCTTATCCGAAAAGAATTAAAACGATTGGGATTCCCTGAACTTTTTGAGTCAGGATATATCAGCATGGATGAAAAAGATCAGCTGCAAAAAGGATGGCTTACAGATTTTGAAGGGAAAGGCATGGATTATTTTGAGATCCCGCTCACTGGTGATTGGGTAATGGATGAACGATTTAATTCATGGAAAGATCAAAACCCCCTGTTAAAACAAGTCATTGGTGGCCAACAACTGATCGATCATGTACAATTTGCATTACCCACTGTTACATCTTCCCAGGTGCGTGAACAGGTTGCACAGCATTTTAGTGATCCCACCTATTTCTATCATAGTTTTTTTGAACAAGGCGCCATTTGTGTTATAGCAAAAGAGGAACTGAGCAGTGAACAGGAATCCCTTATTAGCAGGTTTTCAAAAGAGTTTAAACAAACTTATACCCGCTTTCTTGACTTACAAAAAGCCGAAGCACAAACAAGAGAAGCAAAGATCGAAGCGGCATTGGAAACCATCCGTTCCCGTTCCCTGTCCATGCAGAAAAGTGATGAGCTTAGTGTGGTGATAAAAGTAGTATTAAAAAAATTCCAGGAACTCGGCATCACGATGGAATCCAGAGTGGCTATTATCATTGAATTGAACAATGACAGGCGGGAGCTCAATCAATGGGTGGCCTCACCGAATTTTTCTGTTACACATGCTTCCACACCTTACACGAAGCATATCATCCTTGACGACCTCTGGAATGCCTGGGAAAGCGGGGTGGATTTTTATACGAAATCCTATCCGACTGAAGTAAAGAACAATTATTTTGAATATTTATTTGAACATTCTTCGTTCGTAAATTTTGAAAATATAGAAGAAACCCGTCAGTGGGTTCTTGAACAGGAATTTTATTCCCTTTCACTTGTGTTTGAAAAAAATTCTAGTATTGGTATTGCCAATTATACAAATATCCCGCTGTCGAAGGATGAAATCAATATAGTAAAACGTTTTTCAAAAGTTTTTGAGCAAGCTTATGTGCGATTTCTCGATCTTCAAAAAGCAGAAGCCCAGGCAAGAGAAGCGCAGATCGAAGCGGCACTGGAAAGAGTGCGGGCAAAGGCAATGGCTATGCATAAAAGTGAAGATTTAAACATGGCTGTAGCCACCGTTTTTGAAGAGTTGGAAAAACTCAATCCTGGATTGATGCGATGCGGAATAGCCATATTGGATAAAACAAAACCAAGAGGCGATATCTGGATCACCGTAAAATCTGACCAGGGAAACACCATCCAGGTTTCGGGTGATGAATCATTGGATATTCATCCCCTGCTGCTGGGCGCCTATAATGCATGGAAGAGGCAGGAAGATTTTTCTTATGTCCTGGAGGGTGAAGACCTCGATAATTATTACCAGTCAATAACAAAAACAAATTTTCTGCAGCCTGTTTCTGATTCCTTTCACCCCGGGACAATATCGCAACAGCAATTTTATTTCAATGCCGTTTTCCACGATGGTTCCCTGTTCGTATTCCTTGAAACAGCCATTGGCGATGAAGTGAAAATGCTGATAAAACGGTTTGCCAATGTGTTTAATCTTACCTATAAGCGTTTTCTCGACCTGCAAAAAGCCGAAGCACAGGCTAGGGAGGCGCAGATAGAAGCGTCACTGGAAAGAGTTCGGGCCAAGGCAATGGCCATGCACAGTTCAAAAGACCTGTCGGAAGCCATCAGTGTATTTTACCGGGAATTAAGATCATTGGGTATAACACCGAGAAGATGCGGTATAGCCCTTATGGACAAGGAAGAACGGTTGGCAGAAGTGACAACGATGAATACAACAGAACAGGGTGATTCTATTGAAGTGATTGGACATATACAAATGTCTGGACATAAGATATTGGATGATGTTTATGAAAACTGGCTTACGCAAAAAGAATATCATGCGGTATTAAGAGGCAATGAGATCAAAGAGTATTACCAGGTATTAAAACCACAAATGTCTTATCCTGATTATCCGCATGACGTTGTTCAGTATGGATATTATTTCATGTTCAAAGAAGGTGATGTATATGCATGGACTGAAAAAGAATTATCAGAAGAAGATTTGAAAATATTCCGGCGGTTTACAACGGTTATCAGTTTAACTTATAAACGTTACAAGGATCTTCAACAAGCCGAAGCACAAGCAAGAGAAGCACAAATAGAAGCAGGACTTGAAAGAGTCCGCTCAAGAA